>Ga0302325_10002792_pt1 | contig 41987 bp, 32 predicted proteins | sample Palsa_T0_2_FD_201948 | JGI IMG/M metagenome (GOLD analysis project Ga0302325, IMG submission 201948) | Peat permafrost microbial communities from Stordalen Mire near Abisko, Sweden - Palsa_T0_2 | ecosystem: Environmental > Terrestrial > Soil > Palsa > Peat permafrost | place: Sweden: Abisko...
CGCATCAGCACCGCAGCCATCGGCGTTTTTCCCCAGCTCGAAATGTAGTGGAGACCTTTGGGATGCCTCTATTGAAAACAAAGGCACTCCCGGTCTCAGATGTCCCCAACTGCGAAAGTTGGGTTAGATATCGTCACGACAGCAGGATAATCGAAAGTGCGATTTGGGCTACCGGGCGTGTCGATGTGGAGTTCGGTGGAAGACGAGTTCGCAAATATCTTGAGTACGCGAGTATTCCATACGCTGGCGGACGACTTCGGCTACGTGGAGATCTTTCGTAAGGCGGGATCTTAAGGGAAGCTGCCCACTGACCTGTCGCAAGCGCAAGGTTCGGAGAGCCCGGTAGTGGGTCAAGTTTCAAACCGACCCACTACCGAGAGCCCCGTCGTCCCCGTATATAATCCAACATAATCCAAACTGCGGAGATGCGCATTATTTCCATCCTTGGCGCGGCGAAACCGGCGATGCCGGCGGTGGAAAATAATTCCTGGGTCATCCATCGCGAGGAAGGCACCGTGATGGTCTTTGTTCACGGCGTGCTTTCGAGCGCGGCGGCGTGCTGGTATCAGCCGAAGACCGGCGTTTTCTGGCCCCATCTGGTTCGCGACGATCAAGGCGATTTAGGAAAAATTTCCGTCTTCCTGGCTGGGTATCATACCGAGGTCGATGCCGGCGAGTATGGGATGCGCGATTGCTCAAAGGAATTGCTGGACGATCTGTCGCGTGAGATCGGCAGCTATCCAGCGGTGCTCGCCCACGAGCGGCTGGTGTTCGTCTGTCACAGTCTGGGTGGAATCGTGGTTCGCTATATGCTGGAGTGCTGGCGCGAGTTGTTTGAGTCCAAGGCGATTTTTCTGGTTCTTGCGGCTTCCCCCTCCATCGGTTCCAGATGGGCGAATTCGCTTGAGAATGTCATTTCGTTATTTCAAAACCGCACCGGTCGGGAGCTCAAGTGGAGGTCCGACTCGCTGGACGATCTGGACAGACGGTTCAAGGAGATGCGGGAGCTGAACCTCATCCCCCATTTAGCCGGATGCGAGTGGTGCGATGAGAAGTTTCCGACGCTGCCGGGCTTCCTGCGCGTCAGACCTATCGTCCCCGTTGACTCGGCCTCGCGCTATTTTGGCGACTATCATCGGATCCCCGGCAGCGACCATATGAGCATCGTCAAACCGATGGATGCCAGGGCCCTTGTCCACCAGCTCCTCAGCGACGCTTATAAACGGTTCGACGTAAAATTTCCGGCGACGATGCCGGCGCCTCAGCCGCCGAAAGGGTCCAACTCCGTCGCCGGGACGAGGCCCGATCTGTTTCAATGCGACCGGATGAGTGTTTCGACCTGTATTTATGACGACGGTCCGAAAACCTGCACTTATATGTCGCGCACCCCTGACCCACCACTGAACTTACGAACCGGTGCTCGGATTTAGTATACTCGTTAGAACTGCGTTCCGAGTTCAAGACGCAAGCTTAGCCCGCTGGAGGGGACGCAGTGCAAAACGATGAAGATGTCAGCCGCCGTATTTTTCTGGAGCGGCTGGCTGCCGGCGCACTTTTGGGCGCTGCCGGCGCGTACAATCAACCGGCCAGGGCCGCCTCCAATTCGGCTAATTGGACGCCTCCGCCAGTCCTCGAGAATCCGAACATTCTGATCGTCATGGTGGATCAGATGCGTCCACCCATGTGGATGAGCGACAGCCAGTACGACTCGCTCAGCCAGACCGTCCTGCCGAACATCATGGGACGGATTCAAAACAACTCCTATAGCTTTGACGAGTTTTTCGCCGCGGCAACGGTATGCACTACATCCCGGTCCTGTTTGCTCACAGGCCTCTATGCGCCTCAAACGGCCATGTACGCCAATGCCGATCTGGCAACTTCAGCTCCAGCCCTGAATCCGGCCTTCCGGACTTGGGGCGCCGCCCTGGCTGCGCTGAACACAGCCTATAAGGGAAACGTCTGGTGGTTTGGTAAATGGCATCTGTCCCAAACACTGAGCGCCACACCTCTCTATCCATATGGGTTCCGGACCAGAACCTATCCGGGAGGATCGCCTCCTTACAACCCCAGCCCGGACGGGGAAGCAAATGAGGGGACTGACGGAGGCCTGTTCGGCCAGCTAACGTATGCCAACGATGCGATGATCGCAAGCGATTTCATCGGTTGGCTGGAGGGCCAAGCGCCCACCAGCAAGCTGCCTTCGGCGCCCTGGTGCGCTACGGTCAGCCTGATCAACCCGCACGATATCAGCGACGCTCCAGGTTGGTTTCAGAGCGGTCCGTTTCCCCCTACGAACATTCCGTCGCTGCCGGCATATTTCCCTCCGCCGAGCGGATCTCCTCCAGCGTTCTATACCGGCACGCCGGCTCCCTGGAACTGGGAAAATCTGGCGAAAGTCGCTAATAAGCCGGGCGAACAAACTTGGTTCGCCGGCTTTCTGAACTACCAGTTGGGACCGGTGACCAATTGGACACTCTTCCTGAATCAGTACTTCTGGCTGCAGAATCTCGTCGATCAGCAAGTCGGGCTGGTATTGGACGCGCTCGCCAATTCGGCGTATGCCGCCAACACCGTCATTGTGTTTATGTCCGATCACGGCGAGTATTGCGGATCTCACGGCATGCACGGCAAAGGCTATGCCGCTTACGACGAATCGATTCGCATTCCACTCTATGTCCAGTTTCCCGGGCAAAGCGGCTCGATTGCGATGCACCAGATGTGCTCCAACGTGGATGTCTTCGGCCTGATCTGCGACTTAGCCACCGGCGGAAGCGGCCGATGGCGGGGTTATCCGGACCTGGCCAACCGGCAGTCCATCTGGAGCTTTCTGTATAACAACAGCCCCGAAACTCGGGTGGCGCCCGCTCCCATCGGGCTGCCGTACATCTTTCACACCTTCGACGCGGACACCACCAACAGCCGAAAGAGCCACATCGTTTGCATGCGCACAAAACTGAATGTGGGCGCGGGACAGATGGGCGCCAAGCTGGCGTTTTATTCCCAGTGGGCGCCCTGCACCACGTATCCGAACTCGACGCCGCCGGACCCGGAGTTTTACGATTACAATCCGCAAACCACCAACAACACCAAGGAAATGGGCAACGACTATTTCAGCAGCAATGCCACCACGCAGAACACCATCGCGCGGTATACGGCGGCCATGGGCAGCCTGGGCCCGCCTTCGACGGGCCTGATCGCGAGCGAACTGAACCGGCCTCTGACAGGCAACGGCACCAACGGGAAACCCCTGAGCCAGGCGCAGGCCGCGGCCCAGCTGGCGTACGTCGACTATGTAAATGCCGTGAACGGCGGCGGGCTCTGTAGCGAGGGATAACAAATCCGCGAATATTCATGCCTATTTTGGTAAATGGCGAGATTATTCCGCAGGAATTAATTCGGGAAGAGGAACGGCGTCTGGCCGGGATGGCCGAATGGCGGGTGATTCCGGATGCGCTGGATAAACGCATGCGGCTGCGGGAGACGGCGGAGGCAAGCGTCGTCGATCGCGTGCTGTTGCGCCAGGCGGCGGACCGGGATCCGCGTCCGGTGGATCCGGCCCTGGTCGCCGAGCAAGTCCAGCGCCTGACGGCCGCGCAGAGTTGCCGCGTCCTGTTCGACGACGGTCCGCTGGCGCGGCAGATTGAAGGGCAACTGCGGCTGCAACGCACCGTGCGCGACCTGACAGGTCCGCTTCCGCAGCCTACCGAAGAGGAAATCGCGCGTCTTTACAAGGCGCAGCGTCAGGCTTTCCAGCGGCCGGAGATCGTCAATGCCGCGCACATCGTGAAAGACGTTGACGAGCTTCACTGGGAAGACGAGGCGCGCGCCGGGATAGAAGCAGCGCTCGCGGCACTGGAGCGTGGTGAGCCCTTCGCGCAGGTCGCCGATCGATATTCAGATTGCAAAGGCAATGGCGGGGATTTGGGTTCGTTCGAGCGCGGCGCGATGGTGGAGGAGTTTGAGGACGTGGTGTTTGCGCTGAAGCCGGGCGAGCGCAGCGGGATCTTTCGCACGCCGTTCGGATTTCATATTGCCGAGGTCCGTTCCAAGACGCCGGGCGATGGAATTGCGGAACTGAGCGAGGCACGGGACACCATAGAAATCTTCCTGATGGCATTCCGTAAAATAGAGGCCGAACGCCGGGCCGGAGAGCGATTGCGCGCCCAGGCTGAAATCCGGCGAATTTCGGCGCGCGAGGCGCAAGCTCTCAGCGCGGTAGGGAGGAACGGCTGATGTCGCTGCCTCCGGCGCCGTGCTGCGTGCCGTCGCGTGCGCGGCTATTGCAACTGCACGAATCCCGGAGAAGCTCCGCGGAGCGCAGGAGGGCCACAGGCGGATCGACGGCGGACATGGTCCGGCTGGACGGTGGCCGGTTTCTCATGGGCAGCGAAGCGCCGGAGGCTTTCGCGATCGACGGCGAAGGCCCGGTTCGCCAGGTGCTGCTCGACCCCTTTTACATATCGAAGTTTCCGGTGACGAACGCTCAATTTGCGGAGTTCGCCGGGCGCACCGGATACATTACGGAGGCGCAGCGCTGGGGCTGGTCGTTTGTCTTCCGCAATCACGTGCCGGAGGAACAGCGGGGACCGGCGCCGGCCGCCACGCCGTGGTGGGTGCGCGTGGAGGGCGCCGATTGGTTGCATCCGGAGGGTCCGCGCCTGGAAGATGCGAACCGCGCGGAGCGGAAACGGACGGATTATCCCGCGGTGCAGGTCTCCTGGAATGACGCCCAAGCTTACTGCGAATGGGCCGGTGTGCGCCTGCCTACGGAAGCGGAGTGGGAATTTGCCGCGCGGGGTGCTCTAGAGCAGAAGACCTATCCGTGGGGCGACGAGCTAATGCCCGCTGGGCGTCACATGTGCAACATCTGGCAAGGCACGTTCCCGGGAGTGGATCTGGCCGAGGACGGCTTTTCCGCACCGGCGCCGGTGAATAGCTTCGCGCGGAACGGCTACGGCCTATACACGGTGGTTGGAAACGTTTGGGAGTGGTGCGGCGACTACTTCGATGCGCGCTGGCAGCAGACCGCCACGCGAGTAAATCCCGTGGGTCCTTCATCGGGGACAACGCGGGTCATGCGCGGCGGATCCTACCTGTGCCACGCGTCGTTTTGTTTCCGCTATCGGAACGCGGCGCGCACCGCGAATACACCGGACAGCGCCACGGGGAATATCGGATTTCGCGTGGTACGGGATGTATAGGGGCTGAACAAACCGCTTGCTTACGCGCGCGGCTCAGTAAATTCCGCGCGCTACAGAGCCGCGACCGTGAGGGAGCGGTCGGGCCCCGCATGGCGGGCGCCCGTGCCTGAAGCTGGGGTTACGGCGCGATCTTGAAGATCACTCCGTTGCCATCCGTGCCGCCGTACTTGGTTGTGCCGTATAGATTGCCGTCTTTGTCGATCACCAGGTTACTGAACGAATAAAGGCCGTCGCTTTGACCGGTAAAGGCGTAAAGCTGACTATAAGTCCAGGTGCTGCCTGAGGGCGTTAGCTTGTAGACCGTTCCAGAGCCATAGGGCCCATCGCAATGGGTGGTGGCGTAGATATTGCCGGAAGCGTCCAGGACCACGTTGCGGTAGGTACCCGAAATCCCCGACCCCGCCAGACCATCCAGAACGTTGAAATTCCAGGTGGCGCCCCCCGCGTAGGTAAGCTCGAAAACCGTGCCCCCGCCGCCGCCACCGGCCGGATCGCCGCCATCGGTGGTAGTCCCATAAAGATTGCCCGAGCTATCGAAGACCAGGCCGGCATAAGGGGTGCCTCCATCGTCTTGCAACGCGAACTCGTGCAAGATGGTTTCCGTATAGCCGGATTGCGATGGCGTCAACTGGAAGACCGTGCCGTATCCGTAAGTGCCGCCCACCGAGGTGGTGCCGAAGATTATCAGCTTCTTGGTGAGGGTAACGCCAGCCACCGGGTTTGCCCCGTCGGCGCCATTGCCGAAGCTGTAAAGCACACGCTCCGTGCCTCCCTTGACAAACTCGAACACCGTTCCGCCGCCATAAGCTCCTCCGGCGAAGGTGGTGCCATAAAGATTACCCGCGGCGTCGAAGGTCAATCTTGCCATAGGATTGGCGCCGTCGGCACCGCCGGTGAAGCTGTACAGCACCGTCTCCGTTCCGCCCGGAGTTAACTCAAAGACCGTGCCGGCGCCGGAAGTTCCTCCGGAGTAGGTGGTTCCGTAGAGATCGCCGGAAGCATCCAGGATCAAACTGGAGTTGGGGTTCGCTCCGTCCACGCCGCCTGTGAAGTTGTACAGCACCTTTTCGCCGCTGGAGTTAATCTTGAACACTACCCCGGCTCCAAAACTCCCGCCTACGCTGGCAGTGCCGTAGAGACCACCCGGTCCGATCACGAAGCCAGCAGTGGGATTCCCGCCGTCTGCTCCGCCCGTGAAGCTATAGACTGCGCTAAAGGTCTGAGCCTGAGCCGTTTGGATGGCTAGTGGCGCCATCGCAAGGGCGCAAGGTATCAACAGTGCTTGGGGGGCCGTAGCCCATAAGGATTGACGTCGCATATGTTAGGTTCTCAACAAACCCAAGCCTACATCCGACTGCGAATTTATGCAACTGTCGGGAGGAAAGTACCGGGTACGATGAGGACATAAGTACTATAAAACTACGCTAAGTGATTGTAAATAAAGCCACCTGCAGAACGAAAGATTCGGTCGGACAAATGCGGAGATATACGCTTCGCCATGCGCACCTTCCACCCCGAGGCGGCGGGCCGGACAACCCCATTGAATGACTGGGAAACTGAAATCCGGGAGTAGCGCAGCTCGGAGCGCGCCGCGCCCCAATGGTCTTTGAAAGCGATGAGCCCGGCGTGTCCCCATTCGGAGCGGCCGAGATCGAACACGCGCAACCCAGCCTGCTTGGCATCCAGAATCGCTCTCCAGAAAAGCAACTGCATTCCGCCCAGGCGATGAAATTGCGCGTCTGAACCGCCGTACTTATAGACCAAAGCGTCCCGGTGGCACAGCGTCAGAATTGCCGAGAGAGGCTGTGTATCCTGAAAAGCCATTCGAATCTTCAAGGCCGCGCCAAAACAATCGATCAGGCTCTGGAACCATTTCAGTGGTTGTGGAGGGGCGTTGTGCCTGCGCCGCGTTAGAAGCAACAGGCGATAGAAATGGTTCAGCAGACGTTCGGATCGGCCCTCTTCGTACCTTAATCCCTCGCGCTCTGCACGGCGTATCTTCCTTTGTGTTGAGCTCTTGTGACAACCGCGAAACAGCGCGTCCACGTCCTGTCTGAGATCAATTTGATGGGAGCAGTAGGTGTGAATCGAGTTGGATCGAACCGTGATTGCACCTACTTCCTGGGCGGGGCGAATCTCCGCATAACGCAACCCGCTCTGCGACAGCTCATTTTGCAGCGCCCAGAGGACGGAATCCACATCCGTCCCGGGCCCGACTAACGGGTCGCAGTGGTCTGAGAATGGAAGGGACACCAGACGCCGCCCGGTGATCCAACTATTGACACGGCAAAGCACGATGGCGTCTTCCAACCTGGCGTGCGGGTCGGAAGTAGTGAAGGCGATGGGTTGGTATGCAAAGGTTCGTCGCAGCGCCTCCAGCCACGCCGTGGTATGGAATACCGAGGAGCGCGGGTGAAGCGCGATGAACTCAGGCCACCGGGCATCCTCCAGCGGGCGGAATCGATGCACTGGATTGCGGCTGCGGTTCACGATTGTCTCGCTTGGGGAGCGCTACCAAGCCGTGTCGAAACCGGCTTCCGAGTGGTCGCGTCTGGAATCAGGAACTTGCGCGACCACGTCACCGCCGTGCGCCGCCATTCGCTGCCCCACCGCTCCCTTACGGTCGCGGCTCTGTAACACGCGGAATTTACCGAGCCGCGCGTGTAAGCAAGCGGTCTTTATGGGCACGACGACGGCCGCTGGCTCACGCGCGCGGGTCTAAGACGTCGTCGTCCGTTTGTACGGGCTGCAGGTTCAGAGCGGGGGCGGGGCTGCTCATCAGGTGTTGATTGACCGCGAAGAGCGCCAATTGCAGCCGGCTGGAGACTCCCACCTTTCCGAAGATATTGGTGAGGTGGTGCTTCACGGTGCGCTCGCTGATGGCGAACTCTTCTCCAACTTCTTTGTTGGACCGGCCGCTGGCGATCTTGGTGATGATGTCCACCTCGCGGCGGGTGAGCCCGTAGTCCTTGGGCGACTTGGTCCCGTTGGTTTGAGCCAAGGACTCGCGGAGGGCCTCCACCAACACCCCTACGCTCTCGCTCTCCAGCCAGCACTGGCCTGCGATCACGCTTCGGACGCTCTGAAGCAACACTCGCGGCACCGATTCTTTCAGGACTACTCCATGCGCTCCGAGCCGGAAGGCCTCCACCAGGTGCGCCTTCTCCATCGCCGCTACGGTTACCAGGACCCGCACGGAGGACAGGTCGCCGGTGGACTCAGTGAGGGCTTTGAGTTCCGACTTTTGAGATAGAGCGAAGTCCAGCAGCAGGATATCGGGTTGGCATTGGCGAGCCAGCCGGACGACGCCCTGAGCGTCGGACGCTTCGCCGACAATATGGATACGGAGACCAGGCTCCGATTCCAGCGATCGCCGCAGGCGCAGGCGAACGAGGGGTTGCTCGTCGGCAATTACAATTCGGATCGGTTTCAACTCACTGCTCATGAAGGGTTCCTTATTAAACGTGGCGCACGCACGAGTGCGTGCGCCACAAGTGCGCCAGTCACTGTACTTGCGAACGGCAGTCCGCTATCGCTCCGGCGGATCGAGCAGCGAGTATCCGGCTCGCAATTTCGGCCGCGCCACGTTCGAAATCTCAGGGCGCCGGCTTTTTCTCGTGTCATCGCCCGCGGAATATCCGCTATATCGGTAGTAGCCAGAATACGCTTTTTCCAGGCCGTCCACGGCATTGAGGACGATGCCGAGCACACGCTGCCGCCCGAGCATGGCGATGGATTTTTCGATGGCTTCGCGTGGCGTGCGTCCTTCGCGGGCTACCAATAGAGTGGCGTTGGCCTGCCGCGCCAGCGATAAGGCGTCGGTGAGCGGGGTAACCGGCGGAGAGTCGAACAGAATCCAGTCGAAATGCGGGGATAGCCTTTCCATCACGCCGGCCAGGGCGTCGGTTTGGAGCAGTTCCGTGGGATTCGTACGCGGCTCTCCAGAGGGCAACAAATACCAGCCGAGGGGTTCCAGCCGCCGCAAAGCGGAGAGCGGATTCAGGCGGCCTTCCAGGCAGTCCGCCAACCCCGCGCGCTCTTCGATGCCCAGTTGTTCACTCAAAGTGGGGCGATGCAGATCGGCTTCAATCAATAGAACGGTGCGCTTGCCTCCCTCCGCGAGCGCGGTTGCTAGGTTCAGCGCGATGGTAGATTTTCCCTCCTGCGGAAATGGGCTGGTGATCAGAAGACTCTTCAACTTTCCCGCATTCCAGAGTTCCCGCAGACACATTCGCAGGAAGCGAAACCGGTCGGCGCCCGCGCTGAGAGGATCGCTGTACATGACGATGCGGCTGCCGGCGGACAATTGCACTTCTTCCACCGCTATCTGATCGAAGCGAAGGGGCTTCTCCAGGGCCGCCGCGGCCGCGGCTGAGGAAAACGAAGAACCGCCGGCCGGTTCCGGAAGCTTCTTGCGGAGGTCGAAGAAATGATTCAAGGCGTCAACTCCAGAGACAATTTCAAACTGTAGCGCCGCGCCGGAACTGCGCGGATCGGGGACCAACCGGCTGCGGCGAAATTCCGAAAAGACCGCTTGCTCACGCGCGCGGCTCAGCAGATTCCGCGCGTTACAGAGCCGCGACCGTAAGGGAGCGGTCGGACCGCAAGTGATTCCAGGCGCGACCGGTAAAGAAGCCGGTTTCGACACCGCCAGCTACCCGTGCCTGTAGAGGTAGAACTCGTAAAACTGAGCCAGGAGTACGGCCAGGACCAATCCGGATCCGGCCACCCATTCGAAGGCTCTCCTGCGGGCACGCGAGCGCTCTTCTTGAGGCGTCAGCAACAACGGCACTCCCACCACCAAGGGGAGCGCAAAGCTCCGGCTCAGATCCTCCTCCGAATGGAAGGCGCGATCCCTGGCATCCATGAAGAATGCCAGCACCAGTCCCAGAGCAATACCTGCCAGCGCGCCGCCCAGGCTGATCTTGACGCGGTTGGGGCTGGTTGGCACGGTGGCCAAACTGGGATGGTCTATGACGCGAAATTGCTGGCCCTGCTGGCGCTTCTCCAGGTCTGCCGCCATGCGGGATTGGGACTCCTTCGCCAGCAGCTCGGTGTAGTCCTGCTTCAATTGATCGTAATTGCGAAGAATTCCCGCGAGCTGCTGCTCCCGCACCGGCGTAGCGTTCAAGCGATTCTGATACTGGGCAAGTTCGCCCCTGAGCCGTTTTTCATCCTTGGTCAGATTTGAGATCTCCAGCCGATTCGCTTCCCGCTGACCGCGCAATTGTCCGAGGGACGTGTCGCCTTCCGGCGCGATAGCGGATGCCGTCACAGGCTCGGACGAGGGACCTTTCGTTCCGGGAGTCCAACCTTGCAGCATGCGGAGCGCAGCTTCGGTCTCCGCAATCTTCTCGTTGAGCTTTACGACGGCCGGATATTGGGGCGTGTAATGGTCCAGCAACTTCGATCTTTCGTTCTTCAGGCGCGCCAGATCGTTCTCGACGGTTAAGGACCGGTAGTCGCTCAGCGATTGAAGATATTCGCGCTGTTCTGCCGCCCGGCTCAGGCTGGCCGTGGTGCTTTGCAGTTGTGCCTGGAGACCGGTCATGATGGCCAGGTTTCCGGCCTGCTGCTCGGGCAGCTCGCCCAGGTGCTGCATCTTGAAGGCCCGCACTTGTTCCTCGGAATCGGCCAGTTTTGCCTTGGCAACCTCCAGTTGCTCGCGCAGGAAGTCCGTCGTAGTAGTAGCCTGGTGCTCGCGGGTCTCCATGTTTTGTTCAATGAAGAGCGACGTCAACTTCGCGGTGACTTGCTGCGCCAGCCGCGGGCTGCTCGCGATGAAGGAGATCTTAAACGAACTGACCTCTCTTCGCTCGGACAAGCTCTCCAGCGGCTCAATGGCAATATCATGCCCCATCAACTCGAGCAGAGCTTCCTGCGAGACGATCCTGCGCTGTTTGGGGTAAAGGCCGAATTCGTCGATAATAGACAGCATTCGGCTGCGCGACAGAACCTCCTCAGTGGTAGCCCGCAGAGCTTCCCGCAGGTCCGTTGTGTTGGTGGGAAGGACGTAGCGCTCAGGGACCTGCTGTTGAACTACCAGAATGGTTGCTTCGGAGCTGTAACGATTGGGGACCAGCGACAGGAAGGCTAAGGTTGCAAAGATGGTGGCAACCGCGGGCAGTATGATCCACCAGCGGTGTCTGGCTGCGACGCCTAGAACATGTTCCAGGGTTTTGTTCAGATTGTGTTCAGCTTCCATTTCAGGCAAAGTAATCTACCTCGTGAAGGTCTACCTCGTGAAGGATCAGAGCGAGTCTGGCAGGGATCAGGATGGTTCTCGTGTGGACGCCAGGTCCGCCGGCACGGCGCAGAGCACGCGGCCGTCCACCGCGCTTGCCACCACAGTCGCGTCCGAATTGGAATCAACTACTCGCTTGGAGTACCAGGCGCTCTGTTTGCGCCGGTTTAGGACGCACGCGCGCACCAGCTCCGGTTCCTGCCAGGGAACATCCTGATAGTCCGACCGCAGGTAGGGGCTGGCGGGATCCCGGATCCATTCCTGCGGAAATAGTGTGATGGTGTCGCTGTCTGTCATGCGGGGAGACGGTTGGATTGGTTTCCCGGAAACGGCGCCGTACAGAGCCGCGGGAAGATCGCGTCCAGAACCCAGCGTCAGGTGCCCGATCTGAGTGGAGCGAGGATTGATTTCGATGAGGTGCGCTCTCCCATCTTCATCCAGCATGAAATCCAGCCCGTGCAGCCCCGAGAGGCACAGGCGGCGGGCAATGCGTTCGGCAGCCACCGCCATCTCGCGGTTTTCCAGCATGCGGACGACAGTAGCGTGGCCCAGAGCTTGCGCTTTATGGATCACTTCAAAATGGAGGCTGGCCAGGACGACGCCCTTCCAGCAGGCGATGGCGCTGGTCGCCTCGCGTCCTGGTACGAAGGCCTGGGCATTCACCACCGATCGATGGCGAAGCAACGCCGGGGCAAGCAATGTGCTGTCCCGGTCGAGCAGCGCATGTTTGAGTGCCCGAGCCAGCAGCGGAGGAGCGGCCAGCGCGCGAAAGGCGCGTTGCGCTTCGTCCAGACCGTAGACGATTCTTACACCATTGCCGCCGGAGGTGCCGTCGGCCTTCAAGACCGCTGGGAAGCCGGTATCGTTGGCCCACTGTTTCAGATCGTCTGGACGGTTGACGACCACGGTTTTCGGACTGCGGATGCCCTGTTTCCGGGCGAGATCCAAGAATGTTTTTCTCGCGAACACGACGGGGAAACTCTCTGTAGCGCCGAGTGATCGCTCGATAAGTGCGCAAACCGTCTTTCCGGATTTTCCGCGGGAATTTTCGTGCTGGTGCAGCCGGTGCAGGTGGCGCGTTGCGAGGTCGTCAGCGGGAACGATCAGGTCCGGACGCGACGCGCCGATGGCGGCAGAGAAGCAACGCAAAGGCGCAAGGCCTTGATAGCGGTGAGTCTGTCGTGCTACGCGGGTGTTGCTTAGGGGATGGCCGGAAGGACAGACGATTTCAACCGCGAAGCCGGTATCGGCGAGAGCCATCGCCAGTCGCGCGGTGGGAACCCAGCGCGTGGTGGCGGCAAGCAGGACGGTTGGCTTCACCGTGTTTCGACCTCGTTTTGACGTGTTCTCGCTCATTGCGATTCAGGTTAACAGCCTGTGTCTAAAGTCCGAAAAGACCGCTTGCTCACGCGCCAGCCTTCCGGTATTCTTCGAGTCGATGTTCTCCAGTGCACGGCCACCCCTGCGGGAATTTCGACCGGATGTTCCCAGGGTGCACGACTTCTGTCGTCTTCGAATGTGCTGCTGGCGCGCGGCTCAGCAGGTTCCGCGAGTTACAGAGCCGCGACCGTAAGGGAGCCGGTTTCGACACAGGCTACTAAGATTTGTGGAGCAAACAAACTCCGGTCCAAGGGTAATTTCCCAACGGTCCCTTTGGCTCCGGCAATAGCGACAGAAGTTCGGCTGGCGCGCGCTTGAGCTGGGCCGCGGTCTTCAACAGGCCCTGAACTTCCGCCTGCGCCCATCCGTAAGGCAGGAAGAACTTCGGGCCTTCCGGTGGCCCGAAGTGAAAAGCCGCGTTCGCCTCGCTCAGTTGCTTGCCGGTGGTTCGCTGCATCAATCTCAGTTGGCCGGGCGAGGCCAGATCGACGATCCAGCTTTGGAAAGTTGCAGCGTCGGCCAGATCGCCCGCCAGAAGTCCGACCGCTTCGGAAGTGAAATAGATGAGAAGACCTTCGGTGAGGACCACAATCCTCTTCGCTTGCCCATCCAACTCGGCGAATAAATGGCGGCGCGCATCGAGATCCGATAAATCCAAAGCGATGCGCCGCAGGTTACAGCGGGGCGTTTCGCCGTCGAGAATTCCGTTTTTGTAGGAAATGATTTCGGGAAAATCCACCTCCACCCAGCGGAGCGTGGAAGGCAACTGCATGCGGTAGGGCCTGGCATCCAGCCCCGCGGCCAGATTCAAAACCAGATCGGCTCCCTGTTCGATCTCGCGATCCAGGAATCGATCGAACAGATACGTGCGAGCCACCCAAGCCCACTCGTGCTTGTTGCCTTCCGGCAGAGTATTGGCAATTTCAAACCCGCGTTCGCCGGCCAGACGCGCAGCCAGCGGATCGTGGAACAGGCCATCGGGCCGCTCCGTCTCGCGCGCTCGGAAATAAGCTACCCAACGGGCGGTGTCGGAAACGTTCCGAACAGGGGCCACGGCATGATTCGCGACTGGGAGCGCGGGGGTCAATTGGATGTCCGGACCAAACGCTCGTCTTCTACTGTGGGGGTGGAAGCGGAGGAGCGTCGAAGCCAGATTTCCCGCCAGTAGGAAAATTCCCGGCGCGTGCATCCGCCAAAAGCGACGTGGGCGCATCCACAGTGCCCGCCTTCCAGATACACGGTATTGTGGACCTCGCGCATTTCGCCGGTTCCATCCACAATGATCTTTTCAAGCCGCCTCTCCACACGTTTCTGTTGTCCGCACAGCAGACGCATGTCGGGGGTAAAGAAGAGCCCGCGGTTACGCCCGGTCTCATTCAGCGTCTCGACGATCCCGTCCAGCGGCTTCACTTCGATCAATTCTCCCGGGCGCACATTCAAGCTTTCCGCCGGCGTGTATTTCCGGTTGCCGCGCGCATGCTGGCCTAGTAGAGCCCGCCGAATTCTCCAGAAAAGCCAGATGCCGATGCGCTGCGCCATTTCCAATACGCCGCAGTTACCGGCCCGGATTTCGCTGATGCATTTCCTCATTCGGGCCCACTGTGACAGTTGGATGGTCGCTTTCAACAATTCGCTGGCCTGGCAAAAGTAAGTGGTGGGACCCCCTGAGGTCTTAAGACTTGAGGTCTTAAGACGCGCTCGCAGCATTGCGCCGCCGTCCCGAGTCGTCGCTGAAGATTGACCCGCGCCGCTTTCGACTTTCCGCAGCCATGCTTCGCGCCACAAAATGGTACACGCCTTTTGGCAGCCGCCGTGGGCCGCGCCGGAACAACGTAACTCATCCAGAAGCACAACGTCATCGGTGGCAAATCCCCGCATGGTGGAACTGGATTTGGAGGAAGAGCACAACTTGATGGCTCGCTTGGATACGCGAAACTGTTTTCCGCAGAATTCGATCATCTCCGGCATGAACGGCAGGCGGTCCAATGTTCCATCGGCGTCGAGCGTCGCAAGGATCTCGCCGGGAAGTTTCACTTCCACCGCGTCGCCGGGTCGAAGTTTGCCGTTTTTTGCTTCAGACATATCTCGATAGCGTCCAGGCCGCCAAGACGAGCGCCAGGGGCGATTTACCTGCCAATCCGACGATGCGCAGGAACTTGTTCCAGGCTTTCAGGCAGAAACCGAAGGGGCGCCACATGGTTTCCCGCAGTACGGCGACCTTCCGAACGCGATCGGCGACGCGCCATTTACAAGTGGTGCCGGCGGGAAAAAATCCCAGATCGCCTGGACCGAAGCGGCGTTCCTCACCGTTTTCCTGAATCAGAAAGCATTCTCCGGAGACGATGAGAATGGCTTCGTCCTTGTTGTAATGCCAGGTGAAGCTTCCCGCTGTACAGTCCCAGACCACGACATTCGCCGTCCAGTCGTGACTGCGCAGCATGTTTTTGCTGCGCGCTTCCGGCGTACCGCTCAAGATCCATTCGCGGGGAATCGGCTCTGGTTCCAGTTCCACGCTGGCTGGGGTTGCAAGTAAAATTTGTCGGGCCATGACGCGCTCCGGGGATGGATTATCGGTAACTGAACGCGAGCGAAACAACTCGCTGTAACGCCTGGCTGATCAGCAGCGCGAACCAGGCGGGCCTTCGGATGGATCGCCGTCTGGAGGCTCTCCACATGGTGCGCAACATTCGCAAGCGTTCCCTATTGTTCATTCGGACACGAATGCCGCGCGACGCAATGGTTTGGTAGGTGTTCGCTTCCAGGTACGCCGACCGGATGTTCTTGCGTATGCATTGCAGGAGCGTGAGTGAGACGGCATGTTGAACCACGGCGTCGGCCGCAAAAAAGGGAAGCTGGCCACATTGGATTAAATTCGCCAGCAAAAGAGTGTCTTCCCCCCGGACCGCGGCGGGATCGAAGAGACCTTTTTCGATATCCACTTTCTCGCGACGGATTGCAAAGCCGGCGGTGTTCAGATAACGCATGCAACCGTTGGCCTGAAGCATGTGCGCTTGAAGGGCGCTGAGCCGCAACTCTTCGGTCCTGCCAGGCAGGGTGGCGCGATCCCCGATCAGGCGCAATTGAAAGCTGTTGTGCTCGGGGTGAGCGGCGATGGTTGCGTCCAGAGCCGCTAAGCAGTTTTCTTTCAGACGGGAGTCGGCGTCGATGAATAACAGCACCGATCCTTGGGCTAAACGAATGCCGGTGTTGCGCGCGGTTGAAATTCCCGCGTGGGGCCGGCGGACCGTTGTTAAAGGAAACGCGTGGGCCCAGTCGAGAAGATGGGTTGGCATGGGTTCGGCGCTGCCGTCGTCAACCACGATGACTTCGAAGGCGGGTGCGGACGCTTGTGCAGCGATCGATTCTAAAGACTGCTCCAGCAGATCCCAGTCGTTATAAACGGCGATGACGAGGCTGAATTTCGGCATAAAAGCTGGCGGCTTGCTGGCGCTAAGCTGAGAGGCTGTTGCAAAAGTTCGAAAAGACCGCTTGCTCACGCGCGCGGCTCGGTAGATTGCGCGCCTTACAGAGCCGCGACCGGAAGGGAGCCGGTTTAAACAGAGCCTGCAAGCCGCGAAACGCTCTCTACTGCCACACAAGTCCGCGGGCGCGAATGATTGGGCGCGATTCGCCGATCGCCGTCGAGCAATTGTGGCGGCGACCAACGGAAGCGGAACAGCTCGTGGCTTTTTTCGACATCCAACTAGCAGGGTGCTGAAAAAGTCGTTTAGAACCGACTCCCTCACGGTCGCGGCTCGGTAAACACCTGCAAGTACGTATTCGTGACAATGAGCCGCGCGCGTCAGCAAGCGGATTTTCGCCTTTTTCAGCATCCTGCTAGAGTGGCACTTCGATGAGCATCGGCCCATCGCTCTCAAATCCTTCGCGCAGTGCCGTTCCGAATGCGTCGAGCGAGGTTACGCGTGTGGCTGGCACGCCCATTCCTTTGGCGAGACTTACCCAATCGAGATCGGGATGGCCGATATCGAATAATTCGCGGGAGCGCGGGCCGGGATCGCCGATTCCAAGATTCGAAAATTCCCGCTTCAAGACGGCGTAAGCGCGGTTGGCGAAGACGACGGTGGTGATTCTGGCGCGTTCGCGCGCCATGGTCCAAAGGGCTTGCGCAGTGTACATCGCGCTGCCATCGGCGGTAAGGCACAAGATTCGCCGGTTTGGGCATGCCGTTGCCGCGCCGACGGCGAGGGGCAGAGCGATGCCGATGGAGCCGCCAGTATTTCCCAGCCAGTCGTGCGGAGGCGCCGCCTTTGTGGCTGCCATGATGCCGCGCCCGGAGGTCATGGATTCGTCGACCACGATGGCGTTCTCCGGCAGTAGAGCGCCGATGGCGTCAGCGAGTCCGGCCAGCGTGATTTCGCCGCTGGGGATCGCAGGTCGGCCGTCCGATTCCTCGGATGCTTGCCGTCTGTGGCCCTGAAACTCGGCGGCGAGAGCTTCGAGCGCTCCGGTCAAATCATCGCCGGCGCGCGCAAGCGTTTGGATGTCGCATTCGGGAGATGTGAGCGCGCAGTCCTTGCCAGGATAAGCGAAGTAAGCGAGCGGCGCGGATGTGCCTACCAGGATGAGCTGGCGAAATTCCTTCAGCTGTGCCTTGGCCTGCTCCGGGATGTATTGTATTCGCTCTACTGCCGGAAGACCTGCGCCACGTTGCAGGCGGGCGATGGGATAAGGCACGAATAGCTTGACACCGGTGGCTTGCGCGATGCGTCCGGCAGCCTCCAGTCCCTTTCCGTACAGGGCGGATCCCGACAACAGCATTGCGGTTGGCAGGCCTGAACGGAGCATCGCGGCTGTGCGCGCGATATTCTCGGCCTGCGGGAATGGAACTTTGGGCGCGGCGGGACGTTGCGGAACAACTCCGCCCTCACTCCATCCGCTTTGACCCCAGGCAACGTCGGCGGGAACAATCAGCGTGGCGATTTGTCCTGGCGCGGTGCGGGACGCGGCGATGGCCTGCGCCGCATCCATGCCGATCTCCGCTGCGAAGCGCACTGTTCGCAGCCACTTGGAATAGGGACGCGCGATGGACTCGATATCGCTGGTGAGCGGCGTGTCGTGACGAATATGATCGATTGCGTGCTGTCCGATTACATTCACGATTGGCACCTGCGCGCGGCTGGCGTTGTGCAAATTGGCGAGTCCGTTGGCAAGGCCCGGTCCTAAGTGAAGCAGCGTGCACGCGGGCTTTTCCGCCATGCGCGCGTATCCGTCGGCCGCGCCGGTGACGACGCCTTCAAATAATCCGAGAACGCAACGCATTCCGGGCACCCGATCGAATGCGGAGACGATATGAATCTCCGAGGTGCCGGGGTTCGTGAAGCAGGTGTCGATACCTCCGGCCAGCAGTGTTCGAACCAACGTCTCCGCGCCGGTGATGGCGGGTGCAAACGCGGCTTGGGCGCTGTGCGGCTGGATGAAGGTTGTCGTCATTGCAGGCACAACGCCGATTGTAGATGGCGAGTCAAAATCGAAGCTGCACTCTGAAAGTGCGTGGTGAGCATTTCAAGATGGTTGCCGGGAACTGTTTCGATTTCGAGATCGGCGGTCAGGTGCGCCCAGACTGGAACGGGATCGGATGGGAAGGACGATGCCACTTCCGCCCTCAGAAATTTGATGCTGCCCGCGTAAAACCGCGGCCGATATCGTTTCAGCGCCGTGTAAGCTTTGTCGCGAACACGGCACATCGCCGGAGCGAAGGAAGCGCCGTCGGGAGCGCGGTAAATTCCGGTCCAACCCCGCTGCGGTGAGGGACGACGATGCAGTATTGAAGACGCGCGACGGACGGTCTGGCTGAAGAACAGGCGGGCGCGCGGGCCTATTGGCAGATGGCCAGCGTGCGGATACGAATCCAGCATCGCGAGCAGCGCAACCTGCTCTACTTGCCCGGTCAATTGTTGCGCCATTTCGAGCGCCACCAAACCGCCGAGCGAGTGGCCGATGAGAAAGTACGGTCCTCGGGGCTGCACTTGCTGAATCGCATTCAGGTAAAACTTAGCCATGCCTTCGATGGTTTCCAAAGGTTTGCCGATTCCGTCGATTCCCATGGCCTGCGTTCCATAAATCGCGTTCGGGAGGTCGATATTGTCGACCAACTGGAATAGTTCCAGTACGGTGCCCCCGATGCCGTGCGCGACGAAAATCGGTGGTTCCGTTCCAGGCTTCAACACCACCAGCGGCGGGGAATGAAGGGGCTCAGACTGTTCCAATAAAGCAGCCAATGAAGCGACGGTGGGCGCTTGATAAATTACCGTCGGCGGGAGTTCGCGGCCGGTGATTTTTGCGATCTCCTCAAACAGTTCGACCGCGATGGCTGGGTTTCCGCCGCGCGCAAAGAAATTGTCTTCAGCCGTAATCGACGGACCCTCCAGCAGCCGCGCCCAAATCGGCTGCAGCATTTCCGCCGTCGATGAACTTACGCTCCTGGTCATGAATGTGCGAATTCCCAATACAGCTCGCGCGCCTTAGTGTAGAAGGGGCCGAAGGAAAGCGATCGAGCGTCGATCCGGGTGACGGGCGTAACCTTGGAATAATTGCCGGTCGCGAAGATTTCGTCCGCTTTCTGAAAATCCTGGTAAGTCAGAGTTTTTTCGACGACCGTGACGCCGCTCGCTCGGAGCAGCCCGATTACGCGCTGGCGAGTTATGCCCGCTAGAAATGTTCCATTGGGTATTGGGGTGAAAATAACCTCATCCTTTGCCATAAATACGTTGGAGGTAGCCAGCTCGGCCACATTGCCAAGCATATCGCAAACAATGGCATTATCGAATTGTCGCGCCTGTGCTTCGAAAAGGGCACGGGCATTATTGGGGTAAAGGCAGCCCGCTTTCGCATCTACCGGCATGGTTTCCTGCGTAGGCCGGCGGAAGGGAGACTGGGTGACGGAAAAGCCCTTGGGTTGACGCAAGGGCGCTTCGTAGATAGAGAGACACCACTGCGTCGACTCCGGATCCTGGCTTTGGACCCAAGGCCCCTCTTTCTCCGCCCAATACATGGGACGAATATACAGCGGCGCGCCTGCATCGAATTTGGCGATGCCTTCGTGCGCCAGCCGCATCCATTCTTCGATGGAAACGCCAGGTTTCAGATAGAGTTTGCCCGCCGAATCGTTGACGCGGGCGCAATGCAGGTCCAGGTCCGGCGTGACGCCTTCAAAAGCGCGCGCGCCGTCGAAGACCATCGAGCAGAGCCAGGCGGCATGGGTGCGCGGGCCCATAATCGGCACGTTGCCTTCATGCCATTGGCCTTGAAAGAAGGTCCAGGTCTTGGACCATCCGCTGCCGAGCGTGACAGCGCTCTTTTCGGTTACCAGCATTGCGTCAACGATTCCTCAGGTTGATTCAATGCGTATGGGCCGATGGCATCGTCCATGGACGCTCTTAGCGCGGCGGCCAAATGCTTTACGAATGGTTCCATCAACATTCCCGCTGGATAGACGGGCAAAACGAAAACTCGCTGGCCTCCGAGCGCTAATCCGTCCCATTTCAAATCCGGCTTATCGAAAACTCGATATTGTTTGGAGGGGCGAAAGTCCACGATGCCGCCGGGATAGGGTTGGGGAAGGTAATTCCAGCACGCCCGGTCGTTGGTCTGCCAGATTTCTCCCAACATCCTGGCCGTTGATTTCGCCGCACCTGGACTCCTGTGGAACGCCGCTTGCAACATGCCTTGCCAAACCGGAATCCGGTTTCGTAAAACCTGAAGCTTTTCCCGAAAGAACTTGATTTGTCCGTCAAAATCGAGATGAATAAGACTCGCTGCGTGAAAAAGCACTTGCTGGCAGGTGTAGGAACTCTTGCTCCACAACGTAAGGGGGACTTTGTGCCAATTCATGGTGTCGAACAGCGCGAGCAGCGCGACGGTCTCTCCCGCTGCGCGGAGCTGCTGGGCCGCTTCGTATGCCACCGTGCCTCCCATACAATAGCCGCCCAGGAAATAAGGTCCGCTGGACTGCACCCGCCGGATGTGCTTGACGTATAGAGCCGCCATTTCTTCAATGCTTGTCAGGAATGGGGAAGTTCCATCCAGCCCTTGCGATTGCAAACCGTAGAATGGTTGATCGTCGCCCAAATCCTGCGACAGCTTTTGGTAGTTCAGAACGTTGCCGCCGGCGCCATGGAAGCAGAAGAAAGGCGGGCGCGATCCCGACGGTTGAATTGCCACCAAAGGCGACCAGCCGGAAGACTCCATTTCGCCCGAGAGAATTCGCGCGAGCTCATCGATGGTAGGAGCTTCATACAACGTTGCCAAAGGCAATTTTACTTTAAATACCTTCTCAATCTGGGCGAACATTTGAACGCCCAGGGATGAATCGCCGCCCAAATCGAAATAATTCCGATCGGCCGCGATGGATTCTACGCCCAGCGTAGCTTCCCAGATACGGGCAAGCCGCTCTTGGACGCTGTCGGTTGCGGCGACGGTCATGCGGTTTGGCCGATTTTGGCCAGCTCGTCTTTCATGACCTTTCCGGTTAACGTTACCGGCATGGTTTGCACGAACGTGATCTCCGACGGCCGTTTGTAGGGCGCCAGATGCAGAGCCATGTGAGCGGCCAGGTCCGTGGCCCGGAGCGAGGAGCCAGGGGCCGGCTGAACGAAAGCGACAACTTCTTCCCCGCCTGCGACGCCTTGCGTGGCTCGGCCGATTACGGCGGAGCGCGCGACTGAGGGATGCGCGTTTAGCACTGCTTCCACTTCAGCGGGGTAGACATTAAGGCCGAAGCGGACGATCAGCTCGCGAGTGCGGCCGACGATAAAAAGGTGACCGTCTTCCATGCGCGCCAGGTCGCGCGTATTGAACCATCCCTCGGGATCGACGGCGGCCGCGGTTTCTTCCGGCGCGCGATAGTAGCCCTTCATGATATTGGGACCGCGCACCCGGAGTTCGCCCACTTCGCCATCCGCGACTTGCTGTCCATCGCCGCCAACCAATTTGGCTTCCATTCCCGGAAGGATCCGGCCGACCGAAGTGTCAGTTCGCGGAGTTTCCACTCGGGTTTGCGAGATGTTGGGAGAGCACTCCGTGATTCCGTAACCGTTGTGCAGCACCAGGCCGAACGTTTTTTCGACGGCCGCTTTCAGCGCGGCCTGCAAGGGAGCGCCGGAGGATGAAATGATGCGCAGGGCGGGGAAGCGCAGCGACTTCAGTCCCTTCATTCCGATGTAATCGAGCAGCAGCGAGAACATGGAAGGCGCGCCCAGCACCACCGTCAATTGGTCGTTTTCGAGGCTTGCCAACGCGGCTTTCGGATCGAATCGAGGGGCCAAGTAAAGCGTTCCGCCGCTGAGCAACGTGCCCAGAAGAACTACCGAAAGTCCTACTGCATGGGACATGGGCAGAACCCCGTACAGGCGATCTGCCGGCGACAGAGAGCGGATTTTCGCGGAAACGGCGGCCACGAATAGCAGGCCCCGGTGCGCGAGCATCACGCCCTTCGGAAGGCCGGTGGTGCCGGAGGTGTAGATGAGCGCTGCAACCCGGTTCGCGACTTCCGTCTCTATAGCTTCCGGTTCCGCATTTTCGTTCCTGGCGCCGATGCCGATCCCGCCCAGGCCGGCTTGCTCTGCGATCGCAGCGCCGTGGCGTTTGGCATGCTGGGCGGCGTGGGGCGAGACGCTGGCGGTGTAGATAGCGAGGCGAGCTTCGCAATGATCGCGGATCTGGTCTACCTCGTGTGCGGAAAGACGGGCATTCACCAGCACCGGCCACGCGTCGAGAGCGGCTACGGCAAGCAGGATGGCGACAAACGCCCGGCAGTTCTCGCAAACAATCATCACCCGATCGCCCGGACGTACGCCCGAATCGCGCAGCCAGGTTTGCGCTTCAGAAACGCGCAGAGCGAGTTGCGAATAACTCCAAGAGCCTCCGGCTTCCGCCAGAGCGGGCTGATCGGGCGAAAGCGCCGCCCAGCGAGTGATCACGTCGGCGATGCGCGGCGGAAGACCGGCCAGGATGCCCGCGATGTAGTCTTCCAGCATTCTCTATCTCGGTCCCATTGCCAGGCCGGAGGCCGCGGCAAACGTCAACGTCGCAGTCTTTTTCGACATCACGTACTGCAGCCAGCGCCGATAGATGCATGCCGCCGAAGCGCGCCAGGTATGCTGCAGTGTGCCGGCAATGGTTGTCTCGGGGAAGTTGGCCAGCAGTTCTTCGGAGGGCTGGTCGAGAGCTTGCGTTCGAAAATCGTTCAGAAGCTCCACCGCCGCTGCATCGAAATATCCGGACGGCAGCCCGGGGTAATCGTCTCTTTCGCCCTTCAAAAATCGTCGCACGTCTCTGCGGTATTCCTTGAAGAGGGTGAGCCGGCCGTATTCGGGATGCCCTTGAAAGTGAACAAACAGGCTCTTCCGTTTCTTCTTCACAAACAGGTCGACGCCGTGGGCCGGCGATTCGCTCAGGATCTGGTAGCCGCCGGATCGGAGGGTCTCAGCCGGTAAGTCGTTCCAGCGGGAATGCGGAAATTGCAGGAGCGACGCGCCCCGGCCTGTCAGCGGATGGTCGCCCGCAACGTGAAAGTCAAAAACGCCGAACCGCTTCTGGCCTAAATGATGGCGGCCGATGCCATCGCTGTACAACACGCCGGCGTGAGCCGCCAGGCAGGACAAGACCGTCGACGCCGTATTCTCTTCGGCCCAATCCAGAAGCTCCGCCAAGGCGCCCCAGTAAGGTTCCCGCCGCATATCGCACTGATGCGGCTCCGTGCCGGTGACGATCGCGGCATCCAAGCGGACATTTTGGAGATCGCTGAGATCGAAGTAAGAGTTTTCCAGGTGTTGCCGCCACCGGGCGCCGCGCGGCATGCCGGGCAGTGAAAAAAACTGTAAATGCACACCGATGTTACCGGACGCGGCGTCGAGAAGCTCCAGAAACTGCGTCTCGGTATCTTCCAGCGCCAGGTCGGGCATATTGTTCACCAGCCCAATGTGGATGCAGTCTGCGCGCCGGTCCCAATCGGCGGAGCAGATAGCCGGACGATCGCCAACGCGGTCCATGATTACCGGCATGAGGTCCGCATCAATTCCGCGCCATTTCGAGCGCCTGATCCAGATCCGCGAGGATGTCGTCTATGTGTTCGATGCCTACGCTCAGGCGCAGCATTTCCGGCGTGACACCCGCCTTGCGCTGTTCTTCCGGCGTCAGTTGCCGGTGCGTGGTGGACGCCGGATGGCAGGAGAGAGACTTGGCGTCGCCCATGTTGACCATGCGCTTGAAGAGCCGCAGCGCGTTGAAACATTTTCTACCGCCTTCGTAGCCGCCCTTCACGCCGAAGGTCAGCAGCGAACAGCGCTTCGATCCCAAATATTTTTGAGCCATCGCGTACAGCGGGCTGTCGGGAAAGCCGGCATAACTCACCCACTCCACTAACGGGTTGCCGCGCAGGTATTCGGCCACTTGGCGGGCGTTTTCGACGTGCCGCTCCATGCGCAGCGGCAATGTTTCGACGCCTTGCAGCAGCAGAAATCCGTTAAAAGGCGAAAGCGTTGCGCCGGTGTTGCGCTGGCACACCGTCCGGCAGCGCTCCACGTAAGCCGAGTCGCCGAACTGGTCCACGTATACGACGCCGTGATAGGCAGGCTCCGGCGTGTTGAGCATATAGAATTTGTCGGCATGCTGACGCCAGGGAAATTTACCGCTGTCCACGATCATGCCGCCCAGCGTGGTCCCGTGCCCTCCCATGAATTTGGTCATCGAATGCACGACAACGTCTGCGCCGTATTCGAAGGGGCGGAATAAAATCGGCGTGGCGACCGTGTTGTCCACGATTAACGGAACGCCGTGCTTGTGCGCCACTCGCGCCAGCGCCTCGATATCCGCGACATTTCCGGCCGGATTGCCGATGCTCTCGCAGTATACCGCCCGGGTGTTTTCGTCGATCATTTTTTCCACGGAGTCCGCGTGATCGCAAGCTGCAAAGCGGGCATCGATTCCCCGCTTGCGGAGGATGTGCTCAAACAGCGTGTAGGTGGCGCCGTAGAGTTGGGGCAGGGAAACAATGTTCGTGCCCATTTCGGCGATGTTGATGACCGAGTATTCGATGGCGGCCATCCCGGAACTGACGCTCAGGGCATCCACGCCGCCTTCGAGCGCGGCCACGCGCTTTTCGAGAACCCGGTTGGTGGGATTACCGATTCGAGTGTAAATGCTGCCAGGGACCTCCAGGTTGAACAACGCCGCACCGTGCTCTGCGCTATCGAATTCGAAGGCGATGGTCTGATAGATGGGTACGGCGACAGCATTGGTGGCAGGGTCGCCATCGAAGCCCGCGTGAATCGCGATCGTTTCTCGCTTCATGCCGGTTAGTGGCCAGTTAGTCGGGATCGGTGACCAGGAGCGATGCAGGCGCTTGGGCGCGCTCGCGCGAAAACGATTTGATCAAGGTCCGGGTGAGACGTTCAGCGGCAAAGCCCGCGCCGAACGCGAAGCGCATCACCGGCCCGAAGCTGTTGGCCGCCGCAATCCCCACGAAATACAGTCCGGGGATGGAGGATTCGAAGGTGGATGAAAGTATAGGGGCGCCGTCGATAACATTCAGCTTGGAGCGAATGTTGGGGCTGAGAAACGTCAACCGTTCCATCCGCACTTTATAGCCGGTGGCTGCGACGAGGTGATCCGCCTGAATGGTGCGCTCGCCGCCTGACGCGGAGCGAAGGTGAAGCTGGAGCATGCCGTTCTGAATTTCGGCGCTTTCGGCGGTGTGACCGAGCGACAACGGAAACCGCCCCATGACCATGTCCTTGGAAAACCAGCCTCCGGAAGGACCCAGGCTTCTTCGGACCAGTTCGAGGCGCAAGGGTTCCGGCAAATAATGAAAAACTTGAGGCGCATTCGCAAAGAAGCGCGACCGCAATCCCGGACCTAGCCCCGAATGAGGGTGCCGGATCTGTTGCCACCCGGAGCGCGGTTTGCCATTCGGCTGGGTGTGAAAACGGAGTTCTTTCCTCCGGCTCACCAGGTGAACGTCGACGCCAGCCTGATGCAGCAGCCCGGCCAGGTCCAAAGCCGAGGCGCCTCCGCCCATGACGATCACTTTGCGCCCCTGAAACGATTCCAGATCGTGGTGCCGGCTGCTATGCGAAAAGAATTCCTGCGGCAGATGAGCCAGATTGGCTGGTACATTTTCGAAATGAGTGATCCCTACGGCAAGCACCACCTGGCGAGCTTGGAAAGCTTCGCCATCGTCCAGCCGCACCCGGAATCCGTCGGGCAAACGATCGACACCGGAAACCATTTTGTCTTCCAGTTCCGGCACCATTCGATCCCTAAAAGCCAGCCCATACTTGGTGAAAGTATCCAGGCGCACCGGAATTCCAGTGTCGCCGTATGGAATCGCCCGCTCGGCGCAAAATTGCCGAAGCGTGTATTCGCTGTCGGGATCGTATATGTTGGACGCGAAGCCGTCGGACTTGAGCAGCATGCCCTTCGGCATGTGCGTTCGCCAACTGTCCATGGGGCGGCCAAAAATGCGGAACGCAATTCCCTGACGGCGGAAATGGGCCGCGATGGAAAGACCGTAAGGGCCTGCGCCTACGATTGCTACGGGCGGTATCGATTTAGACATTTGTTATGGAGGGGCATGCTACCGCCCTGTGACTCCCATTGGCAGGCTTCTGCCAGCGTGCGGTTGGAGTACAAAGGGCATTTGAGATGCCGTTTAACTTCCAGTAAAAGCTCGGCGTTTTCAGTAGTTTATGGATTTCGTGAATTTGCCGACGGACGGACGATTCGGACTTAGCTCCAATCTGTGGGACTAAAGTCGCATATGACGAATGCCGGTCGCCGGCTCCTGTACGGGGTTGGCCCAAGTGTTCGCATGGGCCATCCGATCGTCGCCGTTACTGGCGGGAGACGAGTAGGAATGCTGCGCAAGGCATTCGTTCAACTTTTGGGCGAGTACCAGAATGTGCGGGTCGTCCAGCATTGAAATATGTCCGCCGGGCGTTCTCACGATCTCGACCCCTCGGGTGAACATACGGCTGATCCTCTTGATGTTGGCCAGCGTTTGGCACAACCGGCTCATTGGATCGTGCTGGTCCTGAGCAAGACACAGAACCGCCTGGCTTTCCAGAGGACGCATCTCGTAATTCTGGCCATTCTCGTAAATTTTCTCCCGAATCTGAGAAGGCAGCTCGATTAACGGCCGGTCGTCGGCCTCAAATGCGGAATTGGGCGCGCTTTCCGATCGGAGACCCGGAAATATTCGCGCCGTTACGCGCTCCGCTGTCTGGGAAAATCCTCTGAAGCGGCGGGTTAGCGCCGCGCGTGCGCGAGCCCGCGACAGGACCCTTATCCGGTACCATAACGGCGCTGTCATCAGCAACGAATCCAACAACAGGAGCATCTCCACGTTTTTGCCATGTCCGCGCAGTTGATGCGCCACCTCAACGGCCAGCAAACCGTTGAACGAGTGCCCTGCCAGCAGACAAGGACCTGAGAATTCATGGCTCAGGATCAGGCTCACGTGCGCGGCAGCCATTTCTTCCACGCGCGGCAGTGCCGATGTTTCGTTCAGGACCGCCGCTCGATAGGCCGCGGAAGCCAAGGGCGCTTCGGTGGCAAATACCGCGGGCCCGTGGTCCAGCAACTGCGCCAAGCGGCACACCGCCATGGAGGCATCCAGGAAGAAAATCGCTCCCGGCGATCGGCCCGGACGCAACGGGATCAAATGCGGGCCGGGTGCGGCGTAGTTGCCTTGCAGGAGAACTTGAGCGACCCCTTCGATGGTCGGGTTCAGGAAGAAGATTTGGGTGGTAAGGCTGACGTGGAACGCCTGGTTGATCTCCTCGATCAGCCGGACTGCCAGCAACGAATGACCGCCAATTTCGAAGAAATTGTCCTGTGCGGCGATGGTTTCAAGCTCCAGAGTGCGTTGCCAGATTTTCAGCAGATGCAACTCCAGCAGGGTCTGTGGCGGGACAGACGGCTGACCGGCTTCGGACGTAGAAGGCGAGTATTGCGCCGTTTTCAGCGCTTTGCGGTCGATTTTTCCATTGGGCGTCAGCGGAAGACGTTCTATAATCGTAAAACCTGCCGGAATCATATATTCCGGCAATTTCTGTTTTACGAAGTGGCGCAAATCCGAAGTCCCTAAAGCCGCTTGCGTACTGGATGGCACGATGTAAGCCTGTAATCTATCTTGGCCGGCTGAATCCTGGCATACTACGGCGACGCACTCCGCAATATCCGGATGCTGTTTCAGCGCAGCTTCAATCTCTCCGAGTTCAATGCGGAAACCACGGATCTTCACCTGTTGATCGCTGCGATGGAGAAACTCGAGCATGCCATCGGAGGTGCGGCGAACCACGTCGCCGGTCCGGTAGAGCCGCGCTCCAGGCTCCTCGTTGAACGGATCCGTAATGAATCGTTCTTTCGTCAAATCCGGCCGATTCAGGTAGCCTTCGGCCAGGCCGTCGCCACCGATGTAGAGTTCACCTGGAACGCCAATTGCTACAAGCTGCCGGGCGTTGTCTAAAACATGGAACGTCGTATTGGCAATCGGCTTCCCGATTAAGACCGATTTGTTCGACGCTACTCGCGCCACGGACGACCAGATGGTGGTCTCCGTTGGCCCGTACATGTTCCACAGCGAATTACATCGTGGTAACAACTCGGCAGCCAACGACGGCGTCCACGTCTCACCGCCGCAGAGTATTTTTAAATCGCGGCTTCCTGTCCAGCCCGCTTCCAGCAGAAGCCGCCAGGTGGCAGGAGTGGCTTGCATCGCGGTGACTCCGTGCAGTTTCATCAGAGAGCAAAGCTGCGCCCCATCCGCCGCGGCTTCCCGGCTGGCGATGACGACGCATGCGCCGGCGGTCAGTGGCAGGAACAGCTCCAGGCCTGCGATGTCGAAGGACAGCGTCGTCACCGCCAGCAGCGTATCGCTCGCGAGCAATCCAGGCTCCCGGCGCATGGCGCTGAGGAAGTTGACCAATGCCTGGTTTGAAACTGGAACGCCTTTGGGTTGGCCCGTGGATCCCGAAGTGTAGAGCACGTAGGCCAGATCGGTTGCGTGACATCGCTTGTGTGTCGGCGATCCGTCCGCGCTCTCGGATTCGGCCGGCAGGGCGTCCAGGAAAACCACGTCTGCCTGATGGGGAGGAAGCTCTATTTGCATCCGCCGCAAGGTCAATAGCACACGCGGCCGGGAATCCTCCAGCATGAACGCCAAACGGGCGGTCGGGAAGGCCGGATCCAGTGGAACGTAAGCGCCACCTGCCTTCAGAATTCCCAATAGCCCGATCAACATCTCCGCCGAGCGCTCGATGCAAACGCCCACCAGTACATTGGGTCCGACGCCCAGATTCTGGAGATGGCGGCCGAGCACGTTGGCGCAATCGTCAAGTTGGCGAAATGTCAGTTGCCGCTCTTCGAAGACCACGGCCACCGCGTCGGGCGTGCTCTCGACCTGCTGTTCGATCAACTCGCGCAGCAGGCGATCTTTGGGATAGGGAAGCTCGGTCCGGTTCCATTCCGCGAGCGTGGACTGCTCCGTGGGAGTTAGGAGAGCTAAGCTGGCGATGTGCTGATCGGGGTTGTGAGTGGCCGATTCCAATAGCGTCTGGTAGTGGCCGAGCATTCGCGCCATGCCTGCCGCATCGAATAAGTCCGTACTGTACTCCATCTCCAGCCGGATGTCATTTCCGCAGTCCGTCACGATGAGCGTTCGGTCGAACTGTAGGGCGCTGCCGCCCGTCAAAAGAGGCTCTACAACCAGCCCTTCCAGATCGAGGATCGGCTGCAGCGGATCGCGATCTCGCCAGTGGAGCGTCACCTGGGAGGAGACGGCGTCACTCGAGTTGTTCTGGACTCCCATTTGAACGCTCGCGAGCAACTGGCGAAACGTCATATCGGCCGAAAGTTCGGTTCGCAAAACTTGTGCGTTGTATCCCCACAGGATCTCTTCCTGGCCCGTGTGGCGATAACGCAACGCGTTCAAGGCCGCGGCAAATATCGTGAGTAGCGTGGTCTCTGTCCGCTGGCCTAGATCGCGCAAGGCGCCCGTGAGAGCCGGATTCAGAACCTCTTGCCTTGCGGCGCGAGGGCGCGGTGCGTACAGATTCGCGAACTCCTGCAAGATACCTCCCGCAGACCAATCGGCGGCGATGCGGTGCGTCGTCAGAATCAAGACGTGCTCGCGGGGACCCAGACAGAGCAGCGTTGCGCGGATTCCCGGCTCGGACTCGAGATGATACAGCAAGCGCTCCACTTCGCTCTGCCGTTCTTCAGCGGCCAACGAACTAAGATCGATCTTCTCGAATTGCATGCTATCGTGCCGCGCCACCATAGCATTCATAGCGCGTACTGCTGAGTCGACGTTCAGTTCGCCCAACAGCCGCACCGCAGTCGCATTGTTGCAAGAGTAAGTCACGGTTCGGTTTATCTACTGAGCGGTCTTTCGGACTTTAGTCATAGGCTGCGAGAGCTTCCCGGCGATCCAGCGGCGCCAAATCCGGAAGTAGCCTGGTGATCTGACGGAGAGGTTCCCACCCGCCATGCAGAAGGACGGCAACAGCGAGATACAGCGTTCCGAACACCGAGAAAGTAACCGCGATTCGGATAACGCCTCCCAGGGCGCCCGGTATCGTGTCCAGGGAAGGGAATTGGCCGATGATAAACGCACCTGCACCGGCTGCCAGCATGGAAGCCACAACGTACTTCCAGATAACAGCGATCACCGGCGCGACCCCGAAGCGGATTGGCTTGCCGGCGTACCACGTGGCGGGAAGCGCCAGTATCCAAAACGACGCAGACCACGCCACAGCGATTCCCCTGGGACCCCAAGGCAGCGCCGCGAAGAAGAGCGCGCCGGTAACAATCAACTGGACCAGCCCCCAGCGAGCGAAGCGATCCGCTCTTCCGATAGAGAGGGGAATCCACGCCCACGGCGCGGAAAGAAACATCGCGCCGACCCCTGGCGCGAAAAGTCTGAATATTCTCCCGGCCTCATCCCATTTGGGCCCCAGCATGACAAGAATCAAATCTTTTCCAGCTAAACACAGGTAGGCGCCCACGCCCATGCCGACAAAGGCGAGGATGGAGAAGGACCGCAGAAGGTATCGCCGGTATCTTTCCGGATCGTCCGTCATGCGGCATAGAGCGGGAACCGTAGCGGCCGCCATCGGGTCCAGCAGTTGGTTGGCAGGCAGAAAGAACAGATCGAATGCTCTTTTATAAAGCCCCAGTGCGGCCGTGCCAAAATACCAGCCCACCAGCAGATTGTCCATATTGCCCTTGATGTAGTTCAGTACGTAGAACCAGTAAACGTTCATGGCGAACCGTACCATAGAGCCGGTCCCATCCACTTTTCTGGGCGCCTGCGGGACCCAGCGGCACAGTACCCAGGCGCCAATCGCGGTGGTCAGAGCCTGGGCAATGGCGCCCGCCACCAGAGCCCAATAGCTCCATCCCGCAAAGCCGAGCGCGATGGAAACGATAACGAAAACAGCGCGGCTGAACAGGCTGTTGGCGGAGATCGGCGTAAAAAGCATAGCCCGCTTGAGAAGGGCCAAATGCAAGACCGATAGACTTGCCAAAACGATGGTGAGGGAGAAGCCGATAGCAACGTGCGCCACCAGCGGGTTGTGAAAGAAGGCCGCCAGCAAAGACCCCGAAGCGGCGAATGTAATCGTGAGCAGAAGTCCGGCTGCAAGGTTGATCCAAAAAAGATTGCTGGCGAGAGCGCTGTTCATTTCTTCTCGCTGGACCACGCCTTCGGTGAACCCGTTCAGTCCAAAATTTGCGAATAACAGGCTGAACGTGGTGACCATCGTGACGACGCCGAAATCGGAGGGAGTCAGCAGCCGCGCCAGGACCACCGTGGCGATCATCTGAACCGCCAACCCCAAGGCTTGCGAAAGCAACGATACGCCGGCGCCTTGCACGGTGAGACGGCGCAGACTTTCGTCGCTCGGGGCCGCGCGAAATTCTCCTTTTGCATCGAATGGGGTCCAACGATGTCTGCCGTACATCAGCACCTTGTTGCGGTTTCGAAACGAAGCCCGTCTCCGGCAATCACCGCGTGCGCCACCACCGCCCGCTCCTTCCCTTTCCCCTCAATTCGCCACGAACCCATGGCCTTTACGAGATTCAGCCCGCTCCGCAATCGCCACCAGGCGGCCACTTCTCCGGGCGAAGCGATCCATGTTTCTCCTCGAGATCGCATCTCGGTCAGGTAGCGGAGCAGTTCGCAGTATACGCGCCGCGCCGCGGGATCTATGGTGTAGTCGGGATGGACAATAAAGCTGATTAGCCCGTGCCGTTCCCGGATGACGGCAATCTGCTCCTTCCACAGCCGGATGGAGTAATCTTTGAGGATATTGAGAAGCGAGTAATCCTGGGTCGTGGTCAGCGGAAGCTCCAGGATGCGGCCGGCGAAGAACGGCAGAACCGTGCAGCACCCGCCCCTCTGGGGGTCCAGGTGAGCCACATTGGGAACGGACATGTCATAGGAAAATTCCAAGGCGTCCAACCAATCGACATTGCGATACATAACTGCCGATCGGAAGCCTTGCGACCCGTATTGCCGTCCGTATTCATTGATGCGCTCCGCGCGCAGCAGGAATTGCTCCCGGCTCCGGAACAGATGGCCGTCATGGTTCAGATCGTGGACGTTTACTTCGAATCCCCGGTCGAGAATCCCCCGCACCAGGGACTTTGGAACCGAATAGCGTCCTTCCGGAATGATCTGGAATGAGGTTTTGACACCGAAAGAGTCGTCTAAATCCATCAATTGGGGACAAAAATCCCGGCCCGCTTCCGTTTCCACGTCGTGGCTGATGGTAGTGCAAGTGGGAGCGCCATCCGGCCAAAACCAAATGAAGGGAAGACTCTCCATCTTCTGAGACTTCATCGCAAACACCAACAGGCGTTCCAAAAGTTTTTCCACCGTAACGTCCACCGGCCATTTCGGAAAGGGGGTCTTCTCGCGGCCGCGCAGATAGAGCTTCTGGAAATGCTTTCTTACCGGCACACTCATGGCCGGCCGCAAGGCGTAGTATAGGGCTCTGATGGCCGCATTAGCCGGGAGCGCCGGCGCGCCTTGGGGACCGTGGGCAAGATATCGTTCGCTGCGAAGATTATCCACCACTTGTACCGGGTCGAAGGGCAGTTGAACCGCGGAATTTTCTATCGTGACATCCCCGAGAGCATCGTGAAGCGGGTCCGTCACGGACCTGGCAGGGTCTCCGGAAGAACATTGCCCGTAGCAAGTAACATCCGGTCCCAGCCGGAAGTAGCCGGAACGATCCGACAGCTTGCCGCTCGGAACGAACGCCGCGGCGCCCTCGGGACACCGAAAAACTTCCGTCAAAAAATGCCCCGCATCCCGCACGGCACTTTCCGAACTGGAAACGCTAAACAGGGCCTTCACCTTTCGACATGCTGGGGTTGGAAACTCGCTTTCTCGCTGCTTTTTGCGCGAAAGCTCTCTGATACGCGGCGAGCAGATGTTCGATCGAATATTCCCACGCCAGCTCGTTTTCAACCCTTTTGCGCCCGAATTCACCCATTCGCTGTCTTTCCCGTGGATTCTCCAACAACCATAGCAGCTTGGCGGCAAAGTCCGGCACTTGATTTGTCGTGTCCGCATAAAGCGACGCTTCGCCGGCGCTAAACTTACCCTCCCTGAGATCAAACTGAACAATTGGTTTGCCCAGCGCCATGTACTCTGCGATTTTGATCATGGTGGAGAGGTCATTCATTTCGCAGGGCCTGTCCGGATTCACGCAGACATCGGCCGTCGAAAGGATCTCCAGTAATTGCCCGTCCGGAATGCGGCCGGTGAAGTTGACCATATCGCTGAGATCTTTCTCTTGCACCATCTTCCGGAGGCCGGGCAAGCCGGGACCGCCTCCGACGCAGGTGAAGTGAATGTCGGCGCGTCCCATTTTCTTGATGTATAGCGCGACATCCAGCAAGATATCCAGTCCGTCCTGAATGCTCATAGTTCCCACGTAGCCCACCAGGTAGGTCTTGCCGTACTTGAGGAGCGGGTTGGGCGCCACCGCTTTGAACGTTTCTAAATCCGGTCCATTGCGGACGACGAAAACGTCTTGTGGATCGAGATGGCCTCGAGTAATCGCCAGTTCTCTGTAGCTGCTGTTGGTGGCGATCACAACATCGCTGCAGCGGTACGTTAGCTTCTCCAGCCAAACCAGCACGCTATAGAACAGCCCCTTTCTCCCAAACTTCGACAAATACAGTTCCGGATTTACATCATGATGATCGAATATATACTTGACGCCCAGAAGTTTGAAGGGCAGAGCGATCAGAAAAATATCGTCCGGCGGATTGCAGCCCTGGATGACATCGAATCCTCTGCGGAGGTAGATCCACCAGGTGTAGATAAATTCCCACAACAAGGCACTGGCGTACTCGCGCAAATATCCAAGCCTGCTATTGCCTTCGGCTAAGGGGTGCCGGTAGATGTTGATTCCATCCACAACCTCGTAATTGGTTTTGTGATCTTTGTTTCTTGGGCACAGGACGGTGACGCCAAATCCGGCCTTCTGGAGCGCCTGCGCCTCCCGCCACACACGTGTGTCGAATGGAACTGGAAGGTTTTCTACGATAATGAGGATCTTTTGTGGCACGTTTAGGAATCCACCGAGCCGCGCGCGTGATTTACTGAGCCGCGCGCGTGAGCAAGCGGTCTTTTGGAATTGTTATAAGCTTTTGTAAAGACCCGCCAGCGCGCAGAGCATGGTGGCTTGTCCCCAGTGCAGCGTGGGCGTCTTATTTACCAGCCACGGCGAATAACGGCGATAGTAAAAATATCCGCTGGCATCCTGCATGTTCCGGATGGTCCAGAGAGCCACCTTCAACGCCAGAGCCAGGCCTTCCGGGTCGCGGTCACCGAACAGCACGAAAGTATCGATGGCCTGCGAGCAGCACTGAATGTCGATGGGAAGCGTCTTGTAGTGGTAATAGCGCGGGGTCCCATCTTCCAGGAAAAACGTTTTTTTCCAATACCCGTATCCGTTCATCATGCACTGGTCGAACCGCTCGTCGCCGGTGTTCTGGAGGTAGTGTTTGAAACAATCCAGGACGTACGCGGTATGAAAGTTGTCGATCCAGTGCAGATTGGCGGCTTCGCCGTAGTACCAGGATGCGTCCGGCCGCTGGTGCTGTGCCGTATACTGAATGGCTTTCGCCGCCAGCGCCCTGTATGATTGAGTGCCCGTGTGGGCGAAGGTGCGGGCGAGCAGGCTGGCTCCAAGCGTATTCGCATTATGCACCTGCTTGTTCATGCCGGGGATATAGCTGATGCAAAGACCATCGCGGTCGGCGAAAGTGTCCAGATCGCGCAGGATGTGCTCACATGCGCTGTTGGCAATATTCAAGTAACGGTTTGCCCCGTATTGGTCATAGGCGTCCAGAAAAGCGTGGCCGATGAGCGATGTCCACACCACGGTAGGCACGCCCTTGGGCAGATAGAAACTTCTGGACTGATAATCGAAATGGTTGCCCCAGCACGCGCCGCTGTGACCCGCGGACTGGTTTTCTTCCAGCCATTCCAAGGCGAGCTCTGCCTTTCCACGCCAGGCCGGATCGCCAGTTGCCTGGTGAAGACGCATAAAACCTCTGGCCAGGAAGCCCATGCCCTTGGTGGACCGGCTTTTGGAAACGCCCAGCACAGGCCGGAGGTTCAAGGGAAAACGGCGTATGCCTTGTTGCAGGACGGTTTGCAGAAATTTGTTGTTGAACGTCAAAGGGCGCAGGACTTGTGAATTCAGGCCGTCGAACGTGTCATAACCGCTGTAATCGTTCTTCTCCAGCCAATTCGCCAACCGACCGATGGATTCGTAGAGACGATCCTTCACAGCTCCGTTGTCGCTTTGAGCTAGCGGCGTTCGTTCAACGAGTGATTGCATGTTTGTACCTTGCGTCGTTCTACCAGCAAATGCCGTCGTACTTACCCGTTTCGCTCCGGCGGCCGCTAACCCGCACGAAATCCACCAGGACTTGATTTTCCCGAAGCCGGCCGGGAATACTGCCGAACTCAGGATCTTTGTTTCCGATCACTATCGTTTGGGCATGGTCCAGAACGGCGTCGATACCGCCTACCATGAGCTTCGATATGTGCGGAATGCGGTTCAGGATAAAGTCTCGATTGGCGCCCACCAGACTGGCAATGTTGACGTTTCGATCGTAAATGCGCAAGTCGTAGCCCTTCCCGAGCAGGCGTTCAGTGACTTCGATCACCGGGCTTTCCCGCAGGTCGTCCGTTCCGGCCTTGAAGCTAAAGCCGAGCACGCCTATGCGTTTGAATCCCTTGTCCATGATCAACTGCACGCCCCGCGCCACCTGCAGCTCGTTGCTGAGCAGAATGGAATTGATGATGGGCAACTCCAGATCGTGCATTTTGGCGCGGTACGCCAGAGCGCGAAGGTCCTTGGGCAGGCACGATCCGCCAAAAGCGAAGCCCGGTAAGAGATAAGCCGGGGAAATATTGAGCTTGTGGTCCTGGCAGAAAATCTTCATCACCTCATGCGCGTCGATGTTGAAAGACTTGCTGAGGTTGCCGATTTCATTGGCGAAGCCGATCTTCAGCGCGTGCCAGCTATTGTCCACATATTTGACCATCTCCGCGGTCTTGAGATCGGTTCGGACCAGTGGAGCGGGGATTCCCGCGTAAAGTTGAGCCAGCAGATCGCCGCCGCCGGCATCCAATTCCCCAATCACTGTTTTGGGAGGGCAGTAGAAGTCCTTCACGGCCGAACCTTCGCGCAGGAACTCCGGGTTGTAGCAAATGCCGAAATCGATACCAGCCTTGCCGCCGGAGGATTCCTCCAAGGTGGGGATCACAACCTGGTCCATTGTTCCGGGCAAGATAGTGCTGCGGATGACCACCGTGTGCCACGCTGCCTTCTCCTTCAACGCTTCGCCAATCTGCTCACACACCCGCCGGATGTAGGTCAGGTCCAGATTGCCATTGGGCTGGCTGGGGGTGCCGACGCAAACAAAAGACAGATCCGTGTCGCGAATCGCCTGGGCCACGTCGGCGGTAGCGCGCAACCGGCCGGCCGGGACGGCGGATGCGACAATTTCGCCAATGTCGGCTTCGATGATCGGAGACTGGCCATGGTTGATCAAGTCGAGCTTGGTCTGAACCGGATCGACCCCGATTACTTCGTGTCCCTCGTTCGCCAGACACCCTGCCGACACGGTACCGACGTAGCCTAAGCCGAAAATTGTGACTTTCAAGGACATTCCTTTCGCTTTCCGTACCCAGGTTCGGATAGGGTTGATCCCCTAGACATTCATGCCGCCATAGTTGCAACAAGTCATTGTTTATGTTTATCTTACCTTGGTAAATATCAAGTTACGGTTTCCTGGTACTTCGGAGAACCGAGGTCTAAAGGTCGCGCAAAACCGGGACGATATCGAATATGCTTGATAACGTACCCCAGTCAGCCTGTCAGAGCGGCTTGTGTTCAATTGGGTTCCATCATAGGAGTGAAGGAATGCGGAAACATTTATCATTCAGTCTGATATCAGCCGGGTTGAAACCCGGTCCGGCGTCCCGTTTGATCCAGTTCGGATCGTACCCGCTGTTAGCGGTCTTTCTAACGTCGGGCCTATGTGCTCAGCCCTGGACGGGGATCATCAATTCCACCCGCGCCACCAACTGGTCCAAGGCCGGCGCCGCGATTCCGAGCGCCACCTGGACGCAGTGTGGCCCGACCATAGCGGCCTATGGCGCGACTGCCTCTCCTGCCTCGGCTGGGACCATCAACTCGGCTCTCGCGGCTTGCGGCGCCAACCAATACGTATCCCTGGGCGCCGGCGATTTTTATCTGTCTTCCGGCGTCGACTTCGCTATGCATAGCAATGTGGTCCTGCGCGGGCAGGGCGCGGATCAAACGCGGCTGCACTTTACCGGCACGGCCGGCTGTAACGGATGGACCGCCGATATCTGTGTGGAAGGCAGCAATACCTACGAAGGCGGCTATCAAGGCTCTGCCAATTGGACCGCTGGCTACAGCCAGGGATCCACGTCTATCACCCTCGACAACGTGAGCGGCATCGTCACCGGCCTCACTCCGATCGTTTTGGATCAGTGCAACACGGGTCTCTCGGGAACATCCTGCAGCGGAACTCAGACCGACAATTCCAACGTGTATGTCTGCGACGTCAACTCGGTGTGCGAATCGGAGTCGGCCAACGGAGGCTACTACCGGCCTCTTCGCGCCCAAATCGAAGTGGTCGTCGCCACTGCGATTACCGGCGCTGGCCCATACACGGTTACGCTCTCCGACCCGATTGAATTGCCGAACTGGAATTCCGGGCAAGCGCCGCAAGCCTGGTGGGGAAACGCCACCATCACCAACTCCGGCGTCGAAAACCTTCTGATCGACAACACCAACAACGGCGGGCACAACGGAATTTCCCTGGTTAGCTCGCGCGGTTGCTGGGTAAAAGGAGTGGCCTCCAACGATGCGGCCGGCTACCACATCTTCAACTATCTGACCTCGCACAATGTGATCCGGGACAGCTACGCGTTTATGACCCAGGGTCTCGGAGTCCAGAGCTACGGCATCGGCGGTTCGGTGAACGGCGGGCTGCTGATTGAGAACAATATCATGCAGAAGATCGTCGATCCCATTAACTGGGACGCGCCGTGTTCGGGTTGCGTGGCGACCTACAATTTCGCCGTCAATCAATATACTTTGACCGGCACCGGCTATATGTTCGGCATGTTCTCCTGGCACTCCGCCGGGGACGCCATGATGCTGTTGGAAGGAAACGTAGGCAGCCAGTCCGACTCCGACGATATTCACGGAACTCACGCCTTGAATACCGAGTTCCGGAACTACTTCAATGGCATGGAGTCCAACAACGGATTTGCCGCGGGTACCGTTACCGTCAACGCCGGAAGCGGTTCCGTAGCGTGGGCGTCGGGATCGACCTTTCAGAGTGGATGGCCGAACACCCCCCAGGAGATCTGGATCTACAATCCCACCTCGGCACAATACGTGTCGTATTACATGAATAGCGTCAATTCGTCGAACTCGCTTACTCTGAGCCAGGGGATTTTGTCGGGCGGAAGCGGAACGGTTCCCTATTTCGTCGGCACCGATGTCAACACGGACGCGATTCACGTGGCGGCCTACTCGCGCTACTACAACGTGATCGGTAACGTGCTCGGCACGCCAGGATTCCACACCAATTACGCCTGTGTCGCGCCGAATGCGACCAGCCCCTGCCCGTACCGGGGCACCACTCCCTACGACATCGGCTATTCCGGCAACACTCATGGTGAAAGCGAAACTTCGGGCGCCGCTCCGTACGACGATCCGATCGCGGCTTCCACGCTGCTGCGTTGGGGCAATTACGATACCGTCACCGGCGGGGTTCGATGGTGCGGAAATTCCTCCGACACAAATTGGAGCTCCACTTGCGGAAGTACGTCGGAAATTCCGACCGGCGACAAATATTATCCGAACTCCATCCCTACCAAGGGAGATACAGTCGCGGGTCAGCCAGGACTTCCCCCCTCGTTCGTCTACTCTGCCCAGCCGGCCTGGTGGCCTTCCGGAAAAGCGTGGCCGCCGATCGGTCCCGACGTTTCCTCCGGCAATATTGGCCAATGCACCAGTGGAAACTACATGTGGAGCAAGGTAACCACCAGCAGCCAATGCGCGGGTGGAACCTTCATTTCGGCCTCGGCCACCACCGGGGGCCACGCTGTTTCCATCCCCGCCATGGACTGTTACTTGAGCACCATGGGCGGCCCTCCGGATGGTACCGGCGCCATGCTGACGTTCAACGCGAACGCCTGCTACGTGCCGCAATCGATCACGTCGAACCCACCCCCCGCTCCCAGTCTTACCGCGGTTGCTCATTAGTCTCTGGTAAGGCTTGTCACTAGCTCGCAGGCGTGGTGTCTCACAGTGCCCAGCCTGCGGCTCTGCTGCAAGCGCCTGTGTTGTATCCAACGCCAGCCGTAAGCCGCCAGCTTGCGACGCAGACCATTCCGGTTCGGCACCCAGGAATTCTCCATAAGATGAACTCCAAAATCGCCGAATCGATTCCAATTGCGAACGTCGCACACATCGTCCGGCAGCAGAACGGTCACTGTCTTGGCTAACGCGGCATTCTCGGCCAGAGTTCGCGAAATCAATCCGGGACCGGTGGAGTTCAAAATAAGGAATTCGTCCCGGAACAGCGGGGGAGATCCGCGCATCATCGGCTTCACCCAGGCGGGATCTTTCTGTGCCCGGACGCAATTTTCGATGACCGCTTCCAGAAAGGCATGCCCCGGCGCGGCTCCAAACGCGTAGTTCCCAATCAGCCAGTCCATGCCGAGCTGGTCGCGCAAATAGCGGCTGAGCGACAGCGCCTCAAACGGGAAAACACAGCCATGCTCCAGCAGCGGCGAGACACCGGAAGCTAGCAGCACATCCAGGTCAAAGTAGAATCCGCCATCGTGGTAGATGGCAAGATATCTGAAAAAATCGACTCTTTGAATCGGATACCGAAAATTATTAAAGACCTCGCGGTATTGCGGAAACCTGTGCCGAATAAATTCTTCCACCCGAGCGTCGTCGAAAAAAGAGTATTCATAAGCCGGATGCAGCAGTCTTATGTTGGCAATCGCAGCCCGGTTGCACAACGGTAGCCGTTCATCCTTTCCGGTCTGGACAATCCGCTCGGGAATGGTATCTCGCATCGGGTTTCTTAGGAGGCTGTGTCGGCCTGTAACACGCAAAACCTACTGAGCCGCGCGCGTAAGCAAGCGGTCTTTTCGGGCTGCTCTACAGCGCTGCATAAACGTCGCGCGTCATCTGGCCCACCACGTCCCAGGAATGCCGCTGGTTGGCGTAATCGCGAATGGCCTGGCGGCGTTCGTCCAGGTGACGATACAGTTCGCTGCCAAAATAGGACTCAATGGCTCGTGCCAGATCCGCGGCATCGCACGGCTTGCATAGAAACCCCGTCTGGCCCTCGACCACGTCTTCGCGAAACGATCCAACATCGGATGCGATGACAGGCACTCCGAAACTATATGCCAAAAAAAGAACGCCGCTTTGATAGATTTGCGTGTAAGGCAGCACCACCGCATCCGCCGCCTTGAAATACAGCTCTATGTCCCGGTCTGGAATGTATTGGACCCTGGATAGCACCAGTCCCCGATCGGCCTGCTCCCGCAATTTCCTCAGGATATCGCTCAAGTAATCTTCCGATCCTTCTTTCGTCGTACCCGCAATAATCAGCCGGCGATCGGGATGGCCAGTTTCCTGAAACGCGGTAGCCAGCAACTCCAGACCTTTGTAAGGTCCGATCCGGCCGAAGAACAGCAGCGTCTGTTGATGCTCTGCAATCCCCAGGCGGCGCTTGGCCTCGCCAGGCGTCAACGTGGTATCGGGAACGCAATTATTAATCCCGTACGGAATGACAGTGACCGCCTCTTTGCGGACGCCAAATTCACCGATGAGTTCGGCTTTCATCGGCTCGGTATGAACGAAGATATGATCCGCAAGCCGGTATTGCGCCTTCAAGGTCAGCCGGTTGAGTACCGTATCGGCGGAGTCTCTTTTGCCTGCATTCACGTTATGCGCCGTAAAGACGATCTTTTTCCCCAGCAGCTTGTGATAAAGCATGAGCACAGTCCGGTCGCAGAACTGGAGCTTGTTGTTCCACAAAATGTGAAAGACTTTCGCCTTGGTTGTTGTGGTGTAACGGAGCAGCCTGACGTAAAAGGCGAGTACTTCCCAAGCCCGCCGGGCGAAACCGGCCGTCGCCGGTAAAGTGCGTTGCAAGTTGAGAAAACGCAGACCGCGCGTAGCATGCATCTCGGGGCTGTCCACCGCGTCGCTTCCGATTACGTCCAAAGAAATGCTTTTTGCAGTCAGGGCCGTGGCTAAACCGAAGGCGTAGTGCGGATCGATACCGCCCGTTAACAAGCTCACTTCCATTTTCGATTCCCGAGCCTTCCGAAAAGACCGCTTGCTCACGCGCGCGGCTCAGTAACGCGCGGAATTTACCGAGCCGCGCGCGTGAGCAAGCGGTCTTTTGGGACTTTCGACACAGCCCGCTAGGAGTCCGTCCGAGAAATAATCAAGGACAAGGAACGGGAGCAGACGCCGCGAGGGGATCAAGCGGATTTGTTCGGGCTTAGTCAACGAAAAGCTGCAGGGAGACTG
>Ga0302325_10002793_pt1 | contig 41979 bp, 43 predicted proteins | sample Palsa_T0_2_FD_201948 | JGI IMG/M metagenome (GOLD analysis project Ga0302325, IMG submission 201948) | Peat permafrost microbial communities from Stordalen Mire near Abisko, Sweden - Palsa_T0_2 | ecosystem: Environmental > Terrestrial > Soil > Palsa > Peat permafrost | place: Sweden: Abisko...
CCGAAGCTGATGGCTGCAGCATGATACGAAATAACGCTCGTCAACGCCAAGCCTTGACGAAACAAGCGTTCATTGCGCTTCCACCGACAAGAATGCTCCATTTGCCTGTTACTTCTTCAACAGCCTGGTAGGCGACCGCTCAGAGCCGTGCATCGGCCTTTGTTCTCATATGGAAGTTTACTTCGTGCTCTGAGCGGTCGCGGCACTCTAGCGGCTGCAAGTGATTCGATCTGATTTACCCCAACCCGCCGTTCAATTCCAATGCTTCGTACAATGTCCCGTTCAAGGCACAAGACCGTCACCAGAGCCATGCCCAGATGGAAGCCTTTGAGGATACGTGGCATTGGAATGAATCAGCGGAGCACGCTTTCGACGAAGTGATGTAATTTGGAAATGCCGACCGTTGCCCAAGAAACTATTTGTGCCGAATAAGCCCGAATTCCGCGCGATCACAAGGGGGTACAAGTGTCAAGATCACTGGACGGCGCAAGGCCAACGATTCCGCCCTGTATAGTCGAATTCGACACCACAAGGCTCTCGCGTCCGGTCAAAGGATTTATCGTTACGATTCCAGCGGCACCAGTAGCGCCGAACGTGCCATACAATTCGTTATTGACCTCTACTATCGCGCCAAGTTGATAATCCTGATTCGAACTGATTTTGTGCACTTTTCCGCCTTTGGTATCTATCCTGTAAAAATATGGGTAGTGCTGGAAGTATAGACTGGTTGCTCCGACAGATACCGCATCAATTGCGCCTATACCAGTCGGACCAAGATCGTCGGCAGTGCCGTCTTCGTGAATTGCATAGAATTCACCCCCGCCGTCGAAACCTGCAAATATGTTATCTCTAAATCCTCCAATACTCACTATTGGCGGAAGGGACTGATCAGCCCCCTCCATGGTGAGTTTTCCATTTGAAGCAACTTTGTACAAAGTGGCACCTGCATCTCTATACTGCTCGGTTACCGTGTAATAATGATTACCTACACTAACCAATCCACCCGGCGTACCCGAATCTCCTGTGATGCTTCCGCATTGCATCCAACTGCCCGTCGCCAGATCAATCAAGCCGACAGTTCCCTGATAAGTGATGTAGTAGGCCAAAGGCTCGAGTGCATTGCCCGCAATGGGCATTAGGACGAATATCGTTGCTCCCGCTAACCCAAATATATATTTGAAAAATCTGTTCACGGCGGTTCCCCTTTTAGCCGACTCGCTTTGGATTTACAGCGAGCATTAACCCGAGATTTCCCGGATGCCCCCCCGAGGTTGAGGCGCAAGATACCGCATTTCTGAGGTATGCGGAAGCGCGGGGCCGGTTTGTCGCTGGCGGTATCCGTGTGCTGGCAAAATCGCGGCCCCATACGCCGCGAATCTTCGGGAAGGCCAGCCGGGAAAAGGCAAACAGAAGAAGCTGCTTGAGTCCTACTTGTCAAGTATATAGTTCCCCTGGTAGTGGTACAGTTTGAAAATCTTGGGCATTAAACCCGCCCCCAGCGGGAAAGTGGCGCTCCCAAAAACGGGGTATCGGTCTGCTCCAAATACAGACCCCCTTTCCCGTCTTTATAGACCGGATATTTTTTTGAGTTGAAATTCACGAATCCGTACGCTTTGGGATAGACGGCAAAGTATTTTTCGCACGTTGGCCCAGCATTGAAAACCACACGCTCTTTGACAATCCAGGTTTTGAGGCCGTCGAATCTTATGGCGATCTTCTGACCGCGCTCCCGAGCCGCCATCCGAACCCCCTCAAGCTTGCGCCGCCTCCCAATCCTCTAGCACCTTCACCATATCAGACATTTCCCAGAGCTTGGGAGTCACGTTCGCGGCCATTGCCGGGGTGATTTTCAGGGTCTTGTGAATGCGAACGAAATTATAGTGCATGAAGTAGATCGCCATCATGTGAGCATGGTTCACGGCCTTTTTCGAAAAGGCATTCGTAAGCCGCGTCATACGGCGATTGCCCATGCGGATATTGAGATTTTGCCGCTCTACATGGCTTGTAGAGACATAACGCGCATCCGGGCGGCCTTCGACACGCCGTCCATAGCAGGCGATGACATCGGGGGGGCGTTTCTGGCCTTGGGGTCCCTTGGGCATGGGTATAGTATGGCACCTAAACAGACTTAGCGGGAGGGTTAGATGAAGACCTCTGGGCGGCTCTTTCTCAGTGTTGGAATTTTGACGCTTTTGCTGGCTACGCCAGCGATGGCCCTTCTTAAGTCAACATGTGCACCAATTAACCCCACCAAAGGCCCTGTTTGTGGGAACCTACCCGCAGGATGCCCTTGTGCTGTTATTGCCCCTCCGTCGGTGCAGACGGAAGTAATTCAGCCATCTGTAGGGCCGCCCATAGCATCCCCCGTATACAATTTCACCTTCAAGCGGCCGACATGTGCTCCCGGCTCATTCTACGATGCACAAAAGCATCAATGTCGTCGTCCAACTCCGGTTCACTAAGCAACGCCGGAAATCTCAAACTGTAACAGTGCTCGGCCTTCAACAGGCCTCGCAAAAGCGGTACTGTCCGCTCCAGTCCGGGGTCATCCGGGGAATGTCGGTTCAAACGCCATTGCGACATCGAGTTTCGCCTGTTCACGACCAGCGAATCCGCCAGCGAGCGACGCGGCCAGACTTTCGATCTGTCCGTTCATTTCGCCCCGCCGAGCGATCCCAATTCAAAGAACGACTCGGAACGGACACGACATGAATCAGTTTGATCCGGCAGCAGCGACCGCTGCCTATCTGGCCCAAATGTCTCCCGCGGCCCAGGCGCGGGCAACCGCATACACGCAAGGCGGTCACTGGCTTTTGCTATGGGGTTGGCTCGTATCGGTATTGGCGGCGTGGCTTGTGATTCGCTCCGGTCTCCTGACGCGCGTCGAAGCAACAATCGCGCGAAAAAAGCGGCGACTCGTATTGACCAGTTTCGTCGTCGCGCTGCTCTTTTTGCTTCTCGATTGGGTCATCGAACTTCCGTGGGACGTCTACGCACATTGGTGGCGCGAAAGATCATACGGCCTCACCAGCCAGCCGCTGTCCGGCTATCTCATCCAGCAGACTGTTTCGAACATTATCGGTTCCATCATTCTCGCGATATTCCTGATTGCTCTTTACGCGCTTATGCGCCGTGCTCCGGGAAAGTGGTGGGTGTGGGGAGGAGGTATCGCTGTCCTGCTGTTCGCTTTTATCATCGTCATCGTGCCGACGTTTCTGGAGCCGATGTTCAACACCTTTTCGCCGGCGCCCGTGGGGCCGATTCGAAACGCAGTCGTCGCGTTGGCGGAAAGAACCGGCACGCCTGCGGACAAGATATACATCTACGACGGCTCCAGGCAGTCCAATCGGTATACCGCGCACGTCACCGGAATCTTCGGCATTGCGCGCATCGAGATGAGCAATGTGATGTTCCAGAAGGGTGCCGACGTCGCGGAGGTCCGCGCCGTCCTTGCGCATGAGATGGGCCACTATGTCCACGATCATCTGATCCTGGTGTCGCTGGCCTTTGGCATGCTCACGATGGCGGGCCTCTGGCTGAGTCATTTGTCGTTTGTGCCAGCCGCGCGAGTTCTGGGTTCGAATGTGGTGAGCATCGCCGACCCCGCCGGCGTGCCGGTGCTCTTTGCGATATTCGTTACGCTTGCTCTCCTCGCGACACCGATTACCAACACGATATCGAGATCAATCGAGGCCAACGCCGACGCATTTTCCATGGAAAATGCGAATGAACCCGACGGCATGGCGCGCGCTTTGGTGAAGTCTGCGGAATACCGCGCGGCTTCGCCGGGCGCTCTCGAAGAGTTTCTGTTCTATGACCACCCCAGTGTTAGGCGCCGCGTGCGAGCGGCTATGGACTGGAAAGCAAAACACCTTAAGTAAGACTGAGATTTCGATCGGGTCGGCATTCGCAAACGCGAGCCCATCAAACGCTTCGCCACCTCGGCCTTATTGGATGCCGGAACGAAATGGACGTTCGGAGCAACGCTCTGGCGGATAGGCCATTCGGTTCTCCGATTCGTTCCGCGTTCCACTATAAGGAAAAGTATTGGAACGGAACGACGGAAGGGAGGGCTAATGCCCCCCTCCGTTCCGTGACGTCGTTCCATTGGAACGGCAGGAGTTGTCAGGCTTTATCGGGGATCGTTCCGGATCGTTCCAAGGCCGGTGGAACGACCTGTGACAAAGTCCGACCGTTCCACCGGATTTTACATCATGATGTGGAGTTCTTCGCCGTCCGCGTTCCCGCGGACGTCAACACCCAAACGCCCGCCTCCTTTTTCGCGAGATTCTGGGCTTCGAGCTTTTCGAGTGTGCTGTGGACCTTGCGCTTGTACGGCTCGCCCGTTCCTAAAAGCCAGCCGAGTGCCTCGGCGAGTTTGGAGATGGACGATCCGGGGTGGCCGGCCATTGCGAGCAGGAGCGCGCGCTCATCGCTGCCGGCAGTATCCTCGCGGCCAGCCTGCTCGGAAGCTGACAGCGGACGCGCGCAGATCGTGGGCAACTCTCGGCCCTTTGAGTCAACAAGCTTCGGAGTCCTGACGATCTCCAGTTCGAACGGCACGGGCGCGAACTCCGGTCCCCGAAATTTTCCCTGCCAGTGCATCTCGACGATTCCGTCGATGTGGCGGCAGCAGAGGTTTCCGTCCACTTCATTGAGGAAGGCGCCACCGCCGCGCGGCACCAGCACGCTGGGTTCGACCCCCTTGATCGGATGCGTGTTGACGATCACGCAGGGACCACCCGGAAGTTCGGTGAGAACACGGAGGCGACGGGCATAGTCGACCATTTGCTTATTGTCGTTTTCGTTGTCGCCGTCGAAAAATGCTGCGCCCGTGTCGACGCCGATGAGCGAGTAGCCCCCGACAGCCGACGCCTTCTGCTGCAGAAGCGGCATCAAGGCCGAAATCGGATACACGCCGGGCAAGAATTCCACGTCAATCTCATCGGGACGGAATCCCATCGTCTCCGAAAGCGCGATCCAGCGCCCGCGCACATCGTCGGGGTTTTCGCCTGCGAGCATCAGACAGCGTCCCCGCTCGACGACCCGGCCGGCGAGCGAGAGCCCCAGTGCGATATTGGCGAGCAGGCGCAACATGATGGCGGTCTTGCCGCTGCCGGTCACGCCGGTGTTGGAATAGAGACGACGGCGCTGGACAATGCCGTCGATCACACAGTCCGGGGCTGTATAGCCGCGCACGAATTCGGCGCTCGACAGGATCGTGGCGCCCGCGCAGGCGGAAGAGCGGGTCGAATCAAGCGCGTTGATGGCGTCGCCCAAGTCGAGCACGTCCTGCATTGCGCCGGGACCGACGCGCATCAGAGCCTGCCCGACTTGTACGCCGCGCGTCGACAGAATCTCTCGCTGACGGGCGAGGCGCCAGACTTCGAACTCATCCCGCATAAGCTTCGTTACGTGGCTGGCTTTAGGCGCGGCCAGAGCCGCATTCGCCAGTTTGCGCAGATATTCGAAGCCGCCGAGTTCCTCGAGCCCGGGATCGTCTGCGAGACGCAACGCTATGGCGCGCGCATTCGTCGGCTTCCCGGCGGCGTGTGCGTCGAAGATCGCCAGTTGAATGCGATCATGCGGTGGTTTGAAGTCAGCCGCGAGAATCCCGATCTCGGCTTTCGCTATTTCGACGGCGCCCGGATTGTCCGCAAGCTGCTGCCCTATCATTTCCTGTTCAGAGGCGACGCAGACGGCTGACGGCGAGGGAGTGTCTTCGAAGGCATCCGGGGTGGGATCAGCCGACATGGTGTGGAACCTCCGCGCGGAGCGGCGACACACCCACTTCACGCATGACGGGCGTATGCGCCGCAGGCGTATCGTGATCGATCAGCACAGATTTGGATTCGCGCGATTGCGCCGGATCGTGGAGATGGGTACTGTTGGGCCCGTCAAGCTGCCAAGCGTGACATGTTCCCGGAGCCCGGCGCCGCCCAACGGCGCGCGGGCTCTGTGATTTGTGGAGCATGGGTTACGCGCCGGAGCGCACCTCCTGCGATTGATCGTGCAGATGCGCGTCGGCCTCCGACGTGCTCGCCATCGGCGCCGTCAGTTTCGAATGCGCCCACGCGAGAACATCAGCCCAGCGGTACAACGGCTTCGAGCCGAAACGACGGAACGGCGGCCCACCGCCGCGACACGCTTTCGTCGCAAGCGTCTTATCTGCAACCGGAAATCCTGTTTCCCGGAGAGCCGCGCCCGTTTGCGCGCGCGTCAAGAGAACGTCGCCGTTATCGGGGATATTCGATTTGAGGGTGGTCATGGCCTTTCGCGCCCGATTGCCGGAATTGGCGGGCGTCTGCGAAGATCATTCGCACGGGCATCGATGCCGCGGAATTCTGGGAATCAATAATTAGATCGAGTTTGGTTCCCGCTTGCGGACCCTCCATACTTCCGCGAGCGCCGTTTCCGAAACGCTCACACCACACAGCATCGCCGCTGCCTGGACAAACCTCAGCATTGGCGCGCCCATTGCTGGCGGTCGCCCGCTCTCGGGAAAGAGCGCGCGCATGGTTGCATATACATCGATGGTCTGCCGGATCATCGCGCCCTTTGCTGTTGGGCGACGGCGGGGGCCGCCCCGTTGCGGGCGAACACTTTCCGCCGCTCTTGCTGCGGCGGTCGCCTGCTCGTGCAGCCACACCATTCTTACAATCGCCTCCGCAACACATTCGCGCCGGTCAGTGCCGACAATGCGCTCAAGGTGGAACTGCGCCACCCTTCCGTCTGTGTCGATATTCACGTTCGCGAGCCGCGTAGCGGGCGACGTTCCCGGAAGGAAATCGCGCAACAACGAAGGCGCCGCGGATGCAGCGTCAACGCCGAGCAGCGAAAGAGCACGCTTGATCGCTCGGGCGCTCTTCAAGAGATGCGCGCGAGCTTGGGAAGCAGTTACACGGCTAGAAGCGTTGGCGAATTGAAAATCTCCATACAGCCGGTACAGGTGCCAAATCATTTTTTCCTGTCCATCGACAGGCAACGGGCCGAAAGCAGCGATGGCTGCGGAAAGCCGCCTCGGGTCGAGGCGCAATATCGCAGCCATCTCGTACACGCGCGCTTCATCGGGGCCCCGCTGTTCGGGTGAATCCGCCGTGCCGTTTTTGCGTGTCGTCATAATGTCCGCACTCGCTTTGGAAAGACATTCGCCGCAGACTATCGCCTTCAGCCTGCGGAGCGGCGCATTTCGACCACGATGGCGGGCTTACGGTCGCCCATCAGTTGTGCCGTGCGATCCGCAACCGCGTCGGCGGCTGCAAGCAAGACGGCATCTGCGGAATGAACATAGCGCGATGTAATCGACCTTCCCTTGTGTCCGACAAGCGCTGCAATCGTAGGTTCGGAGTAGCCGAGATCGGCGGCGAGTGAGGCGAACGAGTGGCGCAGAGTGTGGGGCGTCACGTCGGCGGGCATTGCACCGAGCTTCGCGATCTTCGTCCAGAACTTGCGAAACCCGGCCATCTGGCCATCGCCGCGCGTCGCCGGAAAGACAAGCTCTCCCGAGGGAGAAAGGCTCCTCAACAACTCACACGCGGCACGCGACAGCGGGCGGACACTACGCCCCGTCTTGGTGTCACCGAGCATGGCGGTGCGTCGATCCAGATCGATTTCGTTCCAGCGCAGGGCGAGCACTTCACCGCTCCGCCAGCCGGTCAGCGCAAGAAATCGGGCTGCCTCAATGGCTGCTGGCCAGACTCGTGTTTTGGCGACGCGGAGCGCCTCTCCGAAGGCTTTATATTCGAAGTCGCTGAGGCGCCGCTCTCGCCGAACGTCGGCGAACTTCTGAGAACCATGGACCGGATTATCCTGACGCATCCTATGACGAACTGCATACGAAAATATCGCGCCCAATAATCCGACACAGCGGTTGGCGGCGGTTTTGCCGCCGCGGACCACCGCGAGTCCCCTGGCCTTCGTCTTCACCTTTGCCTTGATTTTGCCCTCGCCGATATCGTGAAGGAGGCGCTCGATATCTTCGCGCGTGACCGCAGCCACCGCGAGTTTGCCGATCATGGGCTTGATGTGCCGTTCGATACGTCCCTTATCGACCGCCAGCGTGGAGGCCTTCTTCGCCGTCCCGCTCCGCTTCAACACTCGCCCGGCCACGGCATCGGCGAGGTAGTGATCGCATAGCTCTGCGACTGTCGCTGCATTTCGCTTGGTAATCTTCTCAGCGACGGGATCGGCGCCGTCCACAACTACGCCCAGCAGTCGCTTCGCTTCGTCGCGCGCTTGTTCGGCGGTCCAGGGCGCGCCGTGGCGGCCGATAGTGGCCCAGCGCTGGCGGCCGTTCTCGTTCCGATAGAACAAAACGTAGGAGACGGCAGCGCTGTTTTGGCGTCGCGCGCCGAAGCCCGGCAAGGACTGATCCCAGACCGTTTCACCCGGCTTGAGTGCCCGGACTTCCCGCAGTCCGACCCGTTTTGCCTTTGCCATCCCTTCCTCCGCCTAGCAAGCACATAGCAAGCAACTTCCGGCACACGCTAGCAAATAAAGGTAAGGGTCAGCAACAGAATACCTATATTTATCTTGGTTTTTTTGGCCGTTCGCAAACGTTTGAAATCGGGCGCAATCTCAAGGCTTTACCTTGCCAAGGTTAGGGTCGGGCGTTCGAATCGCCTCGCCCGCTCCAGGTAATTCGGTTGCATTGAGCCGTCGTGGCCTTCACGCCGTGGGGAATATTTGCACTGATCCAAATACACCGCGTGAGACTTTATCCTGCGCGATTCACGCCGGGAACGCCCAGAATCCAGCCTTCGATTTCGGCCATGGCAGTTTCGGCCCGTGTCAGGTCGGGCTTCAGATATGCTTGGAGGCTACCGTCTTGGTCGGCGCGGTAGGTCCAGGCGGCGATGCTATAGGCATCGTGTTGGTCGGCGGTTCGGCCGTTATTGCTGAAGCTGCGACTCCACAGTGCCGGATAGACCTCGGCAATCGCGGAACGCCCGGCCGGAATGTCCCAACCGTCGAACGGCCAGAAATGTACCCGCTCGCCAGCGCGGTCGCGAATGAAACGCAACCACGGAAGCCCGCTATGCGTAGACTTCGCAACGGACCCTCGCACATCGAAATGGAAGACCGATTTCGCGGTGCGTGCTTGGCGCTCGGTCAACCGCCGCCAGCGATTGTTGCCGCCACGAGCCGCGCCGTTGCCGACCACGCCTTCGCGGACGAAATCGACGTAAATGTCCTCGTCCGTCGGCCAATGTCGCTGAAAATCGTCGAGGAAAGCGTGCCAGTCCAGCACCAGACCATGAGCTTCGAAATATTGAATCGGAAACGAGAAACCGTGGTCGATACCGACAAGTGTGGGAGAATCCTCGTTCATTCGCTCGACCAGCCATTCGGCGATGCCCCGTCGCGTCCAGTATTTCTTGGGGCCGGCGGGTGGGGGAACTTCAATAGGCGTCTCACTTTTCTCGACCAGATATATGCGCAGGCCTTTTAGGCTCGCAGTTGGAGTTTCGGCACCGGAATAATCGATACCGATGTAGCGTTCGAAGAGGGCCATTGAATTCAAACCTTTCGCCCCTTCCGGAATAGGGAGACAGGGGCACCGTTTCCATTTGGGCTAATGATGCAGTGGCGGCTCCCCGATCAACTGTGCGGGAGTGCGACTGGAACCATTGCTCATGTCACGGTATTCAGCCTGCTTCAGGTATTTTCCGGCGCGCCGCCCGCACACGCAACTCATATCGATACTGATCCCAATTCTGACTACCGTCGCGCGGCACGAACTGCCGCCTTCGCAAGTGCAATCGCTCCTGCCAAGATCGCGACCATTAGAGCAATCGCCAGCACACCGAGAAAAATAGTGCCGGTCGCGACCAACCGCGCCGGGACTTCGCCTGTAGTGCGTGATGGCGTCTCTTGCGCCGCCAATGGGTTCAATATCGTTGCGCAAGGGAATGCTTCCGAGATCGCCCGCTGAATTACCACATGCGCAGATTCGTTCAACTGCTCAGGATGCTCGCGCATATAGTTTTGCACGATCATGACCGCTTGCGTGCCCGTGACACCGCTCGAAAGGCAGACTGAGCGACTGCCACCCACCGCTAGCCCGTTGACGACTCCCGTAATGTAGCCGTGCCAGTAATTGCGATTGAGAAACCCGGCAGTGAGGGCGTTGCCGCATTGACGATGAAGGTCCATGCCCGTTTGCGCAAGCGCCGGACTCCAGATCGCTGCAATAACCATCGCAGCCCAGACTACCCTTTTCATTATTTCCCCCTTCGCTCGCGCTTCCGGCGCGGCTGATGGAAAAAGCGCAGCGCCAACCCTGAACGAAAGCTGCCTCATAGGTTATCCGGCTTGAGATATTCTCGAAGGAGGATTTCACTCCAAACCCAATAACCCAGCCTCAGCCGTATCGAGGCGGCTATTGCCGCTTCATATAATTGATGAATCCGCTTGTTGTCGCTTGTGTTATGAACCATTCTGCTCTATCTTACCTTCGTCTTACATCTGCCGAGTAACCGATGCCCACTAACGAAAAACTGACCACCACCGTGTCGACCAAGGGGCAGGTGATCCTGCCCAAGGCCATCCGGCAGCAGCGGCATTGGGAGGCCGGCACGCAGCTTGTCGTCGAGAACACGCCGGAGGGCGTGCTGTTGACGGCTGCGCCGCTCTTTCCACGGACGCGACCGAAAGATGTCTTCGGCTCTTTGGGCCATGCCGGGCCGCCGAAGACTCTGGAGGAAATGAAGGCGGGCGTCTCCGCCGAAGCGAAGCGGCGCCATGCTCGCAATCGATACTAATCTGATCGTCCGTTATCTGACCGGCGACCATCCGCAGCAATCGGCGAAAGCCCGGGGCCTGATCGACGGCAATGACGTCTTCGTCGCCACCACGGTCCTCTTGGAAACCGAATGGGTGCTGCGTAGCGTCTATGACTATAAGAATGCGGAGCTTGCGAAGGCGCTTGCCGAATTCGCGGGATTGCCGCGGGTGACGCTGGAAGACGCTCCGCTTGCGGCCAAAGCACTTGACTGGATGGCGGAAGGACTGGACTTCGCCGATGCGCTTCACCTTATAAAGGCGCAAGGCTGCGACGCCTTTGTGAGCTTCGATCAGAATTTCGCGAAGGCAGCGAACGCGCTCAGCGATGTGAAGGTTCGGACGCCATAGCGCATAACCGCATTCAGCTTCCTCAAACCGCCTTGAGAACCCGCGGGAGGCAAAAGAATCGAGGTCGGAGTGAAATTATCGCAGGCCCGCTTGCGCCGGACTTGCGGGGGTTGTTTCTTGCTCTATCTCACCGCTAGAGAGAACCCTGTTTGCCCATGACCGAGACCGAACCCGCGCGTGCAATGACCGGTGAAACGGCGCTTCGAGCGGGAGTGACGGATTTCGAGCAGGTTCACCTGATCAGCTATATGCAGCTTGCGGACGCAAAGGCCTCCGTCTTTCTCGCAATCGCGTCGGGCGCGATCGCCTATATCGCGGGTCATTACGGCGTGGGTTGGCTGCACGGCGAGCACTTCTTCGGTCATTCGTTGCTATTGTCGCTGACCACCTTCGTACTCGTGCTTTCGGCGGCGTTTGCGATTGCCGTGATCGTGCCGCGCAAGAACCGGCGCCATCGCGGCATCTTCTTTTACCACGACATCGCGCAGATCTCCTCGGCGTCGCACTATGCCGACGCACTGCTCGCAAAGTCCGATTTGGAATTTTTTCGCGAGCAGGCGGCTTATTGCTATGGCCTCGCGAAAATCTGCAGCCGCAAATATCTGCTGCTCAATATCAGCCTGTTTCTCGGCATTGCCGGTTATGCGGGGTTCCTGGCGCTCCTGTTGTGGCGGTAGAGGCAGCAGGCGCTGCAGCTGGCCTCGAAGCCGCATATGAGTCCGCCTCCGGCCGGCTGCTCGCGCTTGATAAGAAATCGGTCGGTGAATAGGCTTGCAGGAGACCTCAACCGCGAACGATTGAGATGATGGGGAACCGCGGCACACAGAATGCACTCTTGGGGAAACTGCAAAGTAGGATTGTGCGGGTTGCCCCGAGGCAGAATTCCGGAAGAGCCGGCGTCTCCGATTGTCGAGCCCCATATTGGTCGGGAACACCAGTTCGATGTCGCGCATAAAAGTCGCAGGATTGGTGCTCGCAGGCGGCCGATCCGCTCGATTTGGAAGCGACAAATCGATGGCCGTTCTTCGGAACCGCCTATTGCTCGAATGGGCCGTTTCCAATCTTGCGCCGGTCGTGACCAAGATCGCGATCAGTGTGACGCCACATTCCGCGCCGGAACATTATGCGCGCGAAAAACGATACATCGTGCTCCACGATTCCATTCCGAATTCTGTCGGTCCTCTTGTCGGCATTTTGTCCGGTCTCGAATGGGCCGCCGGCGAAGGATTCGACGTGATTCTGTCTCTGCCTTGCGATGTGCCGATCGTTCCAAAGGGTGTCCTGACGGAACTGATCGATGCGAGCGCGGGACGTCGCGTTGCTCGTGTTTGCGCAAACGGCTACCTGGAGCCTTTGTGCGCAATCTGGCCGGTTGCGTTCGGCGCACAGTTGCGCGCGATTATGGACTCGGGTCGACATCCGCCCGTTCGCAGCGTTCAGGAATTGGCGCAGGCTCGCGCCGTGGCTTATACCGGCACGGATGCATTCCAGAATATCAATAATTTGAGCGATTTGGCGGCGCTGGAAACCAGGCTGGCGGAACTCGACACCTAGTCGAACAAACGGGAACACGCGAATGTCGGAACCGCAATTTCGTCTGACCAGCCTCGCCCATGGCGGCGGTTGCGGCTGCAAGCTGGCTCCATCCGTGCTGCAACAACTCCTTGCCGACCAGCCGGCAGCGGCGTCTTTTGCGCAGCTTCTCGTCGGCACGGAAACGGGAGACGACGCGGCCGTATGGCAAATCAATGACGATACCTGCGTCATCGCCACCACGGATTTCTTCATGCCGATCGTGGACAACCCTCGCGATTTCGGACGCATCGCGGCCGCCAATGCGCTGTCCGATGTCTATGCAATGGGCGGCAAACCGATTCTGGCTCTCGCCATTCTGGGGATGCCGCTCGAAAAACTATCCGTGGACGTCGTAAGGGAAATTCTTCAAGGCGGCGCATCGATTTGCGCGGAGGCGGGCATTCCCGTGGCGGGTGGACATTCCATAGACGCGCCCGAACCGATTTACGGGCTCGCTGTCCTGGGCCTTTGCCGTCCCGACGAGATACGGCGAAATTCCGGCGCGCGCGACGGTGACGCGCTGATCCTCACCAAGGGAATTGGAATCGGCATCTATTCCGCCGCCTTCAAGAAAGGCGCTCTTTCGGATGCGGCATATCGGGAGATGGTCGTGTCCGCGACGCTGCTGAACCGGGTCGGAAACGCACTCGCACAGGACGATGCCGTCCACGCCGTCACCGATGTCACGGGATTCGGGCTGCTGGGCCACGCGCTCGAAATGGCGCGCGGCTCCGGTAAGACGCTGAATATCGATTTCAAGCGCGTACCGCTTCTGAATGAATCGATTTCGCTGGTGGAATCTGGATTTGCCACGGGCGCATCGGGACGCAACTGGGCAAGCTATGGTGACGGGGTTGCATTGCCGTCCGATATGCCTGTCTGGCAGCGGACGCTCCTGACCGATCCTCAGACCTCCGGCGGGCTGCTCGTGGCCTGCGCATCGGCGCGTGCGGAAAACATCTGCGCGTCAATCAAAGCTGCGGGCAATCCCCTTGCCCGGATCATCGGGTCTGTCACCGTCGGCGAGCCCATTGTTCGCGTCACTTGAGAGGTGTTGGCGGAAGAGAATGGGAGTCGAACCCACCCGGGACAGGCTCGCTGCCCCACCCGGATTTGAAGTCCGGACGCCCCACCGGAGACGATTCTCTTCCAAAGCCATTGTGCGGGACCTGAGCGTTCTGAACGGACTCAAAGGCCCCAAACATATCCACGCGGTATTTGTTCATTCTGCGCAAGTCGCCGCGCCTCAGGGTGACGCCGTGCCGGTCGAAGAATTCGAGAATCTGGATTGCGACCTTGCGACCATTTTCGACCCGATCGCGAAAATGCGCGGCCGTGAACTGGCCGTCCGCTTGGGCCGCCTCGGCCGCGAGCGCCACCATTTCGCGCACGGTGTCGCGCAAGAAAAAGTGGTCATGCGCGATCTCGTCCGCACGGCCCAGGCGCGCAACGAGCTTGAGCAACCGGCGTATATCGCCTTCCGATCTGTCCGAATGGCCCGCGATGTCTCGAACCCTGGGGGGACGAAACCGCATAGATCCACCGAGAAGCGGAAGGATTTCCTCCCACAGCGTCTCATCGGCGCTTGTCAGCCGCACGGTGTGTGAGGAAAGACGGACAAACGCTCCGTCGAGCACGATTTGTCTTTCGCGCGCAAGGTTCTGCAGCGCGACCGCGAAGGAAGCCGCAGGCAGGCGCGGCTCCAGCGACAGACGAAACTTTTCGCGCGCGATACCCTGGACGTCAGGAAATTCCGAATGGAAACCAGAAAGCGCGTTCAGCACGGACGCCGAGAATTTCCGCCAACGTTCCGGCAGCATCGCGATTGAGGACGCTCCGGATTCGAGTTTAATCAGGCCCAACCGATCTACGAGCGCCGCGGCTTGATCCCGCGACATCGCATGATCGCGCCAATAGGCGTTCCAGTCCCAATAATATGGCGGCGTTTCCAACAGCGCGCGAAGCGATTGCGTGATATCGGATAGAGCCATGGCCTCGAGTTGCAAACGGCGCTCCGGCGTCCGGCGCTTGCGTGCCGGTGCTCTCAAATCGAGGAAACGACCGCCTCCAAGGGTACGCTGCGCCGACACGTCGCGTATGACGAAACGGTCGCCGAGCGCAGCCGCGATGGGGCGATCGAGTACGAGCTGCACGGTCGCGGCGCCGCCCGGTAGAAGAGCCGCGTCGTCGAGAAGCACGACGCGCGCACCCACTTCGACTGCCGCGTGGTGAAGTCGAACGGGAAACCATTGGCCAAGCGGTTTCTTCTCGCTTTTCAGCAGGCGGAGATTCGCATCGATCCGATCCGTCGGCGCGTGGATCTCGGGATCGAGCGCGACATCGCCGCGCCCGATCGCGTGTTTCGCGATACCATCGCCCGTCAAATTGAGCGCGCAACGCGCGCCAGCATGGCCTTCATTCGCCGGGCGATTATGGACATGCAGGCTGCGTATCCGCGCCGGCAACCCCGAAGGGCCGATCACGACAGAATCGCCTGTCCGGATCGATCCCGAAAGTATCGTGCCCGTGACGACAACGCCCGCGCCTGCAAGCGTGAAGGAGCGGTCGATGGCCAATCGAAAGCGGCCGGAGGCCGACCGACCGGTCATGGCGTCGGCAGCAGAAAACAGCCGATCTCTCAGCAGGTCGATCCCTTCACCCGTCAGCGCGGAAACCGGAACGATCTCCGCCTGCTCCAAACATGTGCCGGCGAGAACCGCACGGATTTCTTCGGCGCCGGCGGTGAGTCGGCCGGGAGTCACAAGATCGGTCTTGGTCAGGGCAACGACGCCGCGCCGAATTCCGAGCAGATCGATGATCGCGACGTGTTCCAGCGTCTGCGGCATGCAACCATCGTCGGCGGCTACTGCAAGCAGCGCGAAGTCGATGCCGCTCGCCCCCGCAAGCATCGTATGCACAAAGCGCTCGTGGCCGGGCACGTCGACGAACCCGACCATGTTTCCGCGCGGCGAAGGCAGATAGGCGAACCCCAAATCGATCGTTATGCCGCGCGCTTTCTCCTCTTTCAGCCGGTCGGTATCGACACCCGTCAGCGCCTTGATCAGCGCAGTCTTGCCGTGGTCGATATGGCCGGCAGTGCCGACGATCACGGCAACTCTCCCTCGGGTACGCAAGCGAGCCCTGCGAGCGCCGACAGAAATCCAGCCTCGTCTTCCAGGCAGCGGAGGTCGAGCCTCAGCGCATCGTCTTCGATCCGGCCGATCACGGGTATCGACAGATTGCGCAGCCGCGCCGCGAGGCGCCCCAGCGTGACAGTGCGGGAGACGAAGCGGACCGCGAAACCCGCGCTTGGAATATTCGACAGCGGCAGCGCGCCGGAACCGATTTGGCTTTCGCAGTCGCAAATCTCCACCGTGACGTCTTTGCCGAAAGCGGCTGCTACGGGCACGTGCAGACGACGCGCCTGAGCGGCAATCTCGTCCCGCGTTCTCGAGAGAAACCGCAGTGTCGGCAGCCTTTCGTGGAGACGATCGGGATCGCGATAAAGCTTCAGCGTCGCTTCGATTGCGGCGAGGCGCATCTTGTCGACCCGCAGCGCGCGTTTCATCGGGTTGCGATTGACCCGCGCGACCAACTCGCGCCGGCCGACAATGAAGCCCGCTTGTGGTCCGCCCAGAAGCTTGTCGCCGGAAAATGTGACGAGATCGGCGCCGGCCACGAGAGATTCACGCACCGTGGGCTCCTTCTCCAATCCATATCGCGACAGATCGATCAGAGTGCCGGAGCCCAGATCGTGGACCAGCGGCACATTCGCTCCGCGTGCAATCGCCGAAAGCTCCGGAGCATCCACTTCTGCCGTAAATCCCCGGATGCGATAGTTGGAGGTGTGTACTTTGAGAATGAGGCCGGTATCGGAACCAAGCGCGTTCTTGTAGTCGCTCGGATGGGTGCGGTTCGTGGTTCCGACCTCAACAAGCTTGACGCCGGCGCGCATCATAATGTCCGGCATGCGGAAAGCGCCGCCGATTTCGATCAGTTCGCCGCGCGACACCACCGCAGTGCGCCCGTCGGCGAGACTGTTGAGTACCAGAAGGACCGCCGCCGCGTTGTTGTTGACAACGGTTGCGTCCTCGGCGCCTGTGAGTGCACAGAGGATTTCTCTCACGTGATCGTCGCGCTCGCCGCGCTTGCCCGTCGAAAGGTCGAACTCCAGCGAGACGGCCCGGCGCATCGCCGCCGCTGCGGCCTCTACCGCCGCCTCGGCAAGAACGGCCCGGCCGAGATTCGTGTGGAGCACAGTGCCCGTCAAATTGACGACGGGCTGCAAGGTGGACCGGTCCACCGCTTCAAGCCGCATGCCGACGCGAGCTGCGATTTCTTCGGCGTCCGGCGGTTTCGTGTCGCCGATGCGAGAGGCTGCTCGCGCTTCGCCAAGCTCGGCCCGAATCGCATCCGTGAGGGCCGAACGGCCAAACCGTAGCCGCAACGCCGATGCGGCCTCCGACTTCAGGACGAGATCGACGGAAGGCAGATCGCGCAGACTTCGCGGCGAAGGCTTGTCCATCGCTTTCAATATCCGGCCAAATAGGGATTGATGCCGGCGCGGCTGTAGGCGCTGTCGCGCAGCAATTGGTCGAGCGCAAGACTTTCGACATCGTCTGCCACAGGCTCAAGCTGCACTTTTTTGTGCTGATAGAAGACCTTCACATAGCTGCCGCACTCGTCGCAGGTCTCGGCTTTCACGGTCCCGTCGCGGCCGTCGATTTCCTGATAGCCGATCCCTTTCGTGGAGCCGCAGACGAGGCATTTGACGCGGACCTCGTTCCACAACGTGCCGCAGAGTATGCAGGAGGCGTAACGCGCGCCTTCCGCGCCGTACCAGCCTACTATCAGAGACGCGACCGGTCTGCCGCCGCACACGGGGCACACGCCGATTCCAACGGGAACAAGCGCGCTGCCGTCCATCCGGGACGCCAATCTTGCGAAATGCACCTGCAGCGCGGCAGCCGCGAAAATATGTTCGGCCAGTTCGTCGGCTGCGATGGCATCGGCGAGCACCGCCGCGACAACGCGATCGAGCGAAGCATTGTCGAGCTTGCGAGCGCGCGCCAAGGCAGCTTCTGCCGCTTCCGGTTTATCTCCGGCGGCAAGCTCGTCAAACAGACGGCGGCAGGTCTCATGCATTGTCGCGTCGGGCTTGAATGCTGCGCGATCGATCGGCGGCATGTCGAACTGGCGCGCGCGCGCCATCGTCTCGGGCAGCGGAAGCTCGGGATCCGCCAACCCGGGAAGGATGGCGTTTTGTGCGTCGCAGATTCCTGCAAGAAATTCGAGATAGGGCGCCACATTGGCGTTTACGGCCAGCGTCCTGAAACGTGCCGCGCGGCGAGCGAAGAGTATTGCGGGATCGGGAAGTCGGACGAAGGGCGCCTTGTGCACCCTCCCGATCATCGAGGGATCGGGTTTAATCGAACGTGGATCAGACATTGTGCCTCCCGAGCCCTCCGGGCCACGGTTTGCTTTGGTTCTACTACCCGCCGGACTGCCTCTGCTCACCGCGTGTCATGGCTGCCAATTGCCGAAACCATTTGCGATGGTGCCGCCAAGCCCAGCCTGCGGTCACGGAACCCTTGATCATAGCGCCAAAACTTCCGCGGACCCAAATCGCCGCATAGACGTGCAGGATCAATACGCAAATGGCGCCGACCGCCGCAATGGAATGCGTCAGCACCGCAAGTCGCTTGGACTCGATCCCCGTGAGATGCGAGAAATACTGATGCCAGATCACAATTCCCGTCGCGAACAGGACGGCAACCAGGATCACCATCGCCCAGAAAACGAATTTTTGGCCGGCATTGAATTTGCCGGCCTCAGGCATTTTCTCCTCGTGACCCATCACGAGATCTCCGACATGCGCGACCCAGGCCGTGTCGGACCGGTTCCACAAATTGGCCCGCCAGAACTGCACGATGAGCAGGATAAAGCTCACAACGAGGACAACGCCGATCCAGGGATGAATGGCCCGCGTGTTTTGTCCGCCGCCGAAGAGAGCCGTCAGGAAGAACAGCGAAGGATGGAACATCGAAAGTCCGGACAGGACCATGAGCGTCATGGCGGCCGCGTTGACCCAATGATTGATGCGCGTTACGAGGCGATAGCGGCGAACGGTGGCCGGCTCGCCCGGCTCGATCGCGTCGCCGCGTTCGATCGAAGACATCTCGCTCATGTGCGGCCTCCGGGAGCGTCATCGCGGAGCGCGCGCTTGGCGCTTTCCTGGTCCTCGGCTGTGACGCGGTTGGCGCGCGCGAACAACCCGTGGAAAACCGCAGCGGCTGCCGCAAATCCCATCACGGCAAGGCCCGCAGATTTCGTCACGCCCTTCCATGCAACCACGACGGGCGAGATCCTCGGATTATCCGGCAAGTCGCTGTAAATGTGCGGCTTGTCCGCATGATGCAGCACATACATCACATGCGTGCCGCCGACGCCTTCGGGATCGTAAAGGCCGGCATTCTCGTAGCCTCGCGATTTCAGATCGGCGATCCGTTCCTCGGCGTGCTTCTTCATGTCGTCCTTGGTTCCGAACACGATGGCTTGCGTCGGACACGCTTTGGCGCAGGCAGGCCCCTGCCCGACCGCAACGCGATCCGAGCAAAGCGTGCATTTATAGGCGCGATGATCGCGGCGCGAGATGCGAGGTATGTTGAACGGGCAACCCGTGATGCAATAGCCGCAGCCGATGCAGTTCTCGTGAATGAAATCGACGATGCCGTTCGAGTATTGCACAATGGCGCCGGGCGACGGGCAGGCCTTGAGGCAGCCGGGATCGGCGCAATGCATGCAGCCGTCCTTGCGGATCAGCCATTCGAGATTTTCGGTTTCCGGATTCACCCATTCCGTAAACCGCATCAGGGTGAACATCTCCGGCGTAAGGTCATGGGGATTCATATAGGTCCCCACATTCTCTTCGATAGCCGGAGTGGTGTCGTTCCATTCGACGCAGGCCGATTGGCACGCCTTGCAGCCGATGCATTTCGAAACGTCGATCAGCTTGGCAACCGGCGTGAGTTCTCGCTCCGGCGGCGGGAGATATTCGGTCGCCGACCGCCGGACGAGATCGCCCAGTCCTAGATTTTCGACGAAGCCCTGCGTGGGTGGATTGCTGGCCGCCGCGTCGGGGTCGTGCAGGTAGGGATTGTCCATTGTGTCAGACTCCACCCGGTGGGGTAGTCGGTTCGATATTCACCAGGAACGCCTTGTATTCCGGCGTCTGGCTATTGGCGTCGCCGACGAAAGGCGTGAGCGAATTGGGTCCCCAGCCTTTCCTGGCGACGCCGGTAAAACCCCAATGGAGCGGAATGCCGACGATGTGCACGGTTTTGCCGTCGCAGATCAGCGGCTTGATGCGTTTCGTGACAACGGCCTTCGCCTTGACCGAGCCGCGCTTCGACCAGACGCGCACCCAGCCGCCCAGTTCGATTCCCTTCTCCTTCGCGAGCTCTTCGGAGATTTCGACGAAGAACTCCGGCTGCAGCGCGGCATTCACGCGGTTGTGCTTCGTCCAGTAATGGAAATGCTCGGTCAGGCGATACGACGTCGCCGCATAAGGAAATTCCTCCGATGTCGCAAACTGCTTGAAGTCGTCGGCGAACACGCGCGCCGCCGGATTGCCGCGAATCTTCGGCGCGATCGGATTGGCTTGTATCGGCGACTCGAACGGCTCGTAGTGGACGGGGAACGGTCCTTCCTTCATGAGCCCGCGTGCGAAGAGTCGCGCTGTGCCTTCCGCGTTCATGATGAAGGGCATAACGTCCTCGGGCTTCGCCGTCGGTGTGATGTCGGGCACGTCGCCGCCCGCCCACTTCGTCCCGTCCCACTCGATTATCTTGCGCGTCGAATCCCAGGGCTTACCCTGCATGTCGCAGGAAGCCCGATTGTAGATGATGCGCCGGTTGACCGGCCAGGACCACGCCCAGCCGGCATAGGTGCCGAGGCCGTCCTTGTCCGTGTTGTTGCGGCGGGCCATGTTGTTGCCCGCCTCGTTGAACGCCCCGGAATAGATCCAGCAGCCGCTGGACGTCGTGCCGTCGTCGCGCAGCTGCGAGAAATTCAAAAGCTGCTTGCCGGCCGGCACCAAGACCTTCGTCTTGTCGGTCGGATCTTGCAGGTCGACCAACGCCTTTCCGCTATATTCCTTGGCGAGCTCGGCCGGCTTCGGCTCGTGCGGATCCTTGTAATCCCAAGTGAGATTGAGAATCGGATCCGGGAACGCGCCGCCTTCCTTTTGATAGAGCGCGCGCAGACGCTGATAAATTCCGCCCATGATCCAGTTGTCATGCTTGGCTTCGCCCGGGGGGGTTCCCGCGGGCCAATGCCATTGCAACCAGCGCCCGGAATTGGTGAGCGAGCCTTCTTCCTCCGCGAAGCAGGTCGTCGGCAGCTGAATCACTTCCGTCTGGATCGAGGCCGTATCGACGTCGTTATAGATGCCGTGATTTTCCCAGAACCGCGACGTTTCGGTATCGAGCGGATCCATGGTCACGAGCCATTTGAGCTTCGACAGCGACTGCGTGATCTTTTCGCGGTTGGGGAACGCCAGAAGCGGATTGAAGCCCTGGCAGAAATAGCCTGTGACCTTGCCCTGATGCATCAGCTCGAACGTCTGCAGGACGTCGTAGGCCGGCTTGTCGAGCTTCGGGATGTAATCGTAGGCCCAGTCGTTCTGCAACGTGGCCGCATCGCCGAATAGCGCCTTCAGATGGCTGACGATGAACTTCGGATAGTTCGACCAATAGCTGATCTGATTGGGCCTGAGCGGTTTGTACTGCCGTGTGGACAGGTAGGTTTTGAGATCGATCTCCTTTTCCTGCGGCATGTTGAGATAGCCCGGGATCAGCTCCGACATCAGGCCCATGTCGGTGAGACCCTGGATATTCGAATGGCCGCGCAACGCATTCATGCCGCCGCCGCGTATGCCGATATTGCCGAGGATGAGCTGCACCATCGCCATGGTGCGGATGTTCTGCGAGCCCTTGCTGTGCTGGGTCCAGCCGAGCGCATACATGGACGTCATCGCCTTGTCCGGCGCCGACGTCTCGGCCATCCATCCGGCCGCCTTGAGGAACTTATCCTTCGGAACGCCGCAGATGCGCTCGACCATCTCCGGCGTGTAGATCGCCACATGCTCCTTCAGGAGATTCCAGACACAGCGCGGATTTTGCAGCGTCATGTCGACAACCGCGAAACCGTCCGGCCCGATGTCGTAATCCCAAGTCGATTTGTCGTATTGGCGCTTCTCGGGATCGTAGCCGGTGAACAATCCGTCCTGGTAGGTGAATCCGTCCTTCACGACGAGCGCCGCGTTGGTGAAATTCTTAACGTACTCCCACTGGACTTTGTTGTTCTCCATGCAATAACGGATCACGCCCAGCAGGAACGCAATGTCGCTGCCCTGACGGATCGGAACATAGTGGTCCGCGACCGATGCCGTCCGCGTATAGCGCGGATCGATGACGATGAGCCTGGCGCCGCGATTGGCCTTCGCTTCGGTAACCCATTTGAAGCCGCAAGGATGGGCTTCTGCCGAATTGCCGCCCATAACGACGGCCAAATCCGTGTTGCGGATGTCCGTCCAGGAATTTGTCATCGCGCCGCGACCGAACGTAGGGCCCAAACTGGACACCGTAGGTCCGTGTCAGACGCGCGCCTGATTGTCGAACGGCAGTACGCCTGCCCCGCGCACGACCTTGTAGGTCAAATACGCGGTCTCGTTGGTGGTGGCCGAAGCGGCCAGGAAACCGACTGTTGTCCAGCGGTTGACCGTCAGTCCGTCCTTGTTCTTCGTGACGAAGTTCTTGTCGCGATCGTCCTTCATCAGACGCGCGACGCGGTTCAGCGCGTCGTCCCAGGAGATACGCTCGAACTTGTCCGACCCTGGCTTGCGGAGCATCGGGTATTGCAGGCGGGTCTTTGAGTGAACGAAATCCTTCAGCGCGGCGCCTTTCGGACACAGCGTGCCGCGATTGGTCGGGTGATCGGCATCGCCTTCGATATGCGTGATGTCGGCGCGTTCGCCCTTCCGCAAATCGCCCTTGGAATAGATGATGACGCCGCAAGCGACCGAGCAATAGGGGCAGGTGTTGCGGGTCTCCGTGGTCCTCGCGAGTTTGTAGGCTCGCACATGGGCCGCTTCTGCCGCTTCGGCCCCGCCGAAGCCCAAGGCTCCCAGCGCCGTTCCGGCAGCGCCCACGCCCGCGACCTTCAACAGGCCGCGTCGCGACACTTCAATGTTCATGTGCCTCTCCTTCGTTACTCACGGCCGAACCGTCGTTGCGGCCTGAATGCGGACGAAATCTTGACTCACGCGCCATTCGGCTCGCCGACTCTCTCATAATTTCAATCCGACCGCCAGAAGTCCGCCGAGGACGCCGACTGCAATGACCCCCACTGTGACAACGATCAGCACCCTTGCCCGGAACGACGGAGCAATCATCGCCAGCGACGGCAGACTGATCGGGGGAAGTGTCATCAGCAGCGCGCCTGCAGGGCCCGCGCCGATCCCCAGTGAGAGCATCGCCTGCACGATCGGTACTTCGCCGGCAGTGGGGATCACGAAGAGGGTGCCGGCCAGCGCGAAGATCGCGATCCACCAAAGCGTGTTGCCGATCTCCGGTCCGATATGTGGGAAGAGCCATGCGCGCGTGGCTCCCAGGAACAGAACTAGAACTATATATTCAGGCACCAGACGGATCGTCATTCGGGCTAGGATCGTGATCCAGCGCGCGAAAGCAGCGAGCCCTTCCCGTCTGGCCGCGAGTTCTGCGAGCTGCGGGTCCGTTCCCTCATGGTCGGATATGCCGGTTATGCGGTCGACGAGGTAGCCGAGCCCGAAGACCATGACGATCCCCAACCCGAGGCGAAGCGCCGCCCAGTTCCAACCGAGAACGAAGCCTATGAAGACCAAAGTCGCGGGGTTCAGTATCGAATTCCCCAGCCAGAATGCGGTCGCCGCACCAGGGGACGCGTGGCGTTGCCGCAACCCGACGACGACCGGTGCCGCGCAGCAGGTACAAATCATTCCCGGGATCGCCAGCAAGCCACCTGCAACAGTGGTACCGAACCCCGTCCTGCCCAAAACTCTTGCCACCCAGTCGGCGGGCAACAGTGCCTGGACGGCAGAACCGAGCAGCAGTCCCAGCACCATCGCCTTCCAGATAGCGTTGCCATAGGCGAGCGCGTAGCCGAGCGCCGCGTTCCACGAGAAAGCCGGCGGACTGGCCGCGCCGCCCATCAATATCGACTGACCTAAGGAATGATGCGCCGCAGCGACGAATGCCTTGCCGTAATAGGGAAACCATTTCACATAAAACAGACCCGCTATGACGAGCGCAAAGAACACGACGGGCCCGAGTATCGCATTCGCTCTTTGACTTATATTCATGCATTCCCCCCAACCGGCTCAAAGCTGCGGAACATGTTGCGCGTGCCGCAATGATTACAAAATCCCGACTCCCCCGGAAGCCTGTCACTGTGGTTTGGGCGAACTCCCCGAGCGAATTTGCAATAAACGGCCTTGTCGGAAATGATCCGTACGAGCTTCTGTCTGTAACCGGACAATGACAAAACTGCCTCCTACTCACACGACAATGTCGCGACGGCTCGTCACGCATCGCAGCGCCGTATCGGGCGCCCGAGTCGTGCCCGAGGAAACGGCGATCGCAATCACATTCGGACGCACGACGTATGCCGTCATGATGGCCACACCCGCCGACATCGAAGATTTCGTGGTGGGCTTCTCCCTGACGGAACGGATCATCGAAGACATTGCCGAAATAACCGAGCTCGAAGTCGTTGCGCTTCCCCAAGGTATCGAGGCGCGCATGACGCTTTCCTCGAACCGGGACGCACAGCTCCTGTCGCGCCGCAGACGACTTACGGGGCCCGCAGGCTGCGGACTTTGCGGAATCGAGAGCCTTGAGGCTGCCGTTGCGCCACCCCGCCCAGTCGCGCCGTCCGGACGCGTCTCGAAGGAAACGATTTTTCGAGCGCTGGACGGCCTGCGCGAAAAGCAAATGTTGAACGCGGAAACGCATGCCGTACACGCCGCGGGATTCTGGCTGGGCGACGAATTCCTGGCCGTCCGCGAAGATGTCGGACGACACAATGCGCTCGACAAATTGGCCGGTGCGTTGGCGCGCGCAAAGACGGCCGCGAATTCGGGATTTCTTGTCGTATCGAGCCGGCTTTCGATCGAGCTTGTGCAAAAGGCTTCGTCGATCGGATGTCCGATCATTGTCGCCGTTTCTGCGCCCACGGCGTTCGCCCTCAGAGCGGCCGAGGACTGCGGCATGACCGTCGCCGCCGTCGCGCGGAGCGATTCGCTCGAAGTGTTCACGCATGCCGATCGGATAGAGGTGTAAACCGGATGGTCGATCGTCCGAAAAACGTTTTTGGAATTACGGGGTGGAAAAACAGCGGCAAAACCACTCTGCTGGAATTGCTCGTTCGTGAGTTCGCGTCGAAAGGGTTGATCGTTTCCACCATCAAACATGCCCATCACACCTTCGATATCGACCAGCCGGGCAAGGACAGCTACCGCCATCGACAGGCGGGAGCGGCGGAAGTCATTGTCGCATCGCGGAGCAGGTGGGCATTGATCCACGAACTGCGGGAGGCGAACGAGCCAAGCCTCTCCGAACTTCTCCGACATCTGCAGCCATGCGATCTGGTCCTGGTCGAAGGATTCAAATCCGAGAACTATCCAAAAATCGAAGTGCTTCGAGAGTTGGGACCGCAAGGCCGCATTGCCGATGCCGACACTTCCATCTGCGCTATCGCAACCGGCGATCCGAAACTTGCCGGTCGACATCCTTATCTTTCTCTCATCGACGTCAAAGGCATTGCCGACTTCATCGCCGCGCGCAGCGTGCCTCTGTGAAGACCGGTTCCGGCCCTGAACCGCTTGCGGGAGGAAGATCCCGTTCATTGGTCGCGCCACGGTTTCTGGTATCTGACGCGCTACGATCATGTCAGCGCGGTTCTGAAGGATGCCCAGCGTTTCTCCAGCGCCTCTGCCGGCTGGGGAGGAGCCAATCCTCTCGCGCGCGGCGGCAGGAGCGACGGACAATCGAAATCCGAGCAGAGTCTCAGCCGCACGCTCGCCCATTCGTTCAACCAGATGGACGCGCCGGATCACACGCGCATCCGCCGTCTCGTGCAGGCGGCCTTCTCGCGCCGCGCCGTGGAAGACCGCCGCGACCGCATCGTGGAGGTGATCGCCGGTGTGCTGACCGAAGCGGCGGCGAAAGGCACATTCGATCTCGTGAGCGATTTCGCGTTCCACATTCCCATCATCGTGGCCAGCGAAATCATCGGCATTCCCGCGGGCGATCGCGACTCGTTTCGGGAAGCGTTTGCGAGCGCGGCCGTGTTAATGGCGCCGAAGCGTTCGGAGGACTCCTGGACCAAGGGGCTCGCGGCCGGAAGATGGATCGGAACCTATTTGCGCGAATTGACGGCGCAGCGCCGCGCGCGTCCCGAATCCGATCTCATCAGCGCATTGATCGCGGAAGAGCAGGAGGGAGAACGCCTGAGCGAACCGGAGCTGCAATCCGCGCTGAGCACGATCTACACTGCTGCCGGCACGACGACGGAGCGGTTCATCTCCAGCGGGCTCTTTCTGCTGCTGTCGCATCCCGAGCAATGGGCGGCGCTGAAGCGCGACCGTTCGCTGTTTGCCTCGGCGCTCGACGAAATCCTGCGCTTCCATCATCCCACGCAATCGACTTCGACCAACCGGCGCTGCACGATCGATGTGGAGATGGGCGGCAAGACCTTGCGCGCGGGCGACACGGTGCGGGTGGGCCTGGGCGCGGCCAACCGCGATCCGGCGGGGTTCGACGATCCCGACCGTTTCGATATCGCGCGGCGTCCGCGCGTCCCCATCCTCTCCTTCGGAACGGGCCCCCATTTCTGCTTCGGCGCGGCGCTGGCCCGCTTCGAGGCGCATCTCGCCATCGAAGCGATCGCCGACCGGTTTCCGGAGATCGAACTCGTGACCAAACATCCGGTGCGCGACCCTGCGCGGCATGATCGGTACAAGGAGATACTGGTCGCCGTTTGAGAGCTATCGGGCGCGATCTAGCCAAACAGCTTCAACGGTTTATGATCTGCGACGAACAGCCGCGACGTTCGGCGGACGGTTTGGTGGTGCCAGGGGCGACATCCCAGTGAACCGGCGTGTAGTTGATTTGACCGGACTTGATGACCATCGTGGCAATTACCCGTCAGGTGCCTTGGCTTGCAAGAACGATCAAGGCTCTTGTTCGCAGACGCAAGATCGAACGCCTGCCTGCCTACACGCCTTGGCCGGTTGCAGGCATTCTCCTGCCACTGGGGCCGAAGGAAGGCGCCAGTATCCTGCCCGTCACACGCAAGGGCATCTTTGTCGGACGCAGAATTACTGCCATGCTCAAGGGCAAAGACCTTTTCATTCCGCGCTACCGGAAGGAATTCGGGCGCGGCGGAAAATAGCAAGCTGGAATGATCGCAATATGCCTGGGAGGACATCATGACCAAACCAAACGGCGTCCATCATTTCGCGATCTGCACAGCCGACATCAAGACCCAGATCGAATTCTTTACCGACGTTCTGGGCATGGAGCTTGTCGCGCTCTACTGGATGCATGGCGTCGCCAACACCTGGCACGGCTTTCTGAAGCTTCACGATCAATGTTCGGTCGCCTTCGTTCAGTCGCCCGAAGTCGGCAAGATTGCGACGGAGATCGGCAAGACGCATTCCGGCAATGCGGGTGCTGCCAGCGCACCCGGAACGCTGCAGCACATCGCCTTCAACGTCGATACTGCGGAAGACCTGCTCGCCATGCGCGACCGCATCCGCTCGCGCGGCGTGCATGTCCTTGGCCAGATCGATCACGGATTCTGCAAGTCGATCTATTTCGCCGGTCCGGAGAACCTGACCCTGGAAGTATCGACGTCCGAAGGCCGCGCAATCCAGCCCGAAACGTGGATCGATCCCGAAGTCGTCGGCCTCGCGGGGATATCGGTTCAAGATCTGGAGCGCTACAAATCGCCCGCGAAATTTGTGCGTCCGGCAAAACCTGTACCGCAGCCCGCGATGAACTCCGGTCGACCGCAAATGGCCTTTCCGCCGGAGATCTACACGCGTCTCCTCTCGACACCGGATGAGATCATCCTTGCGCAGGCGAGCGAGACCGAACCGCCCGTGAAGCTCGCGAGCTGAGCAAACCGGGTCACCGCCTCTCGAGGGGAAGCGGAATATGAAAATTCTCACATCAGGCGTATGACGCGAGGGCACAGGTCGGTTGAATACGCACAAGGCGAACATCATGAAAACCGGCGCCTATGACTACGTCCCAATCGAACGCGTTCGGTGGGGTAAGACCGCCGCGGAGGCGGCGATGAGCGAAGCCGAACGGCTCGGCGCGCAGCGCATCTTCACTGTCGCCTCGAAGACGCTCGCCCGCAAAACCGATGCGATCGCGGGTATTCGCGCGGCGCTCGGATCGCGCGATGCGGGACTTTTCGACGAATGCCGCGAGCATACGCCGCTCGACAGCGTGATAGCCTGTGCGGACGCTGCGCGCGCCGCCGAACCGGATCTCATTCTGACGGTTGGCGGCGGAACGCCGATCGACACCGTCAAGATCGTTCAGCTCTGCCTGACCCACGACATTCGAAGCGTCGACGCGCTGCTGTCTTTTGCGGGCAAGACGACATCGCAGTCCTCCGCGGTTCGCCAGATCATCGTACCCACCACGCTTTCCGGCGGCGAATATTCAACATTCGCCGGCGGCACGGATCTCGCGCGCAAGACGAAGGATATGTATCACGGGCCGGATCTTTGCGGTCGTGTTGTCATTCTTGACCCGGCGATTGCGCTCCACACGCCGGAATGGCTCTGGCTTTCGACGGCCATCCGCGCGCTCGATCATGCCGTTGAGGGTTATTGTTCGCCGGGCACGAACGCACTTGTGCAGTCGACGGCGCTCCATGCGATGAAGCTGTTTTCGAGCTCGCTTCGCCAAACAAAGAAGGACTCGGGCAATCTCGATGCAAGGCAAAATTCGCAGATGGCAGTTTGGCTCGCCGCTACAAGCCTCGGCCGGGTTTCGATGGGGGCAAGCCACGGCATCGGCTATCTGCTGGGCACGATGTACGGCGTGCCGCACGGCTACACCTCTTGCGTGATGCTCCCCGCGGTTCTGCGCTGGAACGAACCAGTGACCGGCGCACTTCAAAAGGACATTGCATCCGCTCTTGAAATGCCGGGCGGCTCGGCGAGCATTGCCGTCACTGCCCTTCTCGAGGAATTGGGTTTGCCGCACCGGCTGGGCGACGTTGGCGTCGATGCCGATCAGATACCGGCCATCGCCGAGCGCGCTGCCAGGCACCCGGTGGTCAAAGCCAATCCTCGTCCGATCCGAGGCGCGAACGATGTTGCGGAAATACTGACACTCGCCCTGTAGTCGACTGGAGACAGCCATGAGCACAATCAAGGTCGACGATGTGGCGTTTGTACGCTTTCGCGCGCCCGATCTCGCCACAATGAAATCCTTTCTGGAAGATCTCGGCCTGCACGACGCGGGTTCGACGGAGGGCCGCCTGTTCATGCGGGGAAAAGGGCCGGCACCTTTTCTGCACGCGACCGAACTTGGCGAGCCGGGGTTCGCCGGCATCGCCTTTCGCGCGCGCTCCCTCGCCGATCTCGAAACATTGGCCACGCGCGAAAGCGTCGAAGTCGAAAATCTCGATGCTCCTGGAGGCGGTAAAGTCGTTCGCCTCATGGATCCGGACGGATTTCGGATTGAAGTCGTCGCGGGGCAATCGATGGGCGACGCCTCCGCGTTCCCGTCGCGCGCACCCTGGAACAGCGCGAACCATCGCGAGCGCCTTGGAACAGTGAAGCGCGTGGCGAAGGGGCCCGCGCATATCCTTCGCCTGGGGCATTGCGTTCTCAACGTCTCGAAATTTCGCGTTTCCGAAACCTGGTATAAAGAACGCTTCGGCTTCATCACCTCCGACGAGATTGAGCTGCAGCCGGGATTCTCCTTCGGCGCGTTCCTGCGCTGCGACCGGGGCGATCTGCCTGCGGACCACCACTCGCTGTTTCTGGCGCAGAGCCCAAAGGGTCATGGCTTCAATCACGCCGCGTTCGAAGTGCGCGATTTCGACGATCTGATGACGGGCCATGATTTCCTGAAGGAAAAGGCGCGCACGCCGGAGTGGGGTGTGGGGCGGCACATCCTGGGCAGCCAGGTCTTCGACTATTGGCGCAATCCGTGGGGCCACACGGTCGAGCATTGGACCGACGGCGATCTTCTCACCGCGGCGGAACGACCGAACAAAGCAGGGCTTGCCGATTTGTTGGGCGTGCAGTGGGGACCGCCCGCGCCACCGACCATGGGTTGACGCGAAAGGAGAGATGGGCGAATCGATGAGATTCGCCGAGGCACGAAAAATCCCTTCTAAGGTCCCGTGACGGCGAGAATGGCGAAGCTCTATAGCGATATCGACAAAGCGGGTCCCTATCTGGTCTTGATGAAATGGAATCCCGGCTGGTTCAGTGCGCCGCACAGTTGACGGATCGCATCCAAATGGTTCTGTCGGGCACTTGGTGGGTCAACAGCGGAGCGGATTTCACGCCGGAGATGGCTGTGCCCGTGCCGGCCGGCGGCTTCGTCAAACGAACCGCGCGCACCTTCCACTATGACGGCGTGCCCGCGAATGTCGACGAACCTGTCGTGGTCGCGGTGTTCGGCATCGGACCAGTGGACATCGAACTGCCCGATCCGCATCTGCCATCGTGGCGGCGGGTCTGAGAGCCGCGTGCCGGGGAACAGGGAGGCCGCCCTGATCAACTATCTCGTCTCACTCCTCATGGGCGTGGCCGTCGGTATGGCTTACGGACTTATTCAAGTGCGCTCCCCGGCCCCGCCGCTGATCGCTCTGGTCGGCTTGCTGGGCATGGTGCTTGGGGAGCAGGCCGTCGTCATGGCGAAACATCATTTTGCGCCGCCGGTCCAGACCTCGCTCCAGCAAGCCCGTGACGATGTCCGGGGACCTTGCTAGTTTGGTCGATGGATTTTTCATGTTGAAACGCAAGCTCGCACCCAAGAAAGCCAAATTGCGCAGCCGCAGAAAGCCGCGGCAGCAGCGTTCGGTCGAGACGATCGAGGCGATCTTCGAAGCGACCGCTCGCATTCTGGAAAACGTCGAAGCGAACGAGCTGACCACAATCCGCATCGCGGAATTGTCCGGCTACGGCGTGGGAACGATTTACGATTATTTTCCCAACAAGGAGGCCATCCTGGTCGCGATGGCGCGGCGCGAACTCGAGAAAACCTTTCGATCGGTTCAAAAAATCATGAGCGCGGATCGGCAAAGCGGCGGCGAATCGATGACGCGGCTCGCCATGCGCGCGGCGATCCGCGGATTCGGAGGCCGCCAAAGATTGCGACGCATCCTGCTCGAAACGATGATCGCGCAAGGACATTCGGCAGAACTGGCGCAGCCCGTCGAAAGGATTGCGCAGCATCTGGTCGGCAACGAAATCGGCGAAGCGGGCGCCTCGATGCGCCGCCTGCGGCCTGAAAGCCTCTATGTGCTGACGCGCGCGACGATCGGCGTCATTCGCGCGGCCGTGATGGAAAGCAATACGAAATTCAGTCAGCAGCTGCTCGAGAACGAGCTCACGGAACTGACCGAAGCTTACGTGCAACGATGCCTTGAAAGCGCCTGACGGAAATCCGAGTGCCGCCTGACGGGACGACCCGTCAAGCGCGCGTATTCGCGGCGACAAAGCCCGGATATAGGCGGCCCAGCAGGGATTTGAGGCGACTCCAATTCCGCGCGCATCGAGCGGCGCAATCCGAATGGAAAAAATCGAAATCTATTCGTATTTTAGAAGTTGCTCATCCCCAATCCCATGGCAGGGGCTCGAATCAATCGTCGCGAATTCCGGAGGAGACGAACAATGGCTGATGCCGCGATGTCGCTGAACGGGAAACGTGTCATTGTGATCGGTGGCGCTTCGGGCATCGGTTTCGCGGTTGCCGCGCTCGCGCGGGAAATCGGCGCGGAGGTGGTGCTCGCGTCCAGAGATGCGACGAAAATCGCTGCGGCCGTCGAGCGCCTACCGGGAACCACGGGTTGCTCCGTCGATCTCAGAGACGAATCCAGCGTGTCTGGCTTCTTCGAGAAACTCGGCGCGTTCGATCACCTTGCAATCACGGCAGGCGATTGGGGCGGCACGCGGTTCGTGGCCACGAAGGACCTCGATCTCTCTGCCGCGCGCGATGGCTTCGAAATCCGCTTTTGGGGTGTGCTCGCCGCCGTCAAGTATGGGAGCCGCACGATCGCCTCGAACGGGTCGATCGCCATGACGAGCGGCTTGATGACACATCGCCCGCGGAAAGGCGCGCCGCTTGCGACCGCCATAGGAGGAGCCGTCGAGTATTTGGCTCGCGGTCTCGCCGTCGATCTCGCTCCGGTGCGGATCAATGCTGTGTGCCCTGGTATGATTCTCACCGAAATCGTCAAGCAGGCGCCGGAGGAGACGTTGCGGGCCTGGGTGGCAGCATTGCCCCTTCCGCGCGGCGCGGAGCCGACAGAGGCCGCCACTGCCTATGTCTATTTGATGCTGAACGGCTATGTAACCGGTCAGACACTTGCCGTAGACGGCGGCGGCTTGCTGGTGTGAAAAGCCTTGCCGCCGCAAACTCGCGAACAGAAGGTGCCACGATGGCCGCAGATTCGAACACGCAAAAGGTCGCCTTTATCGGCCTGGGCCGAATGGGCGAGCCCATGGCGACGCATGTGCTGAAGGCCGGATTTCCGCTCACGGTCTGGAACCGCACGCCTCAGAAAGCGGACTCGCTGGTCGCGTCCGGCGCCACTCTGGCAAAGAGCCCCGCGGAAGCCGCCGCCGGCGCCGATTTCGTCATCTCAAGCCTGATGGACGATGAGGCGGTGCTTGCGATCGCGACCGGAAGGAAAGGAATCCTCGCCAGCCTGCGTCCGTTCGCGATCCATATCGGCGCGAGCACGGTTTCGCCGAAACTGGCGGACAAGCTCGAGCGTCTCCATCGCAACAGGAAAACGCATTACCTCGCCGGCCCCGTTCTGGGACGTCCCACTGCCGCAGATGCCGGACAGTTGATGACCTTTGTCGCGGGCGACGCCGCCCCGATCGAGCGCGCGCGGCCTGTCATCGCGAGCTACGCTCCCACCATCATCGTCGCCGGACAACAGCCTCAGGCCGCGAATGTTGCCAAGCTGCTCGCCAATTTTACGCTGGCCTCCGCGCTCGACCTGATCGGCCAATCGCTCGCTCTGGCCGAAAAATCGAAGCTCGATCCGCGGCTGGCGATTCAGATGCTGTCCGGCTTCTTCGGCATTCCGGCCGTAAAGGAATATGTCACAAGGATTGCCGAGCGCGATTTCGATCCGCCGGGATTCGAGATCGCGGTCGGACTGAAGGACATCGAACTGATGATCGCCGCTGCGCACGATGTGAATCTGAAGCTGACCAACGCGGAAGCGATCCGCACCAAGATTCGCGCGGCGATCAGATCCGGGTTGCGCGGCAAGGACTGGAGCAGCTTCACGAATATCGATCGCCGCTGAAAAGGGAGACGCTACGATGTCGCTCACACCATTCGTGCCCACCCCGAAATTCGAGGAGTACAGGGAACGCTTCAAGGAGCATTTCAAGCTCGAGCGCCGCGCGGACGGTGTCGTCCTCGCGCAGGCGCACACCTTGGGCGGCTCGATTCAACTGAGCGTGCAAAATCACCGGGCTCTGGGCCAGCTCCTGAAGACCATCGGCGCCGATCCGGAAAACGAATTGCTGATTCTCACCGGCACCGGCGAACACTTCATGATGGCCATCGATCCCGAAGGCTTCGCGCTGGAACGGGAAAACCTCCAGCATTGGGCTTACGAATATGCCTACAAGGACGGTCGCATCAATGTGAGCGCGCTCATCAACGATCTGGAAATTCCGACGATCGGCGCGTTCAACGGCTCCGGCGGCCACGCCGAGATCCTGCTCATGTGCGATATCACCCTGTGCGCCGAAGAGGCCGTGATCTTCGATCCGCATTTCAACATGGGCTCGGTTCCCGGCGACGGAATCCATAGCTGTTTGCAGGAATTGCTGGGCGTGAAGCGCGCGGCCTATGCTCTTCTCACCGGTCAGCAGATTGATGCCAAGCTCGCGCTCGAATACGGCCTCGTGAACGAGATCATGCCGAGAACCAGGCTGCTTGAGCGCGCCTGGAAGCTGGCAGACCACATCATGCGGCAACCGCGGATCACGCGGCGCCTGACGACGCAAATCATCCGGCGTCCCTGGCGGCGGCGCATCACGGACGATCTCGACGGCGGCTTCGGAATCCAGATGTTCGCGCATCTCGCGAAGAACGAGGCCATCCACGATGCAACGCACGCGGCGGCGGCCGGCGAAATAGCCAGGAAAGTGTTCGAGTGACCCGTTAACAAGGCCTACTCGCCTTGCACGTCCCTCGGGTTGGCTTCGTTGATGAGGGGCTCGTTCTTTACGAAGCGGCTGAGGTTCTCGAGGAAGAGGTCGTCGCCGCGCGCGACGAGACCGGAACCGATCGCCGATGCATGCGCCGTCAGTGCGACGCGCTTGTGCGACCAGAATGGACTGTCCGCCGGAAGCGGCTCGTTGCGAAAGACATCGAGGATCGCGAACTCCGGCCGGCCTTCGTCGAGAGCCTTCAGGAGCGCGTCCTCGTCCACCAGACCGCCGCGGCCGACATTGACCAGCACACTGTCCGTCTTCATCGCTGCGAGAAACTTCGCATCAACCAGGTTTTCGGTCTGCTTAGACAGCGGCAATGACAGCACGACAACATCGGCGGTCGGTAGATGCGAAGGAAGCTCATCCGGCGAGATCATCTTGTCGGCAATTTCATCGGTGCCGATGGACCGCCGCACGCCCGTGATGTGGGCCCCAAACGCACGGGCGCGCTTCGCGGTTTCCCGGCCGATGGCGCCGAAGCCGACGACCAGCCAACGCGAATTCATCACTTCCCGGAAGGCCAAGCGGTCCCATCGATGCTCGTTCTGCGCCTTTTTGCGTTCGGGACCGCGTTGGAAATGGTCGAGAACGTTTGCTAGCACGTACTCCGCCATGGCGACGGATTGCGCATTGCTGGTGGTCAGCCGCGCGCCTTTCTTGATGAACTCTGCGAACACGGGGTTGTCGAACCCGGCGGCACCACTCTGGATCCACTCCAGTACCGGCGAACCGAGGAGCGCGCCGACATATCCTCCGATCGCGCGGTTCTGGAACAGGTCGAAGCTGAGCCAGCCGATTTCGGGGGGCTCATCTTTGATGTCGACCTCCCTGCCCCCAATCAGGACCTTGCGGTCTGGGGTCATGACCATCGTCTCGATGCCGGAGATGGAATCGATGCGCGATTTAATCCGGAGGTAAGAGGGCTCGAAGATCAGGGCACGGGGCAAAAGCGATCGTCCTTTCTAGTCTCGAGGGGATCGTGTCCTATTTTGTTTTAGCGTGCCAGATGGTCTGCACCGGACGGCCTTCCGTCGACAATCTGGTCTAAATACTCCGACAGGCCGTATCCCACCTTGCCAAGGCAACGATACTCGGTCATTCCCTCGGTAATGCGCGTGATGAGTTCGTTGCCGTCAGCCGTTTTGCGCTTGTTCCGCAGCGGGATCATCGACAGCACGCGGCCTTCGATGTCGTATTCGACTCCGGATTCCGTTCTGACTTGCGAACGCAGCGCAGTCTGGTACCCGTTTTCGTCCCAGTCGCTTTCCATCGTTGCCTCGACGATCAGGTCATAGGCGCCGTTCTTCAGCACCATGCCGCCTTGACGGACGTTGTTCTTTTCGTCGGCCACCAGGGAAATCATCATTGCGAAGTCGGGGCCGAAATTCATCGGACACCAGCGATACCAATTGATCGCCTGCCAATGGCGCGGCCCCCAGCTCTTGTCGCGCAATCCAAAACCGCGAACATCGAATGTTTCATCGCCGACCACGAAACGTCCGCGCGCCGCCATATGCTGCTCGTAATGGGCTTTGGCGAAAGATTTCTCCGGATCGATTTCGATCGCACGGCCGTCTTCGTGAACCGTTTCACCGCCGAACATCGGCGAGACGCCTTCATAATCCAGCATGACAGAACAAGGCACGAGCGGATTGTTGCGAAACGCCTTCGACGGCTCGGCCATGTCGTTAGGATTGGCCAGAAGCAGCACATTACCTTCGAAGCTGACGCGAAGGCGCTTGAACGGTTCGATTACCTCGACCTTCAAGCCGCCCGCATTCATCTCGGCATTGCCGGTGATTTGCGGACGGCCGAAGATGAATCCGACCCGTCCGCCGGGCAGATAGAGACAGACCGAAATTTCCGCGTAACGCTCGTTGGGCCGGTTGCCGATGCGAAACCAGCCGCCCACTTTCCGGTCCGGATCGAACATGTTGAAATACATGCTCTCATTGTAATTCGAGGCGGCATCCGGCGTGTGCGTGTATTCGTCCTTGGGGTCCAGCCTTATTTTCATGCCGAGTTTCGCCATTACGTCCTCACTTTTGCATCGATGGTTCTCGAAACGTCCAATTTTGACTTCGCTTTGTCACTCGTCTCGAAACTGAGACGCAGCATCGCGAGAGTGAGCTTGCGGATCGGTTCAAGGTTCAGCGTCGGATCGACGAGCAGCTGCATGGAGAGGCCCAGTTGCAGGCTGCCGATCATCAGCGCGGCGGTCTCAGCGTCGAGATCGGACCTGATGCGACCCTCGGCCTGCCCCTTGCGCACATGGTCCCGAAGTCTTGTCCCAACATTCTCGTGCACCGTGGCAAACGCAGACCGTAATGGGCTCGCGTCGGCCACCGCCGACGACAGCAGCATGAAGTAGGCTTTGAGCTCATGCTCCTCGGAAAGGCTACGCAGATAGAGATCCGTGTCGACGAGGAGCGCGTCGAGCCCGGGCATCGCGTCGATACCCTGTTTGGCGGCCAGAGCCTTTCTGTGCTCGCGCAAATAGCCGATGACGGCGTCGATCAGCCCGCGCTTCGAGCCGAAATGGCGTGTGACCAGGCTGCGGCTATAGCCCCCGCGTTCGCCGATGGCTTCGAATGTTGCCGCACTCACGCCGCGTTCGGCCGTCACGGCGATGGCGGCCTCGACCAGGCCGCGCTCGGAATCCTCGCGACGCTCCGCCTGGGTGCGGCGGCCGCGCGGGATTTTCTTTTTGATCGTCTGAAGCACGATCTCTCTGTAACTTAGTAGTTGGCCAACTACAATCGAAATGTTAGCGTGTTGAGCCGGCCGCAAGCCGCCAGCCAACAATACGCAAGGGAGAGACGCGAAATGAGCATTCCCCAAGACGTGGCGGAGACCATCGTCGATCCCAAGGCTTATGCAGATGGTAGAATCTACAAGAGCTATGCGTGGCTCCGCGCCAACGATCCGTTGGGGTTGGCGGAACCTGCCGGCTACGATCCGTTCTGGGTCGTCACCCGGCACGCGGATATCCTCGAGATCAGCCGGCAGAACGACCTCTTTCACAGCGGCGATCGCGCCACGACCATCACCAGCAAGGCGGCCGGCGAGCAAGTTCGCAAATTGACGGGAGGCAGCCCGCATCTGGTGCGCAGCCTCGTGCAGATGGATGCGCCCGACCATCCGAAGTATCGCGCGCTGACACAGGCCTGGTTCATGCCGCTCAACATCCGCGGGCTTGAAGACCGCATCCGCAAGATTGCGCGGGCCTCGGTCGAGCGCATGGCCGGCAAAGGCGGCGAATGCGATTTCGTTCGCGAAGTCGCGCTGCATTATCCGTTGCACGTCGTCATGGAGATTCTCGGCGTTCCGGAGGCGGACGAACCGCGCATGCTCATGCTGACGCAGGAATTGTTCGGCGCGGCCGATCCCGAGCTCAGTCGCAACCCGGGAGCCGAAGCCGTGCCCACCGATCTCGGCGCTATTCAGGGCGTGCTCGCAGACTTCTACCAGTATTTCGCCAAGATCAGCGCAGATCGCAGAGCCAATCCCCGCGACGATCTGGCGAGCGTCATTGCGAACAGTGAGGTCGACGGGCTCCCCATCTCGGAATTCGAGGCGATGAGCTATTACGTCATCGTCGCCACTGCGGGGCACGATACGACCTCGTCGACCACTGCCGGTGCGATGCGGGCGTTGTGCGAAAATCCCGATCAGTTGGCTTATGTGAAGGCGGACCTTGCGCGCGTGCCGGGCTTTATCGAAGAAGCCATTCGTTGGACGACGCCGGTGAAAACCTTCATGCGGTCGGCGACGGCGGACACGCAAGTGGGTGGACACGCGATCGCCAAGGACGACTGGCTGATGCTTTGCTATGCGTCGGGCAATCGCGACGAGTCGGTGTTCGAGGAGCCGGATCGTTTCCGCGCGGACCGCAAGCCGAACAAGCAACTTTCATTCGGATACGGCGCGCACCTTTGCCTGGGCCAGCACCTCGCCAAGATGGAAATGCGTATTCTCTATGAGGAACTCCTGCCGCGGCTGAAATCTGTCGAACTCGCCGGCCCGCCCAGAATGTCGGAGGCCTTGTTCGTCAATGGACTGAAGAGCTTGCCGATCCGTTTCGAATTCTTGTGAATCGTTCGATCCCCAGTCCGCTCCAGATCGATCCGGAGTGGATGACGGGAGCGCTGCGGCGTGCGGGTGTGCTGCGCGACGCGAAGGTTGCCGACATCACGCGGTCTCCCGTCGGCAATGGGCTGCTGGGCGACAGCTATCGCTTCGCGCTCTCCTATGATCGCGAAGAGTCTGGCGCACCTGCGAGCGTGATCGGCAAGTTCCCGGCGACCGACTCGGCCAGCCGCCGGTCGGGCTCGGCCCACCAGCTCTATGTTCGCGAGGTGTCGTTCTATCGCGAACTGGCGCACACGCTCGCAATCCATACGCCACGTGCTTTTGTCGCCGAGATCGACCCGGTCACGGACGACTTCACGTTGATCCTTCAGGACATGGCGCCGGCGCGACAGGGCGATCAGCTGGCAGGCTGCTCGCTGGAAGACGCCGGGACTGCAATGTCGGAAGCCGCGGCGCTGCATGCGCCGCGCTGGGGCGATCCGGCGCTGGAGACACTGGACTGGCTGGCCATTCGCCCGGCTCAACTTAACTCGACGGTCAGCGAGACGCTCCCGCCAATCGTCTCCCTGTTCAAGGAGCGTTATCGGAACTCGCTTGAACCCGAATTCATCGCGCTGGTGGAGAAACTCCCGCAGGCGCTTGCCCGCAGCCGGATCGATCGTTCATCGCCGCGCACGGTGCAGCATGGCGATTTTCGCCTCGACAACATATTGTTCGACGTGAACGGCGGCGCATCGCCGATGGCCACGCTGGACTGGCAAACCGTTACCCTGGGACCGGGCCCGGTGGACGTGGCCTATTTCCTGTCCGCCGGAATCGATCCGGCGGAGCGCCGCCGGCATGAGACGGAGCTCGTGCGGCACTATCACGGCGAGCTGATCCGTCGCGGCGTGCGGAACTTTGATTGGGACCAGTGTTGGCGCGACTATCGGCGTTACGCCTTGCACGGAATCCTGATGGGCGTGTTCTCGGCCCTGTCGGTCGAGCGGACGGACCGTGGCGATGCCTTGTTCCTGAAGATGACCCGAGGCGCTTTCGCCCAGGCGCTCGACCACAACACGTTCGATTTCTGGAAAGATTGAATAGAGTCGGGTCAGGGGAAACCGTTAGGGTCGGGCGTTCGAACCGTCTCGCCCGCGCCTGATATCTTCCGGTTCGCCCGCCGCACCGCAAGCCAACTCGACCCCAATGCTGCCGTGGTAGAATGCGTCCATTCGAGCGGATTCATTGAGGCTATTCGCGTGGCATTGGTTGTTTTTCTGAGAGGGGTCAATGTCGGGGGGCACAGAGCCTTCCGACCGACGGAGCTGGCGGCAGCCCTGAAACACCTCGGCGCCGTCAACATCGGTGCGGCGGGCACGTTGGTTATCCGGCGCAAGATGACTCCGGCCCAGGCACGCGCCGAAGTGGCGCGCATACTTCCCTTTGCGACCGAGATCGTTGTCCGCCCGTCCCGCGAGATTCTGGATCTGCTGTCGAAGGATCCTTTCGAGGGACGAAAGCTGCCGGCGGATGTCGTCCGCTTCGTGAGCGTGCTGTCTGGGCCGCCCCGCCTGGCGCCGTCGATGCCCATGCAACTTCCGCCGAACGGCAAATGGCTGCTGAAGATCCTCGCGCGACGAAACCGATTCGTCATCGGGATGTACAGGCGCCACATGAAGGTCATCGGATATCTCGGTCGGCTGGATCGGCTCTACGGCGTCCCGGCGACCACCCGCAACTGGAATACCATCGCGAAGATTGCCGAGGTGCTCGCTAACGACGGACCGGAATGAACGGCGATCCGGATCCCGATCGAGGTCCACAGCGATTGCCATGTCAGGACTTCGCCTCCCGGAACACCGCGCTCTGGCGGACGATTTCGCCGAACAGCGGATGAGCAATTTCGAGGATGAAGAGAAAGCGGCCCCCGCCTGTGTCTTCATGGGTAACCGTCAGCGCGCCGGGTGTGAGCCAGGCGGGCAACCGAAGGCGCAGTGCCCCAAGTCGCAGGAAATAGCCTGCGCTGCAAAACAGAAGCGCACCGCTCTTCACGTGCACGGTCAGCGCCATGCCCACGCCGCAGCCGACATATTCCTCAAGGCCGGTCGGTCCTGCGAAACCCTTGGACGAATGGATCACTTGCGGAAAGCCGTTGCGTCGCGCGTAAAGCCGCGTCCACATCTGGCCGCCCGTCGCCACATCTTCGGTGATGGTGACGACCGCGGGCACATGGGCATCGGCGAATAGCGGAAGCGGCGCGCCGATCGCTCGCGCCGCTTGCGCGAACAGCCAACCCACGCGGCTCAGATTCGTCTCGAGCACCTCGCCCACATAGACGACGGTTCCGCCGCGGCGCTTGGAGAATCGCGCGCGCACCGCATGGGGCAACGCCATCCAGTCTTCCTGCGACATGAGATTGCGGAAGCGCGGATCGTCCAGTTCGGCGCATTCATCTCCCTGGCGGATCGGCTGCAGCATGATGCGCGCCCTCCTATTTGGCCTTTCGCGCCGGCAAATAGCGCACGATCCTGCCGCCCAGCCGGATCAGCGCCATCAGCGCCGGCCGCGGCACCGCCACCATCTGCCCGTACCAGCCATTCATCGTGGACGTGAAATCGAGCATCGCGTTCAGCCGCGCGGCGGCGACGGGATGCAGAGTGGGATCGTTCTTCGCCTCCGCCGCGCAGGCCGTCAGCGTGGCAAGCGCGGGATCGAGTTCGCGCGCCTTGCGGCCGGCCACGATCTTGGCCGCGACCGACCAGATATCCGTGTCGGCTTCGAAATGATCGCGGCGGTCACCCATCACCGGCACGCGCCGCACCAATCCCCAGCCCTGCAATTCCTTGATCGAGTTCGACACGTTGGAGCGCGCCATCGCGAGCGTCTCGGAGATTTCCTCCGCCGTCAGCGGCCGTTCCGACAGGTAGAGAAGCGCATGAATCTGGCCGACCGAGCGGTTGGTGCCCCACTGCCCGCCCATATCGCCCCAATGGAGCACGAAGCGCCGCACCGCGGCCGGAAGGTCATTCATAACTGTCGTTTCTGTCATAACAGAAATATCAGTCATGAAGGGACGAGAGTCAAGCGGTCACGCCGCAGATGCCGCGCCGTACTCAGACAAAATGCCAGTCAGCGGCGTTTGCTTCGAACCGGTTGAGCGAAACGCCGACGAGGGTGATGGTGTCGTGCGGGTCGAGGGTGACGATGGTGTCGCCGAGAGCGTTCTGCGTCGCATGGGCTTCGACGGAAGCCGCATCGGCAAAATCGGCGCGGTCGAAGACGAGCATGTCGTGACCGCCGGAATGATCCGTAATCGTAACGTTTCCGAACTGACCTTGAAAGTCGAACGTGTTGCCGGCGGGCGCCTGATCGCCTCCGGGTTCGCGAGGGGCTCCCGGCGCGGTCGCAGTAATGTCCGTGCCGCCATGTCCGTCCGCCACGGTGTCGAACGTGAAGCCGGTGTAAGTGCCCGTCAGCTGAAGCGTGGCGACCGTGGTTGCGCCGTCGGTGATGAGAAGCCGGTCACCGGTCTCGAGTGTTGCCGCGGTGGCCGCGATGTTGACGAGATCGATCTTATCGGTCGCGGCAAAGCCTTCGATGGTCGCCGCGAAGCTGGCGGGATTGGTGAGTGCGAGTGTTGCACTGGC
>Ga0302325_10002794_pt1 | contig 41976 bp, 38 predicted proteins | sample Palsa_T0_2_FD_201948 | JGI IMG/M metagenome (GOLD analysis project Ga0302325, IMG submission 201948) | Peat permafrost microbial communities from Stordalen Mire near Abisko, Sweden - Palsa_T0_2 | ecosystem: Environmental > Terrestrial > Soil > Palsa > Peat permafrost | place: Sweden: Abisko...
TTGGCTTCGCGCTCGGAGCGCTCGCCGAACTGCGCGGTGGAAACCTTAATCGCCACATCGCGGTTCAAACGCGCGTCCCGGGCGCGATACACCTCGCCCATGCCTCCTGCGCCAATCCACGCGAGGATTTGGTAGGGTCCTAGATGGTCACCGGGAGCAAGCGGCATATAGAGATCGCCGTGAGTTTAGCCGATTGGCAGAGCGTATAGGAAAGGTATTGCGGTCTACTTTTTTGCGAGTAGGGCATCGAAGTAAGCCATCATCTCCGCGCCTGTCCAATCCTGCCCGCCGATTAATTTGCGGTCGATGCGGCCCTCGCGGTCGATGATGTAGGTTTCCGGATACATTCGCGTGCCGTAGTTTACCGCGACGCTCTTGGTGGGATCGCGATACGTAGGAAAATCAATGGAATACTGCTTCAGGAAATCGGCATACGCCGCGTCATCGTCGTCCACGCTGATTCCCAGGATGGTGCCCCCACGCTCGGAAATTTTCTGTTGCAACGCATTCATCGCCGGGGCCTCTTCGACGCACGGCGGGCACCACGACGCCCAGAAATTCAGAACTACCACTTTGCCGCGCAGGTCGGTCAGGTGCATCGCCTTCCCGTCCAGCGTAAGCGCGAAATCCCGTGCCGGCTTTCCCGTAAGGCTAGGCTCGCCCATACGGTAATTGGGTATCGCGAACAGCGCCAGCAGCCCCGCAAGAATCGCCAGGGCCGTCCCGCTGAGCAAATTTCGTCGCAATTTTTTGTTGGCGATCAGCGCGATGTCTTTTCGGGAGTCTGGTGATGGTGGAACCAACTCGACCACCTTCTCGGAAACATATGGGCCCGGTCGGCAACCCGCACGTACCAGGACGATCGCCCTACGATGACCAGAAGCACGGCCAGGCTAATCAGCGCATTAAGCGGCGTGAACCATCCGGCGATAGAATGCATGTCAGTCGCCTCCTGAAATCATGCTACCGCTCGCCCACGGTATTCACAAGCGTACCCCGCGCGGGCGCCTCATCTTGCCACTGGCTGCACCGCCCGCGAATCCCGTTGCACCGCCCGCCCACAGGACTTTTCCCTTCAGTAGCCCAGCGTTGCCCACCTATAATGGACTGTCTGTCGGTCTTCGCCTGCCTCTCCGCGCGTGCTGGTTAGGACGCCCTTCCAGCGAGTGACGCGGTCGCAGTAGCCTCCGGACGCGAAATAGAATGGTCTCCGCCATCATCCCCGCGCGAAACGAAGAAGCAACGATCGCCCGTTGCGTGGAGTCGCTCGCCTCGCAGGCCGGCCTGCACGAAATCATCGTGGTCAACGATCAGTCGTCGGACTCCACAGGCGAGATACTCATCCGCTTAGCCGCCGCAATTCCCAAGCTCAGGGTGATCGACGCTCCGCCACTGCCGGAGGGCTGGATGGGCAAGAATTTCGCGGCTGCCCTCGGCGCCGGCGCCGCCGCAGCCACAGGAAGCGATTGGCTACTATTCACCGACGCGGACACCTTCCATCTTCCCGGCTCGGTCCTCCGCGCGCTCGACGATGCCCGCATGCATCACGTCGCACTCGTTTCCTACTCGCCGGAACAGGAGATGCACTCTTTCTGGGAGCGCGCGCTGATCCCTGCGGTCTACTCGCGCCTCGCGAAAAAATATTCCTACCACGTGGTGAACGATCCGCGCAACCGCGAAGCGGCCGCCAACGGCCAGTTCCTGATGGTTCGCCGGGACGCCTACCAGGCGGTCGGCGGGCATGCCGCCATTCGCATGGACGTCCTGGAAGACGTGGCCCTCGCGGCTAACGTCAAGCACGCCGGCTACGGCATTTATTTCGCGCCGGGACAGGGAATCGTGCGCACCCGTATGTACCGCTCATTTTCCGCCATGTGGCAGGGCTGGACCAAGAATCTCTACCCGCTCGTCGGTTCCAGCGGTCGGAGCGTTTTCCGCGAACTCGAACTCGCCTTCCCCTGGGCGGCGATCACCCTGCTCTTGTTCAGCCCGGTCAGCCGCTGGTTCGCTGCCTCCGGGATCGTGTTGCTGCTTGCGCATCTCTGGCACTACGGTTCCCAACTCCGCCTGAATCGCTTTTCGCTGGTTCTCATCCTATATTATGTGCCCGGGCAAATCCTTTACGCCGCGGCGCTGATTGCGTCGGCCTGGAAAAACACCCACGGCGTGATTGCCTGGAAGGGAAGAGAATACCCGGCGCCCATGTCATGATTCGAATCACTCGCAAAATGGAGTTTTCCGCGTCGCACTTGTATCACAACCCGGATTTTTCGCCCGAGCAGAACCGGCGAATTTTCGGCAAGTGCAACAATCCCCATGGACACGGGCACAACTACGTCCTGGAAGTCACCATTGCTGGCGAGCCCGATCCCGCCACGGGAATGGTGCTCGATTTGAAAGAGCTGAAAGAAATACTGGAGCGCGAAGTGGGCGACCGCATGGATCACCGCTTCCTCAATCACGAAGTCCCCGAGCTCGCCGGACAGATCCCCACCACCGAGGTGATCGCCGCTACCATCTGGAAATTGCTCGAGCCCAAGATTCGCCGCGGCAAGCTCGACCGCGTCCGCCTGTACGAGACGCCTGACCTGTTCGTGGATTGCACCGCGGACCTGCCCGGAGGCCCTCAGTGAAGCTTTCGCTGAGCCGCCGCTATCTCTTTTCCGCCTCCCATCGCCTGCACAGCGAACAGCTCGATGAGGCGGAAAATCGCCGCGTCTACGGCAAGTGCAATAATCCATATGGCCACGGCCACAATTACGTGGTCGAGGTCACCGTCACCGGGCCGGTCGATCCGGCCACCGGCATGATCGCCAACCTGGCCGAACTCGATCCCTACGTGGATGAACACGTGCTGGAAGCCTTCGACCACAAATTTCTCAACGAGGAAATTCCCGAATTCCGCGCCCAGGTGCCGACCACAGAAAATCTGTGCGTCGAAATTTTTCGCCGCCTGAAAAACTTTCCTGCCGCCCGGCTGCAGCGTGTGCGCGTCGAAGAGACCGCCCGCAATAGTTTCGAATACGAAGAAGACGCCTAAGGAGCTGTCGATCATGAAAGACAACGTTCAAATTCTCACTCCCCCCGCGCAGAGCCAGGAGAGCATCGCGGACCTGGTCCGCAAGATCATCGTTCAGCTCGGCGAAAACCCCGATCGCGATGGACTGCAGAGAACTCCCGAGCGCTTCGAGAAGGCGCTGCGATTTCTTACCAGCGGCTACACCGAAGACGCCGAAAAGCTCCTCAATGGCGCGGTATTCGACGTGTGCTACGACGAAATGGTGGTGGTCAAAGACATCGAAGTCCATAGTCTGTGCGAGCACCACATGCTGCCGTTCCTCGGCAAATGCCACGTGGCCTACATTCCGTCCGACAAAGTTGTGGGGCTGAGCAAGATCGCGCGCCTGGTGAACATGTTTGCTCGCCGGCTGCAGATTCAGGAGCGTCTCACCAGCGACATCGCCAACGCCATTCAGGAACATCTCCGTCCCCAGGGTGTTGGGGTGATTATCGAAGCCCGCCACCTCTGCATGGTCATGCGCGGCGTAGAAAAGCAAAACTCGATCGCCTCCACCAGCGCCATGCTGGGCGTCTTCCGCGACAACAAGCAGACCCGCGACGAGTTCCTTTCCCTCGTCCGCTAATAGAACGGGCACTTGACGTCCGCTGCTACGGTTCTACGCTCTTACCTTTTTCGGGTGCCCCACTCTTCCCCGGGTTTGGGAAGGGTGGGCGTTTGGGCCTGAGTAGCTCAAGGAGCAGGCCCAAACGCTGGGGTTACGCATCGGTGTTTTGACGTTGCCGTTGAATTTTGGCCCTGGGTTCCGCTTGCAGCCACCCGCCTTCCGCACTAAAATCACCCAACGTTCCAGGACAGGCGCCACACGGCCGCTTCCGATTCCTGATCGACAATTTTCTTAGATCAAAAGGGAGTTCGAGTGCCACGACATCACGTAATCACCGGATTGCTTTGTGCCGCATCGCTTGGTTTGGTCAGCTTAGCCTCGGGAATCGCCGCGCATCCAAACCCCTCCCCATCCAGCTGGGACTCTTTAGCCGACGAGTATTTCGACCAGATCGAGTTCAAGTATCAACCCACCGCAGGCACCGCCGCCGGGTTCCACCAATACGACGCCCAACTGGAAGACTATTCCCGCCGCGGCGTCGATGCCGAAACCGCTGCCAAGCGCGCATTCGAGCAGCGCGTCGAATCCTTCGATCCCAAGCCTCTCGACCCCACCCGCGCTGCCGATCGCGAGTTGCTGCTCTCATCGCTTCGCGGCGACTTGCTCAATCTGGAAACGATTCGGCCCTGGGAGAAGAATCCCGACACTTACTCCTCCGGCATCACCGAAAGTGTATTCGGGATCATGAGCCGCACTTTCGCCTCGCCCGACGATCGCTTGCGTTCCGTGGTCGCTCGCGAAAAGCAAATGCCCGCCGCGCTGGCCGCCGCCCGCGAGAACCTGAAAAACCCTCCGCTCATCTATACCCAGGTGGCCATCGAGCAGCTTCCCGGCATCGTGGATTTCTTCCAACATGACGTGCCGGAAGCGTTCGCGAAAGCCACTGACCCGCAAGCAAAATCGGATTTCGCGCAGTCCAATGCCACGGTCATCAAGGCCCTGGGGGACTATCAGGCCTGGCTCCAAACCACCATGCTCCCGCAATCGCATGGCGATTTCCGTCTGGGTGCCGTCGCATTTTCAAAAAAGCTGCTCTACGATGAAATGGTCGATATCCCGCTGGACCGCTTGCTCGAAATCGGCAAGGCCGATCTGCACCGCAACCAGGCCGAGTTCGAACGCATCGCCAAAGAAGTCGATCCCGCGAAGACACCCCACGAAGTACTCGCGGTGCTAGCCGCCGACCACACCACACCCGACCACTTGCTGCAAACTTTTCGCGACACCTTCGCTTCCCTGGTTGGCTTCATTCAGCAGAAGCACATCATCACCATCCCTTCGGAGGTCCGCCCGATCGTCGAGGAAACTCCCCCCTTCATGCGCGCCCTCACCTTCGCGTCGATGGATACGCCCGGCCCGTACGAAACGCACGCCACCGAAGCGTATTTCAACGTCACCCTGCCCGACCCCCACGCCACCCCCGCGGAGATCGCAGGCCACATGGCGGAGTTCAATCGCGGCACGGTGGTTAGCACCGCTGCACATGAGGCGTATCCCGGCCATTACGTCCAGTTTCTGTGGATGCCCCAGGCGCCCAGCAAAATTCGCAAGTTGATCGGAGCCGCCTCCAACGCCGAAGGATGGGCGCACTACTGCGAGCAGATGATGCTCGACGAAGGCTACGGCCAGCCCGGCGTCGGCGCCAAGGACGCCCGCCAAGCCAAACTCCTGCGCCTCGGCCAATTGCAGGACGCTCTTTTGCGCGATGCCCGCTTTGTCGTGGGGATCGAAATGCACACCGGACACATGACCTTCCAGCAGGGCATTGATTTCTTCGTGAAGGAGGGCTACCAATCCCTCGAGGCCGGCATGGTGGAAACCAAACGAGGCACGTCCGACGCCACGTATCTCTACTACACCTTGGGAAAACTAGAAATCCTGAAGCTGCGCGAAGACCTGAAGAAAAAAGAGGGCCCCGCGTTCTCCCTGGAAACATTCCACAACGACTTCATGAAGCAGGGCTTCCCGCCCATCAAGATCGTCCGTCGCGCCCTGATGGGCGATGAGTCGCCCACCCTCTAATTACCGGGCCGCCCGATCGAGATCCCGATACTCCAGGTTGGCGGGTGGTTTGAGGATTCGCGCCTGTGGGGCTCCCAACCGGGAGATATTTGCTTCTGTAAATCGAAGCCACCCGCCGTGCTTCGCGCTACAGCGCCGGTTTGGTCATGGCGTCGTTCAATCCATTGAACACCGCGTCAAAACTTCCGGTCTCCGCGGCGAACCGCAGGCGCTTCACTGTTTCCACGCAAATCTCACCCGATGCTGGCTGGGTCTTCAGAATCTCCATCACCTCGGCGATGTATTTGTCCAGGGGCATGGCTCGAGGATCGGAAGCCCCGCCCATCAGATCGGTCTGTACGTAAGGCGGCACCAACTCCAAAACCTCCGTGTTCGTGCCCTTCAACTGATAGCGAATCGATTGCGTGTATGAATGGATCGCTGCCTTAGTCGCGCAGTACGTCGGCGTCAGCGCCAGCGGAACAAACGCCAGCCCGGACGACACCGTCATGATCACGGAGTGCGGCTGCTTTTGCAGTTGCGGAAGCAGCGCCGCGGTCAGGCGAATGGGCCCCAGCAGATTGGTGGCAACGATGGCCTCAGCGTCGGCCAGGCCGTCCTGCTGCTTCTTCACTATTTCCGGCCGCATGATTCCCGCGTTGTTGATCAGCACGTTCAGTGCCGGATAGTCCTTCGCTATTTGTGCCGCAAACGCCCGGATACCCGCAGCGTTTTCGATGTCCAGGATGGCCCACTTCATGCCCGGATTGGCGGCGATAGTCTCCTCCAGCGCCCTCTGGCGGCGCCCTGCGATAATCACCCGGTTTCCCACGGCCTGAAACTTTTCGGCCAGGCCGCGTCCGATGCCCGAGCCTCCGCCCGTGATCAAAATCGTATTGCCGCTAGTTTTCATGTGTCATTCGCTCCTATCCGGTATTAGAGGCCATCCCCACCGAGAGGATTCAGGTGCGCCAAAGAATCCCGCGAGGCCCAGCCGCCAGGCCGCTGGCAAATTTTGTCGTTCGCTTTGTCGCCCTTTCCCGCGATCGGGTCGCCGGCCAAAAGAATAGCGTCGGGAGCGTCCAAAGCATCGACGGCCACGTCATTCATCCCGTTCTCCGCAAGATTTGTAAATAATGTGTGAATATCTTCCTCTTCCCGCAGGGACGATTGCACCCAACATGACCACCTCAGAATTTCCGTCGCCAGCGGGAAGCGCCCGCTCCGGGTACCAGAACCCCCGTATTTTCGCCATTTTTGCCGCCCCCGGGCCGCCCGGCGCGGCCGGTTTCGCTGGGAAATTTCGTTGTCTGTGGCCGCTGGCGTGTGATAGGCTCGTTAAGTCAGAAGAGATAAATAGCGTAGAGAGGGTGTGCGGAGATTCGGAACAAGGGGGCACGTCAGTGAGCGCAGCCAAGGTTGGACTAATCGAGCAGTATCGTGTACATGTCCGTGATACCGGCTCGCCAGAAGTGCAAATTGCACTGCTGAGCGAACGGATCAGCTACTTGACTACTCATTTGCGCTCCCATGCTAAAGATCATGCGTCCCGGCGCGGACTTATTATGATGGTCAACAAACGCCGAAGGCTACTTGATTACCTGAATCGACGTGAGCCGGATCGGTACCGCGAGATTGTCGAACGACTTAGTTTGCGCAAGTAACCTGGCATTTTTAGACGGTCTCACCGACCGTTTTCCCCTTCACTCAAGCGATGTTTCGCCGGTGGTTGGTGGGCTCGTGCCGGGCCACGTTACGCACGCTCGTTTGCCTGCTGGTCTCCTCGCTTTTGCCCTGCCTATTTCTCTTCCCACACACAAACGGGAGTTTCTCTCGTATCTGAATTAGTCCCGATGGATCGGGACGGAGGATGTATAAGTTATGTCACAGCATCAAGTTAGAGTTGATCTCGGTGGGCGTCCGCTCATACTCGAAACCGGAAAAATGGCCAAGCAAGCCCACGGCTCGGTCGTGGCCCGCTACGGCGATACCGTGGTACTCGCCACCGCCTGCATGGATTCCAAGGCCACCGAAAAAGACTTTCTGCCCCTCACCGTCGATTATCGTGAGTACACCTATTCCGCCGGAAAGATTCCGGGCGGGTTTTTCAAGCGCGAAGGACGCCCCTCGGAGCGCGAGATTCTCACCTCGCGCCTGATCGATCGGCCCCTGCGCCCGCTCTTTCCAGAAGGATGGTCCAACGAGACCCAGATCGTCGCCATGGTCCTTTCCGCCGATAGCGACAATGACCCTGACGTTATCGGCGTCACCACCGCTGCCGCTGCTCTGTACTGCTCCACCATTCCCTTCGTTACCCCGATCGCCTGCGTTCGCGTCGGACAGATCGAAGGCAAGCTGACCATCAACCCGACCGTCACCGAGCAGAAGATCAGCACCATGAACCTGATCGTTGCCGGCAGCGAGGACGCCATTGTCATGGTCGAAGCCGGGTCCTTGGAAGTAGCCGAGGACACCGTCGCCGATGCTCTGGCCTTCGCTCACGAGGCGATTAAGAAGATCGTCGCCGCGATCCGCGAGCTGCACGCCAAGATTCAGCCCAAGAAGGGTACGGTCACCCCGCCCGCTTTCGACCAGGATCTCTTCGCCCAGATCGAAAAGGAATTTGGCGCCCGCTTGCACGACGGCTTGGACACCAAGAAATACGCCAAGACCGAAAGCTACGCGATCGTCGATGCCGTCAAGAAAGCCGTTCTCGAAACCATTCCCGCCGAGGACCTGGAGCGCAAGAAACTCGCCCTCCGCGCCCTCGAGCGCCTGCGGGAACACTATTTCCGCGACGACATCATCACCCATAACCGCCGTCCGGATGCCCGCGCCTTCGATCAGATTCGCCAGATCACCTGCGAAGTGGGAATTCTTCCCCGCGTCCACGGTTCCGCGCTCTTCACCCGCGGCGAAACCCAGGCGCTGGCTACCGTCACCCTGGGCACCAAGGAAGATAAGCAGCGCCTCGATCTGCTTTTCGAGCACGATGCCTTCAAGCGCTTCATGCTCCATTACAATTTCCCGCCTTTCTCCGTCGGCGAAGTGAAGTTCCTTCGCGGACCCGGCCGTCGCGAAATCGGACATGGCGCGCTGGCCGAAAGGGCGCTTCTCAACCTTTTGCCCACGGAAGAGTCTTTCCCGTACGCCATGCGCCTGGTTTCCGACATTCTGGAATCCAACGGCTCTTCTTCAATGGCCACCGTCTGCGGCGGTTCTCTCGCCCTGATGGACGCCGGCGTTCCACTCAAAGCTCCCTGCGCCGGTATCGCCATGGGTCTGGTCGTCGAAGGTGAGAAGTACGCTATCCTCACCGACATCGCCGGCGCCGAAGATCACTACGGCGATATGGACTTCAAAGTAGCCGGCACCCGCGAAGGAATCACCGCCCTCCAGATGGATATCAAAGTCGGCGGCGTCAGCATTGCCATGATGCGTGAAGCTCTGGCCCAGGCCCGCGAGGCCCGCCTCCAGATCCTCGACACCATGGAAGCCACCATCAATACGGCGCGCACCACCATCTCGCCGTACGCTCCGCACCTCTTCATGCTCCAGATTGCCACCGACAAGATTCGTGACCTGATCGGGCCCGGCGGCAAGAAGATTCGCGCGATCACCGAAGCCACCGGCGTCAAGATCGACGTCATGGACGATGGCCGAGTCCACGTATTTGCCAGCGACGGCAAGTCCGCGGAAACCGCTCTCAAGATGATTCGCGACGTCACCGCCACCGCCGAAATTGGCAAGACCTATCTCGGCACAGTGGTTCGCCTCGCGGAATTCGGAGCCTTCGTCGAAATTTTCCCCGGCACCGACGGCCTCCTGCACATCAGCGAAATCGCCGAACAGCGCGTCCGCGCCGTTCGCGACGAACTGAAGGAAGGCGACCAGGTAATGGTGAAAGTGCTGGCCATCGAAGGCAACAAGATCCGCCTGAGCCGCAAAGCCATCCTCAAAGAACAGCGCGACAAGATGGCCAAAGCAGCCCCGGCAGCAGCCGCCGCCCCCGAGCCCACCCAAGGCAACGAATAACGGCAGCAGCTTCGGGAATAGAAGTCGCTTTGCAAATAAAAAGGGAGGCGCAGATCGCGCCTCCCTTTTTTACGTTCAGCGCTCGCGCGCCCCCGTTTTATCTGCTGTTCGGCCTTACGTCATACGGTTCTGCTCATTTTTCCTTTTCGGGTGCCCCACTCTTCCCAGACTTTGGGAAGGGTGGGCGTAACGACATGCGAGCCGCCCCGAACCAGCGCTCGACTCTCCATCCCTCAGTTTTTATCTCAGATATTTAGTTCTATCTAGATCGAAGTCGTGGCTACTCTCTTAAATATCAAGCGAATCGATCGACGATTTGAGTTCGCTGAGCGAAGCGAAGTGGGTGCCCCAGGTGTCGATTTCACACCTGGGTTCCCCACGTTTTTGACCCTAGCCTTGTACCGCCGTCGTAGCCCCGCCACTCGTGGCACAACCATTCCTGGATGTGGAAGCGCAAAACGATTAACAACCCACCGATACGAGCGAAATCGCAAAGCCGCCGTTGTGGGCTGTGGGTGGGCGAGAGAAGGGCGCGCTAGGCGCGCTATATCTGTGACGAACTACGCCTCAGAGACTCGCTCGATGCTGGCGCCGACCGACTTCAGCTTTTCTTCCAGGCGCTCATACCCTCGGTCAAGATGATAGATTCGTTCGATCCAGGTGGTGTTGTCCGCAACCAGTGCCGCTAGCACCAACCCTGCGCTCGCGCGCAAGTCGGACGCGATGATCGTCGCGCCGGTCAGTGGCGCGGGACCTTGCACCAGCGCTTCGCGTCCGTCGATCGTTATCTTCGCGCCCATGCGCATCATTTCGCTGGCATGCAGGAAGCGATTTTCGAAAATTGTCTCGGTGATTCGCGACGTGCCTTCCGCCTGCGTCGCCAGCGCCATGTACTGCGCTTGCATGTCTGTCGCAAACCCCGGGTATTCCTCGGTAGTCATGTCCGCGGCGATCAATTTCTTCCCCGCGCGGACGTGCAAAGTGGAAGCGTCCACTTCGCGTATCTCCACTCCGCATCCAACCAGTTTCTTCACTACCGCGTCCTGATGTTTCGGCTCGCAGCTCGTTAGCGTCAGTTCGCCGCCGGTAATCGCCGCGGCCACCAAAAACGTTCCCGCCTCGATGCGATCCGGGATCACCGTGTGCGTCGCGCCGTGCAGCTTCGCGACGCCCTGCACCCGAATCATTGGCGTTCCCGCGCCCTCGATCTTGGCGCCCATCTTGATCAGCAACTCGGCCAGGTCGACCACTTCCGGCTCCAGCGCGGCGTTGTGCAAAATCGTCTCGCCATCCGCCAGCACCGCCGCAGTGAGAATATTTTCCGTTCCGGTGACGGTGATCTTGTCGAAGTGAATTTCGGCTCCGCGCAACCGCTCCACGCGCGCTTCGACGTACCCGTGATCCACCACGATTTTGGCGCCCATCTTTTCCAGCGCCTGGATGTGCAAATCGATCGGCCGCGATCCGATCGCGCACCCTCCCGGCAACGAAACTCGCGCGTAGCCGAACCGCGCCACCAGCGGCCCCAGCGTCAGTACCGACGCCCGCATCGTCTTCACCAATTCGTACGGCGCTTCGATGTGCGAAATGGTTTCCGCCGCAATGATGAACTCGCTTGGAGGCCATTCCGGACTCTGCACTTTGGCGCGCATGTGCGCCAGAAGCTTCGCCATGGTGATGATGTCGCGCACCCGCGGCACGTTCTTCAGGTGTACGGTTTCCGCCGTCAATAAAGACGCCGCCATCGCCGGCAGTGCCGCATTCTTCGCTCCGCTGATCTGCACCGTGCCAGCGAGCGGCTTACCTCCCGAAATTTTGAACCGATCCATGTTTCAGGCCTTCGCCCGCCGTCCGCTGCTGGCCGCGGCTTCGATTGCCAGACGCACGTTGCCGCCGGCCGTCGCCAGCCGGGATTTCGCGCGCCCGCGATCTTCCTTGGTTTTCGCCATCACCAATGCCACCCGCAAATCGTCTCCCGCTTGACGCATGATGTGTGCCGCGGTACGCGCTTCCAACCCCGCTGCCTGCTCCAAGATCTTCACCGCGCGCCTCTTCAACTTCTCATTCGACTGTGCCACGTTGATCATAAAGTTGCCGTACACATATCCGAGCCGAACCATCGCTGTAGTCGAAAGCATGTTCAGGGCCAATTTGTGCGCCGTCCCGGCCTTCATCCGCGTCGAACCACCAATAGCTTCCGCCCCGGTTTCCGGTGCGATTAAGATCTTCACATGCCGGGCGATCGCCGACTTTCGGTTGGACGTCAGCCCGATCGTCCACGCCCCGCGCCGCTTCGCCAATTCCAGCGCTCCCAGCACGTAGGGCGTCGAACCGCTGGACGCAATTCCCACCACCACATCCCGCGACCTCAACCCGCGCGCCGCCAAATCCTTCTTCCCCTGTGCCGCCGAATCTTCCGCGCCTTCCACCGATTTAACCAGCGCCTTCGGCCCGCCGGCCATCAACGCCTGCACCATCTCGGGGCTGGTTCCATACGTGGGCGGAATTTCCGAAGCATCCAGCGTGCCCAGACGCCCGCTGGTCCCCGCTCCCACGTAGAACAGCCGGCCGCCGCGCCGGAACGCTTCCACGACGTGATCCACCGCGCGCGCAATCGCCGGCAATTCCCGGCGCACCGCTTCCGCCACAACTCGATCCTCGCGATTCAGCGCTTGCAGGATTTTGAGAGTGGATCTCCGGTCCAGGTCACGCGTGCGAGGGTTGCGACCCTCCGTCGCGGCCGATTGTGCATGCCGGGTTTTCACTACGGCGATTATAAGGGCTGGGGAACGCCGGAATTAACGGTGGATGCGGAGGAGTGTGCGGAGTGTGCCAACAAGCCCGGCAGAGATCGACTGCCTACCGGACGCCTGCGGCGCCCAATCCCAGCGCCTCGATAACCGCGTCGTGGACTTCGGGGCGCACCTTGCGGATCTTTTCGTTGACGGCGCTCGGATGTACCCGGTTGGTCAGTAGGATCACAAACACGTCGCGCGCGGGATCGATCCACAGCGAAGTGCCGGTGAATCCGAGGTGCCCATATGCGCTTGCCGAAAAATATTTCCCGGAAGACGAGCCCGCCGTTGGAACATCCCATCCCAGAGCCCGTGGTGTTCCGCCCACCACCACTGGCGTGGTGAACTCGGTCACCGTCGCGCGCCGCAGCATTCGCTCGTGGCCGTAGATTCCGCCGTTCAGCATCATCTGCGCGAACGCCGCGATGTCCGGCGCGGTGGCAAATAATCCCGCGTGCCCGGCCACGCCGCCCATGGCCCACGCGTTGCCGTCGTTCACCTCGCCTTGCATCAGTCCCTTGCGAAATTCGTTGCCGTCTTCGGTGGGCGCAATTTCCTCGCGGATCTTCGCCGCTGGATTAAACACCGAATCGCTCATCGCCAGCGGCTCGAAAATCGTCTCATTCGCCAGGTGGTCGAGCGGCTCCCCGGTAAGCCGCGTGACGATCTCGCCCAGCAGAATGAACCCCAGATCGGAATACTCCACTTTGGTACCCGGCTCGGTCACCAGCGGCTCCGCGAAAATCGCCCGCAACATTTCGCGCCGGTCCCGCGCTTGCTGGTAATAAGCGCGATGCCCCGGCAGCCCCGAAGTGTGCAGCAATAATTGGCGGACGGTCACCTTCGCGCGCCAGCTGGGATTCGGATCGTTCCCCGCCGCAGCCATAAACTCAGGCAAGTACCGCGCGATTGGCGCATCGAGCTGAATTCGGTCTTCCTCCGAAAGCATCGCCACTTCGGTGGTGGTCACCACCGGCTTGGTCAGCGACGCTACGTCGTACATCGTGTCCGGCGTCACCTCGTCCGAATCGTGCTGATACGTCAGCCGCCCAAAAGGGTGAACCACAAGCCGGCCTTTCCACCCCACGGCGAGCACGCCGCCCGGAAACGCCTTCTCTTTCACGGCGTGATCCAATAAGCGACACGCCGCGGCGAGCTTGGTATCCCAGTCCGCAGGCGCCGGCTGCAGCGTCATCGGTTCCGCCGCCACGCGCAATCCGTCGCCGCGCTTCACCACGCCCGGGACGGTGACCGGAATTTTCCCCGCGATCGCCGTTTGCCCAAAGATCGCCCGTCCCATCGCGTGCTGCGATACGTCCGGCGTGCTGAACGAAGCGATCCAGGTCTTCGCTGCTGGGAAACGCTGCACTAGATATGGGCTTCCAAACCCCGCTACGATCACCGGCTTGCCTGCCGCCAACAACTGCTCAATCACCGCGGCCTGATTGTCAGGCAGCCCCACGCTGCCTTTGCGGTCCGCGACGCGCACAAACACCGCGGCAATCGCCAGGTCGTAACTCGCCGGCGGAGGCAGGTGCAACGCTTCCACCGGATCGTACTGAGTGTCTGCGCGCAACACCGTCAGGTGGTCTACGCGCGGACGAATTTCCTGCTCCAGGTCGCCACCGGGGTACGCGTCGGGATCGCCTGAAATCGCCACCAGCAGCACGCGCCGCACCTGGGTGGCATCGACCGGAAGCAGATCCGCATCGTCCCGCAGCAAAGTGATTCCGCGATCGGCGATGTCCGCGGCCTGCGCCTCAAATTCCGGCCGGCCGAATTTCTGGTTGATCGCGTTGACGTCCACGGTGCGCTGCGCCGGCAATCCCAAGCGCGATTTGGCGCGCAGGATTCGCCGCACCGAATCATCGATGCGCGCGGTGGAAATCCGCCCGCTCTCCACCGCCTCCACTAATCCCGCCAGTGCTGCATCCGGATACGGCGGCATCAGTAGCACGTCCGCGCCCGCCAGTACCGTGCGCACTGCCGCCTCGCCCGGGGTGTACGCCGTGGTCACGCCGCCCATATCCAACGCGTCGGTCACCACCAGCCCTTCGAATCCCAATTCATTTCGCAGCAGGCCGGTCAAAATCTTGGGCGACAGCGTCGCCGGCACGGTGGTATCCGGCTCGAATGCGGGCACTGACAAATGCCCAGTCATGATCGAGCTCGCTCCGGCCTCAATTGCCCCTCGGAACGGCACCAGTTCCACGCTCTCCAGCCGCTGCCGATCTCCCGGCACGGTTGGCAAACCCAGATGCGAATCGGTGGATACGTCGCCGTGGCCCGGGAAATGTTTTGCGGTCGCCAGGCCGCCGTTTTCTTCTACGCCGCGAATGAACTCCTTCACGAACTCCGCCACTCGTTGCGGGTCTTCTCCAAATGAACGCGTGTTGATGATCGGATTGTTAGGGTTGTCGTTGACGTCCGCATCCGGCGCAAATATCCACTGCACACCCGCCGCCCGCGCTTCGAGCGCGGTCACTTTCCCTACGGTATAGGCGTCGCGTGGATCGTCGGCCGCGGCCACCCCCATCGCAAACGGAAAACTGGTTCCCTCGTCCAGACGCATCCCCGTCCCGCGCTCGAAGTCCGCGCCGATCAGAAGCGGCACGGCCGCGCGTTCCTGCAGTTGGTTCACAATCACAGCGGTGGGATACACTTCGCCGCGAATAATGCCCAGCCCGCCGCGTTGGGTGATCAGGATGAATCCGCCCACGTGGTTTTCCACCACTTCGCGCACCAGCTCTTTGTATTCCGGGCTTTCCGCTGGAGTGAATTGACCGGCCACCGTCACCATCATCAGTTGGCCGATCTTCTCCCGCAGGCTCATCCTCGCGAGCGTTTGCGAAACCCAGCTTTCATCCGCAGGCGGGCCGGACGCTGGCTTCACGCTGTCGAGTTGTTGGGTGTGGCCGGAAATTGTCATGAGCAGAGGGATAATGAGCAGCAGCCGGCGATTACTCATTCTTCCGTTGGCAGGCTATCGGGTTGACGCTGCGCTCCTTCGCTGTATATAACACAGGGGTTGATGCCAAACAATCGAACGCGCCGGCTGCTGTTTCCATCCCATGTCTCCGCGCCAGCGATTTTTCTGGCGGTACTGAGCGCCGCCGCGCTGTTGGCCCAAGCGCCGCACCCCGCGCCGCCCGCGAGCGGCGTCAACAGCCCGGTCTCCGCGGAGAAACTCGCCGAACTCGACGATGTGGTACGCCGCTCGATCGACAACGGCGAAATTCCGGGCGCGGTGCTGCTGGTCAGTCATCGCGGCCGCATTATTTATCGCAAGGCCTTTGGCGAACGCGCCGTCCTGCCGGCCCGCGAGCCGATGACCCCGGAGACGATTTTCGATCTGGCCTCGCTCACCAAAGTGATTGCCACCGCTCCCGCAATAGCGAAACTCGTTGAAGAGGGCAAGCTGCGCATCAACGATCCGGTGAAAAACTACCTGCCCGAATTCGCCTCTCGCGGCAAAGATCAGATCACCCTGCGCATGTTGCTCACCCATACTTCCGGACTCGCCCCTGATCCTCCCCTATCCGCTGCGCAAGTAGGCGCCGACGCCCTGTGGAAGGAAATATGCGACGAAAGTCTACTCGCCCCTCCCGGCATGCACTTCGAGTACAGCGATACGGGATACATCGTGCTCGGGAAGCTAGTCGAGCGGGTCGCCGGCGAGCCGCTCGACCGCTACGCCGATCGCATGTTCTACGCCCCGCTGCGCATGACCCACACCCGCTTCCGCCCGCCGGCCGACTGGATTCCGCAAATCGCTCCCACGGAGGAAATCGATTTGCCTCCCGGCGAACAAGCCGGCTCCGGTAAGGGCAAAGTGCTGCGCGGCGAAGTTCACGATCCCACCGCGCGCGCCATCGGCGGCGTCGCCGGCCACGCCGGCCTATTTTCCACCGCCGACGATCTCGCGCGCTTCTGCCAGATGATGCTGGACGATGGCAAGATCGGCAACGCGTCTGGGCAGCCCACCGGCCGGAGAAGTTTCTCGGCGGAGATGGTGCGGCGCATGATCCTCCCGGAAAATCCTCCCTGGGTTCCGTCGCTCCGCGGCTACGGCTGGGACATCGATTCCGCCTATTCCTCGCCGCGCGGCGAACTCTTCCCGATCGGCTCGTACGGCCACACCGGCTTCACCGGCACATCGGTGTGGATCGATCCGGAGAGCCGTACGTTCGTGGTGCTGCTCACCAACGCCGTTCACCCGTGCCGTCGGCCGCCCATCTCCAGCCTGCGATCGAAAGTCGCCACCGTAGTTGCCGCGAGCGTCGGCGTTTCGGTCGGCGCCGCGCTGCCTTCGGCAATCGAGCGCAGCATTGGCGCGCGACGTTCCAGCTCGGCCAGCACAGCGCTCCCCGAAAACGTGCATACCCAAACCGGAATTGACGTCCTCGAAGCGCAGCATTTTGCTCCGCTGCAAGGCAAACGCGTCGGCCTGATCACCAACCAGACCGGCGTCGATTCGCAAGGCCGGCGCACCATCGACATTCTGGCCAAAGCCGAAGGCGTGAAGCTCGTCGCGCTGTTCAGCCCTGAACACGGGATCGAAGGCGTCGCCGACGCCAGACTGAAATCGACCACCGATACGGCGACTGGCCTCCCCATCTACAGCCTCTATAGCGACACGATGCGTCCCACGCCCGAGATACTTCGCGGCGTCGACGCATTGGTATTCGACGTTCAGGATGCGGGCGTACGCTTCTACACCTACATCACCACCATGGCGTACTGCATGGAGGCGGCTGCCCCGCTGCGCATCCCGTTCTTCGTGCTCGACCGTCCCAATCCACTCGGCGGCGACGCCATCGAAGGCCCCATGCTCGACCGCGGCCGCCTGAGCTACACCGGGTATTTCCCCATGCCGGCCCGCTACGCCATGACTCTTGGCGAGCTAGCCCAAATGTTTAACGCCGAAAATAAAGTTGGCGCGGACCTGCATGTTATCGCCATGAACGACTGGCCGCGCTCGGCCACCTACGATGCAACCGGCCTGTTGTGGCTGCCGACCTCGCCCAACCTCCGCACGCTGAATGCGTCGCTACTCTATCCGGGGATCGAGATCCTGCAGGCCGCCGGAGTTTCGGTAGGCCGCGGCACCAATACGCCGCTAGAGATTCTGGGCGCCCCCTGGGCCCACGCCGGTGAACTGGCTGACGCCCTCAACCAGCGGTTTATTCCCGGCGTCCGATTCGTCCCCACCCGGTTCACGCCGGCCGATGCTCTGTACAAAGGCCAGCTCTGCGAAGGCGTGAGCGTGATCATCACCGACCGCCAATCGCTGAACTCGATGCTAATGGGCCTGGAAATCGCCTCCACGCTCTGGAAGCTGTATCCCGACTACTTCGGTATCGACCGCACCTTGGAACTGCTCGGCTCCGGCGTTACCGTGCAGCTCCTGAAGCAGGGCGAGTCCCCAGCCCGGGTAATCCTGGACACCTCCGAGGACCTCGAACAATTCCGCCAAACCCGCGCTAAGTATTTAATCTATCGATAGATAGGCGGAAAAAAATGGCGATAAAAGGGCCCCCAGAACGCGCCCACAGCCAAGGTTGGTTGTGCCACGGAATGCGGCGCCATGTAAAAATGTTGTTTTGTGGTGGGCTAGAGTTTTTTATCTCCTTTAGAGTCATACATATCCGCCCGAACGTTGAAGCCCTGGGTAGGAGAAGTGCTGTCGCGATTCAGCAGTTTGTATCTCGTTTCGAGTCATATACATCGGAGTTGTGATCCTTACGGTTGTCGCGATTGGTTTTTCCCCTTTTCTCTGGGTGAAAGCCCACAGCCAGATTGGCTGTGCCACGCGGCGTCATGTAAAAATATGTTTTGTGGTGATTTTAGAGTTTCTTATCTCCTTTAGGGTCATACATATCCGCCCGAACGTTGAAGCGCTGGGTAGCAAAAGTGCTGTCGCGATTCAGCAGTTTGTATCTCGTTTCGAGTCATATACATCCGAGTTCTGATCCTTACAGTTGTCGCGATTGGATTTTTCTCTGTTCTCTGGGTGAAAGCCCACAGCCAGATTGACCACTGGCGTGATTCAAGTCGCGGTTTTTCGGCGTACTCTTTCAGGGGGATCGCACCGCGGCTTGCACGCACTGAGCATTGGCCGGTCACAAGTCTTCCCCTTTCCGCTCGACCTTAGCACCGCGTGGACGTGATAGAAGGGATGAGTCCGGTGGACATTTGGCTGGGGCTCCTGGAGTCGGAGCCGCGAAGACATGGGCTTCGCGGGGGGTCAAAAGAGGATCGAGGGCAACCACGCACCGGCGGGGTGATTATAAAGACCGATGCTCATCAACGTCATCGGCTGGACGACACGCAGGCCATTTGCCAGACACCAGCGCAGCAGAGCGCTGTTGCGGGACGGCACGAGAATTCCGGGCCCAGCGAAGGATTCCGCCGAGGCGATGAGCGATTGCAGGTCCAGGTTGGTGTCTGCAGTTGCGTGACCGGCCAACCCCAAGGAAGTAGCGTATCCGGTAATGCGGCCTGCTCGCTCCACTACACTTGCGGTGGCTTGCTGGATGGCCTCCGCCAGTTCGGCGCCTCGATCGAATCCATGAACCCTGCGGCTTAGCGCGTTGCAGGTGTTCAAATCGCTGAGAACTGCGGCTCTCACCGCACATCCTGGAACGTTCCGTTCGAGAGGCCGGCCTTGGACGCAGGAGAGGGGCTCCCGGACGTCGAAGCCGAGGCTGGCGTAAAGCGAGAACGAGCGATTGTGATAAGCAGCCTGCACCAGCCGCACACCCGCGGGACAGCGCTGGTTTGCCCGATCCATGACGGCCTGCATCAGCGTGCGCCCGATGCCGAGGTTTTGTGCGCCGGGATCGATTGTAATCGGGCCAATGCCAGCGATCACGGAACGTTCGTCGAGGCAATTACTACCCACGATGCGGCCCGCGCTTTCCGCCACCACGCAGTAGAAGCCAGGACTGGAAAACAGCATCGAGAGCAAGCCGGTGGCCGCATCCGGTGAGGGAAAATCGGAAGGAAAGCCGTGCTCCGCACTGAGTTTGGAGAAAGCTTGGTAGCAAATTTGACCGCAGAAGGAGCTATCCTGCGGCGTGGCGGCGCGAATCAACACGTCCCGCGATGATTTCGAGGACATAGGAAACCTCCGATTTTCGGCGAGAGTATAACAGCCCGCAAGCAACGTCCGCGTAATCAATCGAAATCGGTCTGCCGGAGGCGATCGCTCTGGTGAAGACGTTGGCGTGGCCGGTAAAGCCAGGAAATGCAAAGATAAAGGTCATGCGCATCGTTTCGTTGCTTCCGTCGGCCACCGAAGTGTTGTATGCGCTGGGGCTTGGGGACTCGGTGGTGGGCGTAACGCACGAATGCGATTTCCCGGCGGAAGCCGCGGGGAAACCGGTGCTGGTAAAGCCGCACGTGGATTCCACCGCGGACGCGGCGGAGATCGACGCGCAAGTGCGCGAGATCCTCGCCGCCGGCGAGGCTCTCTATTCGGTCGATGCCGAGCTGCTCCGCTCGCTGGAGCCCGACCTGATCATCACTCAGGATCTGTGCCACGTCTGCGCGGCAGGCCCGGGGGATCTGGCCGACGCGCTTACGCGGTTCGAGAAAATTCCACGGGTGCTGTCACTTTCGCCGCACACCCTGGCGGACGTGTGGGACGACATTCAGAAGATTGGCGGGGCTGCGGGACGCATCGCCGAGGCCAATCGATTGGCGGCCGATTTGAAATCGCGAGTCGCCCGCATCGAAGAGCGAACCACCGAGCGGCGGATCGCCGCTCAGCGGCTCGCCGAGCAGGGAATTGGCGCGCCGGGAGCGGCCGACGAGCGCACTACGGACCAGGACGCTGTGGCCCAGACACCCGCACCGGGCACCCTCCCGGGCGTCCTGTGCCTGGAATGGCTCGATCCGCCGTACGTCGCGGGCCACTGGACTCCGCAGATGGTCGCGCGCGCGGGCGGGCGGGACGTGCTGGGCATCCCCGGCGAGCCATCGTTCCGCGTTCCATGGCGGCGCATCATAGAGGCGCCGATCGATGTGATTTTGGTGATGCCGTGCGGGTATTTACTCGCGCGAGCAGCGGACGAGTTCCAGAAGCTGGTGCTCCCACCGGGATGGGATCGCATCCCAGCGGTAAAGGCCGGGCGCGTCTTCGCGGTCGACTCGAACAGCTATTTTTCGCGGCCCGGGCCGCGCTTGGCCGACGGCGTGGAGCTCCTCGCGGACTTGCTCAGCCCTGAGTCACCCGAGAATGCGCCGCCGCCGAATTTCGCGCGACGCGTGGCGCGCTGACCGCTTGCGCGGCGACTGGGCGAGAGTTATGGAGTGCGCCAGCTTCACTGAAACTCCGAGTTCCATTCCAAGACAATCTGAACCAGAACCGCGCTGAGCGCCGGAACATAGCATGTCACCTGCGAGCCGCTGGGCTCCAGGGTGTAGGCGGCTGCGGGAGAGAACGTGCCGTCCGGGTTGACGCTGGCGCCCGGGATGGTGACGCCAGAGGTGGCTGAAAGATCGGGTGCCCTGGATCCACTTGTGAGTTGGGTCATGGCCAGAAGCGTAGCGGAGCTAGCGCCGCCGGGAAGCTGTGTGGTGAGCTGAAGATTTTGGGTGAGATCCTTGTTGACGATGATGAGGTTGAGGGCGCCCGAAGCTGTCTTCACCGCGTAGGCCGTCACGTTGAGCGACCCGGCGGAAATTTGGGTGGTGTAGAGAATGCCCTGCCCGGCGAGGGTGAACAGCAGAATCCCATAGAACTCGGGGCGCGCTTCGGTGACGGTGGCAGCCTTGTTGGCGATCGGCGTGTATCCCGGTCCGTTGCCGCCGCCGTGAAAGTTCACGCCCGAGGCTCCGCCTTGAACGCAGTTAAAGAGGTAGTCGATGACCCAGAGCGAAGAGGCGTAGGAGTCGCTGACGCCGTTCGATCCACCGTTGTAAAACGAGTTGCATTCGGTCATGCGGTACGGTACTCCGATGCTCACGACGCCGGCCTGCAGGATCGCAAAATTTGCGATCAGGTTCGGGTCCGGAGTGATGAGAAACGCCTCGTTAGAAGTAGGCAGCTGACCGTTGGCGCGATAGTAATGCTGGGTGAGCATCGTGATCTGGCTCTTGGTGACAGTCTGACCGAACGGAACCGTCCACTTCGCTTCGTAGATTGCGTCGGCTGGACCGGTGATCGGAACGCCTGGTGTGATGGCAAGAATGGCCGCTCGGAACTGGCCCCAAAGGGTGAGGAACTGGGGAAGCGACCAGTTGCCCGCAAAGAAGTTTCCCGCATCCCCATAGAGGTCGGGTTCATTGCCTATCTCGATGCCGAATAGTGACGAGCCGAATTGCTGGACGACGTAGGCAACCTCGTCTGCGGCCAGCGCCGGGTGGTGGCGCCGGTGGCGGCTCCGCCTAAGTTGATTCCGTAGAGGCACTGCCAGCCCACCGCTTTGACGAAGGCAGCGAGCGAATCGACGTCGCTGGGCGCGATCTGGCCGGCGGTCTGGCCGGCGCCGTTTGGCGTCCAGATGTCCCTATCCACGGAGTTCTCGCCGACCCGCAGAACGCCAGGCCCGAGGCGCTTGAACATGCCGATCAGGTCACTATTCGATGCGCTGAAAAGGGGCTCGTGAAGTTCGTACTTTTCGTTCGAGAGCTCGGTGAAGTGGGGCCGATGAACCCTGTGGATGTGGCCGTGACGGTCAGGGACGCAGGAGTCAAAGTCCCGGTAGGTGCTGGCTGCGGATTCTGTGGGGTGGGGGCGGGAGTGGGGGTGGGAGTTGGAGTCGGGGTTGGAGTGGGAGTTGGAGTTGGGGTTGGAGTCGGAGTGGGAGTTGGAGTTGGGGTTGGAGTCGGAGTGGGAGTTGGTCGGTTCGACGTTCCGCATCCGGGCAGTAACGATCCCGCGACCAGCGCGATAGTACCCTGTACGATCTGGCGACGCGTGAGCGCGGAAGATTCCGGATGTGCGCGCAGAATTGAAATGTCCCGGTTTTTGTCCATGTCTCTATCCCCTGTTGAAGAATGCAATTCGCCTTGGCGGCAAATCCATCGTTCCCGTTCGCGGTTCTTTGATCAGCGACTTCACGCATGTGCTAACGAGCAAGAACACGTGACCAGACCATGCGATCGTTTTTCAAATACGGTAAACCCGTGCACGTTTTTTGTCCCGGTAGTTCATTGCCGTTTCCAACGCAATCCGAATCAGAACCGCGCTAAGCGCCGGGCATAACACGTAGAAGACTCCATGCGCGTGCACAGCAGAAGAATGGGAGTGTTTCTATCGGACAGGGACGCAACGCTCCACGAGGCTGCGATTTTGCCGTGGGACCGTTGAAGGCGGGAGGGGGGTTGCTACGTTCTCACCGATCACCAAGGCTGTTGTATTCCGTGGTTAGCCGCTGGCCAATGGTACTTTGGTTCCAATCTCGCGATTCAGGGTGGGACGGCGAGGCACGTGGCGCAGCGACGAGTAACGCGGCGGCACACGTGGATAGCTTCGGAATTCTATCCTGCGAGATGGATCAAGCCCGCACCCTCAAGCGCGAAGCGTACGGTGCCCGGCGATAGGCTAGGATGGCGTTCCGTCGCCTCGCGTTTCTTTCCAGTGGCGATAGAAAATCAGGCCGGAGAGCGTGAGAGCGGTGCCTGCGAGGCAGCGATATGGATGGGCCGCCAGCACGTCGCCGATGACTAGCAGCGATCCCACTACGAATAGTATGGGCAGAACCGGATAGCCCCAGGTGCGATACGGGCGAGGCAGATTGGGTTCCTTGCGGCGCAGCACCCACACTGCGCCTACCGCCAAGACGTAGAAAATCCAGGCGGCGAAAATGTACAGACTATAGAGTTCCTCGAAGGTTCCGCTGAGCGCGAGGATCGACGCGAAGCATCCTTGAAAGACCAGCGCTCGCGCAGGGGTGCGATATTTGGGATTCACGCCTGCCACGAATCGGAAGAACAAGCCGTCGCGGGCCATCGCGTAGTCCACCCGCGCATTGGTCAAGATCGACGAATTCAGCGCGCCTAAGGCGCAGACGATCATCGCCGCAGTGAGCCACGCCGCCGCGCCGTAACCCAGCACGCGGGTGATCACATCGGATACCACGTGGGCGGACGCCGCCACGGCATCGAACGGTAAGACATGAAAGCACGCCGCGGTGACCGCCATATACAGCACACCAACCGTGGCCACTCCGCCGATTAGCGCCCGCGGAATATTTTTCCCCGGATGAATGATCTCCGATCCCACCATGGGCAGGTTATTCCAGCCGTCATAGGCCCACAACGTCGCCACCAGGGCCACCAAAAATCCCGAAAAGTAGGAATGGATTCCGGCGCCGGATGCGGCGGCCGCTGCATGGTGAAAATCAAAATCCATATGCACAACACGCCCCGGCCAGAACCCAATTCCAATCACCGCCAGGATCACCGCCACCTTGATCGCGGTCAGCGCCACTTGAAATCGGCCGCCCAGCCGGACGCCGAGATAGTTGATCGTGGTGATGCCCACAATCGCCGCCACCGCCACGGGTTGCGCCCAGGTAAATCGAAAATCGTACGGCGCAGCCCCGAACAGCAGCGGAATTTTTACCGCGAATATGGAACCGGCCGCCGCCGGAAATAGAAATCCGCAGAAGCGCGCGAATCCAGCCGCGATGGTCGCAATCGAGGTGGGCGAACCCACAATGCAGTGCATCCACCCAAACAGGAATCCCGAAGCGGAGCCGTAGGCGCGGCTCAAAAATGCGTATTCCCCGCCCGCTTCCGGCAGCGCTGCGCTCAACTCGGCATAGGCCAAAGCGCCGAACAGCGACAGCGCTCCGCCGACCAGCCAGGCCGCAAATACCACCGACACGCTGCCCGCCGCGCGGGCCATCTCCGCCGGAATGATAAAAATTCCGGTGCCGATCATGGTGCCTACTACGATCGACATTGCCGCCCAGGGTCCTAGCTCGCGGACCAGGTCGAGTGGTTTTGTCTGCGTGTTGGAGGTTGCGTTCAATTGGGCCGTCCTGAGTTTCTTATTCGCCGCTTATTGCACGGGCTTCGACGGCGGTACGCACAGCAAAGCCAAGTCAAAAACGTAGAGAACCCAGGTGTGAAATCGACACCTGGGGCACCCACTTCGCTTCGCTCAGCAAGCCCATCGCCGATGAATTTGCTTGATATCGAAGAGAGAGTCTACGACGGCGGTACGCAACAACAAAGCCAGGTCAAAAACGTAGAGAACCCAGGTTTGAAATCGACACTTGGGGAATCCACTTCGCTTCGCTCAGCAACCCCCTTCGTCGATGAGTTTCCTTGATATCGAAGAGAGAATCTACGAGTGCGATTCGCGCGGGGTGATCGCGCTTACCAGGGAGCCAACGGAAAACGTGATGATCGTGCCGGCTAGGACGAACCACGTCCATGCGAGTGGAGTGTAACGATTCACGGCGATCATCGCCACAATCCCTGCCAGCATTCCAACGATCGCGCCGGTGCTGTTGGCTCGGCGATTCCAAAAACCCAGTAGGAAGGTGCCCAGTAATCCGCCCCAAGTAATTGACGCGATGGTCAAGCCTGCAACCAGCACCGGTCCCCAGCGCACCAGTCCCAAGGCGCCGAGCCCCACGCCCCACAGCAGGGTCATCTTTCGCGAACGCTGCAGCAATTCCGGCTCAGTCAGCGCTGAGCTTCCTTTCCCGCCGCCACGCCAGCTCTTAAAATCCATCATGCTCGAAGACGCCAGCGAATTCAGCGAACCGCTGGCATTGGACATGGCCACCGCGAAAATCGCCGCCAGCACCATGCCCGCCAAGCCCACCGGCATTTGGGTGACGATGAACTCCGGAAAAATTTTGTCCGCATCGTCCACCGCGAACACTCCGGGGTTCAGCTTCCAGAACACAAACAACATCACTCCAATCACCAGAAATAAAGCGAACTGCACGAACACGATCACTCCGCTGGCTAGCAGCGCCTTTTTGGCGTCCTTCTCATTTCGCGCGGCCAGTAGTCTCTGCACCATGGTTTGATCGGTGCCATGGCTCGCCAGGGTGAGAAACGTTCCCCCGAGCAGGCCGGACCAAAACGTGTAACTGTGCGTGAGGCTAACGCTGAAATCGAATATCCGCAATTTTCCGCCTGCTGCTGCCGCCGCTTCGGTTACCCCGTGCCAACCTTCGGGAATGCGGTGCATTACCAGGAAGAACGCCGCGATCGAACCACCCATGTACAAGACGAACTGCACGACATCGGTCCAGATCACCGCCTTCATTCCGCCCTCAAACGTATAGAAAATCGTCAGCGCCGCTATCGCGCATACCGAGACACGTTCGCTGGATCCGAATGCGACGCTCACCACTTTGCCAATCGCCGCGATGCGCACACCCTCCGCGGCCACCCGTGTGGCCAAAAACACGGCCGCCGCCACGGATCGAGTTCGGCTTCCAAATCTATTTTCCAGCAGCTGATATGCCGTGTAGAATTCGCCCTGGAAATAGCGCGGCACCACGATGACGCATAGCACCACCCGCGCCACCACGTACCCGATCGCCAGTTGCAGAAAGCCGAGGTTGGTGGCGAAGGCGATGCCCGGTATGCCGATGATGGTTAGCGTGGAGGTTTCCGTGGCGACGATGGAAACCGCGAGGGCCCACCATGGCGCGGTTCGACCGCCGAGGAAATAGTCGCGAAGATTTTGTTGGCCGCGGCGGAAGCGCGTTCCGAACCAGGTGATTCCGCCGAGGTACAGCACCAGAATTCCCAAGTCGATGGGGCTGATTCGCATGGCGCCGAGTCCGTCGCCCGGCTGGGGGATGCTATCCGCGGGATTCGGAATGTGTCAAGCTCGGGGAGCGCGGTGGGGAAGTGAGGTCGAGGTGAGCGGTATTGAGCTACTTTCTGGGATTTGACGGCGGGGGATCGAAGACCGATTGCGTGTTGGTCGATGAGCACGGCGCGGTGCTGGCCAGCGCGTACGGAAGCGCGTCCAATCCGCTTCGAACCGGCTACGCCAAGACGTGGTTTGCGCTCAGCTCCACGGCTGATGCTGTGCTGGCGCGCCAAAAAATAAAATCGACCGACATTTCCGGGATCTGCGCCGGCCTGGGCGGCGCCGCGCGCACCCAAGTGGCGCGCCGCATCGCCAGTTTTCTGGAGCGCTCGTTTCCGAATGCGGCTGTGCAGGTCACTTCAGACATGGAAATCGCTCTGTCCGCCGCGGCCGGCGACGGTAAGGGAATCGTGCTCATCGCCGGGACCGGCTCGGTGGCTTTTGGACGCAACGCTTCCGGCCTCACGGCGCGCGCCGGCGGGTTCGGGCCGTGGATCGGAGACGAAGGCAGCGGATTCGAGATTGGCAAACTTGCCGCCGCCGCGGTTTCGCGCGAGGTAGACGCTCGCGGTCCGCAAACTGTGCTCACCGAGCGCATCTTCAAGGACCTTGACTGCCGCGATTGGAACGAACTTTTCGAACGCATCGCCAAGAGCGCCGATGATGTTTTCCCCAGGCTTTTCCCCACGGTCGCCAAGGTCGGCGATGGGGGCGATCCGGTGGCCTGCGAACTTCTGCAGCACGCTGCGGCTTCGCTCTCCGACCTCACGTTCAACGTCGCCAAGAAGCTTCAGCTCACTGGCGAAGAATTTCCACTGGCGAAAGTTGGCGGCATGCACGGCCGCAGCAAAGTGCTCGACGCCGAGCTCGATGCCAGGCTGGCTGCGGTCCTCCCGCACGCCAAGGTGGTTCCCCTGGCTATCTCGCCGGCGCTCGCGGCCGCCCGCATGGCGTCTGCGGCAGCCTCCGGGCCTGACCGCATCGCGAAAGCTGTCGACGCGGTGTAGCGCAGCGCGGCCGCTAGTCACGGCGGCGCCCCGGATCTTTCCGCGGAGTTTTCGAGCCTAAGAAAACGCGAAGATTATTAAGCCCATGCGCGGTGCGGCTACCGATACTCAGATGCACAACTCCCAGGCACGCAACTCGCCGGGCATGCTTGTGGGAGGCCTAAAATTAACCGATGCCCGCTGAACCACTCGACGTAACCGCTGCGGCGGACGCCGCCCGCCATGCGGAAGGCGACCGCCTCACTGCGATCCTCCACAACGCCGAGGAAGCGGTCATCGGCGCCGCGCTGGAAAATCCGCACCTGCACGAAACGCACGTCTGCCTGCTTCTCGAACGGCTCGATCTTCCGGCGCCGCTGCTCGAAGCGATCGGCTCCAATCCGCAGTGGTTGCGGAGCGAAGCCATCCGGGTGCGTTTGGCGCGGCATCCGCAGACGCCGCAGCGAATCTCCGTCGCGCTAGTCCGCCAGATATTTCTATTCGACCTGGTGGCGCTGAGCATGCTGCCTTCGGCTCCCGTTGAGATTCGCCGGCTGGCGCAGGAGACTATCCTCTTTAAGATTCCCCAGTTGCCGCTGGGACAAAAGCTCACCCTGGCCCGCCGTGGACCTGCGCGCGTCGCCGCTGCGTTAATTCTGGAGGGGCACCCGCGAGCATCGGCCGATGCGCTGAAGAATCCTTACCTGACGGAGAGCCAGATTCTCAGGGTGCTGGCGAGCCCCACCGTCCCGGAGCGTGTCGTCAGCGCCATCGCTCAAGACCCCAAGTGGTCCAACCAAAAAAATATTCGTCTGGCGCTGGTCCGCGTCGCGCATGCGCCTTCCACGCCGATCGAAAATTTCCTAGCAAGCTTCACGCTCACGGAGCTAGCCGATTTGGTATCTCTGGAGGAAGTTTCCCCGGCCGTTCGAACCGCAATCCGGATCGAGATCTCGCGAAGGGAATCCGCGGATGCACCGGCAGCCGCCGAATGAGCAAGGCCCACGAGATTTGGCCAATTCTAAGCGGCGCACAGCGCGAATAGGTCTGGCCAGAATCTCCGGGGCGATTTGCGTTCGGGGCGAGTGAACCAATCTCGCGCTATAATCCACTGGCGCTAAGACTATTTTCACGTTTGAGAAAGCAGCGTCGCCGACGACGAAAGCATGCCCAAAAAACCTAATCCTGCGAAGTGGATCATCGTGCTCGGCGCGATACTGCTGCTGGTCGTTCTGGTCCGTTCCACCATCCAACAAACCAAGTATCACTACGAAGTCTGCGCAACTTTCCGCGGGCGCACCCAATGCACCACCGCGGGCGCCGCCACCGAAGCCGAAGCCATCCGCGCCGGCCAGACTTCCGACTGCCAATTGCTCACCGGCAGCCGTGACGAAAACATGGTGTGCCTGGACGCCCCGCCCTCGAGGGTGCGCGAAATCACCGAAAAGTAGCCCTCAGGGGTCCCTGGGACCGTGCCCCGGCCCCGGCTTCACCACCGGCTCAAGTCACCTAAGCCTTAGTATCACGTCCGCGAAAGCGCTTCCTGCCACGGATTGACACCGCCCCTTAATCTGCCTAGGATCAATGTGTTCGCAGGTAACGCTTTTTTTCGAGGAGCTTCGAGGATCTATGCCTTCTGCCAGACCGTCGGATCGCAGAAGCTTCACGCGGTACCCCTGCCGCATTGATGTGGCTATTGGCTGGGGTTCCAACATCCTGAACGGCGTCACCCGCGACATCGCGCTTTCCGGCATGTTCATCGAAATTTCCGAACCCCTTTGGATGCGCGCCGAATTCACCGCGCGCCTGGCTATCGAAGAGCCGATCGAAGTGGATTGCATCGTCCGCCGCGTCGAGCCCGGTAAAGGCATGGGAGTGGAGTTCAAGGATCTTCCGGAAGCGGAGCGCGAACAACTCGAACTGCTGGTTCGAAGCCTCACCACGAAATGACCCGCTGCCTTAACTGCGGGGCGGACCGCGAATCCGACATCTGTGACGTGTGTGGCCTGGGCGCAGCCGCTGCGGAAATTGCGCTTCGCCGCCGGCTGCTCAACCGCACCGCCGTTTTTCTGCTGGGCGCCATCGCATTCGTTTCGCTCAGCGGCCGCTATCCTCCGCTGGATCTCGACGCCATTCTGATTTTCGTCGGATTGCTTTTTTTCATCACCCTGGCGATCGGCATGTTGGTCGAGCGCCGCGCTCTGCATCATGCCGAAGTGGAAGCCATCAAGCGGCTGTATTACGCGCTGATCCCGGTGCCGTGGCTGCTCACGGTGATCCTGATAGGGAACGGACTTTTCGATCGCGCGCCCGCGCAGGACTGGCACGCTCGCGTCATCTCCCGATTTTCCATGGCCGGTCCGTTACCCAGCCGCCGCCTGGTGGTTCCGTCGTGGCGCCCGGACCACCGCTTCGAGCGCGTGCCCGCCACCCGATTCGATCTGGACCGTTTTCACGCCGGCGACGACATCGTGATCCACGTCAAGGGCGGGATGATCGGCATTCCCTGGGTGGAAGGAATTTCCCGGCCTTGATCCTGTGGGACGTCCGCCGCCTGATCCTTCTTGACGGCGGTTCCACGGTTCACGCACACTTCACATCCCTTTATGGGTGAGCTCTCCACCACCCCCGCCGCGCCGAAGACCCGACTGCTGCGCATCCTCGGCCTCGATTTTGGATTCGCGGTGGTTTTGGGCGCCACCGTCGGCGTCGGAATCCTGCGCCTTCCCGGCACAGTAGCGGCGCAGTTAGGCAGTTTCTGGCCGATCGTCGCGGTGTGGGTGGGCGGCGGAGTCTACGCGTTGTTGGGTTCGATGTCGGTCGCCGAGCTGGCCGCGATGCTGCCGCAGGCCGGCGGTTTCTACGTTTACGGCAAGCGCGCCTTCGGCGAACTGGTGGGCTTCTCGGTGGGATGGGGCGATTGGCTCGACAATTGCGCCGCGCTGGCCTACGCCGCGTTTGCCGCGGCGGAGTATATAGTTCTGCTGGTTCCCAGTTTGCCCGCCAGCCCCAGAACCATCGCCCTGGCGCTGCTGATCGGTTTTACCGCGATGCATTGGTTCGGGCTTCGGATCAGCAGCATGGTGCAGAAATTCACCAGTGCGGCGACGGCGATCACGCTGCTGGCGTTGGGCGTGGGCTGCTTCCTGTTTCGTAGCAGCGCGCCGCCGATCGCCGCCGCGCCCGCTGTGTCCGCACCGGCGTCAGGCCTGTCTCACCTTGGGCTGATTCCGCTGCTGGGGGTTTCTGTGCTGGCGCTGCGCCTGGTGATCGTCGCCTATGACGGGTGGTATGAAGCGATCTACTTCACCGAAGAAGATAAAAACCCTGCGCGAAATTTGCCGCGCGCGCTCATCGGCGGCGTGGTGCTGGTGATCGCGCTGTACCTCACTTTGAATTTAGCTTTCCTGCGCGCACTGGGCATTCCGGCACTCGCGGCTTCCAAGCTTCCCGCGGCCGACGCCGCGCAAATCATCTTCGCCGCCGGCAGCGGAAAATTCGTCACGATATTGTCGCTGCTCACATTGTTGAGCCTGCTGAACTGCTTGCTTCTCGGCACTCCGCGCATCATCTATGCGATCGGCAGAGACGGTCTGTTCACCCGCCGAGCGTCGATCGTGAGTACTGGGGGCACTCCCCGGGCTGCGCTGCTGATGTCCACCGCTGCGGCGCTGCTTCTGGCGGCCCTGGGGACGTTCGAGAAAATTGTAGCTATTTCCGCGGTGCTTTACGTTGCCATGTATTGCATGGCGTACTCCGCGGTATTCGCTCTTCGGCGCAAGGAGCCAGACCTGCCGCGGCCGTTTCGCGCCTGGGGATATCCGTGGACCACCGCGATCGTTCTGTGCGGTTCGGTGCTATTTCTAGCTGCGGCGGCGGCCAGCGACCCGCGCAATGCTTTCTATGCGCTCGGCCTTTTGGCGATCAGCATTCCCGCGTATTTTTGGAGGAGGCGAAGCCGGGCGCAGACCGCAGCCGCGCCTTAACAGGGAAGCGCGGCGCGGAAAATTATTTCTGCGCTGTAGTATCGGCGTGATGGTTCGGGAGGAAGGTCTTGTTCAAGAACGCGATCGTTTGCATCCCCGGAGAAAACTTTGAGGGCGGCTTAACACGGGCCGACCTAGGAAAGCCGGTCTACGAGAAAGTGTTGCAGCAGCATGGAGCTTACTGCCGCGCGCTGGAACAATGCGGGCTGCGCGTGATCACGCTGCCGGCCGATCTTCAGCATCCCGATTCCACTTTCGTCGAAGACGCGGCCGTGCTCACTCTGCAGGCCGCGATTCTCACGCGACCCGGAGCGAAGAGCAGGGAAGGAGAAGTCCCCGCGATCCGCCAGGCGCTCAGGCCGTTTTACAACGTGCTGCAGCAGATCGAGCCTCCCGGTACGCTGGATGGCGGCGACATCTGCGACGCCGGCACGCATTTCTTCATCGGCATCTCGCACCGCACTAACGAAGAGGGCGCCCGGCAGTTGGCGGCATTGCTCGCCGCGCAAGGGTTCACGTCGTCCACGGTGGACATCCGCAAAATGGATTCGATCCTTCACTTGAAATCAGGAATCGCTTACCTGGAAGAAAATACGCTGGTGCTGATGGAAGAGGTGGCCAACCTGGAGCAATTCCGCGGCTACAAAGTGATTCTGGCTGCACCACAAGAAACCTACGCCGCCAATTGCGTCCGTGTAAACGACTACGTCCTGTTCCCGGCAGGCTACCCGAGCCTGGAATCCCGGGTGCAACAGCAAGGATTCAAAACCCTGCCACTCGAAATGTCCGAGTTCGCAAAAATGGACGGCGGCCTCAGCTGCCTCTCGCTGCGCTTCTAGCACTTGCCGCGTTACGCGGCAGGCGTTTTGGAAAGGCCCACATGATGTTGATGCCCGCGCCTCAGAAGGCAAAGCGCAACGCGAATTGCATGAAGCGCGGCGTGGTTAGGGTCGAGTTGTATTTACCAAACTCGTCCGGCGCATAGCCAATCGACGGTTGGGCGGCGCGCACGTCGTAGCGCACCGAGTTGGTTAGATTGAAGGTCTGCCAACTGAACTCTAGCCGTTTGTGCTCACCGATAGGGAAATTCTTGCTCAATCCGGTATCAATATCGAACATACCGTCGCCGATAACGTTGTTACGGGTCCCTGACTCGCCGGGCCACTCAGGGCGGAAAGCGGCCTCCGCTGCTACCGGATCGGCAAAGATGTCGGGGCCGATGGATTGGCCATTGACCATGGCGTTTTTGGGGTTGGTCACCGCGGGCATCCCTGGCCCGTTGGGCATGGCGTCGCCTTCGATGTTCCAGTTGGTGGCCCAGGCCGGACCGTTGTCAACGGTGATCGGGAAACCGCTGGTCCAGCGGAAAAGACCGGTGACTCGCCACCCTAAACGGATATTCGGATGATCCTATGAGGTCCTCAGAGTCCCGAATATTGCCGCCGGCGGACGAATTGGCCGCTGCCGGGTTTGCCGGTCCATTTTCCGTTGGAGAGGATTTCGCGGCCGCGCGAAAAAACTGTCTTGGTGACGCCTTTTACTTTGAGGCCTTCAAACATCGAATAGTCCACACGCATGTGGTGGGTGGCGACACTGATCACGGCTTCTTCATTCGGATCGAAAATCACAAGATCGGCGTCCGAGCCCACTGCGACGGTGCCTTTGCGCGGATATAAACCGAAAAGTTTTGCCGGGGCAGTGGCTACCAGTTGCACGAAGCGGTTCACTGAAAACCGGCCGCCGGCCACGCCTCCGCTGAAAATCAAACTCAGGCGATGCTCGATTCCCGGACCGCCATTGGGAATTTTCGTGAAATCGTCGCGGCCCAGCTCCTTTTGCTCCTTCATACAAAATGGGCAGTGATCGGTGGAGACCACCTGCAAATCGTCCTGCGCCAGGCCTTTCCACAATTTTTCCTGGTGCCACTTTTCGCGCAACGGCGGAGTGAAGACGTACTTCGCGCCCTCGAATCCCGGTGCTTCCATATTTCCGAGAGAGAGGTACAAATACTGCGGGCACGTTTCCGCATAGGCCGGTAAACCCCGGTCGCGCGCCTCGCGCACCTTTTCCAGCGCTTCGTTGCAGGAGAGATGCACGATGTAGACCGGCGCGCCGGCCATTTCCGCCAGCGCGATGGCCCGCGAAGTGGCCTCGCCCTCGGCGGTGGTGGGCCGCGTGAGGGCGTGATATTTCGGAGCGGTCTTGCCCTCGGCCAGCGCGCGCTGAACCAGAACGTCGATCGCTCCGCCGTTTTCCGCGTGCATGCAAATCATCCCGCCGTATTTCGCCGCGGCGGTCATCACCCGGAAAATCGACGCATCGTCGAGCATGAAAACGCCCGGGTAGGCCATGAACAACTTGAACGTCGGAATGCCTTCGTTGACCAGCGCGCCCATTTCTTCGAGCTGCGCGTTGCCCAAATCGGTGATGATGCAGTGGAACGCGTAATCGATCGCCGCTTTCCCTTGCGCCTTGGCCATCCAGGTATCGAGGGCGTGGCGCAGGGTCTGTCCCTTGTATTGAATGGCGAAGTCGACCAGCGTGGTGGTGCCGCCGAACGCCGCGGCGATGGTCCCGGTTTCGAAATCATCAGCGCTGTTGGTGCCGCCAAAGGGCATGTCCAGATGGGTGTGAACGTCAATCCCGCCGGGCATCACGTAGCGCCCCGCGGCGTCGATTACTTTCGTGGTGTTCTCGACCGGCAATTGCTGCGCGATGGCCACGATCTTCTCCGTGGCGATCCCCACGTCGGCGACATACGTGTCCGTAGCCGTCACCACCACCCCGTTGCGGATCACCGTATCGAAACGCATAGCACCCCCCGGTTAATCACTTCAGCCCGGCGCAATCTTAGGTCACCACCGCTTGTGAAACAACCACGTCCTGGGCCGGGTGGGATGATGGTTGGAGCTTTTTCCAACCCATGCCAGGGCGTCGGCTAGCAGGATTTCCGCGCTGTATATTCTGCAATTCGCCAGGATTCAGAAATCCTATGCCTTTTAGAATCATCGACTTAAAAATTCTAATCCCCTCAGGCGCATGGATTGGATTTCGGGCCTTCGCGGTTCGGGTACGGCGGTGGTGGGAGCCAGGACAGGCCGACTGGTCGGTGCGGCGTATGTGCATGTTCTGGGTCCCCTTTCGCCTCGAAGTTAGCAGGGCAGGAAGAAGGGTAAAAGGGATCAGTTCGGTGGACATCTCGACGTGCGGCCAGACTGTTCGATAGGTTGGGTGTGTGGAAGGGGTGCGCTTACTCAAGGGCCACGTCTGCCGCAGTTGGTGACGGCGGCCGTCCATCCGGTCGCCTATGATTGAATTGTGAAACTGCCCGACGCGCTGACCGAACGCCTGCCCTTTCTTGAAGCACTCGAAGAACCGTGGGAGAGAAATTCCGTCGCCGGACTTGGAGCGTGGCTGGCTTTCTACGGACTCTTCATTTTTCAGTTGGCTCGTGGGCGCGGCCTGCTGCCGATGATCGATCTGGTCTTCGTGCCGATCCATGAGGGCGGACACCTGCTGTTTCGGTGGCTCGGGCATACGATGATGCTGCTCGGAGGGACTTTCCTGCAACTATTTGTCCCGGCGGCGCTGGCGCTGTACTTCGTTTTTCGGCGGCAGGTGCTGGGAACGGCGTTTTGTCTATTTTGTTTCTTCGAACAGTTTTTGCCCATTGCGACCTACATGGCCGACGCGCGAGCGCAGGAATTGCCGCTACTCACAGTGGTTGACCCTGAGTTTGTCGAGCACGACTGGTTCGCGATTTTTAACATGACGGGCTTGTTCGAGCACGACACGCAAGTGGCAGCAGTGGTGCGAGTTTGCGGTTGGGCGGGAATGTTGACGGTGGTGGGCTGGCTAGCCTGGCGGGTATTTCAGGCAGCGCGAATGCAGGAGAAGCCACGGGTGGGATAGCTAAGATTTCAGGGGACATCGAGGAGATGTCCGGTTACGGCGTTTCTTAGGAGTTTGCCGGCAATCGCTCCCAAATCAATTCGAACGTGTGGATTGTTCCGCCATCGGGCGCCGGTGGCGTAAGCAATACGATCCGCTCACCTTCAAACTTGATACTGCGAATCAAGTCCGTCTCCACCCAATTTTGTATGGAGGATATTTCGACGTGATGGATTACTTTGTCACCGTCGAGCCGGTATCGTCCGGCATTGGCAAGAAATGTCCGGAAGGCCTCGGCTTCCTCTTCCCTAGGCGCCAAGCGGGAGTCACTCGACGACAGGGGCTTTCGTCCGCCGTAGCTGATCATCGCTGTGACTCTGCCGTCCTGGGTATAAGTGAGAAAACCGGCGGGACTTGGGCTGAACGGAGCGTCGTTCCGTTCTCCGCTAGCCGTTGAACTTGAGGCTGACACCAGTTTCCATGTGCCTGCGAGTCTGTCGTGCATCTACGCTCCTGCTGAGAAAACTAGAAGCGACGCGATAACTAGAATTGCAGCTCTTATCTTGACCGGAATTTCCGATTTGGGCCGCGAATTTGCCTAGAAATGCGGGAGAATGTCGTGCTGGTAGGCGTCCAGCGTTTTCTCTTCTTCTCCGGACATCAGATAAATATTGAACTGGGTTACACCGGCGCGGGCCAGAGCCTGCAGCTTCTTGCGATGGTCTTCGGCGGCGCCGAGGATGCAGAAGCGATCCACCACTTCGTCGGAGACGAATTCCGCGTTGCTGCTGCCCACTTCGCAGTGGTGCAAGTAATCGTAGCCGCCGCGGCCACGAACATAGGAGGTGAGAGCCGGGGGCAATTCTTCCGGCTTGTAGCGGTTGATGAGATCGATCACGTGGTTCGAAACCAGGGCAGGGAACCATCGCACCTGTTTTCGTGCGTGCTCGAGGTCATTGGAAACCCACACCGCCGCTGCGGCCATCACTTCGATCTTGGCCGGGTCGCGGCCGGCTTCCTTGGCACCTTCGCGGACGAATCCCAGGCACCACTCGATAACGTCCGGGTCGGCGAGTTGCAGGATCACGCCATCGCCGATTTTGCCGGCGAGGTTCAGCGCCTTCGGGCCGTAGGCCGCGATCCATACTCGCGGCACTCCGCCCGTGGCCCATGGCAGGCGCGCGGGACGGCCGTCGTATTCAATCTCGCGGCCGGCGGTCAGGTCACGGAATTTCGCCACCGTCTCTTCCAGATTTTCCAGGGTGGTGGGTTTTTTGCCCAGAACGCGTCTGGAACTGTCGCCGCGTCCGATCCCCAATTCCATGCGGCCATGCGAGATCAGATTGAGCGTGGCGAAAAGGCTGGAGGTAACGGTCACGTCGCGCACCGCCGGGTTGGTGACACAAGTGCCCAAGTGCATCTTGGTGGTGCTGGTGGCCATCAACGTCAGCAGCGGATACGGTTCCTTCCAAATTACGTGCGAATCGAAAATCCAGCCATACTGAAAGCCCGCTTGTTCGCCTCGCCGCGTCAATTCCAGAATGCGTTCGACCGAGACGTCGCCTTTCAAGGTGATCCCGAATTCCATGACACACTCCCTCCGCCGCGGGAGGCGGGTGCGTTCGCGGCTCGCGAGAGTATACATCTACGGCGAAAGCAACTTGATTGCTGGTTGGGGAGATAGTTTCCAAATGAGAAGCGGCCTGCGAGCCATGACCGCGAGGCCGGCCAGCGGAACCTTGGGCGTGGTGCAGACGTCTAATCAGTCGTGGAGGTTTGTTCTGCTAAGATGGCAGCGCAGAATGAGCCAACGCACGGCGCGGTTATGGGCTGTACACGCCGATTGGTTAGAAGTAAAACTGGAAGGCCTGATCATATGAAAATTCTTTGTGGCATTTTCGTCGCCGGCGCGCTGGCTCTTTTTCTGGGGCCGATGCGCTGGACGCCCCTGTGGATGGACCCGCAATGGATCGTGGCGGTGCTGTTGGGATTCGTGATCGTCGGCTTGCTGTTCGCCTGGTTCGAAAAAGAAGATCCCTCCCGTCCCGATGTTTCGTATTCACCCCGGTTCTATTTGTGGATTGTTGCGTTGCTGCCGTGGGTGATGGCGGCGGGTGTGAAGGCGAACTCGCTGCTGGATGGTTCGACCGCCGAAATCTATCATCAGACGGTGATCAGCTCCGAAACCGGCATGTACCGAGCCAAGATGCGAGTGACTTCCTGGCGCCCGGGCCGGGAAGCGGAAAATGTGCGGACCGATCCGGACAAAGTCTGCGCGGCCGGATCGCCGATCACCGTGGAGATCAAATCGGGCGCGATTAAACTGCCGTGGTTCAGCGCGATCTCCTGCCGGTAGGATTTGGATCGCTGTTTGGTAACGGCAAGGCGAGAAAAGGGAACGAGGATTGGCGCTGGAAAAACTAAAAGCCGCGGCGCAAGTCCGGCATATGCGGCAAGGCTACTTCCATCACTGCGCCGTAGTCGCCTAGCTTCACGCGAATCATTTGCGCTGGACCTACGTCGCGCGAATACCACTCGGATGATGGAATCAGTTTTCCGCTCACGCTGGGATCGTCGCTGTGCAAGTCGTCACCGGAATGCGTGAGCGTGGTTGGGTCGACCTCGTAGACCGTCCGGGCCTTCAGATCTAGCATCAGATAACGCCGCGACAACAGTACCAATATCAGGTTTTTCTTTTTCTCCGCCTGGTAGACGTTCCAGATTTTCAGCGGGCGATCGGCCAGTTTCAGCTGCACGCCATCCACCGGCTTCCATACCAACGCATCCGGATCGCGCGCTAACGCCGCCGTACCCACCCAGAGCGCGAGCGCCAAAGCCGCGGCAATTCTTGAAAAACGAGCGCTTCGATGAATCAATCGGCCGCACCCTCAATTTTTCCGGAGGTGTGTACACGGGTCAAATCGCCATAGGAATCCGGCCGCCGGTCCCGGTAAAACTGCCAGGTAGCACGAACCTTCTCGATTTCATCAAGGTCCAGGTCCGCCACTACCACTTCATCTTTGGTGCGGCTGGCCTGGGCCACGATCTGCCCGCGCGGGTTGCAGAAATAACTCTTGCCGTAGAATTCGCCGATCATCCAGGGCGCTTCCTTGCCAACGCGGTTGATCGCTCCGACGAAATATTGGTTGGCGACGGCATGGGCGGGCTGTTCGAGTTCCCACAGATATTCGCTGAGGCCGGCCACCGTGGCCGAAGGATTGAAAACGATTTCCGCTCCATTTAGACCGAGCGCCCGCGCGCCCTCTGGAAAGTGGCGGTCGTAACAAATGTAGACTCCCACCCGCGCGTAGCGGGTCTCAAACACCGGATAGCCGGTATTCCCCGGCGTGAAATAAAATTTCTCCCAGAATCCCGGATGGCAATGCGGAATGTGGTGTTTGCGGTATTTCCCCAGGTATTTTCCGTCGGCGTCAATCACGGCCGCGGTATTGAAAAAGAGGCCGGACATTTCCCGCTCATAGACCGGCACCACGATCACCATTTTGTATCTCGCGGCGAGCTTCTGCATACGCGCCAGGGTGGGACCGCCCGGCACCGCTTCGGTGAGGGCATACCAGCGCTCGTGCTGCTCAGCGCAAAAGTAAGGGCCGTAAAAGAGTTCTTGGAGGCAGAGTATCTGGACTTTCCGTTTGGCCGCCGCGGCAATCATCTTCTCGTGCTTGGCGATCATATTCTTGCGGATGGTAGCCAGGGACACTTTCTCTGGCGACCATTCGCATCGGGCCTGAATCAGTCCGCAGCGCACCGTTCGTGCCATTTTTCATCCTCCGACAAATCAGCGAACAGTGTAGTCCCGGGTTTGGTTCGCTTCAACTGGCATTGAGAATCGAAGGTATGAGCCTGGAGGGCGTTTCGGGGAGTGGGAAACCGATCGGGCCGGCGGCGCGTCCCTGTCCATGGGCGAAGTGCGCCGGTCCCGGTTGGGAGCGGCGCGCGCGGTATCACTTCCACCCGCACGGCTTGGCTTACGATATAATCCGCACGCCACTATGGCACCGCTCCTCAGAAATCTCGCCGGCGCCGCGCGCAGGATCGTCCCTGGCTGCATCACGCTCGGGCAGGCGGTGGCCTTCAACATGTTTCTGGGCTTTTTCCCGCTGCTGCTGGTCACCCTGGTTTTCCTGAAGACTTCCAACATGTTCCGCGACCTGGCCATGGAACTGCCGCGTCGCGCGCAATTCGTGCTGCCACCGGGCAGCGAAGATGTGGTAATGGATTACCTCCTTCATCGCGGACCGCATCCCGAGAGGCTGATGGCCGCGGGCCTGATCGGCGTGCTGCTGACCGGCACGCAAGTGATGATCGGACTGATGCAAGGGTTTCGAGTGATCGACGCCCAATCCGAACGCGCCAGTTACTTCCGCCAGCAATTGCGGGCGATCGCACTGCTGTGCATGACGCTCATCCCGTGGCTGGTAGTCGTGGTGTTGACGGTTTTCGGCCGCCAAGCGCGGGCGTGGCTGGTGCATCGACTCGGGTTTCCGAATCTGGCGCGCAACGTGGCGGCTGGTGGATCTCTGCTGATTGTGTTGGTGCTGGCGCTGGGAGTGCTGATGGTGCTTTATCGCGTGGGCCGGTTCGGGACTTACACGTGGAGTGAAGTGCTGCCTGGCGCCACAGTTGCCACGATTTTGTGGTGGGTTGTGGATATGCTCTTCGGCTTCTACGTCCGACACGTCCCGTACGGAATCGTTTACGGCGGGTTGGCTGCGGCGATCGGTTTGCTGCTGTGGATGTATATGACCGCGATGGTGATTTTTCTGGGCGCTGCGTACAACGCCGCCCGCCATCATGCGCCCCACGCGGCACCCGCGTTTCGTTAACTGGTTCTCCGCAGCGCGCCTCCGCACCCAGCCGAAAATGCTAGAATGCAATTGCAGACAGGCAGCCGGCGCTGATGGCCGGCGCTATTGGCTTGTAGCCATGCAGCAGGAGGAAATCCCTTCCACCCTGCGGAAGCGCCGTGAACGAATTGCGCGTCCAATGCCGTGCGGGTTATCGCGCCGATGAGCGCCCGGTGCGATTCACGCTGCGAGGAAGGGAGTTTCAAGTGAACGAAATCGATGGCCAATGGTACACGCCAGAGGCCAAGTATTTTCGCGTGGTGGCCGAGGATGGAAATTTCTACGTGCTGCGCCACGACGAAGTGCAGGATTCCTGGACGCTCGACGCTTTCCGCGCATCTCGCGAATTCCGGGAAGCGCAGCGCGTTGCGGAATCCGAATCCGCCGCCATCCAATCAACGAAGGGGGGCATGAAACAATGAGCGTGCCCAAGCCCGATCCCCGCCGCCACGCCCGCATCCTGCTCGACCCGCAACACACACTGCGGTGCGAAAGCGCCGCGCCCAAGATCAACGGCTCGGTCACGGTGATCGGCCTTGGGGGGATGTTCGTGCGCACCGCCAGCATCCAACCGTTCGGCGCGGAGCTGCGATTGCGGGTCCACAATTCGGTTACGTTCGAAGTTGGCTGCACGGTGCGCAGCGTTTCGGAGAACGGTGTGGGCGTGGAATTTACGGCGATGGCGCGTCCGGAGGAAGAAAAACTGAAGAGCCTGCTGCTGCACCTCCGCCCACGGTCAGCGAATTAACGCGCTTCAACTGCAAGACGCCCAATCGCTTGAGATAGGGCATCTGGCGACGGAGCGCAACTTCCAGTCCGCAATGGTGTTTGTACAAGAGTCACCCAGTCGATCGCCACCCAATGCATAAAACCAAAGCGCGCGGGCTAAAAACGTCGCCACAGAAAGGCAACGTGAATGCCGTGGCCGCCGGTTTTCTGGGCATGCTTCTGGCTGCCACGTGCGCGACGATCTTGGTCGCAAACGGCAGTTACGGGGCATCTCCCACGCCGGGTGCCGCGGCTGCTGCAGCTCTCGCGAATCACGATTCGGGAAAGCCTACCGCCGAAAAACTGAGCAAAGCGTTTAAGGGCAAGCTCCCGATCACCGAGCTCACCGAGGACGAAGCCGCGCTGCACGCTTTGAACCGCCTGGGCTACGGGCCGCGTCCCGACGATCTGGAAAACGTCCGCCGGATGGGCCTGGACAAGTGGATCGAACGGCAACTTCATCCCGATTCGATCGACGATGCCGCGCTCGATCAGCGATTGTTGGCCTATCCGACGCTGAGCATGTCGTCGCAGGAAGTGCTGGAAAAATATCCGCCTGAAAATCAGGCCGCAAAGAAGCAGGGGCTGACGAAAGACGAATACAAAGATCAGATGGACGAAAAGCGCCGCGCCGCCATCGCGCAGGTAAGGCAGACTTCCGATGCCGACCGCGCGCAGATCGAATTGGCCAAAATTCAAGGGCCGCGGCGCATCGTCACCGAACTTTCCATGGGCAAGCTGGATCGCGCGGTGTATTCGGACCGCCAGCTCGAAGCGGTGATGGAAGATTTCTGGTTCAACCACTTCAACGTTTTCGAAAACAAGGGCGCGGACCGCTGGATGCTCACCGCATACGTACGCGATTCGATTCGCCCGCACACCATGGGCAAGTTTCAAGACTTGCTACTGGCCACCGCCAAAAGTCCGGCGATGCTTTTCTTCCTGGATAATTGGCTGAGCGCGGACCCGCTGGCGTCCAAGCAATACCAGCAGGAAATGGCTGCGCGCCGCCGCCGCTACCAGGGGATCTTCATGCGCGGCTATCCTCCGGGCACGTTTCCGGGCAACCCAACGGCGGGCGCCGCGGGAGCGAACCAGAAAAAGCAGCAGCGCGGCATAAACGAAAATTACGGCCGCGAGGTGATGGAGCTGCACACTTTGG
>Ga0302325_10002795_pt1 | contig 41971 bp, 29 predicted proteins | sample Palsa_T0_2_FD_201948 | JGI IMG/M metagenome (GOLD analysis project Ga0302325, IMG submission 201948) | Peat permafrost microbial communities from Stordalen Mire near Abisko, Sweden - Palsa_T0_2 | ecosystem: Environmental > Terrestrial > Soil > Palsa > Peat permafrost | place: Sweden: Abisko...
GCGAGACAACGCCTTACGCGCCAAACAGCCCTTACGCCGCGTCAAAGGCCGGTGCGGATCATCTCGTCCGCGCTTATCAGCACACCTTCGGACTGCCCACCCTCACCACCAACTGCTCGAACAACTACGGACCCTTCCATTTTCCCGAGAAGATGATCCCGCTGATGATCCTCAACGCCCTCGACGGCAAGCCGCTGCCGGTCTACGGCGACGGCCAGCAGGTGCGCGATTGGCTGTACGTCGAGGACCATGCGCGCGCGATCTGGCTCGTCCTCCAGCGCGGGCGCGTCGGCGAGACCTACAACATCGGAGGGCTGAATGAGCGGCCGAACCTCGAGGTGGTGCAGCGGATCTGCCGCCTGCTCGACGCCCGGTCCCCCCGCGCCGACGGCCGCGCCTACGCGGCGCAGATCACCTATGTGACCGACCGCCCCGGCCACGACCGCCGCTACGCGATCGATTGCGCCAAGATCGGGGGCGAGCTGGGCTGGAAGCCCGCCGAGTCCTTCGAGACCGGCCTGGCCAAGACCGTCGAGTGGTACCTGGCCAACCGGGGCTGGTGCGACGACATCACCGCCAGCCGCTACCAGAGACAAAGGCTCGGCAGCGTGGAAAAAAAGGGGTAGGCCTGCCGGCGAACAATTCCATGCAGCGCAAAGGCATCATCCTCGCCGGCGGCTCGGGCACGCGGCTCTATCCGCTGACCATCGCCGTGAGCAAGCAGCTCATGCCGATCTACGACAAGCCGATGGTGTACTACCCGCTGTCGGCCCTGATGCTGGCGGGCATCCGCGAAATCCTGGTGATCTCGACTCCCCAGGACCTGCCGCTCTTCCGGCGGCTCCTGGGCGACGGCGCGGACATGGGGCTCGCGCTCAGCTACGCCGAGCAGCCGCAACCCGAGGGCCTGGCCCAGGCCTTCCTGATCGGCGCGGATTTCATCGGCGAGGCCAACTCCGCGCTGATCCTCGGGGACAATCTCTTTTACGGCCAGGATCTGGCGAAGTCGCTCGAGCGCGCCTCCGCGCGCGAAAGCGGAGCCACCATCTTCGGCTATCACGTGTCCGATCCGACCTCCTACGGCGTGGTTGAATTCGCGCCGGACGGCCGCGTGCTTTCGCTGGAGGAGAAGCCGGCGATGCCGAAATCGAACTACGCGATTCCGGGAATCTATTTCTACGACCGCGACGTCGTGCGCCTGGCCCGCCAGCTCGCGCCCTCGCAGCGCGGCGAGCTCGAGATCACCGACCTCAACCGGCTCTACTTGAAGGCGGACCGGCTGCACGTCGAGGTGCTGGGCCGAGGCACGGCGTGGCTCGACACCGGGACCCACGACTCGCTGCTGGAGGCGGCACAGTTCGTGCATGTGATCGAGCACCGGCAGGGTCTGAAGATCGCCTGCCCCGAGGAGATCGCCTGGGCCAAGGGCTGGATCGACGGCCCCCGGCTGGAGGCCAGCATCGCCCGGCTGGGCAAGTCGGCGTACGGCCGATACCTCCAGCGCCTGCTCGCGGAATCGCCGCGCAAATAGCCGGCCGCCCAAGATGCTTGCGCGCCTCTCGCCGCTGGCCGCCAGTTTTTCCCCAGGGCCGCGGCTGAGCGTCGTGACCTCGCTGTATAACTGCCTGCCACTAACCAAGGCGATGACGGCGGCGCTGCGGGCGACCCTGCCGGCTGGCCTGCTCCATGAAATCATCCTCGTCGACGACGGGAGCACCGACGGCACCCGCGAGTGGCTGGCGACGCTCGGACCGCCCTTTCGCGTGGTGCTCAACGCCGGCAATCTCGGCTATGCCGCCGCCAACAACCGCGGCGCCGCGCTCGCCCGCGGCGAATACCTGGCTCTGCTGAACAACGACCTTGTGCTCGGCCCCGGCTGGCTTGGGCCCTTGCTCGCGGCCCACCGCTCGCTCGGCGAGCGCGCCGGCGTCGTCGGCAACGTGCAGACCGATGCGCGCACCGGCGTGGTCGACCATGCGGGCATCCACTTCAATCACCAGGGCAAGCCGGAGCACGTTCGGACGCCGCCGTCCCTCTGGTCGCGCCGGCTCTTTCCGGTCCGGCGGATGCCGGCGGTGACCGGGGCCTGCGTGCTCCTGACCACCGCCCTTTGGCGCGAACTCGGGGGGTTCGACGAGGCCTATGTGAACGGCTGCGAGGATGTCGACCTCTGCCTGCGGGCCTCCCGCGCCGGCCGGATCAACGCGGTGGCCCTGCGGAGCGTCATCGGCCACCACATCAGCTCCTCCCCCGGCCGCAAGCGGAAGGACGAGGCGAACACGCAGCATCTCGCGGAGAGCTGGCGCCCCACCCTGGTTCGCCTCGGCGTTCCGGCCTGGTGCCGGCATTATCTCAGCGGCGACCCCGGCACGCTGCCCGACCAGGCGCTGGCCCGCCAGTGCCTGTGGTATCTCCTCAAGCTGCGGCGCACGCCGCCCCCCGGCGCCTGCGCGGGCGTCCAGGCCATCCTCGAGCTGGAATTGCAGCGCTGGCAGTCGCTGGCCGGAGGCGGCTGACGGCCCGTTTGCCACGGGCCCGATCCCGCCTAGGCTCTTCTCCCCATGATTCCCGTCACCGTTCTCACCGGCTTCCTCGGCGCCGGCAAAACCACCCTGCTCAATCGCATCCTGACCGAGCAGCACGGCCGGAAGCTGGCGGTCATCGAAAACGAGTTCGGGGAGGTCGGGGTGGACCACCAGCTCGTCATCGCGGGCGAGGAGGAGCTCTTTGAGATGAACAACGGGTGCATCTGCTGTTCGGTCCGCGGAGACCTGATCCGGATCCTCGGCCGGCTGCTCAAGCGCAAGGACCGGCTCGACGGCGTCCTGATCGAGACCACCGGGCTGGCCAATCCTGCGCCGGTCGCCCAGACGTTCTTCAGTGACGACGAGATCCGGGCCGCCTTCCAGCTCGATGCCATCGTCACCGTCGTGGACGCGAAGCATGTCGCGCAGCATCTCGATGCCGGCGACGAATCCGTGAAGCAGATCGCGTTCGCCGATGTCATCCTGCTGAACAAGACCGACCTCGTCGCGCCGGCGGACCTCGACCGGCTGGAGGCCCGCATCCGCACGATCAACGCGGTTGCCCGGGTGCACCGCACGCAGAACTGCGCGGTGCCGCTCGACCAGATCCTGGACGTGGGCGGCTTCAACCTCGACCGGGCGACGGAGCTCGATCCGAAGTTTCTCGAGCCGGAATATCCCTTCGAATGGGCGGGGGCCTATGCGCTCCCGGCGGGTTCGCACGAGCTCGCCATCGGCCGCGGCGGCGACCACGACCACGACCATGGCGAGCCCGGGCACGAGCATCACCACCATCACCACGGCAACGGGAACGAGCTCGATGTCGTCGTGCTCCCGGTCCAGTCGCTGCACGAGGTCGAACTCGACCGGGCGCGGTCGCGCGCCATGGCCCTGTTCGCGGGCGAACCGGCACCCGTCGCAGGGGGCAGCGTGGTGGAGGCCGGCCCCGCGCGGCACCGCCTGCTCCTGGCGGAGGGGAGCGGGCAATTCGTCCTCGAGATCGCCCGGCCGGGCCTGCACGCGGTCTTCGAGGAGTGCGGCGAGGTGCCGCTGCACATCCAGGTCGCCGGGGAGACGGTGAAGCCGCAGTGGCAGGAGGACTTTCACGCCGCGCACGAGCACAATGACGAGGTCACCTCGGTCGGGATCCGCGAGCCGGGCGAACTCGACGGCAAGCGGCTCAATGCCTGGATGTCGGAACTGCTCCGGACCAAGGGGGGCGATATCTACCGGATGAAAGGGGTCCTGAGCATCAAGGGCAGCGACAAACGGATGGTGTTCCAGGGGGTCCATATGCTCTTCGACGGGCGCTTCGACCGTCCCTGGGGCCACGAGTTGCGAAGCAACACCCTCGTCCTCATCGGAAAGAATCTCGACCGGGCCGCGTTGACGGAGGCCTTCCGCGGTTGCCTGGCGTAGGTCGGCGGCCGCCCGAAATGCAGCTCACCAAGCACTGGGCGGCCCAGCTCGACGACTATGTGATCGACCTGGCCTGGTCGCCCGATGGCGGGCTGCTCGCCGCAGCCTCCGGCGCCGGACCCGTGCGGCTCCTCGGCGCCGGTGACGGCGGCGCCCGCCAGGAGCTCGCAGGGCACGCGGCGGGAACGAATGCGATCGGCTGGAAGCCACGCTCTATCGGCGCTCCAAGCCAACCCGGACACGCGATCCTGGCCACAGGCGGCCAGGACGGCGCCGTGAAATTTTGGGACGGAGAAACCGGGCAGCACACCGCGACCACGCGTCTCGGCGCGGGATGGGTGGAGCACCTGGCCTGGACGCAGAGCTGCCTCGCGGCGGCCGCGGGCCGGAAACTCAGCCTGCTCAATACTGACGGCTCCATCACCCACGCCTTCCCCGATGCTCCGAAAACGATAACTGCGCTCGCCTGGCGCGGGGCGATGACGGGCACCCCCCCCTCGACGTCCTCCATATCGGCCTCCCACCTGTCAGGCTCGCTCCCCCTCCCCCCCCTACTGGCCATCGCCTATTTCGGGGGCGTGCGCCTGATCGATGGCCAGGACTTCAGCGTGCGGAAGGAATTGCCCTATGCAAACGGCATCCAGGCGCTCGTTTGGTCGCCGGACGGAAGATGGCTGGTCTCCGGCAACCAGGATCCCAGCGTGCATCTCTGGATCCCCGACGAGGAGGCCGAACTGCAGATGAGCGGGTACGAGGGAAAGGTGAAGCACCTGGCCTTCGATCACGGCAGCCGCTGGCTGGCCACGGCGGGAGGACATGACGCCTGCCTGTGGGACTGCGCGGGGGCCGGCCCCGAAGGCCGCACTCCGGCGATGCTTCCCCATGACAGCCCGGTCTGCGCCCTAGCCTTCCAGCATGACCATGGCTTGCTGGCTACCGCCGCCTCGGACGGAACGGTCATGCTTTGGAGCCCGGAACGAAAACAGCCGCTGCGGGCCACGGTAAAGATGCCGCACGCCCCCACCCGCCTAGCCTGGTCGCCCGACGACCGCCTCCTCGCAATCGGTTCGGAAAAGGGCGCCGTCTACGTTCTAAAGTCCGACAGCTAGGCCCGCCGCAACTCGAGCGAACCGTCGAGCCGCTTGCTCAGATCGATCGGGTCGCCGACTGAGACCACACCCGGGGGCACCTGGTAGGCCCAGACTTCGAAATAGGTCAGGGCCAGCGGACCATAGATAGTGGCAAACGCGCAATCGACCGCGTCGCAGCCGCAGGCGACCTTGACCCGTCCGATCCGGGGAACGTTGTAGCGCGGATCATAGGAAAACCACTTGCCCCCGAGATAGACCTCGAAATACCCGTGAAAATCCATCGGCGAGCCGGGATCGATGTAGGCGATGTCCGGCAGGTGCCCGGTGACGTAGCGGGCCGGAAGGTTCAGCGCCCGGCAGAGGGCGACGCCGACGTGCGCGAAGTCGCGGCAGACCCCAAAGCGCTGCGCGATCACCTCGGAGGCGGCCGTGTCCGAGCGTCCGGAGCCGAAGCGGTATTCGACGTTTTCGTGGACCCAGTCGCAGACGGCCTGCACCTGCGCGTGGCCGCGCTTCACACTCCCAAACTGCTGCCAGGCAAAGGTTATCAGCTTGTCCGAATCGCAATAGCGACTGGGCAGCGTGTAGCGGATGAGATTGAGCGGCAGCTCGCCCATCGGCACGGCCGGGTCGTCGGCCCGGTTATGGTTGTCCGGCACGGAGGGGACGAGCACCAGCGCATCGTGGCTGATCTCATTAAAACCGGGCTGGAGGACCAGCCGATAGACGATGTTGCCGTGCGCGTCCTCGAATTCCTCGCACGGCAGCCGGTTGCCCAGGCTCAGCTTCTCTTGCTGCACGACCTGTCCCGGCTCCATGCGGGGCTTGAGATTCATCAGCACCGACACCTCCGCCGGGGCCTGGTAGCGCAGGCGGCATCCAACGCGCACGACCAGATCGAGTGGCGGGTTTGACGTCATCGGTATGACATAGACCGATTCCCGGGCAGGTCAACAGAGCGAAAGCCCATTTTCGCTTGCCTGCCCGTTCCGGCGGGCCGTACTTACACCCTTTCCTCAGAGGCAAGATAGCTCAGTTGGTAGAGCAGAGGACTGAAAAAACGAAACGGGCATTTTAGCCCATTTCCTCCCGAGTTATCTGGTGACGTAATTTATTCGCTATTTCAGCGGGTTGTGAAGGATTCCGTTAATCCTGAGTTGTCCTGAAAAGTCCGAAATTCTGGCATCGGGTGGCAAACCCGAGTGACAACAATGCTCCGCTTGACGTCACACCGAGAAGCGGCGATTTTTAGCTCATGACGCTGGTGCAAATTCAGAAGACCGTGAGCGGTATGTCCGCTTCCGACCGGCTGGTGCTTATGGCGTACCTCAAGCACCTCGGGCGCGCGGGCTCTGCGGCTAACCAGAAGTCGCTAGACGACGCTGCGGGCCGCATGGCGGCGGGCGAAAAAGTTGACCGGGCCCAGTTGATCCAAATCCACAATACCCTCAAAGCCGGAGGGGTCTAAATGGAGCCGTACGACTACGCCCTCGGGGCGGAAGCCGTGCACGCGTTCACGGCCTTCAGCTCGAGTCGGAGGGAGCAGTTGTTGCAGCTTTTCGAGAGCCTAGCGACGCACCCGTCGGAGTTGGGCGACTATCAAGAATCCGGCCAGGTGGGGCGGAAGTATGAGGTGCGGCTGGTCGACGACCTTCTCGTCACCTGGTGGGTTGACCACGCAGCACGAGAGGTTCGCGTTCTGAGGATCGAACAGGCGTAGACCTCCACATGTACACCACCGATCAACTGAGAGCGAGGATGCGGCAATGGGTATGGCGTCGTTCGAAAGCGCCTCGAAAGATCGTCGCGGAATCTGAGAGATGGCAATCGGGGTGGGCTGCCATTTTCGCTTGCCTGCCCGTTCCGGCGGGCCGTACTTACACCCTTTCCTCAGCGGCAAGATAGCTCAGTTGGTAGAGCAGAGGACTGAAAATCCTTGTGTCGCCGGTTCGATTCCGGCTCTTGCCACCATTTTCATTCGAGGCTGACGGCTTGCACTGCCGTCGACTCTTCCCCGTCCAGTGACTTGGGACCGCGGGCGCTTCAGCGACGGCAATTCCCTCTTGGTGGAATTGGATCGGGCATTTTGCTCGAAATTACGCAAGTCGCTTTTTACTAATGTCTAGAGAAATCATATTAAACTGCTGAACAGTCCGCCTCCACGAAGATCGGTCTCGTGTGTGGCCGCAGAAGGCCGATAATAATGGAGTGAAGATCGCGGCACCCCTACGCGTCAGGAATGTTTGCGCCCTAATCGCGGCGTTGGCAGCTCCTTGCGGGTTCGCGCTCAGCCCCACCGAAGTCCCGTCAAACTATATCGCCAGCCATTGGGATATCGATAACGGGCTGCCGCACAATGCCATCAAGGCGATATTTCAGACGCGGGACGGCTACATTTGGATCGGCACGCAGCAAGGCCTCGCGCGTTTCGACGGACTGACGTTCACCGTTTTCACCCGGCATAACACCCCGTCGTTTCCCGACAACCAGATCACCTCGCTCGCCGAGACCAGCGATGGCAGTTTGTGGATCGGCACTTCGGTCGGCCTAGGGCGCTATCAAAACGGCCGCTTCACGACGTATGGGCGCGCGGATGGGTTAAAGGCCGACACAATCAACGCCGTTTGCGTCGCGCCGGATGGCTCGCTCTGGATTGGCGGCCAGGACGGGATTACGCGCTGGGTGCATGGGAAATTCGTGAACGATATCGATACATCCGGCTACGAAATGCGCGGCCTGCGCTCGATATTCGTCGATCATCAAAAATCGATCTGGCTTTCCGTCGGCCTCGACGCCATCCGCTATGCCGGCGGGAAGTTCACCCGATTCAGCCGAGCAGCTGGATTACCGCCCGAGCAACTCCAGATGATTCGCGAGGACGCCAAGGGCCACATACTGGCAGTGACCCTAAACGGCGTGCTCCGCCTGGATCAGGATCACTTTGTGCCCCTCGAGCAAAGCCAGTCCCTCTCCAGTCAGATCGCCCATGTCGCTCTCACGGATCGAGCGGGCAACCTCTGGGTCGGTTCCGTCAACGGCCTTGATCGTTACCGCGCCGGCGGAGCCATGCCCTACGCAGATCGCAGCAACGCCAAGCTGAACGTGGTTGACGCGCTGTTCGAGGATCGCGAAGGCAGCCTGTGGATCGGAACCTCGGCAGGGTTGTTCCGCCTGACCGATCCCCGCGCCCGAACCCTGTCGACCCTGGACGGCCTGACCGGAACGCTCACGCAGGCGGTCACGCAAACTCGCGACGGGGCGGTATGGATCAGCACGTGGGCCGGAGGGGTCGACCACTTTCTCAATGGCGTGAAGACCCATTATCAGGGCTCCTCGGCGTCACAAATGACGATCACCGCCATCTACCAAACGCCCGATGGGACGATGTGGCTCGGAAATCGCGGCAGCTCCCTCGAACACCTGGAGGGGGACAAATCCACCGTCTTCGTCTATCAATCCGGAGTCGTGTCCAGCCGGCCCGTCACCGCCCTCTATGCCGCCCCGGATGGCGAGTTTCTCCTCGGCATCTCCCGGCGGGGATTATTGCAATTGCGCGATGGGAAAATCTCGCCGGTCCCCGAGGCCGCGGCAATAGCCACGGAAACAATCTGGACCATCAATCGCCTGCATGACGGGCGCCTGCTGATCGGAACGAGCAAGGGGCTCTACGGGCGCGCCGCCGATCGGCGCTGGCTCCCGGTGCCATTGCCGGGGGTGCCCGCACCCGTCGTGGTGCGGGCCCTGCTCGAGGACAATGATGGCACGACCTGGCTCGCGACCGACGGCCAGGGCCTCATTCGCTGGGCCAATGGCGCGGCGCGCGCCCACGATGTCAGCTCCGGCATGGTGGACGATACGCTCTTCAGCGTGGTCGCCGACGACGTCGGCTCCCTTTGGGTCAGCAGCGCGCGCGGGATCGCGCGCATTCGCCGGACCGAAATCCAGGATTTCGACCGCGGCGCGCTCGCGCGGCTGAACTGCCTGACCTTCGGCCGCTCCGACGGACTCCTGAGCGCGGCGAGCAACGGCAATGGAACCCCCGCCGCCGTGCGCCTGACCGACGGCCGTATCATGACCGCGACCGACAACGGCGTCGCCGTCATCGCGCCCCAATCGCTTCCGACGAACAGCCGGCCGCCCACCGTGGTGATCGAAAGCGTCGTGGCCGACGATCGGCCGCTTCCGCTGGGCGACGCCGTGACGGTCCCGCCGGGAGCCAACCGGCTGGAAATCCGCTACACCGGGCTCAGCCTGATCGCGCCGGAGCGATTGCGCTTTCGCTACCAGTTGGAAGGCTCCGATCCGAACTGGGTGGAAGCGGTGCATGAGCGCAGCGCCCACTATACCCATCTAGCGCCCGGCCATTATACATTTCGCGTCGACGCCTGCAACAACGACGGTGTCTGGAGCGACGGCGGCGCGACCCTGACGATCACGATTCGGCCCCGTTTCTTCCAAACGTGGTGGTTTCGCTCCGCCGCGGTGGCGCTCGTCCTCGCCGCGCTCGCTGGGCTGGTCAGGTGGCGTCTGCGGGCGCTTACCCACCGGCAGCAGGTCCTGGCCCAAGCCAATGCCGAACTGGATCAACGCGTGCAGAGACGAACGGCCGAGCTTTCAAAGTCCAACGCCGAACTGACCAGCACCTACCAACGCCTCCTGGAAATCTCCCGCCTGGCCGGCATGGCGGAAGTGGCGACCGGCGTTCTCCATAATGTCGGCAATGTGCTCAACAGCGTGAATGTCTCGGCGGCGCTCCTGACGGACCGCCTGCGCCGGTCAAAAATCAACGGGGTAGCGAAACTCGCCGACTTGCTGCGGACGCACGAGTCCGATTTGCCGGCCTTTCTCGCCCAGGATCCCCGGGGCCGCCAGGTGCCGGGGTTCGTCGATCTGCTCTCGGTCCATCTCGGCGAGGAGCAGGCCGCCATGCTCCAGGAGGTCGAGTCGCTGCGGAAGAATATCGATCATATCAAGGATATCGTCGCGATGCAGCAGGGCTATGCGAAGATCTCGGGCATCACGGAGGTGGTTGGGGTGACCGAGATCGTGGAGGACGCCCTGCGCATGAATTCCGATGCGTTCGCGCGCCACCAGGTGACCCTCGTCCGCGACTTTCAGGAGCGGCCCATGATCACCGTGGAAAAGCACAAGGTGCTGCAGATTCTCGTGAATCTGCTGCGGAACGCGAAATACGCCTGCGACGAATCCGGCCGCGAGATCAAGGTGGTGACGGTGCGGATTTCGGCGACCCCGGATCGGGTGACCATCAAGATCATCGACAATGGCGTCGGAATCCCGGCGGCGAATTTGACCCGGATTTTCGCCCACGGCTTCACGACGCGGAAGGATGGCCACGGCTTCGGGCTGCACAATGGAGCGATCGGAGCCCGCGAACTCGGCGGCTCGCTTACCGCCACCAGCGCCGGGCCCGGCCAGGGCGCCACTTTTCTGCTCGATCTCCCGCTTCAGCCCGCCCCGCAAGGCCAGCGCTTATGCTTGATCTAGCCCAGAATCGACGCCTGCTCGTCATCGACGACACCCGGGCGATCCACGACGATTTCCGGAAGATCCTTTGCGCCAAACGCTCCGGTCAGGATCTCCTCGACGCCGCCGGAGACGCGCTCTTCGGCGCGACGGCCGCGCCCCCTCCCGCGCTCGCCTTCGAACTCGACTCCGCCTATCAGGGAGAGGAGGGCCTCGCCCTGGTCCGGAAGGCGCTCGAGCGCGGACGGCCCTATGCGCTGGCCTTTGTGGATGTGCGGATGCCGCCGGGGTGGGACGGCATTGAGACCATCGAACGCATCTGGCAGATCGCACCGGAACTGCAGATGGTCATCTGCACCGCCTACTCCGATTATGCGTGGGATCAGATGATCGCGAAGCTCGGGCATTCCGATCGGTTGCTCATCCTGAAGAAGCCGTTCGACACGGTGGAGGTGCTGCAGCTCGCCGCGGCCTTGACGGAGAAGTGGCGCCTGACCCAGCAGGCCCGGGCGACCATCGCCGATCTGGAGCTCATGGTGCAGGCGCGATCGCGCGAGCTGGCGACGACGATGGAGCAACTGGCGCAGGCGCGCAAGATGGAGGCCGTGGGGCGACTGGCCGGCGGCGTCGCCCACGACTACAACAATGTCCTGACCGCCACGCTCCTGCAGCTCGGGCTCCTGATCGAGCGCACGGATCTGGCGCCGTCCACGCGGGCCGCCTTGCAGGAGCTCGAACAGATGGCCAATCGCTCGGCCCGGCTGACCCGGCAGCTCCTGGCTTTCAGCCGCCAGCAGGTGATGCGGAAGGCGCCGGTAAATTTGAACGACGCGCTCCAGAACCTGCTCGCGATGCTGCGGCCGTTGCTGGGCGAGAACATCGAGGTGGTTTTTCAAATGGCAGAGACGGCCCCCTTGATCGAGGCCGACGTGGGGATGATCGAACAGCTGGTGACGAATCTTTGCGTAAACGCCCGCGACGCGATGCTGCCGCGCGGCGGGCGCCTGACCCTGCGGACCGGTGGGGCCGTCCTCGACGCCTTGCCGCCCGGCGCGCCGCCGGAGGCCCGCCCGGGCCAGTATGTCTTCCTGTCGATCGCCGACACCGGCTGCGGGATGGATGCGGGCACCCTGGCGCACGTCTTCGAGCCGTTCTTCACCACCAAGGGATATGACAAGGGGACGGGCCTGGGATTGGCGTCGGTCCATGGAATCGCCCAGCAACATCTCGGCTGGGTGGAGGTCGAAAGTGAACTCGGCGGCGGCAGCGTGTTTCGGATCATGCTGCCGGCGTTGACCGATCGCGCGGTCGTGCCCGCGGCGCCGGTCGCACCGGCCAAAAAACACGGGCACGAAACCATCCTCCTGGTCGAAGACGAGGACCCCGTGCGCCTGGTGCTCGGCATCGCGTTGCGCCATTGCGGCTATCAGGTGCACGAAGCCTGCGATGGGAAAGAGGCGGCAGAGCAATGGACCGAGCGCCTCCCGGAGGTCGATTTGCTCATCTCCGACATGGTGATGCCAAACGGGATGAGCGGACTGGAATTGTTCGACCATTTCCAGCGGGCGAAGCCGGACTTGCGTGCGATTATCGCCAGCGGCTACAGCGTCAAACTCAACCGACTGGAGCCATTGAATCGCCCGGGCGTCGAGTATCTGGCCAAGCCGTTCACGATCGAGACGATCACCGGCATGGTTAGGAAATGCCTCGATGCAGTCCGGCCTCCGAGGTAGCGCGGGTTGTCCCCAACCCGCCTTTCGCTCCGTCCACCTCAAAGATCCGCCCCGCGGGTTGGGACAACCCGCCCTACCCCAACCCGCCGGCGAGCGGCTTTGACTCTTGCCCGGACCGGATAAATATCCCTACACAAGTCCTGCATGCTCCCCTGCCCTGTCCGGCTGGCCGCGCTCGCCCTGCTGGTCCCTTTCACGATTTGGGCCGCAACCAATAGCGCCCCCTCGGCGCTGCCCATAGTGGATGCCATCCCAGCGCCCCGCGACGTGGCGCGGCCCGGCACGATTGCCCTGGCGGTCGACGCCACGGATGTCGTCCATGGTATCTTCAAGGTCTCAGAGACGATACCCATTGCAGCCCCAGGGCCCCTGACGCTGCTCTATCCCAAATGGCTGCCGGGTGATCATTCGCCCGGCGGCCCGATTTGGGAACTCGCGGGTTTGAAAATCAGCGGCGGCAGCCAGTCCGTTCCCTGGAAGCGGGACCCGGTGGACGTCTATGCCTTCCATGTCGATGTGCCCGCCGGGACCTCCCGCCTGCAGGTGGATTTCCAGTTCCTCGCGCCGACCGACACAAGTCAGGGCCGCATCGTCACCACGCCGGCCATGCTCAACCTCGAGTGGAACACGGTGGCGCTCTATCCCGCCGGCTTCTACGTGCGCCGGATAGAGGTCGAGGCCTCGGTCACTATCCCCGAGGGCTGGAAGATAGCGACCGCACTACCCGTCGCGGCCCAACAGGGTTCCACGATTCATTATCAACCTGTCCCTTTTGACACGCTGGTGGACAGCCCGGCGTTCGCGGGCGCCTACGTGCGCGTCGAGACCCTCGCGCCGGGCGTGCGCCTCAACATCGTCGCCGACCGGCCCGAACAGCTCGCCGCCACCGCCGAGCAGATCCAGTGGCACCGCAATCTCGTGACCCAGGCGGTCAAGCTTTTCGGAACGCAGCATTACGATCATTACGACTTCCTGCTGGCGTTGAGCGACCGTCAGGGAGGCGTCGGACTGGAACATCACCGCAGCTCGGAAGACGGCGTCGGCGGCAAATATTTCACCGATTGGAAGGACAGCGTCACCTCCCACGACCTGCTGCCGCACGAGTACACGCACAGCTGGAACGGCAAGTTCCGCCGACCGGCCGATCTTTGGACCCCCGATTTCCGCGTGCCGATGCAGGACAGCCTTTTGTGGGTCTACGAGGGCCAGACGCAATTTTGGGGCTTTGTCCTGGGCACCCGCGCCGGCCTCCTCACGAAGGAGGACACACTGGGCGCGCTCGCCGCGATCGCCGCGGCCTACGACGCCCGGATCGGCCGGACCTGGCGCCCGCTGCTCGACACCACCAACGACCCCGTGATCGCGCAGCGCCGACCGGAGCCGTGGTTGAGCTGGCAGCGCTCTGAGGACTATTACAACGAGGGTCTGCTCGTGTGGCTGGATGCGGACAGCCTCATCCGCCAGCTCTCGGGCGGCCGGCGCTCGCTGGATGATTTCGCCCGCGCCTTTTTCGGGGTCAATGACCGCGACTGGGGCGAACTGACCTACGATTTCGACGACATCGCTCGGACGCTGAACGGCGTCCAGCCGCACGACTGGGCCACGTTTCTGCGGGATCGCCTCGAGAAGACCAGCCAGCACGCCCCCCTCGACGGGCTGACCCGCGGCGGCTACCGCCTCGTCTACACGGAGACCCCAAGCGAATGGACCAAGAGCACCGAGAAGCAGCGCAAGATCACCGATCTGACCTACTCGGGCGGATTTGTCCTTGGCCGGGAAGCGGAAGTCGTCGGGGTCGTCTGGGACAGCCCCGCCTTCAATGCCGGCCTGACGATCGGGACCAAGCTGGTGGCGGTCGACGGCCGGGCCTACGACACGGATGATCTCAAGGCCACCATCAAGGCGAAGAAGTCGCCGATCACCCTCCTCGTGCGCACGGGCGACACCTATCGCACGGTCGTCCTCAATTATGCCGGGGGCTTGCGCTACCCGAACCTCGAGAAGACCGGCCCCGGCCCCAGCAGCCTCGAGGCCCTGCTCGCCCCAAAGCCGTAGCAAGCGGCTTGCGCTGACCGCACGGGGGTCGTTAATCAGGGCTGAAAATTTCGGCCATGAACAAGCCTGCCACGCCCAGACGGAAACGACTCGCCCTTGCCGCGGGCGCACTGGTTGTCGTTGCCGCCGCGCTCTATCTCGCGATCGGCCATCGGCGCAACTTGGTCCTCACCGGCGTCGTCACAACGGACGACGTCATCGTCAGTCCCGAAATCACGGGGCGCCTGGAGCAGCTCCTGGTCCGTGAAGGCGATGTGGTCAAGGCGGGGCAGCTCCTGGGGACAATCCAGTCCGGGGAATGGAAGGCCGACCTCGCCTTCGCCGAAAACAGCGAGCACCAGGCGGCCTCCGTCGTGGTGCAGGGTGCGGCCGACCTCGCCTATCAGAAGACGCTGACGGAGAGCCAGATCACACAGGCCGAGGCCAACCTGGCCGCGGCCCAGGCGCAAGTGGCGGTGGCAGAATCGGATTTCGAGAACGCACAACTCAACTTCAAGCGGGAGGATGAGCTCTACCGCTCCGGTACCGATTCCGTCCAAGCCTTTGACACCGCCCGGACAACCCTGGCGGGGGCCCGCGGGCGGCTGGATTCAGCCCGGAAACAGGCACTGGCGGCGGAAGCCGCGGTCAACGTGGCCAAGGCCAACCTGAGCCAGGTCGAGGCGCGCCGGGCCGCCCTGCAGGCCGACACCAGCGCGCTGGCCGCCCAGGGCGCGCAGAAGGACAAGGCCAGGGTCCAACTCGGGTACACCGAACTGCGGGCCCCGATCGATGCCATCGTGGATGTGCGCGCCGCGCGCCAAGGCGAGGTGATCATTCCCGGGCAGGCTGTCGTCACGCTGGTCAACCCCGACGACCTCTGGGTCCGCGCCGACGTGGAGGAGAGCTATGTCGATGGCGTCCACCTCGGCGATGTCCTGACCGTGCGGCTGCCCTCCGGGGCCGAACGTCCCGGGACGGTGTTCTTCCGCGGGGTGGACGCCGATTACGCGACCCAGCGCGACGTCAGCCGCACCAAACGCGACATCAAGACCTTCGAGATCCGCCTGCGCTGCGACAATCGCGACCGCAGCCTGGCGCTGGGCATGACCGCCTACGTCCTCTTGCCGCTGCGGCGCTGACCGGACGGTCCCATGGACGACATCGAGGTCGATAATCTGACGAAGCGCTTCGGCGACTTCTGCGCGGTGGACCGGGTGAGCTTCAACGTGGCCCATGGCGAGGTGTTCGGCTTGCTGGGACCGAACGGCGCGGGCAAATCCACCCTGATCCGCATGCTGACGACCCTCGTCCCGCCCACCGGCGGCGTGGCGCGGGTGAACGGCCACGACGTGACGCGGGAGGCCGACGCCGTTCGGCGCTCGATCGGCGTCATCGCGCAGGCCATGACCTCGGACCTCGACCTGAGCGCGGAGGAGAACCTGCGCATCTTTGCCAAACTGTACAGCATCCCCCGCGCCCAGTACGAAAAGTCCATCGGCGAGCTGCTCGAGGCGGTGGATCTGGTCCCGTGGAAGGACAAGCCGCTGAAGATGTACTCCGGCGGCATGCGGCGGCGCCTTGAAATCGCGCGCGGGCTGGTGCACCAGCCGAAGATCTTCTTCCTCGACGAGCCGACGACCGGGCTCGACCCGGTCTCCCGGGTGGCCGTCTGGGAGCTGCTCTCCCGCCTAAGGCGCGAACGCGATCTGACCATCCTGGTCACCACCCACTACATGGATGAGGCCGACAAGCTTTGCGACCGGATCGCCATCGTGGACCATGGCAAGCTGGCCGCGCTCGATACGCCGTCCAGGTTGAAGGCCGCGGTGCCGGGAAAGGCCAACGCCACCCTCGACGACGTCTTCCTGCACTATACCGGCGGCGATCTGCGGGACGCCCTGCAGAACCCGTCCGGTTACCAGATGCCCGCGCGGCCCGGCCGCTAAACCGCCATGATCCGCATCTGGGCCATGATCGAGCGCGACCTGCGCCGCTTCCGGCGCAGCCCCGCCCTGATGGTCATGTCCATGGTCATGCCCCTGATCCAGCTCGTGGTCCTCGGCTACGCCTTCGGCGGGAAGATCAAGAATATCGAAATCGGCGTGGTGGACCATGATCACGGGGTTCCGGCCCTCCGGCTGAAGGAAATGTTTCAGGCCATCGCGGCCAACGCCCGCACCTTCGTCACGGTGCCCTACGACGACGAGGCGACCGCGCTGCGCGACCTGCGCGAGGGCCGGATCAACGGCCTCGTGACCATTCCTCCGGAATTCTCCCGCAAGGTGCTGGCCGGCGCGGCTCCGCGCCTCGGGCTGATCGAGGATAACACCGACCAGTTCGCCTCCTCGGCCCTGGAGGGCGCCTTTCAGCCGCTGCTCGCCGCCTATGGGCAGGAGCCCTCCGGGGTGCGGCTCACCGCGAATGTCTCCCTGGCTGTGGTCGAGGTCTATCCCTATGTCCCGTACATCCAGTATCTTCTGCCCGGGACCATCGTCCTCGCGGTCTTTGTCTCGGCGATGATCGGCGGGGGCATCATCTTCATCGACGACAAGGCCCGCGGCCTGCACGAGGGCTACCTCGTGACCCCGATCACCAAGTTCGAGCTCATACTCGGCTTCAACCTCGCGGGCGTGGCCAAGGCCGTGCTCTCCGGGTTCATCCTCGTGACCATCGGCTCGGTCATTGCCGGCATACCGGATCCGCTGAACGTCTTTCGCCTGGCCCGGATGCTCGTCCTGGTGGTGTGCACGGCGCTCGCCCTCATCAGCATGATGTTCCTTCTCGTCGTGCGGGTCAGCGATCCGCTGCTGCCCCGGGCGCTGTTCGGTGTCCTCAACACCCTGCTCTTTTTCCCCAGCGGCGCCGTCTATCCCATCAAGGCCTTTCCGTCCTGGATGCGGGTCATCACGGCGGTCGACCCGTTTACCTATGCTGTGGCCGGTTTCAAGTCCCTCGTGCTCAAGAACACCGGACTCTGGGCCATCGCGCCCGACCTCGCTTTCCTCCTCGGCTTCACGGTGATCGCCATGGGAGCGGCCACCGCGATGTTCAAGCGGACCCTCTGACCGGCCGGTCCGACTCCTTCTTAGAAGGACACGTAGATGAAGGGTGCCACCGGCAGGGTCAGCCGGAAGAGGAGGTAATGAAAAAACACCCCGATGGCCACGCCCATCAGCAGCGATACGGCATGCCGGACAACCGGGGATTGCGACGGGGATTCGGAGCGGCTCATTTTTGGAGGTAACCGAGATTTTTGGACATTTCGCGGATCTTGTCCGCCACCAGGATCGCGAGCTTCGCGCCGCCCTGCCAGGTGACGTGCGTGCGGTCGCCGTAATCCTCCACGCCAAAATCCTTGCCGTAGTCCATCGCGTCGTAGCCGCCGGCCTTCCACATCGCTACGGAATGAATGTAGGCGAGATCGTCCCGCTCGCGTTCATCGGCCGTCAGGCGACGGACATAAAAGGGGCTGCTCCGGCTCAGCAGGATCAGGGTGCGCTTTTTCAACTCCTGCGGCATCGCCACCTTGATGCCGGCGGCAAAATCATCCCAGACCGGCGCGTAAAGCGGCCATCGCCCCGAGGCGTCCTTCCGCATTTGGAAGTGGCCGGAGGCATCGGTGCTCAGATAGCAGTACTGGCTGCAGCCGCGCACGATCGCCATCTCCACGGCGAGGTTGCCCGGGTTGTAGCGCACATCCATCGGATAAGTCAGGGTGTCCGGCTCGGGATCCGGGTAATCTTTGCGGGCCCGCAGGAAATCGGTGGTCCCGGGCATGTAGTAACCCCAGACGGTGTTTACGTGCCGGTAGGTGATCTTGTTCCAAAAATCCTGAAAATAGAACAACCGGTCGAGCCATTCGCGCGCCTTCAACTCCCGCAAGCCGGCGCCGCCCGGGGGATTCCCGATGACGTCATAATGGTTGTGCTCCGCGATGGCGGCAGCCCGGACCGGGTCGTCGATCAGCAGGCCCTTGTAGTAGGCCTCCCAAAAGACGAACCAATAGACGCCGCTGCCCGCCGGCGCGGGTGGCGCGGCGGGTGAGGCGTTCGCGATGTAGATCTGGCGGGGATACTCCCGGCGCAGGGCCTCGGCGACGACGGCGCCGGCGTCGGTGACGGTCGAGCCATTGAACGCAAAATTCACCACGCCATAACCCGGACCGAGATTCTGCTGCAGCGCCTTGGTCCAGATCCTCTGGACCGGCTGGCCGACGCCGCGAAGCACGGAATTGCCGCCGACGACCACGAGGACCTGATCGGGCCTGACCGTGGCCCGCACCAGGGACGTCATTTCGCCGATCGTCGGATAGTACTTGGTCTCGGGCGAGGTCCATTGCGTGAACCGAACGAAGGGCGAGAGATGGTTCTCGCGCGCCGCCTGGCGCCCCAGCAGGCACATGCCGCCAAAGCCCACGAGCGCGCCCAGCAGCACGGTCTTGCTCGCGAGGGCGGCCCGGAGGCTGCGAATAATTTCCACCGGGTTCATGCGCCAGAAGTGAAGAGGAGCCCTGCAATCCGCCCGGCCTCGACTACCGGATAGAAGAAAATCAGCCAGCCGAACCAGGCAAAAGCTTGCGTGGCCAGCCAGCAGGGAATCGGCTGCCTCGCCAGGAGGCGGGAGAGCGGCGGTCCCGCGATGGGGAGTTTGGCATAGCTGGCGCAGACCGCGAGTCCCAGGCCGTGGTAGAGGCCCCAGAGCACAAAATGCCAGGCCGGGCCGTGCCAGAGACCGATGAGGGCGAAGGCGATCAGGCCGTTTAACATCCTCCGGGCGATTCCATGGCGATTGCCACCGAGTGGTATGTAGACATAATCGCGAATCCAGGAAGTGAGCGACATGTGCCAGCGGCGCCAGAATTCCTGGATGCTGGTGGCCGCATAGGGCCAGTTGAAGTTCTCCGGCAGCTTCACCCCGAGCATGCGCGCCAGGCCGATGGCGATGTCGCTGTAGCCGCTGAAGTCGAAGAGAATGCGCAGCGCGATGACCACAAAGACCGTCCAGCGGGCGGGCAGCGTCATCGTGGCAAACTTGGCCACGGGCCCGTAGAAGGCGATGGCCAGGGTGAGGTTGTCGGCGATCACCACCTTCTTGAGGAAGCCCAGCGCGACGCGGCGCAGGCCAATCGAGACGTCATCCACCCCGACCCCGCGCGCACCGTGCTCCAGCGAGGGGATGAACTGCGTGAAGCGCTTGATCGGACCGGCGACGAGCGAGGGGAAGAAGATCGCAAAAAGCAGGAAGCGGAGCGGATTGCGAATGGGAACCGCCCCCCGGCGGACCTCGTAGAGGTAGTGGATGAATTCAAACGCGAAAAAGCTGATGGCCAGGGGCGGGGCGGCGGGCAGCAGGCTTCCCGCGGATTTGTCCGCCGCGGCGCCCCAGGCCGCGTGGATGTGCCCCAGCGCCTCGCCGGCGAGAAAGTGGGAGTATTTGTAGAAGGAGAGCGCCAGAACGCTCAGGGCGATGCCGGCGGCGCAGGCGAGGCGGCGGCGCGTCAAGCCCAGGGCGTAGGTGGCGGTGCCAATGACGATGATCGGCAGCATCCCGGCCGGTCCGGCGAAGTGGTAATGATACGCCACGCAGGCGAGGGCAAGAAAGGGCAGCCGCAACGCGGGCCGGCGCAGCAGCCAGTAGGCCGGCAGGACGATACCGGCGAAGATGACGAACCAGTAGGTGTCAAAGATCTTGCCGAAGTCCTCCGGAGTCGCGGGCGCAAATATGGCGGTAAGGTCGTGAAACCATGCGGCGTTGGCGATCATCCCCGGACACCAATTTCATTGGTTACCTCGGCAACTCAACATTAATGGCCATCGGACATTCAGCGCCTCTCCTAACGCGCATGGCCGCGCGCATCTCCCCGATGATCGGCATTTGACTGGCAGAGCGTTGCATGTCTCATTGGGTCGTACTGGCGAAAGGCGGGCGCAGCAGGATCTCCCGCCGAAGAACTCTCGGATCGCGATTCGATGCCGCCTCTTGCCATCATCTCCGAGCGCCGCTTCCGCGGCGCAATCTTCCCGTGAACCAGCCCACACCGCGGGCCCAGCCCGCTTTGCCCACCCTCCGCTTCATCGCCATCGCCAAACTGGTGAAGGGCCTGCTCGTGGTGGCCATCGGCTTGGGCGCGTTCCGGTTGATCAACCGGGACCTGGCCGAATCCGCCCGGAACCTGACCACCCACTTCCGCATCGACCCCGAAAACCATTATGTGCGGCGGCTCATCGAAAAGCTCGCCAACATCGACGCGGCCCACCTGCGGGATTACGGAGTGGTCTCGCTCCTATTTGCCGCCGAGCTTTTCACCGAGGGCATCGGCCTTTGGCTGAACCAGAATTGGGCCAAATACATGGTGCTGGTCGGCACGGGTTTTTTCATCCCCTTTGAGGCCGTCGCCTGCTTCCGGCGCTTCTCCTGGGAGCATCTCCTGCTGTTCGCCGTGAATGTCGCGATCGTGGTCTACGTCGCATTCGTCGTGCGCCGGGAGCACACCGCTCCGGCACCGCCGCCCTGACCGCCGCCTCAGGCCTTCCGACGCGTCCCTTCCATGTTCGGCAGGAAGCCGGTCAGGAGGCCGATCAAGGGCAGGAACGCGCAGACCTCGAAGACGTAATTGATGCTGGTGTTATCCGCGAGTTTGCCGAGTACGGCCGAACCGACGCCGGCCACGCCGAAGGCGAAGCCGAAAAACAGGCCCGACACGAGGCCCGTGCGCCCGGGAATGAGCTCTTGGGCATAGACCAGGATGGCGGCAAAGGCCGAAGCAAGAATGAGGCCGATCACGACGGTCAGACTGACCGTCCAGCCCAACCCGACATGGGGCAGGATCAGGGTGAAGGGGGCGACACCGAGGATGGAAATCCAGATGACATACTTGCGGCCAAACCGGTCGCCGAGAGGTCCTCCCAGGATCGTTCCCGCCGCCACCGCCAGGCTGAAGACCGAGGAATATAGGACCGCCCGCGTCACCGAGAGATGAAACTTGGCGATCAGGTAAAAGCTGTAGTAGCTGGAAAAGCTGACCAGATAGAAATACTTCGAGAAGATGAGCGCCAGGAGGACGGCCACGGACACCGCGACTTTGATCCGGGGAAGGCCCGGGCCCGGCGGCCGTGCCAGCGTCGAGCGGAGGCGGTCGCGATGGCGATGATACCAGCCGCCGACCTTGGCCAGGATGATGATGCCCAGGAGAGCGGCGACGGAAAACCAGAGTACGCGGTCCTGCCCGCCACGCACAATGAAAAGGGCCGCGAGGACCGGGCCGAGGAAGCTGCCAAAATTTCCTCCCACCTGGAAGAGGGATTGGGCAAACCCGTGCCGCCCGCCGGAGGCCATCCGCGCCATCCTCGAGGCCTCAGGATGAAAAACCGCCGACCCCATTCCCACCAGCGCGGCCGCCACGAGCACCAAGTCGTAGCTGGCCGCAAAGGCCAGCACCACCAACCCGACCAGCGTGACGCTCATGCCCATCGCCAGAGAATAGGGTTGCGGCCGGCGGTCCGTGTAATAGCCGACAAAGGGCTGCAGCAGCGACCCGGTGAGCTGGAAGCAGAAGGTGACGATGCCGATCTGGCTGAAGGAGAGCGCAAAGCAGGCCTTCAGGAGCGGATAGATGGCCGGCAGCATCATCTGCATGGCGTCGTTGAGCAGGTGGGCGACGCTGAGCGCCAGCAGAACGCTCATCACGGTGTTCCCGGGTCCGGCCGGGCCCTCAGGGCTGCGGTCCACAACTACTGCTGGCCGCGCAGGATATTGCCTACGATCCCGCCGATGACGCCCCCGGCCGTGGCCTCCTGGGCGTCCGGGTGCGGGAGGTAGTGGGCAATGGACTCGGCCAGATTCAGGATCGGCATGCTCTGCAGCCACGCCTTGCCCGGGCCCGTGAGTGTGGCCAGGAAGATGCCCTCCCCGCCGAAGATCATGTTGCGGACTCCGCGAACCCGCTGGATGTCAAACTGGAGCGAGGGCGTGATGATGCCGACGTGGCCGGCGTGGACCAGAAGCCGCTGGCCCGGCTGCAAGTCCTCGACCACCACTTCGCCCGAAAGGTCCAGCCAGACCGTGCCGGGACCGGTGACCCGCTGGAGGATGAAGCCCTCCCCGCCGAAGAACGAGGCTCCGAGCCGCTGCTGAAACGCCATCTCGAGTTTGACGCTGGTTTCGGCGACGAGAAAAGTCTCTTTCCGGCAGATGAGCGACTCGCCCGCCGCCAGCCGGAAGGGCAGGATATGCCCCGGAAAGCGCGGCGCGAATGCCAGTCGGCTGCGCCCGGAGCCGATGGCGGTATAGGTCGTGATGAAGAAACTCCCTCCGGTGAGCGAACGCTTGAGGCCGGAAAGCAGGCCCCCGCCGGTGTTGGTGTCCATCTGGACGTCGTCGGTCATCCACGCCATGGCGTGGGTCTGGCAATACACGCTTTCGCTGGGGGCGAGCTCGACGAGGAGCGTCGGCATGATGGTACCGGTGATGGTGGCGTTCATGGAATCGCCCACAAACGGCCATCCCGCGCGCGACGTCAAGCCCCCGGGGGCGGACGGGGCGCACTAAGCCAATTCTCGGCTTGCCCCGGAGGGCAAATGCCTGCTTTTTCTCACCTTCCTCCACGCACCCGTAGCTCAATTGGATAGAGCGTCTGACTACGGATCAGAAGGTTGGGAGTTCGACTCTCTCCGGGTGCACCAATTTCTCGGCCGGTGCTGCCGCTCGCGGCAGGCATCCGGCGAACTGCCGAGGCCGTAGTAGCGGAATGGGCGCATTTGTCCGCTGGTTCCTTCTCGCGTTCGTCCTGGCTGCGGAGGCGCGGGCCCACGACCCTGGGCTCAGCACGACCCAAGTGGAGTTGAGGCAGGATGGACTCGTTGCGACCATCGGGTTCGCGCCCAACGATCTCCACGGACTGCTTTCTCCGGCGGCGGCGCCCCAGTCCTCCAATTGGTCCGAATCCGATTTTGCCCACGCCCGAGCCGGGCTCGAGAAGCTCGGCCCCGGTTTGCTCGAGGTGCGTGATTCGGTCGGGGTGCTCCCGTGGGCGAGGGATTCAGTCTCGTTGGCCACCGGCCAAAGCATTCTGTTCAAGCTCGAGGCCGCACGCCGGCCCGTGGGTCGAACCGTCCTCCGATCGATGGTCCTCGATCGCATGCCCCCCGGCCACCGCAACTATGTCTCCGTCGCCGACGAAAAGGGAACGCTGCTGGCGGAAAAACTGGAGGGGAGCAACGATCGCCAGGTCACGCTTGACCTGCCGGAGGTCGGGGGGACCCAGGGGGCTGGTCCAGCCGCCCCGCCGATGCCGACCTTCTGGGGATTTTTGGCTCTCGGCCTCACCCATATCTGGACGGGATACGACCACCTGCTCTTCCTCTTTGGCCTGCTCGTCGTCTGCCGGAGCTTTCGGTCAATTGTGGGAATCATCTCCTGCTTCACCGTCGCCCATTCGATCACGCTCGCCCTCGCCACCCTGAAAATCGTCAGCATTCCCAGCAGCATCGTTGAGCCGATGATCGCCGCCTCCATCATCTATGTTGGGGTGGAAAATCTGGTCCGCCGGGGCGCCGAACCGCGAGGGCGCTGGGCCCTCACCTTTGCGTTCGGGCTCATCCACGGCTTCGGCTTCGCCAGTGTTTTGCGCGAGCTCGGCATCGGCTCCCATGGCCGAGGCCTGGCTTTGCCCCTCTTTACCTTCAATCTTGGGGTCGAGCTCGGACAGGTTTCCATCGCGCTCCTCGTGCTGCCGATCGTGTGGCGGCTGAGAAAAAATCCAAGTTTCGTTCTCAGGGGCGTCCCGGTCCTCTCGGGCTTCGTGGCCCTGGCGGGCCTCTACTGGTTCCTGGAGCGCACCGTGTTCTAGCGAGAGTGGCTGCGACGGACGATTTCTCGCGGTCGATTTTTGAACCCGCGGTCGAGCGCTCCCAGGATTTTCGAAAACCAAAAAAATTTGGGCTTCTACGTTCTGCGGGCGAGGGCAGATGCCCCCCCGCGCAATAATAGCCACGATAATTTTTATCGGGCATCTGCGGATGTGGATGGATCGAAGAAATCCCAAATAACATGAAAGCCCTCCCCCTCTTCAGAATCCTCCTCGTCGCGCTTGGCCTGATTGGTTTCTGCCGTTCCAGGCTGCTCGCCGCCGAGCCGGCCGTCCCGCCGGTTCGCCTGGACGAGCGGATCATTCTCGTCGCCCCGACGGAAACGACCCGCGAGGACCGCGAAATCATCCTTTGGCAGGGCCGGGTCAAATCCGCGCTCGCCGCCGAAAAGCCCAGCTGCGGGAGCTTTGAGCGGCTGGGCTGGGCCTATGTCGCCAAGGCTCGCCGAACCCTCGATGCCGGCTACTACAAACTGGCCGAGAAAACAGCCGATGCCATGGACGGGCGTTTCGGCGTGACCGACGAGGCGCTGCTTTTACGGGGCAGCGTCGATCACAACCTGCACCGATTCGTCGAGGCCGAGACGGTCGCCCGGCTGCTGGTGGCGCGTCGGGGCCTGGCTTTCGACTATGCGTTGCTGAGCGACGCCCTGATGGAGCAGGGGAAGCTCGCCGAATCCGTGGCCGCCTGCCAAAAGATGATGGCCCTGAAACCCGGCGTGGATGCCTACAGCCGGGCGGCCAATCTCCGCTGGCTGACCGGCGACCTTCCCGGCGCGATCGTGGCGATGGAGGCCGCGGTCGGCGCTGGCAGCCCCCTCGATGCCACCAACACGGCTTGGACGCTGACACGGCTTTCCGGCTACTACCTCCAGGCTGGGCGCCAAGAGGACGCCCTCCGGGTCGCAGAGTCGGCGGAGCGTCTGGCGTCCGACTATCCGCCGGCGCTGCTCGCGCAAGGCCGCGCTTTCCTCGCCCTGGGCCGACCCAGCGCGGCCGTCGTTCCGCTCGAGCGAGCGGAGCGCCTCAATCCCCTCCCCGAATACCAGTGGTGGCTCGCCGACGCCCTGCGCGCCGGCGGGGATGAGGTGGCCGCCACCCGGATGGAAGCCGACATCCGGGCCCGCGGTGAGGCCGCCGATCCCCGCACCTATTCCCTTTTCCTGGCCACGCGTCACGAGAACACCGCCGATTCCATTCGGCTAGCCACGGCCGAGCTGTCGATCCGGGGTGACGTCCTGACCCAGGACGCCCTGTCGTGGGCGCGCGAGGCGAATGGCGACCATGCGGGCGCCGCGGCCGCCATGCAGCACGCCCTCTCGGCCGGCACCCAGGATGCCAGGATCTTCCTCCATGCCGGCGAAATCGCGCTCAGCAGCGGAAATGAAGCCTCGGCCCGGAAATACTTCGACGAGGCCCGGAAATACGCCGGCACCCTCACTCCCAGCGAGAAAGGCCTGCTCGACTCCCGCCTGCGGCGGCAGGCGACGACACCGACCCTGCAGCCCGGCTGAGCCCGGTGACCCAATTCCAACGTTCGGTAAACGAAAGCAGAAACCAGAAGTCATGAAAATGAAAAGCCTCAAGAATATCCCCGGCCTCCTGGCCGTGATCGCCGGCGCGGCCCTGTTCGCGCCCAGTTCCACCCTGGCCTCCAGCCACATGGACGCGCCCCTGATCACCCTTGATCCGGCGGCGAACACGACCGACGTGTACGCCTTCGTCGCCAACCAACCGAACGGCCAGAAAGCCCTGGAGGTGGCGCTGGGCGTCTACCCGTTCGAGGAGCCGGGTGTCGGTCCCAACGCCTATAACTTCGACCCAAATGTCCTCTACCAGATCATCCTTTCCACGGGAAAAGATGTGGCGGCGGGCAATGACTCGATCATCTACCAGTTCCAGTTTCGCACGGCCTATAAGACGTCCGGGACCATTCTCCAGTCCTATATCGGCGTGGTGAACACCGACGGAGATGCCGGACAAAACCTGGTCCAGACCTACACGGTCACGAAGGTGGTGAACGGCGTGAGCACGGTCCTGGGCACGGGCATCGTTCCGCCGAACAACCAAGGCGATGCGACGCCCCACTACAACGTGGGTGAAAGCGGCGAAAATCCCGCCAAGCCGGGCGTGACTTCCGCCAGCCAGCTCGACGTCTACACGAGCGGGGCGATCACCAATCTGGCCAACGGGTACCGGTCCTGGGCCGGCCAGCGTGAAGACGGGTTTTACGGTGACGTCAACTCCATCTTCGATCTCCTTAACCTGAGGACGGGCGGCGCCAACTCCTTTGACAGCCAAAGTGGCTACAACGTCCACATGATCGCCTTGGAGATCCCAGTGGCGGAGCTGGGCGGCGACCAGCAGGTCGTGGGCGTCTACGCGACGACGAGTCGGCAACAGATGTCTGTGCTTTCGAGCGGCGCCGGTTCCGCCACGCCCGCGCTGAGCGGCGGCTTCGTCCAGGTCGCCCGTCAGGGCAATCCGCTCTTCAACGAGGTCCTGGTGGCAATCAAGGACAAGGACCTCTACAGCCGTACGAAGCCCTCGAGCGACGCCGCCCTTTTCCAAAACTACGCTAGCACCCCGGAGCTCGCCTCGCTGGTCAACACCATCACGTTCGGCGGCCAGGCCGTCGCGCCTACGACCGGCCGGTCCGACCTCGTCGGCATCTTCATTCCAGACATGCTCAGGGTCGACCTTTCCACCGGGCCGGCGCGCCTGGCCGCCGGCGGCACGGGCTTCCCCGCCTTTCCCGACGATGCCGGGTTTTCCAACCAGAGCGTGTTTGGGGGCGATACGCTGCAGAGCAAGGTGCAGGCCGGTTTCGGCGCCGGCGCGGTCGCCGGAGGCTGGCCCAATGGCCGCCGCTTCGGCGACGATGTGATCTCGATCGCCGTCACGGCGGTGATCAGCGATCTACGGACCAACCCCCTCACCATTCGCTCCGCGGCCAATATTGACAACGTCACCGGAAATGACGCCGTCTATAACAAGGTGTTTCCCTTCGCCGGGACGCCCTTCAATGGCCGGAACTATCAGCACAATCCCGGGATCGGCCCGATGCCGATCGTCGACTTCTCGGCTCGCGGCCCGATCGGCTCGAGCACTTCGCCCCTCATCGGCGGGTTCATCGTCCAGGGCAGCAAGCCGGTCCAGGTTCTGATCCGCGCCCGGGGTCCCAGCCTGACCGCCCTTGGTTTCACGAACGCGGTTTCCGCCACGACCGTGTCCGTGTATTCCGGCATGACGAAAATCGCGTCCAACGCCGGCTGGCAGCTGACCCAACAGGCGGCCATCCAGGCGACGGGCTATGCTCCCCCCAGCACCGCCGAGGCGGCCGTCCTCCTGACCCTGGCCCCGGGCGGCTACACCGTGGTCGTCGAGGGCACCAACGGCGCGACCGGCACCGGCTTGTTCGAGACCTTTGCCATCGAGCCGAACCCGTAGTCCCCTCGTTTCCGTTATTTCCCGCCAGGGAAGCAGCCAAAGCCCGGGCCGCGAGTGCCCGGGCTTTTTTTGCCTCGAATCTCCCTCCCCGGCCGGCAACCCTGGCGCGGAGCCCCACTATGAACTTCGTCCCAGCGCGCTCTGCGTCCCTTCGCTTCCGCCATGGCTTTGCCGCCGCGGCCGTGCTCATCGTGGCCAGCCTGCCGCTGCGGGCGCAAGCCCCGGTCTTCTCCGAAGATTTTGAATCGGGCACCCTGAATCCGGCGATCTGGACGGTGCGCACCAGCGGCAAGGTGGAAGTCGCCATCCAGCAGGATCGGGTGGCGCACGGCCACGCCGCGCTGCGCATCCACACTCCCAAGGGAGGGAGCCGCGACTACGGATTCATCGTCGCCACGCACCTGCCGGATTCCCTGCGGGCGCATTGCTTCGGCCGCGCGTATGTTTTCATCGGTAACGGCATGCCCGCGGGCCACGACGTGCTGCTGAACGCCGGCTCGCCCGGGTATCCGACCTCAAACTTCCTCGAAGTCGGAGCTTCGGGCGGCAAGAACGTGATGACCTCCTACCAGCAGAACGGCGCCGACGTGCCCCGGGGCGAGACGCTCGCACGGGGCAGCGCCTATCCCGTCGGCCGCTGGTTTTGCCTGGAGTGGGAATTTACCGACCATCCCGACCATACGATCGTCTGGATCGACGGCGCAAAGGCGGCGGAGCTGGCCGGGTTCACCTTCAAGCCCCGGGCGGCCCGGCCCCCACGGCCCGACGGCTCGGCCGCGCCCGATCCCGACGCGGCTCCGCCTGCCGCCGCCGCGCCCGTGGCGGTCCCCGGCACGGACCTCGTCAAGGGTTTTGACGACTTTGCTTTCGGTTTCCGAGCCTGGGGCGCGGGGGCCCAGGACGATTTCGATATCTACTACGACGACGTCGCGCTCGACACCAAGCGCATCGGGCCGGTGCCTTGAGAGGCCGACCGTCCTGAGACTTCCGGCGGCATGGAGGAATCCGGGTTAGGCGAGCGCGACCCGGCCGGTGCTGTCGCCCAACCGCGGGAGGGTGGCTCCCACCCGATCGAGCATCGACAGCCACAGATTGGTCACCGGCACGCCGTCGCAGTGCATGTGGCGGCCGGACCGGACCGTGCCGCCGGCCTTGCCGAGCATGAGCAGCGGCAGGTTGTCATGATTGTGCCGGTTCCCGTCGCTGTTGCCGCTGCCGTAGGCGATGACGGAATTATCGAGGATCGAAAGGCCGTTGCTCTCCTTGATCGCGTCGAGCTTCTTCAGGAGGTACGTCAGCTGACCCACATGGTAGGTGTTGATCTTTGCCAGCATCGCCTGCTTGGCCGGATCGCCCATGTGGTGCGAGGTTCCGTGATGCGGGACGTTCGCGCCCGCCCAGCCGTAGGTCTGGTTGCTCTGCTCGTCGGCGAACGGCAGGGTGACGACGCGGGTGAGATCGGTCTGGAAGGCGAGGACCATCATGTCGAGCATGAGGGGAAGGTGGACGACGTAGTTGTCGTTGGTCGTGGCGCCGCCCAGCTTGCGGGTGCCGGCGCTCTGGTCGAGCGTCGGCCGCACGGCTCCCGGCGGGGGCGGAGTCACCCCCTGTGCGTTCTTCGCCAGCCGCACTTCGATTTCCCGGACGGAGGTGAGGTACTCGTCCAGCTTCTGCCGGTCGCTGTAGCCGACCTTCCCCTCGACGCGGTTCGCGTCGTCGAGGACGTAATCGAGGATGCTCTTGCGGTCGTTGTCCCGACGCGCGCGGCTCTCGGCGGATTCCCGGGGATCGACATTGGTGAACAGGCGGTCGAAGACCGAGCGCGGATCACAGTCCTTGACGACCGGTGTGGTGTCACTGCGCCAGGAAATCGTGTGGGAATAGGCGCAGCTGTAGCCGCTGTCGCAACGGCCGATCTGCCGGCCTTCCTCCATTCCGAGTTCCAGCGAACGGAACTTGGTCAGGTGCCCGATCTTATCAGCGGCCGCCTGATCGGCGGAAATGCCGGTCCGGAGGTTCGCCCCCTCGGTCTTGCGCGGCTGCGCCCCGGTGAGATAGGCGGACATGGCCCGGGCGTGATCTCCGGGGCCGTCGCCGTTGGGGTTGGCCTTGTCGCAGATCAGCCCGCTCATGACCATCAAGCGGTCTCGGAAGGGAGCGAGCGGCTGCAGCGTGGGCGGCAGCTGGTAATCGGAGCCGATTGAGCTGGGGGTCCAATTCGGCATATGGATGCCGTTGGGCACATAGAGCCAGGCCACGCGCTTGGGCGCGGCCACCGCCTGGGCGGCCGTTTTGGCGTCCGCGCCGAAGAGCCGGGTCGGGACCATGGATTCGAGCACCGGCAAGGCGATCGCCGTGCCCAAACCCCGCAACATCGTCCGTCGTGACATAATCAGCTGGCTCATGAATCACCTCTTTTTTGTTGGTTGTTATCCGGCGCCCTTGAGTCGCTCCGCGCGGCCCCGCCGGCCGCCGTGGAAATTTTTTCTTCCTCCGGGGCCCGCGGCGGTGTGGCGCTGCCGGCCACGTGACGGGTTTCGGTTTCCAGGGGGCGCCCAGCCCGCTTCTGGAAGGCGTCGCTGCGCACGATCTGCTCGATCATGACGGAGAGCCGGTTCCCGTTCTTCCTCATCGCCGCGGTGATCGCATCGGTGGTCCGCTGGTCATAGCTCTCCAGACCGCGGCCCAGGGCGAAGGTCAGCATCTTGCCCACCATGCAGCTGACGAATTCGTCCTGGCGCGCCAGGAGAATCCGCCGCAGTTCGGCCGGACCGTTGAAGGCGATTCCTCCGGGCAGCGTGCCGGAGGCATCGATCCGGTCGTGGTTGCTGTCCTGGGTCCGCCAGGCCCCCGTGGCGTCGAAGTTTTCCAAGGCGAACCCAATGCCGTCCATCTGGGCGTGACAAGCGGCGCAGGCGGGGTTGGAACGGTGCTCCTCCATCCGGTGGCGCAGCGTGCCCGTCAGCTGCTTGCCCTCCGCCAGGGCCGGGACGTCGGGCGGGGGCGGGGGCGGCGCGGCATCGAGCAGGTTCTCCAGGACCCACTTGCCGCGCTGCACCGGGGAGGTGCGCCCGGGATACGAGGTCAGGGTGAGGATACTGGCCTGGGTGATCACGCCCCCGCGCTGGGTCCCGGCCAGCGAAACCCGCTGAAACCCCTCGCCGGTGACTCCCGGAATCCCATAATGCTTGGCAAGCCGGCCGTTCACAAACGTGAAATCGGCGTCGAGAAAATCGAGAACGCTGCGATCCTCCTGCACGATCGCGGTGAAAAACAGCTGCGTCTCCCGCGTCATCGCGCTGCGCAGCGACTCGTCAAAATCGGGAAACTCCGCCGGATCGGGTGTGACGTTGTCCATCGCCCGGAGCTGGAGCCACTGCCCGGCAAAATTGCCGACCAGGGCCGCGGACTTCGGGTCCTTGAGCATGCGGCGGATCTGCGCGGACAGGTTGGCGCGCAGCTGGCCCTTGGCGGCGAGCCCGAAGAGCTCGTCGTCGGGCATGCTGCTCCAGAGGAAATACGAAAGGCGGCTGGCCAGCTCGTAATCGGTCAAGGTGTGAACCCCGGCCGCCTCACCGGGCTGCGGATCAAGTTCCATGCGAAACAGGAAGGCGGGAGAAACGAGCACCGCCTGGAGCGCCATGTCGACGCTCTGGGCAAAGGGCCGCCCATCGGCGTCGGCCCGCGTCCACAGGGCCATCAGCCGCGTCACCTCGTCCGCGCGCACCGGGCGCCGAAAGGCCCGGGTGGCAAAGTGCCGGACGATGGTCTCCGCCGCCTGCGCCTTGCTGACGGCCGGCGACGGGAGCGCCACCATCACCCGCCGATAGCTCTCGGGCATGCGGTCGGGCGTGATCTCCTCCGGGCCTTCGGCCTCGATGTAAATCACTCCCAGGGTGGGCTTGCCGGTATGAGACGGCGGCGGCCCCCCGAATCCGGGAGGCGGCCTGCCCTTGCCGGCCCCGCCGCGGCGGCCCGCACCCGTCGGGTTGAGCGCCGCCGCCTCGGCGGCATTTTCCGCCGCCACCGCGGCCGCCTCCTCCGCTTCCAGCTGCGCCGCGGTCTTGGGCGGCGGCGGAGGGTACTTGCGCGCGTCCTCGGCCGCCTCCTCCGGCGTGGCGCCATTGAGCAGGGCGAGGGTGATCCGATGCTTGCCCGCCTGCAGATGAATCCGGTCCAGCGCGTAGACCGAGGTGTTGCGCAGTTCCTCGACGATGGTGATGGGCTGTTGCACCGGGACGCCGTCGACCTGGAAGGCCACCTTCGGTCGCTGCCGGGTCTGGGTCCCCTGGGTGCCGTAAGCCCGGACCCGCAGCACGTAACTGCCGTCGACCGGGGCCTTGTAATCGGTGTAAATTGCACCGCTGGAATTGAACACCCGGCCCAGCGGCATCGCCCGGCGCTGGCCGCCTCCGGCATTGGGACTCGATCCCCCCAGCGTCGCGTTTGGATCACACTTCGCGATCGTGCCCTCCGCCGTGGCCGCATCCCATCGCTGCAACGGCGGCGGGACGATCGGATCGCAGAGGATCGCCTTCTCCATCGCTTCGCTGGCGGCCGTGAGGTATTTCTCCATCAGCACCGGGGCCAGGGAGAGCACGTCGGCGTTGTTGTCGAAGCCGTAGCCCGCATCATCGACCGGAAACCCGTCGGCGGGCTGAAAATCGATGGCCAGCAGGCTGTGAATCGTATTGTTGTATTCGGCGCGGTTGAGTCGCCGGAACGTGACCCTCCCCGGATTGATCGGCGCCGAAGGATCGCCCGCCAGGTAGGCTCGCAGCCAAGCAATCGCCGGAGCCGCCTCCGCCAGCGTGGGCTGCGGCTCGTCGCGAGGCGGCATCTTATGGATGGTCAGGTTCCTTAGCGCCTTCTGCAGCGTCTTGGTGCCCGCCGCCAGCGCCACCTCGCTGTCGAATTGGTCGAGCCGGACGCCATTTTCGGCATCATCATCCCCGTGGCAGTCGTAGCAGTGCGATTCCAGGAACGGCTTCACGTTGTGCTGAAATTGGTCCCATTGGCTGGGGAGCTTGGCCACCGCGATCGCCGGGGCCGGGTTGCGGGGTCCGACTTTGGCGGCCCGACCGCCCAGATGGCTGTAAGCTGCCAGCAGGAGTGCGGCGCCAAGGACGCCCAGGGACAGGGCAAGCCAAGGGATCGTGGATAGCTTTCGCTCGGGAGCGGGCATCTTGGGGGCGGGAGGCAACCTCGGGTACGGAACAGGCAGACGCTTGGCCGGTGCAAGCGTTGCGCCCAACCCGGAAAAAGCTATCCGTTCTTCCGAAGCAGGGAGCTTACGGTTTGGCCGCCGTGCCCGCCGGCGCGAAGACTTCCGGATGCGATTGCTTGAATCGGCCGAGCACGCGATCGATCTCCGGCCCGTCGAGCCGCTGCAGGGCCTGGCCGGGACCCAGCCGTGAAGCCGACTCCACTGCCGCAAAGTTCGCCACGTCCTCCGCGGTCCATTCCGTCGGCGCCACGTCCCATACCCGGGCAGTCTTGTCCCAGCACGCCGTCAGAAGGAGATGCCCGTCCGGACTAAACCGGACATGGCGGACGTTCAAGGCCTGCTGCAGCGCCGGGCCCAGGGGCCGACACGTGTCCGCGTCCCAAAACCGCACCGTGTAATCGTCGCTCGCCGTCGCCACCACGCGGCCATCCGGACTGAAGGCGGCATGGACCACCGCATCGCCGTGCGCCAAGGGCGGACCGACTGGGCGCCCGGTGGCGGAATCCCAAAGCCGGGCCGTGTCGTCATTGCTCGCGGTCACCACCTCGCGTCCGTCCGGACTGAAGGCGGCGAAATTGACGGCATCCTCGTGCTGCAGCGGCGGCGTGAGGGCCCGGCCGGTAGCCGAATCCCAGATCCGGGCCGTCTTGTCCTGACTTGCGGTCACGACTCGCCGACCATCGGGGCTGAACGCCGCGCTGGTCACCCAAAAGGCATGCTGCAGCGGCGGAGCCGATAGCCGCCCGGTGGCCGCGTCCCACAGGCGGGCCGTAAAATCCGAGCTGGCCGTCAGTACCTGCCGGCCGTTCGGACTGAAGCAGACGCCGACGACCGCGCCTTCGTGCGTTAGCGGAGGACCCAGCGCGCTGCCAGTCACCGCGTCCCAGAGACGGGCACTCTGATCGTTCCCGCCGGTGGCGATCCTGAGCCCATCCGGGCTGAACACGGCCGACCGGACCCGGTCCTGGGCCAATTCCAGCCGCAGCTTCCCGGTGGCGGCATCCCAAATGCGCGCCGGGGCGGCGTAGCTGGCGGCAATGACCGTGCGCCCGTCCGGGCTGAAAGCCACCGACTGCACCTGCTCGGGGTAGCGCAGCGGCGGGGTCACCGGCTGCCCCGTCCGGGTGCTCCAAACCCGCGCCGTGTGATCCCAGCTGGCGGTGGCAACCGTGCGCCCGTCCGGGCTGAAGACCGCGTCCTCGACGGAATTTTCATGCACGAGGGTCGCGCGCAACTCCCGATCGATCCCTGTCTCCCAAACCCTCGCCAGACCGTCGTCGGAAGCGGTGGCAATCGATTTCCCATCCGGACTAAAGGCCACGCGGCCGACCGCCGCGGCGTGACGCAGCGGCGCGCCGAGCTGCCGGCCCGTGACCGCGCTCCACACGCGCACCGTGCCATCCTCGCTCGCCGTGACCACGGACTGCCCGTCGGGACTGAAGGCCGCGGACAGGACAGTATCGTCGTGCTGCAGCGCTGGCGTCAGCTCCTTGCCAGTGCTCGCCTCCCACAACCGGGCGGTGCCATCCTCACTCGCCGTCACCACGCTCTGCCCATCGGGACTGAACGCCGCGCACCGGACTGCGCTGGCGTGCCGCAACGGCGGCGCCGCCGGGTGGCCGGTGCCGACCTCCCAGACGCAGGCCGTCTTGTCTTGGCTCGCAGTAACCACGAAGCGGCCATCCGGGCTGAACACCGCCCACAGCACGGCCGCCACGTGGCTCAGGGGCGGTCCGTGCGGCGTGCCGTCGGCCGCATTCCAGACGCGCGCGGTATTGTCCCGGCTCGCCGTCAGCACAAGTCGTCCGTCAGGGCTGAACATCGCAAGGCAGACCGCATCGCCGTGCCGCAGGGGCGGGACCAGTTCCCGGCCGTCCGCGGCGTCCCAGATCCGCGCGGTGTGATCGTCGCTCGCGGTGACTATCTTGCTCCCGTCCGGGCTAAACGCCGCCCCGGCGACTCCCGCCGCGTGCCCGAGCGGCGCAAAGAGCATCCGGCCGGTGTCCACCGCCCAAACCCGGACCGATCCTCCCTGCCCCGCAGTCACGACCTCCCGGCCGTCCGGGCTGAATTCCGCGTCGTTGACCGCACCGGGATTTGCCAGCGGCGGTCCGATTGGGCGTCCCGTGGCGGCGTCCCAGATCCTGGCCGAGCGATCCTGGCTCGCCGTCAGCAGCAGGCGTCCGTCGGGACTGAATACCACCCGGTTCACGCCGGCCGCATGGGCCAAGCCCAGGCGCAGCAAGGGCACCTGCCTGATCAGGATCCCGGCCCGCCAGCGCAGCAACGGGTCCCGCGGGTCGATGCCCATCGCTCCCGCTGTCCAGAGCAGCGCCGTGGAGTAATCGCCCGCCGCGACCGCGCGGTCGGCCGCCGCCAGGTCCGTCGCGACGGTGGGTGCCTGGCTGCGCGCGATCGTCCCAGAAAGCAACAATCCGCTCGCCAGGAATACACGCCGCCAGGCGGTTCGCACCTCGAAGAGCTGTGGGGAAATCAGGGCTGGGGTCATGCTCCAAAGACCATCGGGCTCGCCTAGCCGGCCGGGCGCCAGTCGATCAGCTGCAGCTGGAGCAGCTTGCGGTCGTTGTAGTGGTTCCAGGCCAGCTCGACCGCGAGGTCGAGCGGCACACCCGCCGGGGGCAGGCGGTGCGCCATCTTCCAAGCCACGCCGTGCAGCCGGCGGCCGCTGCCGTCGTCGAACCAAAAGCGAAAGTGGTGTTCCTTGAAGATCGTCGGCGGGGGTCGTAGCATCACGCCGCGCACGCCAAAGATCGGCTCGGGATTGCCCTGCCCAAAGGGCTGGAGAGCGGCGAGGTCGTCCATCAGGCGCTCCCCGATCTGCTCCGGCCGAAGCCAAGCGGCGAGGTCGAGCCGCGGCTCGGCGATGTCACCGCCGGCGTGGTCCCGCACCGCTTCCGCGAAATGGCGGCGGAATCCTTCGATCCGGTCCTTGGCCAGGGAAATGCCGACGGCCATGGGATGGCCGCCCCAGCTCGCAAGGTGCTCCCGGCAGACTCCGAGGACCTCGACCAGGTTCACGCCGTCCACGCTGCGCCCCGAGCCCTTGGCCAATTCGCCCTCGTTGCCGAGGACGATGCAGGGCCGGTGGTACTTCCGCGTGACCCTTCCAGCCACGATGCCGACGACCCCGGGATGCCAGCCCTCGCTGAAGAGCACGATGCCCGAATGCGTGGCATAATTTTGCTCGATCAGCTGCTCCGCCTCCTCGGTGATCTGGCGCTCGATGTCCTGGCGTTCGCGGTTGAAGAGATCGAGCTGGCGCGCGGTCTCGAAACAGAAGCCGGTGTCGTCGCTCAGGAGCAGGTCCACCGAAAGGGCCGCGTCCGCCAGGCGCCCCGATGCGTTGATCCGCGGCCCAAGGCGGAAGGAGACATCCGCCGGCAGGAGGTCCTGGCCGGGCTTCAGGCCCGCCACTTCCATCAAGGCACGCAGGCCCGGGCGCCGGGTCTCCCGCAGGATGCGCAGCCCTTGGCGGGCGAGGATGCGGTTCTCACCGATCAACGGTACGAGGTCGGCGACGGTCCCCAGCGCGACGAGGTCCAGGTGGTCGCGCAGCTTAATGCTGGCGGCCCCCGGATGGTTCTCCGCGCGGAGCCGCTTGAGCAGCCCATGCATGGCCTTGAAAACGAGCCCGACGGTGCAAAAATCGCGCCAGAGCCGCTGCGTCTCGCCCCCGCCGGCCGCGGCGTGGGGATTGAGAAGAAGTCCCTGGGCCAGGGAGGACCCCTTTTCCCGGTGGTGGTCAATGACGATGACGTCGATGCCCCGGCCGATGAGGTAGGCGACCTCGTCATGGGAATTCGTGCCGCAGTCCAGGGCGATGAAGAGGTGCGGCTGGCCCTGCTCGAGCGCCCGGTCGATGGCGCTGCGCGAGAGGCCGTAGCCGTCCTCCGCCCGGCGCGGGACGATGAACCGCGGACTCAGCCCGAAGCGGCGCAGGACCGTGACGAGGAGGGCCGTGCTCGTCACCCCGTCGACGTCGTAGTCGCCCAGGACCACCACCCGCTCACCGCGCACGATGGCGGCGTGCAGCCGCACCGCCACGGCCTCGAGGTTGGGCAGCAGGAAGGGATCGCCCAGTCCGGCCAGGGCCGGCTCAAGGAAGCCGCCGACCGCCGCCGGCTCGCGGATTCCGGCGCGCCAGAGCAGCTCCGCCAGGATGGGGCTCACGCCCGCCCCCTGGCTGAGCGCCGCTACCTCGGCCGGGAGGAGCGGCGTGTGATTCCAGCGCATGTCATTGGGAGGCCTTGCTGGAACCCGTCCACTCGTATTTCGGCGCCACGTCGGCGTGGGCCTCGACATGCTTCCGGTCGCCCTTGTGCCACCAGTAGAAGATCGGACTGGCGATGAAGATAGACGAGAAAGTGCCGGTGATGATGCCGACAATGAAGGTGAAGGAGAGGTCCTTCATCACGCCGGTGCCAAAGACGAAGAGGGCCAGCGCGGCGAGAAAGGCGGTGAAGCTGGTCATGATCGACCGCGAAAAGACGCGGTTGATCGCGAGATTGATGACGTCGCGGAGCTTCATCTGCGGGTTGAGCCGCAGCTCCTCGCGGATCCGGTCGAACACGACGATCGTGTCGTTGATCGAATACCCGGCGATCGAGAGGATCGCCGCCACCATCGGGGCCGAGAACTGCCGGCCGGAAAGGACGAAGACGCCGATCGTCATGAGGATGTCGTGCACCGAGGCCACGACCGCGCCGATGGCGAAGCCGAACTCGAAGCGGAAGGCGACATAGATGAGAATGACGACCATCGACCAGCTGACGGCCTTGAGGGCGTTCCACTCGACCTCGCGGCCGATGGAGGGCCCGATGTGCTCCAAGCCGATCTTTTCCAGGCCAGCCTGCGGGTAGGCCTTCTGCAGCGCAGCCAGCAAGGGGCCGCCCTTGTCGGGAGCGGTATCGAGCTTGAGGGTCACGGTGCCGCCGCCGAGCGGGCTGACGTAGGTCGGGGTGACCTCCCCGATATGGTTCGCGTCCGCCACGGTCCGGATCTGGGCGGCCTCGAGCCTCTGGTGAAAGTTCGCGCTGACCACGTCGCCACCGGCGAAGTCGATGCCGAAGATGGCGTTGCCCTTGTGAAAGACCATTCCCAGGCCCAGTAGGATGATGGTCCAGGAGACGAGGAAGGCGGGGCGGTAATACTTGACGAAGTCGAACTTCTCGGTGTGCAGGACGTGCAGCATCGGGAACTTCTTCACGATCTCCTTCCCGATCAGCCACTCCAGCACCATGTGGCTGGTGACGAGGACCGAGAACATGGTCGAGAAGACGCCGATCGCGAGGGTGATCCCGAAGCCCCGGATCGAGCCGGTGCCGAGCCAGATCATGATGGCGCAGATGGCGAGCTGGGTGACGTGGGCATCGACGATGGTGGTGAAGGCCTTGTCGTAGCCGGAGACGAGCGCGGTCTTGAGCGACTTGCCGAGCTTCAGCTCCTCGCGCATGCGCTCGAAGATCAGGATGTTGGCGTCCACCGCCATGCCCACCGTGAGAACGATGCCCGCCAGGCCGGGCAGCGTCATGGTGGTGCCGAGGCTGGCCATGACCCCGAGGATGAAAAGCATGTTGATCGCCAGCGTGATGACCGCCACCACACCGCCGATCGTGTAGTAGGTGATCATGAAGCCGGCGACGAGAGCGGCTCCGATGACCGCGGCCCGCAGGCCGCTGTCGATCGCGTCCTGGGCCAGCGAGGGGCCGACCTCGAACTGCTCCTTGATCACCAGCGGAAGCTCCAGCGGATTGTTGAGGTCATTGGAGATCTCGATGGCCTCGCGATCGGTGGTGCCGGTGATGACGGCCGAGCCGCCCGAGATCTCCTCGTGGACCGTGGGGGCGGTGATGAGTTTGTGGTCGAGCACGATGGCGAGGCGGCCCGGCCGCCCGGTCTGCTGTCCTTCGGCGGCGATTTCGCGGGTCAGGTCGGCGAACTGCTTCTGGCCCGTCGCGTTCAGCCGCAGGTTGACCTCGGCCGCGCCATACGAGTCGATGCTGTAAAAGGCGTTCGTGATCGCCCCGCCGGTCATCTCCGGGATGCGCCGGATGAAAAGCTCCTCCGTCACGTCGTCGCCCTTGCGGTTCGTCTCGTCCAGCGTCATCGGCTCGTAGCCGGGAGGAATCTCGTCCGGGGCGGCCGCGGAAGGGGTGAGCGTGGGGTGCACCCGCTTGAACTCAAGGACGGCGGGCTTGCTGACGCTCTCGATCACGTCGGGGTTGGTTCGGGTGTCGAGGCCGGCCAGCTCCACCTCGATGCGGTTGTCGCCGATCGGGCGGATCAGGGGCTCGGCGACGCCGATGCCGTTGACCCGGTTGCTGATGATGTCGATCGCCTTGTTCAGGTTCTGCTGGCGGACATAATCCGGACCCTGGGTGGTCGCGGCCTTCGGATCGACTTCCAGCGTGACGGCGACGCCACCGGCGAGGTCGAGGCCCAGCCGCAGCTTGGACTGGGCGCGCTTGGCCAGCTCGCCGAGGAGGATCTCGTTGCGCCGGGCCAGATTGTGGACGTCGATGTCGATGTCCGGGAAATACTGCGTGAGGTCGATCTTGCGGTCGTCGGCGATCTGGCGGAGCACGACCAGCGCCGATTGCGTCTGGCCGGCCTTCGCCACCGCCTCGTCCAGGAGCTTGCCAAACTCCGCCGGCTTGGCGGTGGCGTGCTCCCGCGCGTAGACCGGAAAGGGGATGTCCTTGAGGGGCAGGAGCTCGCTGACGGCCCAGACCGCGATCGCGGCGCTGACCAGGAGCTTCCAAAGATTGCGTTTCAACATAGGGGTTGGGGCCGGCCGCGCCGGCCGCGGTACCGCGGTGGCGGCCTTATTTCTTCTCCTCGGCGACGCCGTTGCGCTTGGTCACGGACTGGATAAAGCCCTTGCCCAACTCGATCTTGGTGTTGTCGGCGATGCGGAGGACGAACCGGTCGTCCTTCACGTTCGTGATGGTGGCGTAGATCCCGCCGGTCGTGATGACCTCGTCGCCCGACTGGAGCTCGCTGAGCATCTTCTCGTGCGCCTTCTGCTTCTTGCGCTGCGGGGCGATCATGAGAAAATACATCCCGCCGACCAGGAGGACAAGGGGCAGCATCGTCACCAGGCCGTTGGGGCCGGGAGCGGTTTGCTGGGCCAAAAGGGGGAGCGCCATCAGGGGGGGGGCCATATTCGTCATTGCGTATTGAAAGTCGGCGAAGCTATTTCCAAAAAGAGAAACCCGCATCTAACGGTTTTACCTCCCCCCAAAGCAAGCTCTATCAGGATCCGGCCCCGCCTTCGGATCCCCTCCCCGCCCCTCATTGAAAAGCAAAACCGCATCCAGCTGGACCGCCGCCCGTTCCGAGGAACACTATGGTTTCAAACGCTGGGGCTCCGGCCATTTTGGCGTGGATGCGGATGGGTTCGTCAGCGTGCAGCCGCAGGCGGACGGCCGCACCATCCGGGTGCTCGACGTCATCCAGGAAGCAGGCGGCATGGGGCTTAAGGCCCCGATGGTGATCCGCTTCCAGGACCTGCTCCGCTACCGGGTGATCCAGCTGAACGAGACTTTCCGCCGGACGATGCGCGACGAGGGCTACAAGGGCGAGTACCGGGGCGTCTTTCCCATCAAGGTGAACCAGCTGCGCGAGGTGGTCGACGAGATCATTGCGGCGGGCAAGGACTACCACTACGGGCTGGAGGCCGGCTCGAAGCCGGAACTGATGGTGGCCCTGGCGATGCACGAGGGCAGCCAGCGGCTGATCATCTGCAACGGCTACAAGGACCACGACTACATCCGCCTGGCGCTGCTCGGCCGCAAGCTGGGCAAAAAGATCATCCTGGTCGTCGAGCAGCTTTCCGAGCTCGATGACATCATCCGGCTTTCCCATGAGACGGGGGTGAAGCCGATGATCGGCCTGCGCGCCAAGCTGCAGACCCGCGGCGAGGGCAAATGGGCCATGTCCACCGGCGAAAACGCCAAGTTCGGCCTCAATACCGCGGAAATCCTCTTCGCCTGCGAGAAATTGAAGGCGGTCAAGTTCACCCAGTGCCTGAAGCTCGTCCATTTCCACATCGGCTCGCAGGTGCCCAACATCATCACGATCAAGAACGCGGTGATCGAGGCCACCCGCTGCTACTGCCAGCTCTCCGACATGGGCTTTCCCATGGGGTACCTCGACGTCGGCGGCGGGCTGGGCATCGACTACGACGGCTCGCGCACAAACTTCGAGAGCTCGATGAACTACTCGATGGAGGAATACGCCCGCGACGTCGTCTTCAACATCCGGGAGATCTGCAACGCCTCGGGCGTGGCGGTGCCGGACATCGTCAGCGAATCGGGCCGGGCCGTGGTCGCGCCGCATTCCATGCTGGTGGTGGAGGTCTTCGAGCGGATCAACAAGCGCGAGTCCCTCGGCCAGCAGCACCAGCCGAAGGTGAAGCACAAGGTGGTGCACGACCTCGCGGTCATGCTGAAGAACAAGACCAAACTGGGCCGGCTCGAGCGCTTCCACGACGCCCTGCAGAAGAAGGAGGAGGCCTTCTCCCTCTTCAACCTGGGCTACCTCGACCTGCAGAACCGGGCCGCGGCCGAGTCGATCTTCTGGCAGATCTGCGAGGAAATCGCCAAGGAGGGCCGGAAGACGGGCTACCAGCCGGAGGAGCTGCACGATCTCTCCAAGCTCCTCGCCGACCAGTACGTCTGCAATTTCTCGGTCTTCCAGTCGCTCCTCGACCATTGGGCGCTCAAGCAGCTCTTCCCCGTCGCCCCCCTCCACCGGCTGAAGGAGAAGCCCACGGTCAACGCCATCCTGGTCGACATCACCTGCGACTCCGACGGCAAGATCGACAGCTTCATCGACCTGCAGGACGTGAAGGACTACATCACGCTGCACCCGCTGAACAACAAGCCCTACTACCTCGGGATCTTCCTCACGGGCGCCTACCAGGACATCATGGGGGACCTGCACAATCTGCTGGGCCGGGTCAACGAGGTGCACGTCTTCCTGGAGGAGGACGAGCCCAACGGCTTTTACATCGAGGAGGCGCTGAGCGGGAGCCGCATGGCCGACGTGATCGAGGGCGTGCAGTACCAGCAGGAGGAGCTCTGCCGCCGGATGAAGGCGCAGATCGACGCCGCCAC
>Ga0302325_10002799_pt1 | contig 41943 bp, 39 predicted proteins | sample Palsa_T0_2_FD_201948 | JGI IMG/M metagenome (GOLD analysis project Ga0302325, IMG submission 201948) | Peat permafrost microbial communities from Stordalen Mire near Abisko, Sweden - Palsa_T0_2 | ecosystem: Environmental > Terrestrial > Soil > Palsa > Peat permafrost | place: Sweden: Abisko...
AACATTGTCGGCTGTTGCGAATCAGTCTTGTCGCCTACCGGAGACTGGGGGAGGGACAGAATAGAACAAAGGATAGCAACATGAGCGACGAATTCGAGAAGGAGAAGCCGGAACGACTATCCGGTAAGGACGCAATTCATGCGGCAACGGACGCCGCAAAATACCCGCCTGTCAAAATCGAAGAGTGTGAAGAGCCGGGCGAACAGGCCAACAGCTCAAGCTCTGAAGGCGAACGATTACCAGCACTCGCTGACCAACCGAACGCCCCCGAGGTCGGCCGAAAGGCTCCGCCGCGGGTTCGAAAACCGTCTGCCATGAACGATCGCTTTTTGGCGCCGACTACGGATCTGCAAAGCTACCATGCCCGCCTGCGCGAGGCGTTCGGCAACACGATGTCCGACGAGTTCGTCCAAGTAATGCTGGGGAAACTGGTCGAGGCGCTCAGGCCGGGCCCGTATGACGAGCTTCAAGAAACGACACTGAACGCCGCGCTCGCCATGGTCAGCTCAGCCGAATGTCGATCGGAACTTGAAGCCTTTCTCTTGGTGGAGATCGTCGCCACGGGCTTTTCGGGGCTTCGCCTTTTGCGCCAAAGCCAAAAGCACATGACGGAAGACTATATTAACATTTACGGCAATTACGGGACCAAGCTGATCAGGCTTCAGCTCGACCTAATGAAAACATTCGAGCAAATGCGACGAGTAAACCAGCAGACCGTCGCGGTAGGACGCCTTGATATCCACCCCGGAGCTCAAGCCCTTGTTGGGATCGTCAACAAGACTGAGGCGGGCCAAAATGATAAACGACCCCATGCGTCAGGCCGATATCCAACGCCGCCTTTCGAATATGGCCAAAGCCCCCCGGTGCGGCGCCAAGACCCGTGGCGGCGGTCGGTGCAGGCAAGCCGCTGTCCGCGGCCGGAGGCGCTGTCGAATGCACGGCGGTGCCAGAGGCTCGGGCGGTCCCAGGGGCCAGCGGAATGGCAATTTCAAGAGCGGGCTCTGGATGCGAGAGAACATTGAAGATCGCAAAAGAATGAGGGAAAGGCTTAGCGAAGTGAGGGCACTTCTGAGGTCGACCAAGAGGGAATAGCCGTTCTGAAGCTGCTGCCGCAAAGTCGGGGATGTCAATCGGCGCGCCGTTATCGGCGTCCAAGGTTGACCCCTCTTCGGATCGCTGAAACATCTGAACCGCCGTCGAGAGTGCTGCTCTGACTAGGGTCACTGTGGACGCCGAAAGGGGTCAATATTCAGAGCCGAAACATCGCGTGATATCGCGCTCAAGCTTCTTGTCGCGCCGCGGGTGTTGCATCAACGGGGGCTAATTAGCGGCCCGGTCCACGGCCTCATCGGTCAGCGATCATCCTCAAGCATGTCGGGTTCAGTGATTAGGATGAGTGTTAGCACTTCGTCCGTAGCGGTGCGGATGGTCTGTTCGTGAACTATGTATTTCTCCGCATCCCATCGATCGAACCACGCATCAGCGCCGATCTTTCGGGGCATCGTATCGTCCGGTTTTCCGGCGTGCAGGACACCAAACGCGAAGCTATCTGCATCGAGGTCGTTCTTTGGAAACCATCGCGATGGCACATCTGCGCCGCGAGCGAACCATTTCCGGCCCGCACTCCCATGACAGACAAGCACGGCAGGGGAATGGCTACCCTCAACTAGGCGGATAGCAGTCGCTGACCGGCTCGTATGAAAGATGCCGGCGATATCGTCGATGGTCTTAAAATTCAGCTTTGAATAAGACCGCGCGATCGGGGCGAACAGATAGCGCGGCATGAGAAGGTCCGCCGCATAGTTGTTGGCGATGCGCTCCGGGGATATCCGCTCTTGCGGGCGAGATTCCTCGACCCGGCAGACGAGCGTCTGGCCTTTGTGATGGGTCCAATGGCCAATCTCATGCGCGAGCGAGAACCGCTTGCGTCTGTGGGAGCAATCTTCGCCGATCGTGATGACGGCGGCGTCGTTGCGTCCGATGATACGCGCCTCGCATCCATCGAGTTTGCGAAAGTGGACGCGGGCGCCGAGATAAAACGCTAAAGCCTCAAGATCGATCTCTTCCGGCTCGGTGATCCCCAATTCTTGAAGTAAGCGCTCGGCCGGTGTGAGATACGTCACGATTGACCGGTGCTCTCGTCATCCAGCATGGTGATCCCAAGTTCTTCGAGGTCTTCAAGCATCCCAAGCACATCTGCGTCCGACAGCTCGTTTTCATTGCGGGCTGCAAGCGTGAGCTTCACGTTAGGTGGGCAGGAAGCGAGGGTTCGCCGCAGACGTTCTCTCACATTTTCCATGCTGACGATTTTGGAGGGAGGCGCGGCCGCGCGGCTCGCTGCAAGGCCAGCTTTAGCCTCGCGCAGGCGGTCCTTGTTGGCTTTCAGGACACTCTTCTCGAAAAGGGCACGCATTTCGGCAGAGTTCTTCGCCAGGTCGCCGTGCATCTCGGCGAATTCCGCAAGAATTTCGTCATCGGATGCAGCGAGAACGTCCTCAACAAGCACATCGACTAGTCGGCCGAGCGACTCGCGCGCCTTCTTGTCCGTGTCGGTCATGGCTGCCTCCCTTGGGGATAATGCTTGTCGATCGTCCGGCGCATAAACCTCCGTTTGCTGGCATACCCTTCCTGGTCGAGATCGGTCAGTGTCCGCAACTCCTGACCCTCGTAGCCAGTCAGGATTCCGTCGACTAAATCGCGCGCCTGACGATCGTTCGGGAACAAACCGAGCAGCGCCTGGCGCGTCGCCTCGTCGCGTTCGGCAGCCATCATTCCTTCTTCCTGACTATCCTTTGAATCTTGTAGATCCACAGCGCAGTCAACTAGGGCACCAGGCTGCACAACAGGAATGACATCAGCCTGATTCTCGAGCTTCTCAACCTCGCCGTTTGCAACACTACGCATCACCTCGACAAGGAATCTTACGAGGTCGACATCCCTTGGACATTTCCTGCTGCCGGCTAGTGCCCGGCAGAGGGCCTCCTGAAGGAGATCGTCGCCGGTAAGGTTAGGTACCCATGAGAAATACGCCGAAACCTTACGCAAGCGAATCCATTGCGCGTCGGTGAGGGCGCGGACCAAAGCGGCGATCTCGTCGGGTGAACGGACTGATACGTCTGCCTTCAATCGCGCGTCCCCCTTTCGTATTCTTATGCGGTGCTAAGTACCGGTCTCGGACATTTCCGAAAAAAAACATTCTTGATGTCTGCGTGGCCGACGGAGTTCCGCATAGGAAATCGAGCACAATTCCGTGCTCGTGTTCGAAAGGAGCCGTTATGGCCGACGCTCAGGTAACGTGCATCACAAAGCCGCATCCCCAGAGCCCGCACGAGCACGTCACCCAGGTTGGCAATCCCGCCGCCGGCTGGACCTGGCCGCGTGAGCGGGTGGTCGCCAGTATCGAGGCGAAGACCAATACCTTCTACGTGCTCGATCCGAAGACCGGAAAGCGCGCCGATATTGGCGTCGTCCGCGCGGCTGGACATGCGCCGTATCTGCGGACCTACGCCGACGGCGTTTGGAACGACAATCTGCTTTCGCTCAACCAGTGCCCCTTGTGAGACGGGGCCGGAGCGAAGACTCGGCCCACTCAATGGAGAACGATATGTCAAGGAATTGCCGCTCCGGTCTTGATAACCGGTGCCGGGATAACGACGGCGAGATTCGCCACAAGGACGGTGGGACCCGCGTCGGGACGCTGCGTCAGACTTACGGCGATAACTTCGCGCCTAGTGTGCGTTGTGCGTAGCGACATGAAGCTTCATAACCTTCTGGAGCGGACGGGATCGAAGTCCCTAAGTCACCTCCTGAAGAAGCGTTGAGGCCGGATCGGAGCGAGCGACAGCGAGCCGTCCGATCCCGACAAACAGGCAGCCGCCTCGCATGGTGCCAGCCGCGTCGCGTGAGCAATTGCAATCGCTGTTACCCTGGTGTTACCCCGCCCGAAAGGTCGTTCCGCGGCGGATCGGTTAAGTCATTGATTTGCTTGGAGCGGGCGAAGGGATTCGAACCCTCGACCCCAACCTTGGCAAGGTTGTGCTCTACCCCTGAGCTACACCCGCATCCGAGAAGGGTAAGCGGCGGCGCTACCAGCACCGCGGGGCAATGCTATGCCAAAGAGCGGACCGGTTGGCAACCGGTAGCCTGCCGGACTATGAAGGCCGCCGATGCCTGCCTCGCCCGCCGACCTGTTCGCTTATCTCGATAGCCTCGGCATTGCACACCAGACCGTGAACCACGCGCCGGTCTTCACGGTCGAGGACGCCCGCACGCATGACCGCCCGGCCGGCGGATATACCAAGAACCTGTTCCTCCGCGACAAGAAGGGGGCGCTCTATCTCGTGGTCGCGCCGGAAGACGCGGCAATCGAATTGAAATCGCTGCACCGCCTTCTGGGCGCGACCGGACGCTTCTCTTTTGCCTCTGCCGACCTCATGCGCGAATTGCTGGGCGTCGAGCCCGGTTCGGTGACGCCGTTCGCCGTGATGAACGACAAAACCGGCCGGGTGACGGTCATCCTCGATGCCGCCATGATGGCGCACGAAGCGCTCAACTTTCACCCGCTGGTGAACACCGGCACGACGACGATTTCCCGCGAGGGACTGCTCAAGTTCCTCGAAGCTACCGGGCACCGGCCGAGGATCGCAGCCGTTTCGGCCGTAGCGGGCTAAAGCTCGCGATTGCATTCGGCCCGGTTCTTCCCATTTAATCAGTCGAATAGGGGAGATTGCGGCCCGCTGGGTCCAAAAGGGAAGGCGTATCAAGGAGATGTTGCAGCAAGCACAAGCCGCCGCCGCGGACACGCTGGTCAAGGACACGACCACGCAAACCTTCGTCAAGGATGTCGTCGAGGAATCGAAACGGCAGCCGGTGCTGATCGACTTCTGGGCGCCCTGGTGCGGACCCTGCAAGCAGCTGACACCGATCCTCGAAAAAGTGGTGCGCGCCGCCAAGGGCAAGGTGAAGCTCGTCAAGATGAACATCGATGAGCACCCGGCCATCCCCGGCCAAATGGGCATCCAGTCCATCCCGGCCGTGATTGCTTTCGTCAACGGTCAGCCGGCTGACGGTTTCATGGGAGCGCTGCCGGAAGGCCAGGTGGTGGCGTTTCTCGAACGCCTCACCAAGGACAGCATCGGCGGCGAAGCCAAGGATCTGCTGAAGGTCGCTGATGCGGCGCTGGCTGATGGCGATGCCGCGACAGCGGCCAACCTCTATGCAGAGCTTCTCGCCGAGGATAACAGCAACGTCCAGGCGCTTGCCGGCCTGGCGCGCTGCCATGTCGAAAGCGGCACGCTCGACCAGGCGCAGCAGACGCTCGCCCTCGTTCCGGATTCGAAGCGCAACGAACCATCCGTCGTCGCGGCGCTTGCCGCCTTGCAGCTGGCCGAGCAGGCGAAGACGCTTGGGCCGATCGCCGAGCTGGAACAGAAGGTGGCGGCCAATCCGCTCGATCATCAGGCGCGGTTCGATCTGGCGCTCGCGCTCAACGGTAAGGGCCAGCGGCTCGATGCGCTCGAACAGCTGATCGGTATCGTCAGACGCGACCGCAAATGGAACGATGACGGCGCCCGCAAACAGCTCATTCAGTTCTTCGATGCATGGGGTCCGACCGACGAAGCTACGATCGAGGGCCGCAAGCGGCTATCGTCGATCCTGTTCGCGTAGCGTCCTGGTTTCCTTCGCGGGCAGGCCAGCCGCGTTCGGTCGCGTGCGGAGTACGACATGTCGATCAATGCGATCTACAAGGGGCCCGACGACCTCCCCGGCGTGATCGCTATATTCCCGCTGCCGGGGGCGTTGCTATTGCCGCGCGGGCAGATGCCGCTCAACATTTTCGAGCCACGCTACCTGGCGATGATCGACGATGTGATGCGTTCCGGGTTGCGCGTGATCGGCATGATCCAGCCCGATCCCGCCCATCCCGGACCCGACCAGGCCAAGCCGTATCTGTTTCGGGTGGGCTGCGTCGGGCGGATCACCCAACTCGCCGAGAGCGGCGATGGCCGTTACCTGATCCAGCTCACCGGCGTCGCACGCTTCCGCATCGAAGAAGAGCTTGCCGTGATGACGCCCTACCGGCAATGCCGGGTCAGTTATCAGCCCTTCCTCGACGATTTCACCGCGCGCAAAGGCGAAGACGAGGTCGACCGCAAGGCGCTGTTGCGGACGCTCGCTGATTTCCTGAAAGCCAACAAGCTCAAGGCCGATTGGGACGGTATCGAGAACGCCCCCAACGAGGCGCTGGTCAATGCGCTGGCGATGATGTCGCCTTACGGCCCGGCTGAAAAGCAGGCCTTGCTGGAGGCGCCGGACCTGAAGACCCGCGCCGAGATTCTGGTCGCCGTCACCGAGATCGAGCTCGCGAGAGGCAAGACGGGCGAAACGCCATTGCAGTGACGAGAAAGGCCAACCGCCAGCGACGGGCCGTTGTGAATATGCTTTGCTAGAAGTGAAGCGCATTGGAGCCTGCCATGTCATCCGACCATCCCGGCGACGTTATCGATCCGAAGCTTTTGGAAATCCTGGTCTGTCCGCTGACCAAATGTCCGCTCGAATACGACGCGGAGAAGCAGGAGCTGATCTCCCGCGCGGCCAAGCTTGCTTATCCGATTCGCGACGGCATCCCGATCATGCTGCCCGAAGAAGCGCGGCGGCTTGATTGACGTATGTGCGCTACGCTTCGGCGGAGAAAACACCGGTGATCAAAATCTGGGGGCGGAATACATCGTCCAACGTACAAAAAGTGATGTGGGCGGTCGGCGAGATCGGGCTGTCGCACGAGCGCATCGATATCGGCGGGCCGTTCGAACAAAATCGCGAGGCAGCCTATCTCGCCATGAATCCAAACGGGCTGGTGCCGACGCTCGAGGAGGACGACGGCTTCCTGCTCTGGGAGTCGAACTCGATTGTACGTTATCTGGCCGCCAAGCATCGCGCCGGCGGGCTCGAACCGGTCGATCTGCGGGCGCGGGCGCGCGCCAACGCCTGGATGGACTGGCAGCTCAGCGTTCTTGCGCCGGCGATCACCCCCGGCTTCGTGGGCTTGATCCGCACGCCGCCGGAAAAGCGCAACCACGCAGCGATCGAAGAGTCGAAAAAGAAGACGACGGAGGCGATCGGCATTCTCGACGCCGAGCTCGCCAAGAGCGCGTTCGTCGCGGGCGACGCGTTCTCCTACGGCGACATTCCCGCCGCCGTCGTGGCCAATCGCTATCGCCAGCTCGTGCCGGAACGGCCGGAATTCAAGCACTTTGAGCGCTGGTACGCGGTGATCTCCGCGCGCCCCGCTTTCAAGGACCAGGTCGCCGCCGTTCCGCTGGCGTGAACCGGTCTATTCCGCAGCCGCCCGCGCGGCCCCGGACTGCGTCGACACGATGTAATCCATCGCCGCCTGCACGCCGCCCTTCTTGTGCGGCACGCCGGCAAGCTCCAGCGCCATTTCAGTCGCCGCCAACGCCCCGATCATCGTCGCGTCGTTGATGTCACCGAGATGGCCGATGCGGAAATACTTTTTCGCAAACGGACCAAAGCTGGCGCCGTACGAAATGTTAAACGTGTTGAGCGCGACGCCGCGGAATTGATCGGCGTCGTGGCCGTCGGGCAGGAGCACGGCGGTCACCGTCGGCGAGTAATATTTCGGATCGCGGCAGAGGATTTCGAGCCCCCAGGTCCGTACCGCGCGCCGCGTCGCCTCGGCGAGCCGGTGGTGGCGGGCGAAGACGTTGTCGAGGCCTTCTTCATGCAGCATCTCGATCGACGTATCGAGGCCGTACAGCATCTGCGTCGCCGGCGTGTAGGGAAAGAAGCCCTGCTTGTACATCGTCAGCATGTCGTCCCACTGAAAGAACGACCGCGGCAGCTTCGCGGTCTTCGCCGCACGCAGCGCCTTCTCGCTCACGGCGTTGAACGACATGCCGGGCGGCATCATCAAGCCCTTTTGCGCGCCGCCGACGGTGACATCGACGCCCCATTCATCGTGGCGGTAATCGGTCGACGCCAGCGAAGAGATGGTGTCGACCAAAAACAGCGCCGGGTGACCGGCAGCGTCGATGGCTTTGCGGATCTCACCGATCGGCGAGAGGCACCCGGTCGCGGTCTCGTTGTGCAATACGCAGACCGCTTTGATCTCGCGCGCCTTGTCCTTGCGCAGATGCTCTTCGATAACTTTCGGATCGGCGCCAACGCGCCAATCGGTCTTGATGAATTCGGGCTTGAGACCCAGCCGCTCCGCCATGACCTTCCACAGCGCGGCGAACTGGCCGGTTTCGACCATCAGCACCCGGTCGCCGGGCGACAGCGTGTTGGTGAGCGCTCCTTCCCACGCGCCGGTGCCGGTCGCGGTGTAAATGATCACCGGCTGGGTGGTCTTGAAGATGGTCTTGATGCCCTCGAGCACGCGATTGGCGAGCTTGGCGAATTCCGGGCCGCGCTGGTCGATGAGCGGCATGTCGATGGCCCGCAGCACGCGGTCTGGTACGGGGGTCGGCCCGGGAATTTGCAGGAAATGGCGCCCGGGAAGACGCGAAGTATTCTGCGGCATATGTCGGCACTCCGTCGGACGCTTCTCAAAATCCCGGCCGCGCCCATCCGACGGCGCCGCGCGCGGCCTTGTTCCCCGAATGCGCGATGCGGGTCAAGTCTCTTCTCAGGCCGCCCTGAACGGTCGCAACGGCCCAGGTTGGGCAACTTTGATGCAAGCATGGGAATCACCCCTCGCCGCGCCAGAACGCAATCGCTTCAGATTGAACCGATTGTCGCTCCATGATTTTGCTAGGACATGATCGTTCGGAAAACGGGCATCCGCCTTTCCGGATCACGCTCTAACGCTCCGCGCCAAGCGCACTCTCGTGCCAACGCCGCAGCGCCAGATAATTGACGAGCGAAAGCAAATAGAAAATCACGATGCCCGCGAGCGAGAGTAGTAACAGCGCCGCGAACATGCGCGGGATATTGAGGCGGTAGCCCGACTCGGCGATGCGGTACGCAAGACCCGAACCGGCGCCTGCCGACCCCGCCGCGATCTCGGCGACCACCGCGCCGATCAGCGACAGCCCGCCGGCGATACGCAACCCGCCGAGAATGTAAGGCAGCGCCGACGGCAGCTTCAGGCGCCACAGCACCTGGCCGCGCGAAGCGCCGTAGAGCGAAAACAGATCGCCGAGGTTACGGTCCACCGAGTGCAATCCGAGCGTCGTGTTTGCGAGCACTGGAAAGAACGCGACGATCCAGGCGCACGCCAGAACTGCCGCATGCTGCGGCAGATAGATCAACAGGAGCGGCGCGACGGCGACGATCGGCGTCACCTGCAGGATCACGGCGTAGGGATAGAGCGAATATTCGAGGAACCGCCACTGATTGAACAGCACCGCCAAACCGACGCCGCCCGCCGCCGCGAGCAAAAAGCCCTCGAAGGTGGTCGTGAGCGTGACCAGGAGCGATTGCGACAGCAGCGCCCAGTCGGCGACGAGGGTCTGCAAAATGACGGCGGGGGCGGGCAGCACATAGGGCGGGATGTCTTCGATCCGGACCACCAATTCCCAAACGGCAAGACCGAGCGCCAAGACGACGATCGGCAACGCGATGCGCAGGAAGCGATCCCGGCGCTCGATTGCGGCGACGCCCGCGTTCATGGCGCGCCTCCCGTCGCCATGGTGATCGCCAGCGCGTCGGATGCACGGCGGCACAGCGCGGCGTACTCGGCGGAGGTGCGGAATGTGCGTCCACGGGGATAAGGAGCGTCAACGGCAAGCTCGGTGGAGACTCGGCCCGGCCGCGCCGCCATCACCACGACGCGGCTCGATAGATAAACCGACTCGAATACCGAATGGGTAACGAAAACGACGGTCGTGCGCAGCGCCTGCCACATCTGCAGAAGATCGCCATTGAGCTTGAACCGGGTGATCTCGTCGAGCGCCGCGAACGGCTCATCCATCAACAGAAGCTGCGGCTCGGTGACGAGCGCGCGTGCGATCGATACGCGCATCTTCATGCCGCCTGACAATTCGCGCGGATAGGCGGCGCGGAAAGCGCCCAGGCCAACGCGGTCGAGTGCCGCCTCGATGCGTTCTTTGGCCGGACCCGGCGCGCCTTTGAGCGCGAGCGGCAACGCGACGTTGTCATAGACCGAGGTCCACGGCATCAGCGTCGGCTCCTGAAAGACAAACCCGATCCGGTTCGCATTTTGCAAAGGCGTTGCCGAAGGCGACCATTCGACGGCGCCTTCGGTCGGATCGCTCAAGCCTGCGATGATGCGTAACGCCGTCGATTTTCCACAGCCCGAGGGGCCGAGCAACGCGACGAATTCGCCGGGCCTGACTTCCAGATCGAGCCCCGCCAGCGCGCGCGTGCCGTTGGCAAAGTCCTTGCCGACGCCGCGCAGCGCAACCAGCGGAGAGGACTGAATTGCATCCGCCGGCGGCATCGTATCGCTACGGCTTCGGCCGCAGATCGAGCCCGACTTTCTTGCCGACGAATTGCAGCGTGTAGGATTTGCGGTAATCGAGATCGGCTTTGGCAACGCCGGCGCGCACCATCTTGTCGAAAAAATCCTTCATGTGCGCATCGGTCATGGCGCCGACGCCAAGGCTGCCGGCATCGCCGGAATCGACGATGCCGTACTCCTTCATCCTGGCGACCGAATAGGCCAGAAGCTCGTCGGTCATTTCCGGATTTTGGCTCTTGATCAGCGCATTGGCCGCGCGATTGTCGCCGTAAATGTAGTTGTACCAGCCGATAATAGAAGCATCGACGAAGCGCTGCACCAGATCGGGCTTCTTCTCAACAAGCGCGCGCCGGGTCTCGATCAATGTCGAATAGGCGCTGAAGCCCTGATCGGCGAGCAGAAATATTTTAGGCTTGAATTTGCCCTCCTTTTCGATGGCGAAGGGCTCCGACGTCACATAGCCTTGCATGGCGCTCTTCCTGTCGGCGAGGAAGGGCTGCGGGTTGAAGGTGTAAGGCTTGACCTGATCATCCTTGAAGCCGAAATCGGCCTTCAGCCATTGATAATAGGTCGCCATTCCCTCACGGGAGACGAACAGCGTCAGCTTTTTCAGATCCTCGAAATTGTCGATGCCTTGATCGGGATGCGCGATGAGGACCTGAGGGTCCTTCTGGAACAGGGCCGCAATTTCGACGGTCGGCACGTTATGCTCGACCGCGTCAAAGCCCTGTAACGTGTTGGCGCTCAGATAGAAGTCGATCTTGTCGACGAGCAGCAGCATCCGGTTGTTGGCGTTCGGGCCGCCCGGCAGGATGGTGACGTCGAGGCCGTATTTGCGATACGTGCCGTCGGCGGCGGCCTGGTAGAAGCCGCCGTGCTCGGCCTCTGCCACCCAATTGGAGCCGAAGGTGACCTTGTCGAGCGTCTGGGCGGACGCCGCTCCGATCGCAGCGGTCGCGAATACCACAAGCGCAACAACCGCTTTATGCGACGTCGTGGCAAACGGCATAGGCTGCTCCTTTTTCCGCCGGCAACGTGAGAATATGGGAGCCCGGCATTGTTGGCGAGTGAGTACCCCATGAATCTGCCCAAACGCGATCTGCCCAACCGCGACTGGATGGAGATGACCTGGCAGGACATCGCCGGCGCAGGCGACGCTGCCGGCGGCTGGATTGCGGTGTTGCCGCTCGCTGCCGTGGAGCAGCACGGGCCGCATTTGCCGCTCGGAGTCGATACCTTCGTCGCCGAAGCCTATTTGGCGCGGGTGCGTAAAATCCTCCCCGAAGAGCTTCCGGTGACGTTCCTGCCGGTGCAGCGTATCGGCGTCTCCGTCGAACACGTCGCCTTTCCTGGCACACTGACGTTGTCGGCGGCGACCGCGATCGGCGCGTGGACCGAGATCGGCGAAAGCCTGGCGCGCGCGGGGCTGCGCAAGCTTGTCTTCGTCACCAGCCACGGCGGCAATGTGGCGGCCTTGGAACTGGTGGCGCGCGATTTACGCGCGCGGCTTCGCATGTTGGCCGTCACCGTTGGCTGGCAGCGTTTCGGTTATCCGGATGACACATTTTCGGCCGAAGAGAAGCGGCACGGTATTCATGGCGGCGACATCGAGACCTCGCTCATGCTCGCGGCCAAGCCGGAGACGGTCCGCATGGAGAGAGCGCCCAACGCGACACCGGCCACAGTTGAGATGGCGCGCGAATTCAAATGGCTCGGCGCCTATCGGCCCGCCGGATTCGCCTGGATGACGCAGGACCTCAACGCCGTTGGCGCGGTCGGCGACGCGACTCTGGCAACCGCCGCGAAGGGCGACGCGGCGCTCAAACGCGGCGCGGAGGCGTTCGTGGAATTGCTGCGCGAAGTGGGCCGTTTCGATCTAGCGCGGCTGCAGGAGGGGCGGATCCCCGAATAACTGCCCCAAAAGTAAACACCTCCCAAAAAGGAGTGCTTATCATGTTCGTCACGACCAAAGACGGCACGCAAATTTATTACAAGGACTGGGGCAAAGGTCAGCCCATCGTTTTTAGCCATGGTTGGCCGCTGTCGGCCGATGACTGGGACGCGCAGATGCTGTTCTTTCTCAATCACGGCTTTCGCGTCATAGCCCATGACCGCCGCGGCCACGGCCGATCAAGCCAGACGGGCGACGGCCATGACATGGATCACTATGCAGACGACCTTGCGGCCTTGACGGCGCATCTCGATCTGAAAAACGCCATCCACGTCGGCCACTCCACCGGCGGCGGCGAGGTGGCGCACTATCTGGGACGGCATGGCGAGAGCCGGGTGGCCAAGGCTGCCCCTGATCAGTGCGGTGCCGCCGCTCATGGTGAAGACGGCGGCCAACCCAGGCGGCCTTCCCAAGGAGGTGTTTGACGGACTTCAGGCGCAGCTTGCGGCCAATCGTTCGCAATTCTATCGCGCGCTTCCGGAAGGTCCCTTCTATGGCTACAACCGGCCGGGTGCGAAAGCTTCCGAGGCCGTGATCGCGAACTGGTGGCGTCAGGGCATGATGGGTGGCGCCAAAGCGCATTACGACGGCATTGTCGCCTTCTCACAGACCGATTTCACCGAAGACCTCAAGAAGATCACCGTGCCCGTGCTTGTGATGCATAGCGAAGACGATCAGATCGTTCCCTACGCCGATGCCGGACCGTTGTCGGCAAAGCTGCTGAAGACGGCACGCTGAAGACATACAAGGACTTTCCGCATGGCTGCCGACCACGCAAGCGGAAACGATCAATGCCGATCTGTTGGCGTTTCTGAAGGGATGAGGCTCATCTTGCTTATCCCTACGGACGCGAGATGACCGGTTACGACGTCGGCGACCTTTCCGATACTCTCGCCAAAGCCGAAGCGGCAGGCGCTACTCTCCTCGTCCCTCCATACAGCACCGGGAATCGTCGCGAAGCTTTGGTGCAGTTTCCCGGCGGCTATATTGCCGAAATTCACTCTTCGAGCGGCAATTAGCCGTCACCACGTGTGCAGAAGCGCGGCGTCACGCCGCGATCTTCACGTATTCGAAATCGCCGGGCTTGTTGTCGATGCCCAGCCGCGGCGGAGATATCCAGTTGGCGAACTGGCCTGTCTCAGAGACCGACTCCATCAGGCTGACGATGAATTCGCAATCGCCCTTCGACGGCAGCCATTTCCCGATGTCGCGCTGCCAGGTGCCCTCATCGATCAAAATGCCGGCCGGCGTTGCCTTGACGTCCTTGAACTCACCGATCTGGCGGTGGAAGGCGACATGCGGCAATTGAAGCTGGAAGGCGACGCCGGTCTTGCCGATGACCTTGTTCCAGCGGTCGATGCCGCGCTGACAGTCGGCGGTGTAGTCGTCGCGCAGCCGCATATTGACGGCGGTGAGCGCTGGCTCGTCGACGCGCTTGATCTCGCCGTCGACGAACTTGAGCACCGGATAAGTCGAATGCTCGAGCCGGTGATCGTCTTCGATCCTGGTTTCCTGGAAGCGGCCCTTGAGGCCCGCGTTGAACGAATTGGCGGCGTTGGTCGAGACCTCCGAACCGAACAGATCAAGTGACAGCGAATAATGCAGATTGAGCTTCTTCTGGATGGTCGGCAGGTCGATCACGCCAAGCTTGCGAACTTTCTCGATCTCGTTCGGGTCCGCGATGCCGGCGGCCTGCATCGCCTCGCAGGTGCGCTGGATGGTGCGGCCGACGCCGGTTTCGCCGACGAACATGTGGTGCGCTTCTTCGGTCAGCATGAAGCGGCAGGTGCGCGACAACGGGTCGAAGCCCGATTGGGCCAAGCTCTCCAATTGCATCTTTCCATCACGATCCGTGAAGAACGTGAACATGAAGAATGAAAGCCAGTCGGGCGTCGCTTCGTTGAAGGCGCCGAGCATGCGCGGCTTGTCGGCGTCGCCGGAGCGGCGCTGCAACAACTCCGCGGCTTCCTCGCGGCCATCCCGGCCGAAGTATTTTTGCAGGATGTAGACCATCGCCCAAAGGTGGCGGCCTTCCTCGACATTGACCTGAAACACGTTGCGCATGTCGTAGAGCGAAGGCGCGGTCTTGCCGAGATGGCGTTGCTGTTCGACGGAGGCCGGTTCGGTGTCGCCCTGGATGACGACGAGGCGACGCAGCATGGCGCGATATTCGCCCGGCACGTCCTGCCAGACCGGATCGCCGAAATGGTGGCCGAACGGAATCTTCCGCTCGTCTTCCTTCGGCGCCAGCAGGATGCCCCAGCGGTATTCGGGCATCTTCACATAATCGAACTTCGCCCAGCCCTTCGGATCGACCGACACGGCGGTGCGCAAGTAGACAAGCGATTCCTGGAAGCCTTGCGGCCCCATGTCCATCCACCAATCGATGTAGCCGGGATGCCAGCTTTCGAGCGCGCGCAACACCTGGCGATCTTCGGCGAGATTGACGTTGTTGGGGATCTTGGTCGTGTAATCGACGTTCTCGATATTCATGGCTGGCTCCTTGCCGGACTCACACCCGGCGGGTGTCGAATACCGGCTGCTGGCCGGTGCCGTAACGCTTGAGCGCCCCCTCGTCGCCGATCGCGTTGGGACGCTGGAAAATCCAATTCTGCCACGCGCTCAGCCGGGCGAAGATTTTGGATTCCATGGTCTCCGGACCGGCGAAGCGCAGATTGGCTTCGAGGCCGGTGAGACCGTCGGGCGAAAAACTTGCGCGCTCTTCGAGGAACACACGCACCTCGTCGTCCCAGTCGATATCGTCGAGCGCGAAGGTGATGAGACCAAACCGCTGCGCGGTTTCGGCGTCGAGCATCCTCTCTCGTTCTGATCTTGCCGCTTCGAGATCGGCCGGGTCGGCAAGGAAACGGGTCGCGAGCCGGGTGAGGCCATGCGACATCGGATAAGCGCCGAAATTGGCCTCGCTCAGCGCGATCACGGCCGGCGGCTTGTTGTCGCCCTCGCGCTGGCCGAGGAACATGTAAGAGCGGTCGCTGGCGAAGGCGAGTTCCGCCAGAGTGCCGGCAAAGCATGAGCCCGGCTCGACGAGCGTCACCAGCGAGCGCGAAGTGAGATCGACCCGCTTGAGCACCCGCTTCCACAGGTGGCGGATTTCGCGCACCAGCCAGCGATCCCTGTTGGCGTCCAGGAAATGCTCGTAAGCGATGACTGCTGCGGGATCGCCCGACGACTTGAATACAATCGCGGCGACATCGAACTCGTTGAGCCGGATATTGAGGACGGCGTCATCGAGCTCGCGCGCGAGCTTGAGCGGCCAGAATTCCGCGCCAAGCGCCGCCATGGCGTCGGCCGAAGCCGGCGGCGGCGCGATCGGCCCGCGCAGCACGATGGTGGCAATGCGGCCGGCGCGGTCGAATTCGACCGACACAGAATCGTAATCGATGCCATCCGGGGTGAACTTACGCGCCAACGGGATAAGCTTGATGCCCTGCCCGACTGCGCCGCGCCGCGACTTTCCGGCAAACTCTTTTGCGCGCGCGGCAACCGCCTGTTCGAATTTCGAGCCCGGAGCCACTTCATCGACGAGCCGCCAATCGAGCGCGCGTTTACCCTTCACGCCCTCTTCGGTGGTGCAGAAAAAATCGGCATGGTCGCGGCGCACTTTGCGCTTGTCGGCAACGCGGGTGAGCCCACCTGTGCCCGGCAAAACGGCGAGCAGCGGCAATTCCGGCAGCGAAACCGACGACGAGCCGTCGTCCACCAGCATGATGTAGTCGGCGGCCAGCGCGAGTTCGTAGCCGCCGCCCGCCGCCGTACCGTTGATCGCGCAGATGGTTTGCAGTCCGGAATTCTCGCTCAAATCCTCGATGCCGTTGCGTGTCTCGTTGGTGAATTTGCAGAAGTTGACTTTGTGCGCATGGCTCGCGCCGGCGAGCATGCGGATGTTGGCACCGGCACAGAACACCCGCGGCTTTCCGGAGCCCAACACCACAATACGCACCTGCGGATGCTCGAAGCGCAGTCGCTCGATGACGTCGGCGAGTTCGATGTCGACGCCAAGATCGTATGAGTTGAGCTTGAGGTCGTAGCCCTCGAACAACGATCCCTTCTCGTCGACGTCGAGCAGGAGCGTGGCGACGTCGCCATCGATGTTGAGTTTCCAATGCCGATAACGGGAAGGATCGGTCTGGAAATCGATCCGCGTCCGGCCGTTAGCCAGCGGACGCTCGGGGGCATGGGCGTCAGCCATTACAGCGTTTCCTGAAATGTATTATAATGCACAAACCGGTACCGGGTTAATATGCATTATAATGCATCAGGCCGCAACCCCGGAATCGGTGTGGTGTTCGCCTTCATGATGGTCGCGCAACAGGCGATTGATGAAGGCCGAGACCGCCTCAAGGGTCGGAGCGGGCACGTCGCGGTGCGGGGAATGCCGCGCCCCCGGCAGGATCACCACCTCCACCGGGCAATAACATTCTGTCCTTGCGGCCTCGATCTGCGCGAGCGTGCCGTATTGATCGTCCGCGCCCTGCACAATCAGGATCGGCACCCTGATATAGCCAAGCGGCTCGGTGATATCCCAGTCGCGGAAATCCGGATGGAGCCATGGTTCGAACCACGAGCGGAAGGCGCCATCGACATCGACGTGCCAGCGCTTGAGTTTGTCGCGCAATATGCCGGACTCGTACGCTTCGCCGGCGCGGCGGATCTCGGCGAGCCCCATTTCCTCGGTGAAGAAATGCGGCGCCATGAGCACAAGGCCGCGCACACGGTGATCCTGGACGCTGCCGGCGTAGATGGTTGCGATCGAAGCGCCGTCACTGTGGCCGAACAGGATGCCGCGCCGGAAGCCGATTGCCGCGAGCACGCGCGGCAGCACGTCGCGCGCCTCTTCATCCATGAAGTTGACCGGACGCGGCAGCTTGCCCGGACTCGATTTGCCGTAGCCGGCGCGTGAATAAACGAAAACACCCGCGCCCGTTGCTGAAGCAAGCTGCTCCGGGAATGCACCCCAAAGTCCGACGCTGCCGAGACCTTCGTGCAGCATCACGATGGTCGGCGCTGCATCGGGGCGCGGCCCAATCATACGATATTCGAGCCGCTGCGGCGGAAGGTCGAGAAAACCTTCGTCAGCTAGCGTCACGCCCGGCGCTCCCCGACCAGCGGCGCGACAATGCGCAGAAGCCTGGCGAAGCTTTGCTCGACGGCGTCACCTGAAGTGTCGACGTCGGCCTCGGCGCGGGCATAGTCGGCACGCCGCGCTTCGAGGATCGCCACCAGGTCGGCCATCGCCTCACGGTTCTGCGCCATGGGACGGAAGTCGCCCTGCGCCATGACACGGCTCATGTGTTCTTCGGGACGCGCCTTGATCCAGACCGTGTGAGCGTGACGCAGCAGCAGGGCGTACGTCTCGGGGTTGGAGACAATGCCGCCGGCCGTGGTGATGATGGCGGCTTCGTGCTCGGCGATCACGCGTTCGAGCGCATTGCGCTCGTGGCGGCGGAAGGTCGCCGTGCCTGCCATTTCAATCAGGTCGGGGATGCTGGCACCGTAATCCTCCTCGACCCGCCGGTCGAGTTCGATGAAGGGCCAGCCCAGGTGCTGGGCCAGCATCCGCCCGAGGGTCGACTTTCCGGCACCACGCAGACCGACGAGCGCGATGCGCTGGGCGCGATCGGCGCCGGCGCGGATCGCCACGCGTGCCTCGATCTCCTTTGCGAGCGCGGGTAATTCCTTCTCCGGCACGCGAGCGAGCAAATCGAGGATCGCGCCGAGTTCGGCGGTGCGCGCGCCCGCTTCCGGCAGCAAGGCGGAAGTGGGGAGGTCCAGCGCCAGCGCGATCGCCCGCAACACGCTCACGGATGGATTACCGGCGCCGCTTTCAATCTGTGCCAGATAGCGCTCCGAAGTTTCGGAGGCTTCCGCCAACTGCCGGCGCGTCATGCCGCGCTTGGCGCGATTGCGCCGCACCTCGCGCCCGATCGCGGCGAGGAATGCCTCCGGGTGGGTGGTTTCGCCTGGTAAGGCCGGATCGGCCTTTTGCGGAAGTTGAGTTTTTGCCGTCGGCTCGACCACGCTCATCTCACCTTATGCATTATAATGCATGCACTATAATGCACGGTGGGCTGGGATTGGCAAGATTTGACGCCCGGCGTGCGTGAGTCGTGATTATTCGAAAATCTTCCGCCACCCGCCGTTTTGCGGTGCGGCTTGCGGCTCGACACCGTCGACGGAGTCAGGCCCGGGATCATCGGGCGCGTGAACGAGCGGTATCACTGGCTCCCGCTTCATCGGTTGCCCCGGTCGGCTACGGCGGACCGGGGGCGCGGCGTCAACAGGCTCGGCCGCAGCGGGCGGCGTCTCCATTTGTCGCTGCACCGCCGGCACGCCGTCGACCTTTGGCTCGCTCGCGGCCACGACCGGCGCTGCGAGTGGTACAGGCTCGGCCTCGATCGTCGGCGCCGCGGCCGGGATGGCGGTGAGCGGAACGCGCCAGGCGAAAGCGTCGAGGCGCCCGCTGACGGGAGAAACCGGTAGCCAGCGATCGGAGACATGACCGTCGGCCGTCCATGCCGGATCGGGTGCAGCGTTAAGTGCGCGCGCAATCCATTCGCGAGCGCGACCCTCGTTGTTGTGCTCGGCGCGTTCCAGTTCGGCCATCAGCAGCGCAACGCGTTTGGTCGGCGCCGCAAAGTGCGAAGCAAGCGCGGCGCGGGCTTTTCCGTATTCCTGCGCGTCGAGCGCGGCGCGCGCCAGCGCCAGCGCCCCCTCGATATGACCGGGCACCTTTTTCGCCAGGGCTTCGATGCGCTTGAGGCGGTCGCGCGCCGCGTCGCCGAAACGAAGGTCGGAAAGGACCTGGGCGAGATCGGGATGCGGATGCGCGTCCCAAGCCTTGTTGACGACACGCGAGGCCTTCCGCAGCTCGCCGCCCTCCGCGAGCATGCGGCCGGCGAGCGCGGCCGCCGGAACCAGCGTCGGTGCGAGCTTGGCCGCCTCGAGCGCAAACGCCTTGGCGTTGTCGCGATCCGCTTCTTCAGTTGCAAGCGCGCGCGCCGTGAGCATCACCGCGCGCTGACGGCGATAGTTTTCCTTGTCGAGAGCCCGCCTGTTGGCTTCGAGCAGCGCAAGCGCCCCGGCCCAGTCGCCGGTGAGGCAGCGGAATTCGAGCACCGCCTTGCCGGCCCAGCCGAGCGACGGGCTGACCCGCGCCGCCTCCTCGGCAAAAGCCTGCGCGCCGACGTGATCGCCGCGGCGTCGCGATTCGATGAAGAGCCCGTGCAGGCCAAGCGCCTTGGTGTCGGGACGGCCTGCCATGGCGCGAAAGGCGCTGTCTGCCGCTTCGGGATCGCCGCCAAGCTGCGCCACCTGGGCATGCAGCAGAAGCGCGAGCGGCTCCGCCGGTGCGACGCGTTTGGCTTCGGCGGTGTGCTTGCGTGCAGCGGCAATATCTCCGGCACCGACGGCGATCAGCCCGCGCGAGATGGCCTCGTAGGCGCGCTCGCCGCGGCGATGGTGAAGGTGCCGGCGCAGAATGAACGGCGAGCGGAGGATCGCGCTCAACAGGCTCCAGAGAAGCGCCAATAAGGCCATCGCCACCAGCACCGCGGCGCCCAGCACCATCAGCGAGGTTTCGATGCGCCAGCCCTGCCAGGTGACGACCACATCGCCCGGACGGTCGGCCAACAGCGCCACGCCGTAAGCGAGCAACCCTACCAGGATCAGATAAAGCGCGACGCGGATCATTGCGAAGCCGGCCTGCCGAGCGCGGCGAGCGCATCCGCGGCGATGCGCCGGCTTGCCGCGATAGCTGCTTCGCGCGCGGCGGCTTTCTTGACCCAGCCGTCCGCCAGCGAACGCGCCGCGTCCGGCAGGCGGGCGATATCGGCAAGCGCGGCGGCGACATCGCCGCGTGCGGCGTCGCCGTTGATCCGGGCGATCACCGACGCAGGACCATCGCCCGCCGGCGCAGTCGACGCATCGAGCGGCGTAATGCGGACGAGCTTTTGCGCGTGGGCCTCAAGCCTCCCGAGGATGGAGCCGTTGTTTGGTTCGGATTCCGACGCTCGTTGAAACGCCGGGATAAGTGCTGCGAGTTCGCGGCCGAGCCCATCGGCACTCGGCACCCCGTCGGCGGCGAAGGGCGCCAGCGGAGCGGTGGCATTCTGGTCGGCGCCGAGCGATTGCACCGCGGCCAGCTCCGCCTGGTAAGGAGCGCCGCGCTCGACCGCGGCCCGCAGCGCCTCGGCAGCGACGGTGGCGCGCATCACCCGATCATCGGTGTTGGAGCTGGAGGTTCGCTGCGCCACGTCGGCGGAGAGTGATTTGACCGCGCTCTCGAGCATCGCGATTCGGTTCGTCAATGCGTCGATGTCGTTGCGCTGGACACCCGCCTGCGTAGTGCTCTTCGCGACCTCTGCCGCCGCGGCCGCCATTTGGGCTTGGGTGACCGCAGTCTGGGCCGCCACCGCCACGTCATCGACGCGGCGCGTCAGTCCGGCAAGCGAGTCGGCGAGCGTTTTTGTTTGGGCTTCCGCTGCCACCATTCGGGCGGCGGATGCGCCGTCGGGGTGCGGCGCGCCCATCGCCTGCTGCATTTTGTCGAGGCGGGCATTGATCTCGTCGATATCCGCGGATTTTACGCCCTGATCGCCCGGCGCGGCGGGCGAATTCGGCGCGGCGTTGTTCAGCGGCGTCGGCGTCTCACGGGCCGGACCAGGGCCCGCCATCCAAAATCCCGCGACGATCGCGCCCACGACAACCGCTCCAGCAACGGCGCCGACGGCGTACGGCGCTGCGCCACCGGCAAAATTCCGACCACCGCGTCCGCCCGGCGCATTTCCCGTCGCGGCATGATCCGCGCCCGCCATATCCGGGTGTTCGGCTTCGACTTCTTTCGCCGTCAGATCGATGGTCGGCGGCCGTCTGCTCGGCGTGCTGTCTGCCTCGCTCATGCGCTCTCCAGAGCTAGCAGCCTACCCCTCGGTCCGGCCGCTCGCTGTCTCGGCATAGTACGCAGGCGGGATGGCGGCAACACTGCAGTGGATTGCGCGGCAGCGACAGTGAAGCTGCCCTTAAGGCGCAGGAATCAGTGCGATCAGAGCGGCTTCGGTCGGCTGCGGCGCAACGCGGACGTCCGGGGCGCCGGCTTGGGCGAGCGGTACCGAAACGTGGGCGGAAAGACAAAAGTGAGCGGGCTTTTTGAGCGCGCGCTCATCATCCCGTACCGCGCTCACGTAGGCCTCGGCGCTGCGCCGTGAAAAGTGCAGCACGCCGTCGATGCCGCCTGCCACGACCTCGGCCGCGACCGGCGGGAAGGCGCCGGCGGCGACGGCGCGATAGATCACCGTGGTGTGGACGACAAAGCCGCGGGCTGAGAGCGTACCGCCGAGGTTGCCGGAGCGGTCCGCCCCGGCAAGGTGGAGAAGTACCATTCCCGGTTTCAGCCGCTCGGTTACGAGGCGTGCGAGATCGCCGGCATCGCCGTCGGCGAAGCTGACATCGGCAAATCCCGCCGCCCGCATGGCCTGCGCGCTTCGCTCGCCGACTGCAAATACCGGAAGGGCGCGAAATTGTGCGAACTGCCTGTGCCGGACCACCGCCGGTGCCGCATTGGCGCTGGTCACCAGAATCGCGGCGAATGTTCCCGGACCAAGCTCGGCACTTTCCACCGCCTCGATGCGCAGGAGCGGGATAACAACCACCATGTGCCCGCGGGCACGCAACGCCGTGGCGGTACGCTCCGCGTCTGGCTCCGGTCGGGTCACCAGAAGACGCACGATCAAGTCCGCACGAAGAAGTCGGCGCCGGCGCGATCGCGCAATTCGCGGCCGGCATCGGCGCCAAGCTCGATCGCCGCATCGTTGCGGCCCTCGCGGAAAGCCTCGAATGCCTCGCTGCCGTCTGGTTTTACGATGATGCCGCGAAAGCGGACGTTTCCGGCGCTCACTACGGCGTGGCCGCCGATCGGCGTGCGGCAGGACCCGTCGAGCACGGCGAGGAAAGCGCGCTCGGTGCCGACCGCCGTCGCCGTATCGGCATCGTCGATCATGGCGACAAAACCCCTCGTTCTGGCATCGTCCGCGCGTGTCTCGATGCCGATCGCACCTTGTCCGACCGCGGGTATGAACGCGCCAGGATCGAGGATCGCGGTCGCCGCCGCGAGGAGGCCCAGCCGCTTCAAGCCGGCAACGGCGAGGAGCGTCGCATCCACCTCCCCCGCATCAAGCTTACGCAGCCGTGTTTCCACATTGCCGCGCAGCGACACGACCGTCAGGTCGGGCCGCAACCGTTTGACCAAAGCCTGCCGCCGCGGCGACGCGGTTCCGACCACCGCGCCCGGCGCAAGCTCGGCCAGGTTTTTGGCCATACGGCTGATGAAGGCGTCGCGCGCGTCCTCGCGCGGCAAAAAGCCGGTGAGCATAAGCCCCGGCGGCAACACGGTCGGAAGATCCTTGGACGAATGAACCGCGAGATCGATATTGCCGGCGAGCAGCGCTTCCTCGATTTCCCTGGTGAAAAGCCCCTTGCCTCCGGCGTCGGCCAATGGCCGAGCCTGGACGACGTCGCCGGTGGTGCGGATGACTCTGATCTCGATCCGCCCGGCCTCGACGCCCGCCGCCGCGGCGAGACGGTTCTGCACCTCGCGCGCCTGAACCAGCGCAAGCGGCGAGCCGCGCGAGCCGATGCGCAGGAAATTCGCCTCGCTTGCGGATTGTGTCATGGGACCTTCAAGTGCTAGGCCGCGTCCGGGGGCCCGGAGCGTCATAATACACCGATGATCATCCTCGGCATCGAGACGACCTGTGACGAAACGGCCGCCGCCGTGGTCGAGCGGACCGACGACGGTTACGGCCGCATCTTGTCGAACGTCGTCCTGTCGCAGATCAACGAGCACGCCGCGTTCGGCGGCGTGGTGCCGGAAATCGCCGCCCGCGCTCATGTCGAAGCGCTCGATACCATCGTCGCCACGGCGATGAGCGAGGCGCGGGTTTCCTTCGCCGCCCTCGATGGCATCGCCGCTGCGGCCGGGCCCGGTCTGATCGGCGGCGTGATTGTGGGCCTGACCATGGCCAAGGCGATCGCGCTCGTTCACGACAAGCCGCTGATCGGGGTCAACCACCTGGAGGCCCATGCGCTGACCGCGCGCCTCACCGACGCAACACCGTTTCCCTATTGCCTGTTTCTGGCATCCGGCGGCCACACCCAAATCCTCGGCGTCCATGGCGTCGGCGACTATCTGCGGCTGGGCGGGACCGTCGATGACGCCATCGGAGAGGCCTTCGACAAAACGGCAAAACTCCTCGGGCTCGGTTATCCGGGCGGGCCGCTGGTGGAAAAAGAGGCGGCCCGGGGCGACCCGGAGCGATTTGCATTGCCGCGCCCGATGGCCGGACGGAATGACGCCAATTTCTCGCTATCCGGGCTCAAGACGGCGCTGCGCCTCGAAGCTGAAAAAATCGCTCCCCTAACCGACAGCGATGTCGCCGACCTCTGCGCGTCATTTCAGCAGGCAGTGAGCGAAGTGGTCATGGATAGGCTGCGCGTGGGATTACGCATGTTCCGCGAGCGCATCGGCACGCCGACCGCGCTCGTTTGCGCCGGCGGCGTCGCCGCCAATCAGGCCATCCGCAAAGTCCTCCACCGGCTCGCTTTCGAAGTCGGCACGACTCTGGTCGCGCCGCCGCCGGCGTTATGCACTGACAACGGCGCCATGATTGCCTGGGCCGGCGCCGAACGCCTCGCGCTCGGGCTCACCGATTCGCTCGCCACGGCGCCGCGCGCGCGCTGGCCGCTGGAAGAGGTGACGAAAGACGTTACTGCTCGAACCGGTCGATGAACCAGCGCAACAGCCGCATCCAGATTTCGTCCTTGCCGACGGTATCCTCGATGCCGTGTTCCAGGCTCGGATTGTCGTTGACCTCCATGACGACGATGCCATGGTCGGTCTGTTTGAGGTCGACGCCATAAAATCCGTCGCCGATCGGCCGCGCTGCGCGGACCGCGACATCGATCACCTCGCTTGGCGCTTGATCGAGACCGAACGCGCGGAAGCCGCCCTCATGCGAAGAGCCGTCGGGACGGTATTTCACGACCTGCCAATGCCCGCGCGCCATGCGGTACTGGCAAACGAACAATGGTTCGCCAGCGAGCACGCCAACCCGCCAATCGAACTCGGTCGGCAGGAACTTCTGCGCCAGGACCAGGTCGGTCTCCTCGAACAATTCATCGGCGACGCGCTTGAACTCGGCCGCGGATTCGATCTTGTGCACGCCGCGCGAGAATGAGCCGTCGGGGATCTTCACCACCAGCGGCAAGCCGAGCTCATCGATCGCCTTGGTGAAGTCGGTATCCTCGGCGATGATCACGCTCGGCGGCGTCGGCACCTGGTTCTGCTGCAACAGCTCCATCAGAAACACTTTGTTGGTGCAGCGGATCATTGAAATCGGATCGTCGATTACCGGCATGCCCTCCTGCCAGGCGCGGCGGGCGAACCGATAGGTGTGATTGTCGATCGAGGTGGTTTCGCGGATGAACAGTCCGTCGAATTCGGCGAGCTCGGCAAGCTGCCGTTTGGTGATCGGTTCAACGTCGACCGACATTTTGTCGGCAATGCGGGCAAAATGCTTGATCGAGGCGTGCGAGGACGGCGCGGTTTTTTCGTTCGGATCGTAGAGCACGGCCAGGTCGTATTTGGCCACCGAGCGCGCCTTGGGATCGCGCCATTCGCGCTTGGTGTGGTTGTGCAGAGACTCGCGGAAAAATTCGGCTTCGCCGTTGGCGAGCCGGGTGATATTGCGCGGGCGAATGCGGTCGATCGACAGCCAGGCGCCCGGCTCGACGATCACTTCGAGCGCCGGGCAGCGGAACCAGTCGAACAACAGGCGGCCGAACGGCTCGAACCGGCTGTCGCGCGCCAGCCCGAAACAGACCAAGAGCTTGGACTCGCCGTCCGGCTGGAAATCGGCGCGCCGCGCGCAGCGGTTAAGCTCTTCCTCGAGATCGGGCAGCGCGTGCTCGTAGAGTTTCTGCTCGCGCAGCTCCAGCATGGTCTCGACGGTCGGCACGACGCGATGGCCGCGCGCCTCGGCCAGCAGCGACGCGTAATAGCCTTTCGACTGATAGGCATAGGAGCGGGCGAGATTGACGAGCTTCGGCCGTCCCAGCTCGAACAAGCGGGGCCGCGCCAGATACTCGGTCGTGGTGATGACCTTGTGCGGCGTCTCGGCGTTGGGCAAATCGCGGGGCTGGTCGACGAGGATGACCCAGCCAGTCATGGGTGGGTCCCTTTCCCGTGGAACACAGCGTGCAGATGTGGGCCGATCATGCGTGCGTGGTCAGGCAAAACACCCCGTGGTCATAGCCGGATACGAACCGGATGGCGACTGCGCCGTGCGCGATGTCCACTATGTCCACCATCAAAACCGATTCGCGCGCTTGAGTCAGGGTGTTCCGCTGCAACGGCCGGGCGGTGCCGATGTTCGGCGCCGAGCGGCTTCTCGAAGCGCAGAGCCGTCGCATGATCGTCATAATAATCCCGATGCCTGCCGAACAGCCGGTAGCCCGATTTTTCATAACGCGCAATCGCGCGCGTGTTGCGCTCATGGACTTCGAGACGCATCGCATGACGGCGGCGCCGCCGCGCCGCCTTCTCGGCCGCCGCCAGCAGCAGCGGCCCGACCCCGCGCTGGCCGATATGGGACGCGACGGCGATGGAATAAAGCCGCGCGATGGCGGAACGCGGTGGATAAAGCACCAACGCGTACCCGGCGAGTGTCCCGCGCTCCTCGGCGACGATCAGCGAAGCATTCGGCGAGGCGAGGAAGTGACGGAAGCTTCGCCGCGACAAGTGATCGACCGTGAAGACTGTGTTCTCGATCGCGAGCAGCGCGGCCAGATCGGTCCTGCGGCCGCGGCGAAGCGTGGCGGAAGCGGCGCGCGGCCGTCGCGAACCGCTCACGGTGCGCGCCCGCTGTCGAGCTGCGCCAGGATCGTCTCCAGCCGCTCCAGCCGGTCGGCTTCCGCAGGCGGCTTGTCCCAGCGCAGCCGGTTGATGCGCGGAAAGCGCATCGCCAGCCCGGATTTGTGTCGGGTCGAACGCTGCAGACCCTCGAAGGCGACTTCAAACACGAGGCCCTCATTCGGCTTGTGCACGACTTCGCGCACCGGACCGAACCGGTCGATCGTGTTCCGGCGCACGAAGCGGTCGATCTGGAGAAGTTCCTCGTCGGTGAAGCCGAAATAGGCTTTGCCGACCGGGACCAGTTCGTCGCCTTCGGCGCTGCGGGTCCAGACACCAAACGTATAGTCGGAATAGTACGACGAGCGTTTACCGTGGCCGCGCTGGGCATACATCAGCACGGCATCGACGATAAACGGGTCGCGCTTCCACTTCCACCACGGTCCTTTCGGCCGGCCGGGCAGATAGAGCGCATCGCGCCGCTTGAGCATGACACCCTCGACCGCGTCGGCATCGGTGCCCGCGCCTGCCGCCGCCGGATTCTTCCGCGCGGCGGTGAGATCTTCCCAGGTCGTGAAGGGAATGAGCGGCGAGAGATCGACCCGGGACTCGTTGAGCCTCGCGACGAAGTTTTCAAGACGCGCGCGCCGCGCGGCGAACGGAAGGTCGCGCAAATCGTCTTCGCCGTCGGCGAGAAGATCGTAGGCGCGCAGATGCGCGGGAAACGCGGCCATAAGTTTCGCCGTGACGCTTTTGCGATTGAGCCGCTGCTGCAGCACGTTGAAGGTTTGCACACGCTGGTCCCGCATAATCAAGAGCTCGCCGTCGATCGCCCCTGGCAACCTCAGTGCGTCGACGAGGTCGGGAAAACTCCTGGAAATATTCTCGCCGGTGCGCGAATAGAGCCGCGCGACGGTGGCGCCAACACGCTGCGCGGCGACGGCCTGCACGCGGATGCCGTCCCACTTCCATTCGGCCATGAAGTCGGACGGGGCGAGCGAAGCCAGATCGGGCTCGTCCAGCGCGTGCGCCAGCATCGGCGGCCGGAACGGCGCCGGATCGGTGCTCGCCGGCTTCTCGCCGCGGCCTTCGAGCCAGGCGAATAGCGCGATGTAAGGCGGCGAAAGGCCGGGCCACAGCAACTCGATTTCGTGCGCGTCGGCGGCACCGAGAGCCGCGACCGCAGCCTTGGCCAGGCGTGCCGATACTCCGATGCGCAATCCGCCGGTGACGAGTTTGATCAACGCCCAACGCCCGGTCTCGTCGAGCGCGTCGAGCCACCGCGCGAGCCGCGCCGGCAACTCAGCCTTGCCGAGGCTGGAGAGCGATTCGATGACGGTCGTGAGGGTGGGTGACCCTCCTCCACTCCCGCAAGCGGGAGAGGACGAAGGCGCAGCAGGTGGCAAGGGCCACATCAGCGCGACGGTCTCGGAGAGGTCGCCGACATAATCGTAGGACAGTTCGAACAGCACCGGATCGGTGCGTTCGGCAATCAGGCTGCGGATAAGACCGGACTTGGCATGAGGAAAGCTCAGCGCGCCGGTCAGTGCCGCGAGCGCCCAGCCGCGCTCCGGGTCAGGCGTCGAGTGGAAATAATCCGTGATCAGCCGCAGTTTCGCGTTGCGCGCGGGCTCGTAAGCGAGGCGGTCGAGGAGTTCGGCGAAGCGGTTCATTCCTCCGCCTCGACGTTGCCTCTGCCGTCCGTCTCTTCCTCGTCGCCGTAACCGACGATGTCGAGCGGTCGCGCTTTCAGTCCGCGTGTGGCGCACCAGTGCACCAGCGCATCCTCCTGGCCGTGCGTGACCCAGATTTCGCCTGCGCCAGTCGCGGCAATGGTCGCCGTGAGGCCATCCCAATCGGCGTGATCGGAAACGATGAGCGGCAACGTCACGCCATGCTGGCGCGCCCGCGCCCGGATACGCATCCAACCCGAAGCAAAAGCCGTGACCGGATCGGGAAAGCGCCGGGTCCAGATGTCGCTCAACGCCGACGGCGGGCAGAGCGTGATGGTGCCGGCAAGCTCCGTCTTGGTCGCGCCCCGCACCGGGCGCAGTTCGCCAAGCGCGATGCCGCGGCTGGCGTAGTAGCCGGTGATGCTTTCCATGGCGCCGTGAAGATTAATCGGCGCGTCGTGTCCCGCTTGACGCAGAAGCGCGATGACGCGCTGCGCCTTGCCGAGCGAATAGGCGCCGACGAGATGAGCGCGCTCCGGGAACAGCGCGACGGAACGCAGCAGTTTGCCGATTTGCTCATCCGGATCGCCGTGCCGGAACACCGGCAGAGCGAACGTCGCCTCGGTGATAAAGACGTCGCATGGCACCAGCTCGAAAGGCGCACAGGTTGGGTCGGGCACGTTCTTATAGTCGCCCGACGCCACGACGCGCAGGTCTTCCGCCTTGACCGCGATCTGCGCTGAGCCGAGCACATGGCCGGCCGGATGAAACATGACTTTTGCGCCTCCCACGTTCAGGCTTTCGCCGTAGCGGATCGCCTGCGTCGTGCCGGCGAAATTCTCGCCATAGCGCAATCTCATCAGATCGAGCGTTTCCCGCGTCGCCAGCACCGCCCCATGGCCGGGGCGCGCGTGGTCGGAATGCGCATGCGTGATCAGCGCCCGCTCGACCGGCCGTGTCGGGTCGATATAAAAAGAGCCGAGCTTGCAGCACACGCCGGCCGGCGTCGGCGCCAGGATGTCTTCAGGACGCATGGCCATTACATAAACCCTGCACATCATTCCGGAAGCCGCCAACGGGTCCGACCCGCAGTGGCCGGCCCGATGACAAGCTCCTCGGCTGTCCGGAATCCATAATCCCTGTCCTTGCAATGTTTTCGCAGTCGGTGGTTATGGATTCCGGGCGCCTCGCTTCGCTCGGCCCCGGAATGACTCGACGATAATGTCCGACACTGGCCCGCTCTTCGTCTCTTCCGGCGATCTCATCGCCGACCGGCGCTACAAATGGGCGCTCGACCAGGCCGCGCGCGGCGATTTTGTCGCCGCTGCCGATATTCTGGCGCAGACCGTGGCGCTGGCGCCCGGCTTCGCCACCGCCTGGTTCGCGCTCGGCGCCATCAGCGACCGCCTCGGCGATCGCGCCGGAGCCGTCGCCGCGTTCGAGAAGGCCCGCGACGCCGATACTCAGGATTACCACGGCGCCAGGCTGCAGCTCGCCCGGCTCGGTTCCGGCGATGTCACACCCGCGATGAGTGAAACCTATGTACGCCGGTTGTTCGACCAATACGCCGCGCGCTACGACACCGCGCTCACAGGGCGCCTCGCTTATCGTGGACCGGCGCTGCTGCGCGAGGCCGTCGAAAAAGTGACGCACGCGGCGGGGCGACCGGTACATTTTTCCTCCATACTGGACCTGGGCTGCGGCACCGGTCTGGGCGGCGCTGCGTTTCGGCCGGTCACCGGCCGGCTGGTCGGCGTCGACCTTTCGCCGGCGATGATCGCGCAGGCGGCGGCAAAGGACCTTTACGATCGTCTTGGTACCGCCGACCTCGCCGATTTTCTTGCCGAGGAAGCCGGCGCCGCCGCGCTATATCAGCTCGTTCTGGCTGCCGACGTGTTCGTTTATGTCAACGATCTAGGGCCGATCGTGGCCGCGGTCGCTCGCGTCCTCGCGCCTGGCGGCCTTTTCGCCTTCACGGTCGAAACCCATTCCGGCGACGGCGTGCAGCTTTTGCCGACGCTGCGTTATGCCCATGGCGCAGCTTATATCCGCCGCGCGCTGGCCGGCGCCGGGCTTACGCTCGCGTCCATTTCCGAGGCAGCGGTGCGCAGCGAAAAAGGCATGCCGGTCGACAGCCTTGTGGTGGTCGCGCAGGCCTCGACCCAGCCGCAAGCGCCCATTACCTCTGGCAGATGACCGTTCTCGAGCGGCCTGCAATTCTTCCGGACATTTTCGCGCGCTGGTTCGCCAGCCGCGGTTGGATTCCCCGCGCGCATCAGCTCGAACTTCTGGCCAAAGCGCAGGCCGGCCGCTCGGTGCTTTTGATCGCGCCGACCGGCGGCGGCAAGACGCTAGCCGGATTTCTGCCGAGCCTGGTGGAGATGAGCGGCGCAACAGTTTTGCCCGCGGCAACCGAAGACGTCGCAAAAAGAAAACTCATCTCCCTCGGCCGTGACGTGCGCCGCGAGGGCGGATTGCATACGCTCTACATCTCGCCGCTCAAGGCGCTCGCCGTCGATATCGCGCGTAACCTGGAAGCGCCGATCGCCGAGATGCGCCTGCCGATCCGCGTCGAGACGCGCACCGGCGACACGCCGACCTCGAAGCGCCAGCGCCAGCGCCGCGATCCGCCGGAGATCTTGCTGACGACGCCGGAACAGGTGGCGCTGCTGCTGGCGTCGGCCGACGCGCCCTATCTGTTCGGCTCGCTCAAGCGCGTGATCCTCGACGAACTGCACGCGCTCGCCGTCTCCAAGCGCGGCGATCTTCTGTCGCTTGGTCTGGCGCGATTGTTCCGCCTCGCACCCAATCTCGCCGGTATCGGGCTTTCAGCGACCGTCGCGGAGCCGCAAGAACTCTCACGCTTCATGGTACCGCAGAACGATCGTGCCGCGAACGGCGCGCGCGCCGATCTGATCATTGCCGAAGCCGGCGCTGCGCCGCGTGTCACCATGCTCGATACCCGCGAGCGGCTGCCCTGGGCCGGTCATTCGGCGCGCCACGCGCTCGACGAAGTCTACCGGCTGATCCAGGCGCACCGCACTACGCTCGTTTTCGTCAACACCCGCAGTCAGGCCGAGAGCATCTTTCAGGAGCTTTGGCATCTCAACGACGACAATCTCGCCATCGCGCTGCATCATGGCTCGCTTGACGTCGCGCAGCGGCGCAAGGTCGAAACCGCCATGGCGGACGGTCGCTTGCGTGCGGTGGTCTGCACTTCCTCGCTCGATCTCGGCGTCGATTGGGGTGACGTCGATCTCGTCGTCAATGTCGGCGCACCGAAAGGCGCGTCGCGGCTCCTGCAACGCATCGGGCGCGCCAATCACCGCATGGATGAACCTTCAAAGGGTGTGCTCGTACCGGCAAACCGCTTCGAAGTGCTTGAATGCCGCGCCGCGCTCGACGCCATCGCCGAGGATGCACAGGACACGCCGCCACTGCGCACCGGCGCACTCGATGTGCTCGCGCAGCACGTCCTCGGTTGCGCCTGCGGCGAGCCGTTTCGCAGCGACGATCTTTACGCAGAGGTGACGACGGCCGCGCCCTATGCCGCACTGGCGCGTGCGGATTTCGACGCGGTCGTCGATTTCGTCGCCACCGGCGGCTACGCGCTCAAGGCCTATGATCGCTTTGCCCGCATCCGCGAGGGCAAGGACGGGCGCTGGCGCATCGCCCACCCTAATGTGGCACAACGTTACCGGCTCAATGTCGGCACCATCGTCGCGGCCGACATGCTGAAAGTCCGGCTGGTGCGCTCGCGCGCTTCGAAAGTCATTCCGCGCGGCGGCAGGTTGCTGGGCGAGGTCGAGGAATATTTCGTCGAGACCATGATGCCGGGCGACACTTTCGTGTTCTCCGGAGAAATCCTCAAATACGAGGCCCTGGTCGAGGACGAGGTCTACGTCTCGCGCTCGACCGCCGAAGACCCGAAGGTCCCGGCTTACGAGGGCGGAAAGTTTCCGCTCTCGACATATCTCGCCGCGCGGGTGCGCGGCATCATTGCCCATCCGCAACAATGGCGCGACCTGCCGGCGCAGGTGCGCGAATGGCTCGAAATTCAGGAATGGCGTTCGCAATTGCCGGGCATCCGCGAGCTTCTCGTCGAGACCTTTCCGCGCGCCAACAAGCATTATCTGATCTGCTATCCGTTTGAAGGCCGCCTCGCCCATCAGACGCTCGGCATGCTGCTGACGCGGCGGCTTGAGCGCGCACGGCTGCGCCCCATGGGCTTTATCGCCAACGAATACGCGCTCGCGGTCTGGGGCCTCGGCGACGTCGCGCAGCGCATTACGCGGGGCGAGCTCTCGCTCGATGCCCTCTTCGATGAAGACATGCTCGGCGACGACCTCGAAGCGTGGCTCGCCGAATCCGCGCTGATGAAACGCACATTCCGCAATTGTGCGATCATCGCCGGCCTGATCGAGCGCCGTTTCCCCGGTCAAGAAAAGTCCCGGCGTCAGGTCACGATCTCGACCGACCTTGTCTACGACGTGCTGCGCAGCCACCAGCCCGACCATGTGCTGTTGCGCGCCGCCCGCGCCGACGCCGCAACCGGCCTCCTCGACGTGCGCCGCGTTTCCGAAATGCTCTCGCGCATCAGGGGCCGAATCGTCCATAAGGCGCTGGACCACGTGTCGCCGCTCGCCGTGCCGGTCATGCTGGAGATCGGGCGTGAGATGGTTTACGGCGAGGCGGCCGATTCGCTGCTCGCCGAGGCGGCAGACGAATTGGTGAAGGAGGCGATGCAGTGAGGGTGCAGGCGCTGACGGCGGAGCCCGCCGACCCTTCCGTGGCAACGGAAGGAAAAGATCACACGGTCGTCGTCGCCGGCGCGGCGCTCCTCGCCGATCCGGCCGGCGCGCTGTACTGGCCGGACGAACAAGTCCTCGTCGTCGCCGACCTGCATCTGGAAAAAGGCTCGGCCTTCGCCAGGCGCGGCGTGCTGCTGCCACCCTACGACACTGCGGCAACGCTGGCGCGGCTCGCTCGCCTCGTCGAGCGCTATGCGCCGCGGGTTTTGATCGCGCTGGGGGATAGTTTTCACGACGGTCACGGACCGTCGCGGATGAGCACCGCCGATCGCGGGGCGCTCAACATGCTGCAGCGTGGACGCGACTGGATTTGGATTGCCGGCAACCACGATCCTGATCTTCCTGATGGCCTCAGCGGCCGTTTCGCCGACGTTCTGGCGTTCGGGCCGCTGACATTCCGCCACGAGCCATCCGAGAGCGCCGCCGACGGCGAGATCGCCGGCCATCTGCATCCGGTCGCGCGCGTCGCGCAGCGTGGGCGCGCAGTGGGCCGGCGCTGCTTTGCCGCCGATGGGCGCCGGCTCGTCATGCCCGCTTTCGGCGCCTATGCCGGCGGCCTCAACGTGCGCGACGACGCGATCTCCGGCTTGTTCGGCACACTCGCCTTCACCGCGCACATGCTCGGCGCGCGGCGGCTTTTCGCGGTCGCCGCGGTGCGGTGCTTGCCGGACTAGTTCGCTCAATCCCGCCTGAACGCGACGCTTGCGATCCAACCGGTCAGCAACGCCATCATGGCGGTTGCGAGCCCGTAGAGCAGACCATGCTCGCGCGCGGCATCGACCACGAACTGTTCGAAGCCGACTTTGACGATCTCGAACGCCGAATCCGTATGCGCGATCAGATTGCCGTCGGCGAACAGCTTGACGTCGACGATGTAGTTGCCGATCGGCACCTGCGCCGGCAGCGAGATCGCGGCGCGGAAAAGCGTCGGCGTAAGGAACGTCACAGCGTTCGGCTCTTCGCTGTAGAGGCCGCGTTCGCGCAGCAGGCGCACCAGCGCGACGCGGAACGGATCGTTGCTGACCTCGCCGATATCGTTGTTGATCAGTTCGGGCAACGGCGTATCGGCGATCCCGAGTTGCAGCCGCCGCTGGTTGTCGGCGCTGGTGATGGCATCGAGCGGGCGGCTCGCGAGAACGGCGAGGTAAGAAGGCGGATCGATAAATGTACGCGCCGAGGTATTTACCCAGATGCCGAGCACGCGCTGTTTGCGCCGCGTGCGCAAGGAGTCGCGCGGCCCAATGACGGTCGCCACGATGTCGTAAGGCCCTCGCGCCACACCAACCCCGTCGCGTTCGACCGTGCCAAACAACACCAGTTCGACGCCGGTGTAGTTCGACGTGATCATCACGCGATGATTGGTCAGTGAAGCGACCAGCCGCTCGGCCGCAGCCGGGACAGGATCGGCGAGGAACCCCGCAACGACGAGCGCGACGGCGAGCGCGTATCTCATGGGCCGCCCCCGATCAGCCGGATCGAGTAGAGGTCGTCCGGGCGCAAGACCAGCTGGCCGGCAAACCGCAGTCCTACCGCCAAAACCAGCAGGCCGAGCAGAAGGCGCAGCCATTCGCCGCGGATGCGCTGACCGGCATGCGCGCCGAACTGGGCGCCGATCACGCCACCGATCATCAAGATGAGCGCGAGCACGGCATCGACCAGATGATTGGTCGCGGCGTGCAGCACGGTCGCCGACACCATGGTAAGGAAGGTAAGCACCATCGAGGTGCCGATCACCGTCGCGGTCGGCACCCGCATCAAATAAATCAGCATCGGAACTAGCAGAAAACCGCCGCCGATGCCCATGACGGCGCCGAGGAAGCCGATGATGAAACCGATCGCCAGCACCGGTATGGCCGAGACGTAGACCTTCGAGCGCTTGAACCGCAGCTTCAGCGGCAGCCCGTGGAACCAGACGTGGCTGCCGGGCCGGCGCAGCTCGGCACGCTTGCCCTGGCGGCTGCGGATGATCGCGCGCGCGCTTTCGCCGACCATCAGCACGCCAACCACGCTCAGCAGCGTGACATAGGACAAGCCGATCATGAGGTCGAGCTGATCGAGCGCGCGCAGCCACGTGAACAGCGCGACGCCGGCCGCACTGCCGACAATGCCGCCGGCAAGGAGGGTAAGCGCGAGCGTGACGTCGATCGCGTTGCGCCGCCAATAGGCGATCGCGCCGGAGAACGACGAGGCCGCGACGTGGGTCGTGACGCTCGCCACGGCCACGGCCGGCTGCACGCCGATGAAGATCAAAAGCGGCGTCATCAGGAAGCCGCCGCCGACCCCAAACATGCCCGAGATGAATCCGACCGCAAGCCCCATCGCGAGCACAAGGAAGACGTTGACGGGAATGTCGGCGATCGGAAGGTAGATTTGCACGGATGGGCTGCCGAACGTTCGGATGCACAGTTGAACCGTTCTACTCGCGCGATGCCGCGCGGCATACCATCCACGGCCGACGGGCGCACAAATTTGATCGGGTTAATTAATTCAGTCTCGTCACCTGGAGGTGCGAGCTGGGCGAGCCTCGAACGGGCTCAGTTAACCTTGGTGGCGTCCGGCGCGGAAACTTTGGCGGATCGCGGCTTCGGCTTGGCCGTCGGCGTTCCGTTCGCCGGCGGGTCCCACGCGCCCTTCACCGTGACCGCATCGGCGGGCTGCGGCAGGGGGATAAATTTCTCCACCGCGAGGTGCGCAGCCTCAAGCGCCTGCTGGTCGAGACGGGAGGCGATTTCGTCGCGTTTCTGAGCGGCGCCCTTGTCTCCATCTTTGGCCGCGAGGGAGAACCATTTGTAGGATTCGGCGAAGTTCTGCTCCACGCCAACACCGCGCGCATACAATACGGCGAGATTGTATTGGCTGTCGGTGACGCCGTGATCGGCGGCCTTGAGGAACCATTGCGCCGCCGTGTGGTAATCGGCCTTGCCGTCAACCCCTTCCGCGTAGAGGACGGCGAGATTGTGCATGGCCTTTCCGTGCCCCTTATCGGCGGCGGCGCGGTACAGGTCGCGCGCGGTCGACAAGTCTTTCTTCACGCCGAGGCCCTTTTCATAACAGGTGCCGAGTCGGAACTGCGCAGGGACGACACCTTTGTTGGCCGCAATCTCGAACCAGTGTGCGGCTGCCTCATTGTTGGCCGGAACCCCTCGACCCTCGGCGAAGTGGACCGCCACTTCATAGGCGGCCAGTGGGTCGCCGGCGAGCGCGGCCGTTCGCAGCCCCGGGCCGCCGATTGCGATCGGGAGCTTGTCGCCGGCCATCGCGGTCGTCGCGGCGGAAAGCGGCGCCAAGGCGCCCGGCACCGAACCGGTAATATCGATCGGCGCACCCGCCGGCTGGTCCACAGTGGCAGCGCGGGCCCGCGTTTTGTGCTCGCCGGGAAGCTGGTCCGATGCCTGCGCGAAAGGCGCGGTCGTGGCGTTGAGGAGTGATTGCTGTCCGGGATTTGCGCCGGGCATCGAGTTCGGCAGCGGGCCGCCCGGATCCCGCGCGGAATCGGCGCTGGGGACCGGGCCTGGAACCGGCATTGGCAAGCTCGACGAATTCGCACCCGGCATCGCCGGGGCTGGCGGCGGCTCCGTTTCAACGTGCGGCCGATCAGTTCGACCAGATGGCGACTGCGGGTCCGGCTGAGCCTGCGGCGGCGCCGATTGCAGCCGTTGCGGCTCGGTGTGTGGGGTTGTTTGCCCGCCCGGCGGCTCCGTTTGGGTTTGCGACGGCGTTCCCGGGCCTTCGTCGAACAGCCGCGAAATGATGCGGAACCCGCCGACGACAATGACAACAACGGCGGCCGCGACCATGACGGTCCGCAAGCGCTCTGTCATCTTCTTTGGCTTTGCCGGATCGGCCGTGCCAGCCTTGGTGCTCGCTTTTTCGTTCGGCGGTTCCGAGGCCGCCGCTCGCGCGGCGCGGCGGGCCGCGGCGATGAAGTCGGGCTTGCCCCCACCCGGATCCGGGATGACCGGAGGTTTCGACACGGCCGAAGCCTCGGACGCGGCAATCCGGTCGGCGGCCGATTGCGGAGTGCGGGAGCGACCGGAGGTGGAACCAGGCTCCAGCGGATGATCGGGCGGCAGATTGGGATCGATCGGAGTCCGCGCTGCGGCCGGCCGATGCGACATCGGCTCAAATTGGCCGAGCCCGGGGGACGCCTCGGCGGCCACCGCGGCGAATGACATCGGCGCCGGTTCATGCGGATATTCCGGCGCCGGCGGCGCCGGTTCTTCCGCCTGTAGCGGGGACGGCTCCTCAGGCGCGGGCCTCGCCCGATCGACCCGCATGTCGCTCTCGATCATGGCGAGGCGATCGACGACATGCTCCACGGTGCCTTGCATGTCTTCAAGCGAGTCGCGGGTGCGGCGCTCGGTTTGTTTGATCTCGGCGACCGCGTGCTCGATCGCGTCGACTGCAACCGGAGCCTTAACGCCGCCAGCCGCATCGTTGGTGCTGCGCAATTGCTCGATGTAAATCAGGAGATCGGCGAGCCCGCGCTCGACGCCCTCGAGCAGACCGAGACGCGAGTCGGAGGCGTCGAGCCGTTTGACCAGTGTCGCGATCCGATCCTCGAGATGAGTAAGCGCGGTATGATCGGTGGGCGACAATTGCACCCGTTCGAGCTTCTCGATCAGCCCGGACAACAACTTTTCAAGTTCCCGAGGCACCGCATGACCAGCCTCGGCTGAAGCATTGAGCGCGCTGGCGAGCACGTCGATGCGATTCTCAAGTGCGGACAGCGTTGGCGCGCTCGGCGCACTGCCGGTCATATTGTCAACCTTGGCGGAGAGGGCGCTGGCGAGCACGTCAATACGATTCTCGAGCGCGGACAACGTCGGCGCGCTCGCCGCACTGCTGGCGATACCGTCAATTTTTGCGGAGAGCGCACGCACGTCCTCCGCGACCTTCGTCAACGTATCGTTGGAGGCGACGTGGGAAACGATGCCACGCAGGGCGCCAATCGCCGCCTCAAGCTGTTGCAGCGGGCCCGGATCGTCCTTTGCGACGATTGCATCGACTTTCGTGGCGAGCGCATTGACCGCCTCGTCGAAGCCGACCAGGCCTTCCGCCGGTGTGAGCCCGCGCAGCGCCTCGCGCACCTCGGCCAAGCCGCGCTCGATCCCGGCCAGCGCCGTTGCGTCGACGCCGGCTTGCCGGGTGTGATCGATGCGCTGACCAAGCGCCTTGATCTCGATCTCGAGCGATTCCAGCGCGTGCCGCGGCAACGCTTCCGTGAATGAGCGGCCGATCTCGGCTAGATCGGCGCGAAGCCCATTGATCGCCGTCTCCAGCTCAGCCGAGGGCCGTAACGCCTCGATCCGCGCCGTGATCTGGCGCAGTTGCTGTTCCAGGTTGCTGAGATCGAGCGCCGGTTCGGCTGCATTTTGAACTTGCGAACTCTCGTCCCAGACCGAACGCGCGTCCGGCGGCTGCGGCGAAGGCGGCAAACCGCCGAACGAAGATTCCGGGGCAGGCTCGCTCCCGAGCGCGCGTTGCCGCACCGCGATCTGGGCCGCAACATCGTTGTCGGGCGGGCGCGGCCTTTCGGGGGTCTCGGCGACAGCATCGCGGTCGAGCGCGCGTTGTCGCGCCGTGATCTCGGCCACGGCTTTGTCGATCGACGCGTCGCGCGGGTCCTCCGCCGCCGGGCGGGCGACCGTGTAGCGCTCTGCCTCGCGGCGTGGGCGCTCAGCGCGCTCGGGCTCCTCGCGGAAAGGGCCGCCTGAGGCGCGTTGTTCGCGATAAGGACGACCCTCGTGGCGCACCGGTCTCTCGTCATTTTCGGCGCGGTCGCGCGGTCGCCTCACGGTCTGTGGCTGCCGGCCGCGATCTCGATCGTCGTTGCGGAAGTTCAGACGAAATTGATCGTCCGGCTCGCGACGACCCCTGGGTGGATCGCTTTGCCGAATCGGCTCTTGATCGTCGTCGTGGAAACTTCGGCGCCACTGGTCTTCCGATTCGCGCTCGTGACCGCGGCCAGTCGCGCTACGCTGCCGATCACGACCATCGTCATCATGGTAGCTTGGCGGCCGCGGATTGTCGGGCATCTGCTCGCGGCGAGGTCGTGGCGCCTGGCGATTCCGGTGGCGCCGTTCATCGTCGTCGTGAAACCTTTGCCGCGGCGCATCGACGGGTTCCCGATTGCGGCGAGGTCTTGGCGCCTCGCGATACGGGTCGCGCCCCTCATCCTCCTCGTGAAAACTTTGTCGACGCAGATCGTCCGGCTCGTTGTTTTGTCGGCGCTTTGGCGTCTCGCGGTATCGCTCGCGATCGTCGTAGCGAGGTCGCGGGTCCTCGCGAAGCTCAGGTTCGCGATCAAAATCGGCGGACCACCACGATTCCTCGTTCTCCTGATCGGCCGGCTGAATGACGGTATTGAGCCACTCCCCAACCGACATGCCGGATTGGCCTGCAGCCTCACGCGCGGCCGCACGGGCTTCCGGATGGAGACCTCTCAGATTCCAGGGACCGCCCGATTTCATTCTCACGTCCAAGCCACATGAGGAGCAGCATGTGCCCCTGTTTCGAGCCGATGCTCGTGAACAGACGACACGGAGGGCGCGGTTCTGTCCTCGAGGTCGAATGTTTAGGATTACGGTAAAGAAGACGTTAAAAAATGGACGCCAGCCGTCTCCGCTCGTTCATTTGCAGGCGGCCGGTGCAGGCGGCCGGTCACCGGCCGTCGCTGTTACGGTTACGGTTACGGTTCCTCGTCCCGCAAGGTCGCAGCCCGTCGCGGCAGCACCGGCGCGGCGATGGTGAGCGCCTCGCTCTTATCGTGACCGGGCTGGCGGCTCTACTTCACCCTCGCCACAATCGGGTTTCTCCTCGGCGAACCGGCTGGCATGGGCCCGCCATCCGCGCCCCGCGAGCAGTGCGTGATGCAAATCATCTGCCTGAGCAGCAGAGGCGCCGTGTCGAGATCGAAATAGAGATCGCCGAACGGCGGCGCATCTGCACATCATTCCACCTACTAAGCACGTCTGACGAGGCCGGCCGGCGTCGTCGCTGATTCGCGGGTCTTCGCACCTCATGCCTTCCGCTCACTCGGCACCCTCTCCCGCAAACAGGAGAAGGAATAAAGAGCCCTCCAGCGCGCTGTCTTACCGTTGACGCAAATCGGTTACGTTATACCTTCCGGTTGGGCCGGCCGGCGGCAAACGACGACCGGTGGACGCGACAGGGAGGGCGACATGCCGACTTACAAGGCACCCGTTGGGGACGTGATGTTCCTGTTGAGCGACGTGTTCCACATCGATCGCTACAACAACCTGCCGGGCTTTGCCGACGCTACGCCGGATCTCGTCGAGGCGGTGCTCGATGAGGCGGCGAAATTCTGTGAGGACGTGCTGACGCCGCTCAACCGCGTCGGCGACAAGGAAGGCTGCCGGCGCCACGAGGACGGTGCCGTCACCACGCCGACGGGCTTCAAGGACGCCTACAAGCGGCTGACCGAAGGCGGCTGGATTGGCGCTTCGGCACCGGCCGAATTCGGCGGCCAAGGCCTGCCGCGGGTGCTTTCGCAAGCCATCGGCGAGTTCCTGGTCTCTGCAAACATGGCTTTCGCCATGTATCCCGGACTTACACAGGGCGCCGCAGCGGCCCTCATTGTCCACGGTACGCCCGAGCAAAAGGCGCTCTACGTGCCCAAGCTCATCAGCGGCCAGTGGACCGGCACGATGAACCTGACCGAGCCGCAATGTGGAACCGATCTCGGACTTACGCGTGCGCGCGCGGTGCCTCAGGCGGACGGCAGCTACAAGATCACCGGCACAAAAATCTTCATCTCTGCGGGCGAACACGATCTGGCGGAAAATATCGTCCACCTGGTGCTGGCCCGCATTGAGGGCGCGCCGGAAGGCGTCAAAGGAATCTCACTGTTCATCGCGCCCAAATTCCTGCCGACCAAAGACGGCACGGTAGGCGCACGCAACGGCGTCTCTTGCGGCTCCATCGAAGAGAAGATGGGCATCCACGGCAACTCGACCTGCGTCATGAATTATGACGACGCAACTGGCTGGCTCGTCGGCGAGCCGAACCGCGGTCTGAATGCAATGTTCGTGATGATGAACGAAGCGCGGCTCGGTGTCGGCGTGCAGGGGCTCGCGCTGTCCGAGGTGGCCTATCAGAACGCCGCCGCCTACGCCAAGGAACGGCTTGCCGGACGCGCGCTGACCGGGGCGAAGTTCAAGGACAAAGCCGCCGACCCGATCATCGTGCATCCCGACGTGCGCCGCATGCTGATGACCATGCGCGCGTTCAACGAAGCGGCGCGCGCGTTGGTGCTGTGGACCGCGCTCAAGAGCGACGTCGCCAACCGCTCCGGCGATGCCAAGGAGCGGCAGGCCGCCGACGACCATATGGGCCTGATGACGCCGGTGATCAAAGGCGTGCTCACCGATCAAGGCTTCGCCAACACCGTGATGGCGCAGCAGGTTTTCGGCGGCCACGGATACATCGCCGAGCACGGCATGGAGCAGTTCGTCCGCGACTCCCGCATCGCCATGATTTACGAGGGCGCCAACGGCATCCAGGCGCTCGATCTGGTCGGCCGCAAGCTGCCGAAGGATGGGGGCCGGGCCTTACAGGCGTTCTTCGCCGAGGTCTCGGCGTACATCAAGGAGCGCGGCGCCGACGCGGATATGGCGCCCTACCTCAAGCCTCTCGGCCAAGCGCTCGGCGACCTGCAACAGGCGACGATGTGGTTCATGCAGAACGCGCTGGGCAACCCCGACAATGCCGGCGCCGGCTCGAGCGATTACATGCACCTCTTCGGCCTGGTCGCGCTCGGCTACATGTGGTGTCTCATTGCCGCGGCGGCGAAAGGCAAGGCCGCAGCCGCCAACGGTGCCGGCGACGGCATGGCGGCGAAGCTTGCCACCGGCCGTTTCTTCGCCGAGCGGATCTTGCCGGCGTCGACCACCCATCTCGCGCGCATCAAAGCCGGCGCCGCCAGCATGATGGCGCTACCGGCCGAGGCCTTCTAAAGCCGGCCGGCGACCGGCTGCAATTCGGCGGAACTTGGACTATATGAGGGTCCGGTCTCACGGACGAAGAGCCTAATCCGGCTTTGCGGCATCGGCCGCCCGGCCACCCTACCCGCAGCGGGTCAGGGTCACGATGGCGAGGAAATGCTATGCTCGACGCTT
>Ga0302325_10002800_pt1 | contig 41901 bp, 32 predicted proteins | sample Palsa_T0_2_FD_201948 | JGI IMG/M metagenome (GOLD analysis project Ga0302325, IMG submission 201948) | Peat permafrost microbial communities from Stordalen Mire near Abisko, Sweden - Palsa_T0_2 | ecosystem: Environmental > Terrestrial > Soil > Palsa > Peat permafrost | place: Sweden: Abisko...
CACGACCGGCGAGAATCTGTTCCCGCCGAAAACCACAACCTCGACGAGCATCACTTAGGAGAAAAATGCCGATGAAAAAAATAGCACGCACACCGGAAATCGACGCACTGTTTATCAGCCTAATGATGTATAGCAAGGCGGGACCGGTTGTCAAAGATATTTCGCATGACAGAGCGGAACGCGCCAACGCCGTCACTTTGGCCAAACTCGAAAAGCTGGGCTTGGATAGGGAACAAGTCAACGTTCTCTATCGAGAGTGGCAAACGGAAATGCGGGGCCGATTCCGCACGGACGATCCGCCTGAGACTGCTTAATCTTTTTCGGCTGTGGCTCCCAGCGCGCGACGGCGCTGCCTTTTTTGAAAGTCAAATTTGATGACCACTTTTTGCATTTTGTGCAAATCCGAGATTCCGGCAGATCGTCAGCGCCGCGCCTCGTGTACCTGTTCGCCTGGCTGTCAGAAAGAATACCGCCGACAGCGCCGTGCAGCGCACGCGGAGAGGTTCTGCCGACTTTGCGGACGCAAAGCACGCCGACCGCGCAAGCCGAAACCCGTGGGCGGTGTGCTCAGTGAGCACAGCGTAATTGGAGAGCAGGCATGACCAGCGAAACCAGCCAATCATGGCTCACAGCCACGGAAGCCGCGAACTACCTCCGCGTCAAACCGCGCACGATTCTTGCATGGGCGAGAACTGGACACCTTAAAGGTCATATTCTCTCCGGGACTCGGCGGGTGACTTGGCGCTTTCTGCGTTCCGACTTGGATGCTACACTTCACATCGCCAGCCGTGCTCTCAACAACGGGAGGATTGAATGAGAGGACGGCACAAGACAGGATCATTGGTTTTCGATAGATCACGCGGTACGTGGAGATTTCTGCAATGGATTGATAGCAGGCGGAAGTCTCAAACCATTGGGACAAAGCAAGAATTTCCAACGAAAGCAGCCGCTTGGAAGGCCGTAAAACCGCTGGCGGAAGTCAGCAACGATAGCGACACGCTATTAACCGTCAGCACCTTAATCGAACAGTACCGCCTAGAGAAGATGCCTAAACGCTACAGCACTCGCCGTTCATACGATTCATGGTTGAGGAATCACATAGTCCCGAAGTTTGGGCCGTGTGCGCTCTCAGCCGTGCAAGCGCGACCGGCGGAACTGTGGCTTGAGTCTCTTGACCTAACCCCACGGAGCCGAGCAGCCGTTCGCGGATTGCTTCGCATTTTGTGGGACTATGCGATGTGGCGCGGTGACGTGCCGACACAGCGTAACCCAATGGAGTTGGTCACGATTAAGGGCGCATCGAAACGAACTAGCAAACCGCGCAGTCTTACGGTGGAGGAGTTCCAACGATTCGTGCATCACCTGGGGGAACCATTCCACACCATCTGTCTAGTATGCGTGTGCTTCGGTCTTCGTATCAGCGAAGCACTAGCCCTCAAGTGGTCCGACGTGGATTGGCTCAACGGGAAGCTCAGCGTACAGCGTGGCATCGTTCGACAGCACGTTGACGATGTAAAAACGGATGAATCACGCAAAGCAATCACCGTTACCCAAACCATGATTGAAGCACTCAAACTGTGGAAGCAAACAACTCAGTTCTCCGCGCAAGAGGATTGGATTTTCGCTTCCCCGTCACAGCTTGGCCGGTTGCCGTGGTCAGCCGATAGCGTCAACGATGCGTACAAGAAAGCCGCATCCGCTGCGAAGGTTGAACACGTCAGTACCCACAGCATGAGGCACACCTACCGCTCGTGGCTTGACGCCGTGGGCACCCCATTAGCCGTGCAACAGAAGCTAATGAGGCACGCGGACATTCGTACAACGATGAACACCTACGGTGATGTGGTTACCGATGAAATGGCCCGCGCTGCCTCGAAAGTGGCGGGACTTGCCATCAACGGATCGCAAACGGATCACACGCCTAGCTAAGTCCTTTGCTTTGGCGGAAGCGTGTGTGAGTCGAACACACCGGCAACATCGAAGATGCCGCCCGCCGGTTTTGAAGACCGGGACGATCACCGGACCGCATGCGCTTCCGAAGTTCGCAAAAAAGCTCGCGAGCAACTTTTCGCGAGCCAGTTCGTGAAGAGTTCGTTGGGAACGTAACACGAACTACTTCGGCTGCGCCACCACTCGCAGATAGGGCTTTAGAGTCTTCCAGCCCCCGGGATACTTCTGCTTGGCTTGATCCTCCGAGACCGAGGTGGGAATGATAACGTCCTGCCCTGGTTTCCAGTTCACGGGCGTGGCGACATTGTGTTTCGCATTCAGCTGGATCGAATCGAGCGCGCGCAACACCTCATCGAAATTGCGTCCGCTGCTCATGGGGTAGATCAGCATCAGCTTGATCTTCTTGTCCGGACCAATTACGAACACCGTGCGCACCGTGGCGTTGTCGGCTGCTGTGCGGCCTTCACTCGAGCTTCCAGCCTCGGCGGGCAGCATGTCATAAAGCTTCGCCACCTTGAGTTCCGGATCCCCAATCATCGGATACGTCACCTTGTGACCCTGCGTCTCTTCGATGTCGGCGGCCCACTTGCCGTGACTAGTCACCGGATCCACGCTCAACCCGATAATTTTCGTGTTCCGTTTGGCGAACTCTGGTTGCAGACCAGCCATGTAACCCAATTCGGTCGTGCACACAGGCGTGAAATCCTTCGGGTGAGAAAACAGAATGGCCCAGCCGTTGCCAATCCATTCGTGGAAATTGATCGTGCCTTGCGTGCTTTCCGCAGTGAAGTTGGGAGCTTCGGAATTGATGCGTAGAGACATGTTCTTACCTCACATAGTTTCTTGAAATGGACGACCGACGCGTTTAAACCCTATAACATTAGTAGGGTATAGAATAATCCGACGGCTGCCATTGCGTCAACCGCGACGCCGACACATGCCGACTCCGGAAACAATTATGGTATCGCATTGGGGTGCGGTTCCGCCTCGGCGCGCCCGAGCACACTCCACGGTAAAATTTGAGACATGACTGCCTCGGCGCGAAAATTCTCTATGGTGCAGGTCGATGTCTTCACCGACCGCGCTCTTACCGGCAACTCTCTGGCAGTTTTCCTCGACGGACGCGGCCTCAGCACCGAGCACATGCAGGCTTTGGCGCGCGAAATGAACCTTTCCGAAACTACTTTCATTTTTCCCGGAGATGCGGCTGCGGAAAAGACCCGCGGGGTTCGGGTGCGCATCTTCACCGTGCAGGAAGAACTGCCCTTCGCCGGACATCCTACGCTGGGCACCGCTTTCGCTTTGCGTGGCCAGGCCGGCGCGTCCCCCAAACCAGATGAAGTCCTGCTCCATCTGAACGTCGGAACTGTCCCGGTGCGGTTCACCGCAGATCCAGCCGAATCCACCTTCGGAGAAATGACGCAGAAAAATCCCGAGTTCGGCGCGATCCACAACCCGGAGGATGTCGCGCGCCTCACCGGCCTCAGCGCCGCCGATTTCGACGACTCGGTGCCCATCCAAACCGTTTCTACCGGCCTTCCCTACACCATCGCCGCGCTGCGGTCGTTGCAGACGCTGCAAAAACTTCGCCTCGATCTCGACGGCGCCGCCCAGTATCTCGCGCGCACTGACGGAAAATTCTTTTACTTTGTTTGCCGCGAAACCGTCGATCCGGAGGCCCGCCTCCACGCCCGGATGATTTTTTACAACGGAGACGATCCTGCTACCGGATCGGCCGCCGGTTGCTGCGCCGCCTGGATGGTGGCACACGGTGTGGCCGCGAGCGACGAGCAGGTTTTGATTGAGCAAGGCCTCGAAATACGCCGTCCCAGCCGCATTTTTGTCCGCGCCACCAAGCAAAAGAACGGGCAGGATAACCAGGTCGTCAATGTGCGTGTCGGTGGAAATTGTGTGGAAGTTCTCCGCGGTGAAGTCACGATTCCGATCTAGCCGATCAAACACTGCGACAGACGCGGTTCTCAGGCCGATGGCACGATCTTGCCAAACACCGAAGTGCCATTGGCGACCGCGCTACTTTACCAACGCTGCGGTTGTGTTTAGCATTCAGTTCGTTCCCAGTTCCCAAAAAAAGAAATCAGGTATCCAATTCAGAAAAAAATTGTGACGACAGTCCCCCGGTCAGACCAATGAAGCCCAAGAAAACGATTCTTTGTGTGGACAATAACGAACAGGCCCTTTCCATTCGCAAAATTCTGCTGGAAACGCGGGGTTACCGCGTGCTCGCGTGCAACAGCGGCGAAATGGCTCTCGAAGCCTTCCGCCGCGGCGGGGTTGACCTGGTGCTCACCGACCTGATCATGCCCGGTATGGATGGTTCGCGTCTGATCGAAGAAGTCAAACGTGTTTCTCCGCAGACTCCGGCCGTGCTGATCTCCGGCCATACCAAAATCTATGAGCGCGAAACGCTGGCCGATCTTTTCTTGCCCAAGGGAATGTTCGAGCCGGCGGAGTTGCTCGAACGCATTCGCCTGTTGCTCGTGCGCAAGCGCGGCCCCAAGCGGCAGGTGGAACTTCGCGCCCGCGCGCTGGACGCGGAACACGCCACGGTGGCGTGAATTTTGCGCTCGATTGAATCCTTGACTCGATGGCTCGATCACGCTTCTCCGTGTGATATCGTTTTGACTGGATGTCGGCCTTTATCGAAGCGAGGGAACTGCGCAAAACCTACCGGGTTGGCAAAGTCGATGTGCCGGCCCTGCGTGGTGTTTCCTTCGGCGCGCAAAAAGGGGAGTTCATCACGGTCGTGGGCCCTTCGGGCAGCGGCAAGTCGACGCTCTTCTATCTGCTCGGCGGATTGTCCCGCGCCGACTCCGGCAGCGTCATCGTCGACGGCGTGGATTTTGCCACGCTTTCCGATGCGGCGCGTACCCGGTTGCGGAAGCGCAAGATCGGATTCGTTTTCCAGAAATTCAATCTTCTGCCCACGCTCAGCGCGCGCTCGAACATCGAGATCGCCGCTGACATCGCCGGCGCGGGTGCTCCCGATCCCGCATTCCTGAACAAGATCACCGCGATGCTCGGCATCGCGCAACGTTTGGAGCATCGGCCGAACGAGCTTTCCGGCGGCGAGCAGCAGAGAGTCGCCCTTGCCCGGGCGCTCATCAACCGCCCCGCCATCGTGCTCGCCGACGAACCCACCGGCAATCTGGATTCGAAGAGCTCGAACGTAGTTCTCGAAATGCTGCGTCAGTCGAACAAGGATCTGGGGCAGACCGTGCTCATGATTACGCACAATCCCGAGGCTGCCGAGTATGGCGACCGCATCATTCACATGCGCGACGGCCAGATCGTATCGCCGGATGAAGATCCGCAGTGGTCGCTGCGTCATCCGGCCGAACACTTGCAGCCCTGAACAGGTTCCGAATGGCACATCGCGACGAATTCACAAAACCGATTCTGCCCGGCAAGGGAGCGACCGATTACGAGCGCTATCTGCACACCGACGAACTGCTCGCCCTGCAAAAGTCGCCCGAAGAACTGCTTCACAAAGATGAAATGACCTTCCTGGTCGTGCACCAGAGCTCTGAATTGCTGATGAAGGGAGCGGCTTTTGAGCTGGGCCGCGCCCTCGAGGCACTCGAGCACAGCGATTATGGCAACACCACACGCCTGATCCGTCGCGCCATCTCGCTGCTCGAACCTCCCATCGACCTGCTGCACATCCTGGAGACGATTACTCCCTACGACTACCATCTCATTCGCGCCGGCCTCGGCCACGGCAGCGGCCTCGATTCTCCTGGATTCCTTTCGCTACTCCACATCGGACCGCGCCTCGGCCAAGCCTTTCACGAGCAACTGAGCGGCGCGGGGCTTACCCTTGGCGAGCTTTATCGCGGTCACGAAGAGTTCTTCGCTCTGCACGATGTCGCCGAGCGCCTGCTCGACTTTGACGAACGCATGCAGCTATTCCGTTTCCACCATCTCAAGCTCGCCGAACGCGTCATCGGAGGCCGAGTCGTCGGCACCATGGGAACGCCGGTAGAAGTTCTGCAGCAACGGATGGAAAGCTGGCTCTACAAAGATCTCTGGGACGTCCGCAACCAGATCACGGCCTCCGCCAATCAGCCGGCGGTCGGGAAGCAGTATTAGGGCAGGGAAATCGAGAATTAGCCGAGCTCAGCTCCCGCTCGTCCATTGCCTTTCCCGGCATCGGTTTGCCTTCTGCCCTGGTTGCGCTTGGGTGTACCATCCCTGAAATGATCTTTCCGCCATTCGAGGTTGCAACCAAAATTGCAATCGCGCTTGCGATTGGCTTGCTGGTTGGCCTGGAACGCCAGTGGTCACAAAAGGATGTCGGCGTCCGGACATTTTCGATCACCGCTCTGCTGGGCTGTCTCTCCGTTCTCGTCTCCATGCAACTGGCCGCGATTTGCCTGGCCGGCGTGGTTGTCCTGGTCGCGTTTCTGAACGGCCGGAGCCTGCTCGTCGATCGTTCGCTCGAGATGACCACATCGGTGGCCTTGATCGTTACCTTTATTTTGGGTGGATTGGCCGGTCAAGGCCACCTGTTCACTCCCACCACGTCCGCCATTCTGATGACGATGTTGCTGGCGTGGAAAACGGAGCTGCAGCGGTTCGCGGGCGATTTGAAGCTAACGGAAATCCGTGGCGCGGTGCTGCTCGGGCTGATCGGGTTTGTAATTTATCCGCTCCTGCCCAACCGGTTCATCGATAACTGGCATCTGCTGAACCCCCGGCAATCCTGGCTGATTGTGATTATCGTAGCCGGCCTCGGCTTTGCCAATTACGTCCTGCTGCGAATCTTCAGCAATCGCGGTTTGTACTACACCGCCATCCTCGGCGGTTTGGTTAATAGCACAGCCACGGCTGCCGAGCTTTCAAGCACAGTCGCGAGCGGTGAAACGGACGCAAATGAAACGATCGTTGCTCTCGTCCTGCTGACTTCGGTCGCGATGTTCGTTCGCAATCTTGTCATCCTGGCGATCTTCGAACCTGCTTCGTTATCGACTGCAGCTTTGCCCCTGCTCGCGATGACGACCGGAGCGGTGATCTTTGCCTGGAAGGGCCGTGCGCGCGGCGAGAAGCGAGTGCAGAGCCTGAGCCTGGACTCGCCGGTCTCTCTGCGGCGGGTGCTCAATCTTGGCGGTCTATTTGTAATTATGGAGATCGTCGGAACCGTCGGCGCACGATACCTTGGCAAATTCGGGTTTCTCGCCCTGAGTCTGCTTGGCGGGGCGGCGAGCAGCGCGAGTACTACCGCCGCGGCTGCGACCATGGCGATTCATGGCAAGCTGTCTCCGGACGTGGCTGGCGTGGCGACCGTATTCGCATCGATCGCCAGCGCACTGGTGAATCTTCCACTTGTCCGAAGGCAATCTCACAATAAGCGATTGACCCGGACCCTGGCCATAATCTCGCTCCTGCTGGTTGCCGTCGGACTGGTCGTACTGGCCGCTCAAGAAAGGTATCGCTGAGCGAGTCGGTATCGAATTAGCGTTTGCCAACTACATGGCCGCGTCCATCCCGAACTTCGTTTGATTTGAAGTGCTCGATCCGATCGAGACGCCTGCCCGGCTCGGGCCTGTCGCCACGATTTGGCACTGGGCCGTGATAGCCGTGATCAGGGTGGAAACGGTTATTTACGTGGCCGTGGAAGCCGGCCGGACCGTGAAACCACGGGCCCGCGCCGACAAAGACGCCACCCACAAACCATTCCGAACCATAGTAGCCGTAGGGGGCGCAGTTGTAGGGCGGAACGTCATAGTACCCGTAGGGACAGACGGGCGCGACTCCGATCTCGACGCCCACCTGGGCTTGTGTTTTGGGAACCGTCACCGTGAAGCAGAGTGCAACCACAGCCGCTAATACAAAAAACTTTAATCCATTCATCAAGAAATCTCCTTATCAAGAATTCGGGCAGGTATATACGATTCAATTTTCATGCCTAGGGTTGGTTCCAGCTACCACTCAAGGCTCGGGACCGCCTAGCCTGGTTGGATCGAAGGGTATATCCAATGGGCGGTGCTGGTTCGCGGTACTGTGACCGACGTGCAGCGACGAGCGGTCTGCAGAATTGTCAGCGGAATTGCGCTGCTGTAGAATGAAGCGACGAGCGGGAGTAACTCAGCGGTAGAGTGCGACCTTGCCAAGGTCGAAGTCGCGGGTTCAAATCCCGTCTCCCGCTCCAGTTTCTTGAAGCCCTGCCCCGGCGAGGGCTTTTTGTTTCTGCGTGCTCGTTTTAGCGTGTCTTTTTAGCGCGCGTCGGCGCGGTAGCCAAGTGGTAAGGCCGAGGTCTGCAAAACCTCTATCGTGAGTTCGATTCTCACCCGCGCCTCCAAATTCAGACCCCATCAACTCTGCCTCATTCCTGTTGGAGCCCAAAACGGGGTCCAACACGTCCAATCTGAGAATGGAGGTCAATATGTACGTTGTTCTTGGAGCAACCGGCAACACTGGAAAAATAGTGGCGAAGAATCTTCTTGCCCGCGGGCAGAAAGTTCGTATCGTCGGCAGAAACGCGGCTCATCTGCAATCTCTCGCGGCGCAAGGCGCGCAGATATTCATCGGCGATGTCCTCGACGCGTCCGCTCTGCCAAAGCTTTCGACAAAGCAGATGCAACCTACGTCATGATTCCGCCCAATCCAACCAGCAAAGACTATCGTGCCTACCAGGATCGCGTCAGCGACGCGATCGCGGCGGCGGTAAGAAACGCGGGAGTCAAGAATGTGGTTTCACTCAGCAGTTTCGGAGCCGACCAATCGAGCGGAACTGGGCCGGTTGTCGGCCTTCACGACCTCGAACAGAAGCTCAACCAGATCGACTCTACTAACGTACTCCACCTGCGCGCCGGCTATTTCATGGAGAATACGCTGCCGCAAGTGGGAGCCATTCGCATGGCTGGCACCATGTTCGGGCCGGTCGCTCCGAATCTCAAGCTTCCGATGATCGCGACCCGCGATATAGGAGCAGCAGCAGCCGACGGGCTCTTGCGGCTGGCCTTCCGGGGCAAACAGACGCGAGAACTGCAAGGGCAGCGCGATCTCGACTACACCGAGGCCGCCGCCATTGTCGGCCAAGCCATCGGCAAACCTGATCTAGGATACATCCAGACGCCCGACGGTCAGATCCGAGCCGCGATGGTGCAGACGGGAATGTCTGACAACATCGCCGGCCTGATCCTAGAGATGGCAGTCGCCATCAACAACGGGCAGATGCGCACACTGGAACCTCGTTCGGCCGCTAACACAACGCCAACCAAGTTCGAAACCCTTGTAGAGGACTCCTTCGTCCCGGCTTATCGACAACGAGCGGCAGCGTAGGCGCGAAGCTCGTCGACAACACAAAGAAAAGGCCGCGCCGGTTTTGCGGCGCGGCCCGTGTTTCAAGCAGGCTACGAGAGCCGATCCAAGTTATGTTCTGACACACACTGACTTGGTCTGCGTGTAGAGTGTGAGAACGTCCTTGCCCATCTCGCGTCCCCACCCAGACTGCTTATACCCGCCGAACGGGAGCGCCGCGTCGAAAATGTTGTAGCAGTTGATCCAAACCGTTCCGGCGCGCAGAGCGGCCGCCAGACGATGCGCTTTCGAAATGTCCTTCGTCCAGATGCCCGCTGCCAAGCCGTAGATCGAGTCGTTGGCGCGCGGGAGGAGTTCCTCGGGGTTGTCGAATGGAATCGCCGTTACCACCGGCCCGAAGATTTCTTCCTGCACCACCCGCATGTTGTCTTTGGTATTCACGAGCACGGTCGGCTCGACAAAATATCCTTTGTCGCCCGCTTTTTTCCCGCCCGCCAGCGCGGTCGCGCCTTCGGACAAGCCAATCTCAAGGTAGTTGCACACCCGGTTCAGCTGTTCCTCGGAGACCAGCGGTCCCATCGACGTGGCTGGATCGAGGCCCGATCCAACGTTAATCTTCTTGGCCTTCTCGGCCACGCCTTCGGCTACGCGATCAAATACGGACCGCTCCACGAACAGACGCGAACCCGCGCAACAGCATTGTCCGTGATTGAAGAAAATGGCGCTGGCTGCGCCGGCAATCGCCGTGTCGAGGTCAGCGTCTTTGAAGACGACGTTCGGCGACTTGCCGCCCAGTTCGAGTGAGACTTTTTTCAGGTTTCCGGTGGCCGCGTGGACGATCAGCTTGCCCACTTCGGTCGATCCGGTGAACGCAATTTTATCGACGAGGTCGTGCGCCGCCAGGGCTGCTCCTGCCGTCTCGCCGTATCCCGGGACGATGTTAACCACGCCGTCCGGAAATCCGGCTTCGATAATCAACTCGCCCAGACGGAGCGCGGAGAGCGGCGTCTGCTCGGCCGGTTTCAACACCACCGTGCAACCCGAAGCCAATGCCGGCGCCAGCTTCCATGCCGCCATCAGCAGCGGGAAATTCCACGGGATAATCTGGCCGACGACGCCGACCGGCTCGCGGAGCGTGTAGGCGTGATAGTTTGCACCCGGGGTATAGGGCACCGAGAGCGGAATGGTGGTGCCTTCGAGCTTGGTCGCCCATCCCGCCATGTAGCGGAACATTTCGGCGGCGAGCGGAACATCGGCGGCGCGTGCCACGGTGAGCGGCTTGCCGTTATCCAATGTTTCTAACGTCGCGAATTCTTCGAGGTGCTCTTCCAGTAGGTCGGCCAGCTTCCACACTAGCTTGCCGCGCTCCGAAGCCGTCATGCGCGGCCAGGGGCCGCTGTCGAAAGCCTTGCGTGCGGCCTTTGCGGCGAGGTCAATGTCCGCGCGATCGCCTTCGGCGATCTGCGCCAGAACTTCGCCGGTAGCCGGGTTATAGGTTGGGAAAGTCTTGCCGGAGACAGCGTTGACCCACCTGCCGTCGATCAGCATTTTGCGCGGCTTGGCGATGAAGTCGCTGACCCGTGAATCAATCTGAATAGGGGAAACTGCGATGCCCATATGTCCTCCTTACGACGAGATCGAGTGAGAAAGTGGCGGTTGAATGGCTCAGAAAAATAGTAGTCCGGCTGGACAAGGAAGGCAACCGGGGGACGGGCTACTTGATGTCTTTCATCGCGAGCAGCGTGCCGTAGTCGTGGCCGGAGGGATCGACCGCCCGTGCCACCACTCCCGCAAAAGCTTCGCGGAATTCCGGGTATTTCGCGACCAGCGCCTTGATCACGGTGGTATTTTCCTGGAACGTACGCGACGTATTCGAGATATCGGCGGCCTGGTACTTTACTACCACGTCAAGATCGTTGCCGACCGCCAGCGGAAAGATGTCGGTCATACGATAGACCTTGCCGGCGGCGTTTATCTCCACCGTGTTGCTGTTGGCTGGAAAATCCGCGGGTTGCAGGGACTGCGCCCCGTCGTAGAGCTTGTCGGTGGCGAGCGTGCTCATGAAGTCCACAGGAGCGGACAGCGCGATTGCCTCGCGGTAATACAACCAGGCGTTGTGATGCTGACCTTTGGCTTTGACTTCGAGGGCGCGCTGCGTGAACCATGCGCCATCGTGACCGGCCGCAACCAGAGATTTCGCGTAAAAGCCTGCCAGTTTCCAGTCGCCGCCTACCTGCTCAAGGACCAGGGTCAGGGTCATCGCAGTCTTGCCGCCGTCCACGTCGAGAATCGCAACCCCGTATTTGCCGGGCGGCAGATTATTCAGCACAAAGACCGCGCTATCCTTGGTCTGGCCCGACGATCCAAAGACTCCGCAAAGGAATTCGGCGCGCGCCAGCGGTTGTGTGCCGTCGGCGGTCAGCAAGAAGGACGGACGAACCGTTGCCTGTGCGCCGTCCAATGCGGCCTGGTTCTCTTTGACTGCAGCTTCGATGCCGGCAAAACTGGCTGCCACCGTAGGAATGGAGTTTTGCTTCAAGGCTGCCGTATCGCCGTGCGCCGATAGTTCGAAGTAGCGCTTGGCCGCACTTTCGAGCGCGGTTCGCGCGGTGGCATCCATATCGGCGGCGCTCTGGCAGGTCTGGGCATGGGACCACGCTCCGAGCAGCAACAGCAACAGCCATCGTCCGCGACGCCATCGATTCAGAAGCGCCAGTTTTGATCGAACACCCAAAGCGAAAGCCTCCGCTGGCATTTTACGCGTTGTCGCCGCCGAACATAGCTTCAATATTTTAAGGACAGCGATTGCGACCAGCCTTTCGTTCTCGAGGCGCAAGAATTAGCCCGGTTGGCGTTCTACCGGCGGTGGTAAAATCAAGCAAAGCGTGGTCAATCATTTGACCGCTCGCAAAAGCGCGGAGATACGGATGCAGTGCACATGCAGATGGCTGGTCTTGGGGCTCTTGCTGACAGCCCCGGTGCTTTTTGGTCAGACTGCGCCTGCTCCCGTGCCTGGTCAGACTCCTGCCCCGGACGGCGGGCCCGCCACGACACCGCACCCGAACTCCCATAAAGCCCCGACGCCGGTCGTGCTACCGCCGATGCCGAGTGGGCCGCTGAGCCAGTTGCCGATGGATCAGATCCCGCCAACCCCCGCAAAAGTCACCTTCGAAGGTGGGTTGCTGACGATCTCGGCTCAGAACTCGACTCTCGGCGAAATCCTGCGCGACGTGCGCAAACTTACGGGCGCTTCGATTGAAATTCCTCCCGGCTCAAACGGCGCCAACGAGCGAGTGGTCACGCACCTTGGTCCGGGAGCGCCGCGGGATGTTCTGGCGGTTCTGCTCAACGGCTCCTCGTTTAATTATGTGATGATCGGTTCAAACTCGGATCCCACCGCGGTTTCGAGCGTGGTACTTATGTCAAAACCGCCGGTGTCGGGAGAGCCCCAAACCGCCGCCGCTGTGGTTTATCAGAACAATCCGACTCCGATGCCGCCGAACCGCTTTCCCGGGTTCAACCGGCAACTCGTTGGGCAGCCGGGACAAGCGCCCAATGCTCAGCCGGCGGCTGCGCCGGACGAAGAGCTCAAAGACGACGATCAGGATGCGGCCGATGATACGGCCGAGGACCAGGCTCAGCCCGGACAGCCCGGACAACCCGCACAGCCGGACGGAGCAGACGCCAACGCGCAGCAACCGGCGGACCCAAATCAACCGAATGCCGGACCGAAGACTCCGGAACAGATTCTGGAGCTGCTGCGCAGACAGCAGCAACAGCAGCCTGGAGGCGTTCCTCCTATGCCGCAGCCCGCTCCGCAGCCGCCCCAGTAGCCGCATGGCTTCGGGCGCCCTTAACACGATCCAACTGGGACTCAACGGAAAACAGCAGCGGCGGACTCTTTAGTCGCCGCTCGCGGGATTTTGATGGGGGATCAAGGCGGCAAGAACAGTGGATGCTCGAGAGGGGTCAACGGCGGCCAAGACGGCGCTGATCGCCCAATACGCGCCAACGACCCCGAGAACTACGCTCAAAATTGCTGTACTAATGATCAAAAAGGCGACAAAAAGTGCGCTCACGTTACCGGCCCTTGCTGGCAGCCACCTCTGCGAATCACGCGGCTGCGAGTGTTTTACTCTACCCGCATTTGACCCCCGCCATTGTTAACAACTAAGATACGGGAATCGGACTGCGTATCTCCACTCTCCAACATTTCTTAGGACCCGTCCACGTTACGGAAGTCCACAAAGTACCGTGTTAAATGGCCATCACCCGGATTTCGGTGCGCGGCGCGCGCCAGCACAACCTGAAGAATATTGACGTCGAGATTCCCCGGAATACTCTGACGGTCATTACGGGTCTGAGCGGCTCCGGCAAATCCTCGCTTGCCTTCGACACGATCTACGCCGAAGGCCAGCGGCGCTACGTCGAAACGCTCTCCGCCTATGCTCGCCAGTTTCTCGATCAGATGGAGCGCCCCGACGTCGACTCGATCGACGGGCTCAGCCCATCGATTTCGATCGAACAGAAAACCACCAGTCGCAGCCCGCGCTCGACCGTCGGCACCATCACCGAGATTTACGATTACCTGCGCCTGCTCTACTCTTCGATCGGAGTGCCTCACTGCCCGAATTGCGGCAAGCCGATTACCCGGCAATCGGCCGAGCAGATCGTGCAGCGCGTCCTGTCGCTCACCCCCGACGACCGTGTCATGATCATGGCGCCCATCGTTCGCGGCCGCAAAGGCGAATTCAAGAAAGAGATGGAGAAACTCATCCAGCACGGTTTTTCCCGCGCCCGCGTCGATGGCGAACTGGTCAACCTCGAGGACGACCTCGCGCTCGACAAGCGCAAGAATCACACCATAGAAGTTGTGATCGATCGCCTGCTGGTCAAGCCCGGAATCGAACACCGCCTCGAACTTTCGGTCGGGCTCGCGATGAAACTCGGCGGCGGACTGGTATTGGTGGCCGTGGTCAACGGAGACGAAACGCTCTACTCCGCGCGGCTCGCCTGCCCCGACTGCGGTATCAGCGTTCCCCAATTGGAGCCGCGCTCGTTCTCGTTCAACAGTTCCTACGGAGCGTGTCCCGAGTGCCACGGCCTCGGCAGCCGCTACGATCTGGATCCTGCCAAGGTGATTGTCGATTGGTCGAAGCCCCTGCTCGATGGCGGCTTGGGGCCGGGTTCGTCATCGCAAAATCTGATTCACGGCCTGCAGTTGGTTGCGCAAGCTTACGGCCTCGACCTGGCGATGCCTTTTGAGAAATTTCCTGACAAGATTCAGAACCTGCTGCTCTACGGCGAGCCGCAGCGCGGAGGCAAAACTGGTTTTCTCGGTATTCTCGGCCACCTCAAGCAGTACCTCGGAGCTTCGACCTCCGACATCTATCGCGACTATCTGCTCGATTTCATGTCGGCGACTGAATGTTCGGTGTGCCACGGCAAGCGGTTGCGTCCGGAAAGTCTGGCTGTGAAAGTCAACGGCATGTCCATTTCCGAGTTCACCAGCCTTCCCATTGCGCGCGCTCTCGAAGCCGCGCGCAGCATCAAATTGACGGGGAGGGAGCAGACCGTCGCCGGGCGCATCGCGCACGAAATCGCCGAACGCCTCGAATTCCTGCACAACGTGGGACTCGGCTACCTGTCCCTCTCCCGCTCGGCCGCCACCCTCTCCGGCGGAGAGGGCCAACGCATTCGCCTGGCCACTCAGATCGGATCCAAACTGCGGGGCGTTCTCTACGTCCTCGACGAACCTTCGATCGGCCTGCACCATCGCGACAACGGCCGCCTTCTCGCCGCGCTCGAAAATCTGCGCGACCTCGGCAACACGGTTCTCGTCGTCGAGCACGATGAAGAAACGATCCGGCGCGCCGACTATGTGATCGACCTCGGTCCCGGCGCGGGTCGTCACGGTGGCGAGTTGGTTGCCAGCGGAACTCCCGCCGAAATCATGGATTCGGCCGCCTCGCTTACGGGCGCCTACATCGCCGGGCGCCAGCGGATCGCCATGCTTCCGCAGCGCCGCAGTCCGAATGGCAAATCCATCGCTATTCTCGGCGCGCGCGAGAATAACCTCAAGAATCTCGACGTCGTGTTTCCCCTCGGCTTGATGACGGTGGTGACCGGTGTTTCCGGCTCCGGCAAATCGACGCTGGTGAATGACATTCTGTACCGCGCGCTCGCCCGGCAACTTTATCGCTCGCGCGAAGAAGCCGGCGCGCACAAAGCCATCACCGGAGCCGAGCTGATTGACAAGGTCATTCGCATCGATCAGTCTCCGATCGGCCGCACGCCACGCTCCAATCCCGCAACCTATACCGGCATTTTCGCGGCGGTGCGCGACCTCTATGCCATGCTGCCCGAGTCGCGCGAGCGTGGATACAAGCCCGGACGCTTCTCCTTTAACGTTTCGGGCGGACGCTGCGAGGCGTGCCAGGGCGAAGGCCAGCGCCGCATCGCAATGAACTTCCTGCCCGACGTTTACGTGCAGTGCGAAGTCTGCGGCGGACGCCGCTACAATCAAGAAACGTTGTCTGTCCACTACAACGGACACTCCATCGCCGACCTGCTCGAAATGCCCGTATCGGACGTCCTCCAGATTCTGGAAAATATTCCGCAGGTCAAGCAGAAGCTGCAAACGTTGGTCGAGGTCGGTCTCGGATACATTCACCTTGGTCAATCTGCCGTCACACTTTCCGGAGGAGAAGCGCAACGCATCAAGCTGGCCCGCGAACTCGGCAAGCGTCAAACTGGAAAAACTCTTTACTTGCTGGATGAACCGACCACCGGATTGCACTTCGACGATGTGCGCAAGTTGCTCGATGTCCTGCACCGTCTCACCGATCTCGGAAACACGGTCGTCATCATCGAGCACAATTTGGACGTCATCCGCAACGCCGACTGGATTGTCGACCTCGGCCCCGAAGGTGGAGAAGAGGGCGGCCGCATCGTTGCCCAAGGCACGCCCGAACAGGTGGCCCGCGTGAAAAAATCCTACACCGGACAGGCGCTCAGCGCGTATTTCGAGGGCTCGTCAAGGAATGGGTCGTCAAAAAACGGCTCAGGAAGAAATGACTCAGCGAGAAGCGTACTGGCGCCTGCTGGCGCAGGGGAACTGGCATGAGCCTTCCGTCCGAAGATCCGCCAATTCAGTTGCCGGCGCCGAAGCCCGCGGGCCAGTTCGTGGAGGAGGGAACGTCCTCGCCCGTCCACGTGGGGACCACCGCCCCGGGCTTTCCACCCGAGCAACGCTCGGCATATGCCAGCGCCCACGGCCAATCTGAATTTTCTCAAGCCCCCGGTGAAGGACAACCCGCAGAACGGATCCCACCTGCGCTCGCGGATCTGACACGGAATGATCCGGCGTGGAATGGATGGGACATTGTGCGCCTCATTGTCGTCACCATCATCGCGCTCTTCGTAGGCGTGTTTACCGTCTTGTTCATCGCCCGCTGGTTGGTATATCCGCACACCCATGTCCCCGAAATTGCTCGCGTCCCGCTCGTCATCGTCGCCGGACAATCGCTCGCGTACCTGATCATCCTCGCCTACATGTATGTTCTCGTGACCCGGGAACGCGGTCGCCCCGATTTTCTTGCTGCCGTCCATTGGAACTGGCCTTCGAACATCGTCGTCTGCATTTTGGCGGGCTTTGTGCTTTCGTTGTCGTTGCAAGTGGTGGCGCATTTCTTGCCGATTCCGAAAGAACTGCCGATCGACAGCTTTTTCCGCACGCCCGCCGAAGCCTGGGCGCTCGGCATTCTGAGCGTGACCCTCGCGCCCTTGATGGAAGAGCTTTTTTTCCGAGGCTTTCTTTATCCCGTGCTCGCGCGCGACCTCGGCCTGCCGTTTGCCATCCTGCTGACTGCGCTCAGTTTTGCGGCGCTGCACGGCGCACAACTTATGTTCTCGTGGGGACCGGTGCTCGTCATCTTTCTCGTTGGCCTGGTTTTGACGATGGTGCGAGCCAAAACAAATTCCGTAGCCGCCGGCGTACTCATCCATATGGCCTACAACGGAACCATTACGGTTGCGATGTTCGTTGCCACCGACGGCTTCCGCCATCTGGAGAAACTCAATTCATAGAGTTCATTTTCCAGTTCCCAGTCTCGCCGGTATAAGAGGCCTTTCTCGGAGCTGAGAACCGAGAACTGAGACCCGGGAACCGAGAACTGAGACCCGGGAACCGAGAACTGAGACCCGGGAACCGAGAACTGTTTTTCTGCTATCGTAGAAATTCATGTCGCTTGCACGACAAGAGCTCTTGAAACTGCTGGCGCAGAAATCATTTCGTCTGGGTGAGTTCAAACTATCCTCAGGCGGGACCAGCGACTATTACATCGACTGCCGCACCACCACGCTCGACGCCCGTGGCGCACAGCTGACCGGCGTAGTATTCCTCGATGAAATCCGCGAACGAGGCTGGCGGGCCGACGCCATCGGCGGCCTCACCATGGGCGCAGACCCGATCGTCGTAGCCGTGGCCGTAACCAGCGGCACCCTGAACGGCTTCCTGGTGCGGAAAGCCGAGAAACAGCACGGCACCGCCCAGCGCGTCGAAGGCTTCCGCGAAAAAGGCGCGCGCGTGGTGATCGTGGACGATGTTTGCACTACTGGCTCCTCTACCGTGCAAGCGATCGAGGCGGCCCGAGAATTCGGCTTCGAAGTGGTAGGAGCGATCTGTCTGGTCGAGCGTGAAGATGCGAAGGGCCGTCCTCAGGTAGAAAAAGCTGCCGCGCCCGCAAATTTCATCTCGATCTTCACGGCGAATGACGTACGAAAACAGCACTTGGCAATTAGCACCTAGCGTTTGCTCGCGGACAGCGCAAGACCAACGACCAACGAGCGACGACTGACGACGGACGACCACCGACCGACCCATGATTCAGACCCTGGAATGGACCAAATCCGGCGTAGTCTTCATCGATCAGACAAAGCTGCCGACCGAAGAAGTCTACGTAACCTGCACCACGCACCAGCAGGTCGCCGACGTGATCCGCAACATGGTCGTCCGCGGAGCCCCCGCAATTGGGGTCGCCGCCGCCATGGGCATCGCACTGGGGGTGAACAATTCCAAAGCCGAACACGCCGCCGACCTCCAGAAAGATTTCGACCGGATCTGCGAAACCATCCGCCAGACGCGCCCGACCGCTGTCAATCTATTCTGGGCGATCCGCCGCATGACCGAGAAATTTGAATCTCTCCGCCTCCGTCCCATCGCGCAGATCCAGCAAGCATTGATCGAAGAAGCCGAGCGCATGCACGCCGAAGATATTGCCGCGAACCAAGCCATGGGACGACACGGCGCCGCGCTCATGCCGTCCAGCGGTGGCGTGCTAACCCACTGCAATGCCGGAGCGCTAGCCACGGCCGGCTACGGCACGGCGCTCGGCGTAATCCGCGCGGCCGTCGAACAGGGCAAAAAGATCCACGTCTACGCCGACGAAACGCGACCCTTTCTGCAAGGTTCTCGTCTCACGGCCTGGGAGTTGATGAAGGACGGCATCCCGACGACGGTCATCTCCGACAACATGGCCGGAGTCATGATGCAACAAGGCAAAATCGAAGCCATCGTAGTAGGCGCCGACCGCATCGCCGCGAACGGAGACGTGGCCAACAAAGTCGGCACTTACACCGTAGCCATCCTCGCCAAAGAGCACGGCATCCCGTTCTACGTAGCCGCGCCGATTTCAACGGTCGATCTCGCCACGCCCGACGGCAGCAAGATTCCGATCGAACAGCGCAACGCCCGAGAAGTAACGCATATCGCCGGCCGGCAGATGACGCCTGACGGAGTCGAGATCGAGAATCCCGCGTTTGACGTGACGCCGGCAAAATACGTAGCCGCGATCATCACCGAGCGCGGCATCGCCCGCGCGCCCTACACAGAGTCCCTGCGAAAGCTTACGGCGGAGGTCGCCAGCCCCGTCGTCTAAAATGCTCACGTAGGGGCGGCGGTCCTCGGCCGTCCGGCCGGGCAAAGCCTGGCCGGTTAAGGCACCCGAGCCAGGAAACAAATTTCATGCGTATCATCATCGCGGGCGGAGGCACTGGCGGGCACGTGATTCCGGCGCTGGCCATAGCCCAGCAACTGAAAAAGCAGTTCGACGCTGAGGTTCTTTTTATCGGGACAGCTCGCGGCATTGAGACGCGGTTGGTACCACAGGCGGGTTTTCCGTTGGAGCTGATTCAGGTCGGTGCGCTGAAAAATGTCAGCCTGATGACGCGAGCGAAGACGATGTTCGACCTGCCGCGCGCGATTGCGGCATCTTCCAGGATGCTTTCGGAGTTCGATCCCGAAGTGGTGATCGGGGTGGGAGGGTACGCTTCCGGACCGGCGATGGTGGCGGCGATCCGCCGCGGTCTGCCGACGCTCGCCTTCGAACCGAACGTGGTGCCGGGATTTGCAAATCGAATGGTCGCGCGCTGGGTTTCCGCGGCGGCAGTGCACTTTGAAGAGACTTGCCGATATTTTCCCAACTGCCGGGTGACGGGTGTTCCGGTACGCTCTGCCTTTTTTGACATTTCCCCGCAAGCCATTTCTCCGACGGTCGGAAGCACGCCCACTCTGCTGGTCTTTGGAGGCAGTCAGGGCGCCCACGCCATCAACCAGGCGATGACCACGACCGAATCCTTGGCCGGTTTGCACGCGAAGATTCCCGGGATCCACATCATTCATCAGACCGGTCAGCGCGACTACGATCCCGTGCTCGCCGCTTACCAGCAGTCGGGAATCCTGGGCGAAGTCCACAAATTTATTGACGATATGCCGGGGATGTTCGGCCGCGCCGATTTGCTAGTCTGCCGCTCAGGTGCGAGCACGGTAGGTGAGATTACGGCGGCCGGCAAGCCGGCTATTTTTGTGCCGTTTCCGGCCGCTGCCGACGGTCATCAGAACGTAAACGCGCGCGCGCTCGAACGAGCCGGTGCCGCGGTGGTGATCGAAGAAAGCAGCCTGGGCGCGGCGTATCTGGTCGATACGATTGCGGCGCTGATCGGGGATGCGGCGCGGTTGCGGCGCATGTCCGCGGCGGCGAAATCGCTGGCGCACCCGAAGGCCGTCGAGGAAATCGCGGAGATGGTGGTGCGCCTGGCGCGCGGCGATTAGAACCTTGGCGATGATCCCCCGCGAGTTTCCGCTGTCACGCTCAGCCGGGCGAAGCGACCGATGCGTTTGCACCGAGCGCGGGAGTGCAGAGGTTTTTCGCCGGGCTCAAGAGGACCGTATGAATTTCGGCTCCGCGTTCTCTGCGGTTCGATGGTCTATCATCAGCTTTCATGTTCGCCAAGATTCAACGCATCCATTTCGTGGGCATCGGCGGCATCGGCATGAGCGGGATTGCCGAGGTGTTGCTGAATCTCGGCTACCAGATTTCCGGTTCCGACCTGAAAGATTCGCCGGTCACGCAGCGGCTCTCTGCCCTGGGCGCGGTCACTTTCGAGGGACACGCTGCCGCGAACATCGCCGCCGCCGACGTTGTCGTTACCAGTTCCGCGATTTCGGTCGAGAACCCCGAAGTTGCCGAAGCTCGGCGGTTGCACGTTCCGGTGATTCAGCGCGCGGAAATGTTGGCCGAGCTCATGCGGCTGAAGTACGGCATCGCGATCGCCGGCATGCATGGCAAGACCACCACCACTTCGATGGTCGCCGCCGTGCTGGCCTCGGGCGGCCTCGACCCCACCGTCGTGGTCGGAGGCCGAGTGGACGCGATGGGTTCGAACGCGCGCCTCGGCAAGTCGCATTATCTGGTCGCCGAGGCGGACGAAAGTGACCGGTCGTTCCTGAAACTTTCGCCGATCCTCTCGGTGGTCACAAACATCGATCGCGAGCACATGGACTGCTACCGCGACATGCGCGACGTGCGCCGGACGTTCCTCGAATTCATGGAGCGGGTTCCGTTTTACGGCGTAGTCGTCGCCTGCAACGACGACCTGGTGCTGCGGCGTCTGTTGCCGCGGGTGCATCGCCGCGTCACCACGTACGGGAAGACCCCGGGCTCGGATTTCCTGATCAGCATGGGGAAGTCGCTGATTCGGCCGGCGCCCGGTGCCGGAGAGCACGGTCCGCTGGTCGACTTCGGCGTGACCTATCGAGGGAGGGACTTCGGCTGGTTCACCCTGCATGTCCCAGGCATGCACAACGTCCTGAACGCCACCGCGGCCATTGCGGTTGGCACTGTGCTCGATATTCCGACGGAGCAGATCCGCTCCGGGCTCTCCGGTTTTCGCGGCGTGGACCGCCGCTTCCAGCTCAAAGGAAAATCCGCAGGCGTCAGCGTGATTGACGATTATGGCCACCATCCGACGGAAATCCGGGCCACGCTCGCCGCGGCTCGCCAGTGCGGATTTCGCCGGGTGCATGTAATCTTCCAGCCCCACCGCTTCACCCGCACTCGCGATCTGATGGAGGAGTTCGCGACCGCGTTCGCCGACGCCGACACGCTTTCCCTGCTCGATATTTATCCCGCCAGCGAGAAGCCGATCGAAGGCATCACGGCAGAAGCACTGGTCAGCCGAATCGCGGGGGCAGGGAAGGGGGGGGTCGCCTATGCTCCGACTTTTTCCGACGCCGTCGCATCGGTTGCCGCGCTTGCGCAACCCGGCGACATGGTTTTGACGCTGGGCGCCGGCAATGTCTCGCAACTGGGCGCGATGCTTCTGGAGAAACTTACGGCAACCTAAGAGAGGCGTTCGCACAGACGGCTCAACAAAACATATTTTCCCGGTTGACCTTTCTCTGCGTCTTTCGTCCAAGACTCGTACGGTGAGGACCACGCCCATGGATGTGAACAAAGCCGGTTACTGGATCGCTCTCGGAGTATTCGCGTTGGCCCTGAGCAGCGAATATCGACAGGGAAATTTCGCGCCGCTGCATCAGGTTGTCGGCCGCGCCGAGTCTGCCTTGTCTCGAATTTCGACAGGGGCGGAGCACACTCTGGCGGTCGCAAGAGTGCTGACCAACCGGGATCAATCTGCCGAAAACAATCTGCTGGCCTCAACGGATCGAGACGAAATGGCGCGAGCTCGGCGCCGGATGTTTCAAGAGCAAGCAGCGGGGAAGGCGGAATTTCTTCGGGACCAGATTCGAGAGCAAATCCGAGCCCGGGCTGAGGTAATTCGTGCGCAGGCCGAAACGCGGCGTGCGGAGGCTGAGCAGCTTCGAGTGCGCACGCGGTCGCAGTTCCGGGTTGCGCGCATGACCACTCGTCCGGTGATGCTGACTTGTCCGAAGACCGGTGGTGCACCAATCGCGCTGCAGGAGCGGCTGGAGTCCCCAGACGTTGAAGTTGAGGTTGAGGACTCCTACTAGCACCGCGATGCAGTCGCTCGCGAAAAACAACTTCCTGAACCAAATTGGCACTGTCTCAATTCGCGAAAACCGGTTATAGTAATTTTGCTCAGCGGTTTTCTGTCGACAACTGACTCGAAAGAGTGGCGCGGAAATCAAGTTCCACCGCGATACAGGAAGAATTGTATCCGCTTCCCGGCGATGCTTCCGAGCATCGGTCTCCCGAGCGCGAGCCCTTCGACGATGCACGGCTCGTCGATCTCGAAGCGGACCAGGAATCCCCGTTTCTGCGCGGGCAAAAGCGCGTCTCCGTCCGACGCGGATCGCTTCCTAAAAAGACTGCTACCCGTTTGATGTGGGCTGTGCTGGCGCTCATCCTTTTTGCAATTCTCGGAGCGGGCGGCATGGGCCTCTACCGTTACGGCAAGCACTCCTGGCGTTTTCGCATTGATTCGAGCGATCAAATCGAAGTTTCCGGCGCCGAACACGTCGCGCACGCGCAAATCATGGAAGTGATGGGCGGCGATATCGGCCGCAACATTTTTTTCATTCCCCTGGCCGAACGCAAGCAGCAACTGGAGCAGATTCCGTGGGTGGAATCGGCGAGCGTGATGCGTTTCGTCCCGAATCGCCTGCGCATCGAGATTCATGAACGGACGCCGGTTGCGTTTGCCCGCATCGGCTCACATATTGCTCTGATCGACGCCGGGGGAACGCTCATGGAACTTGCTCCGGGCGGCAAGCGCAAGTACTCGTTTGCCGTGATCGCGGGCATGAATACGGGCGAGCCGCTCTCGACGCGGGCGGCGCGGATGAAGAATTACAACGCGCTCGTTCGTGAACTCGATTCGGGCGGCGCGCATTATTCGCAGGAACTAAGCGAGGTGGATCTCAGCGACCCCGAGGATGTGAAAGTGCTGGCCTCCGACGCGAACGGCGAAGTCCTGGTCCATCTGGGCTCGGGGAATTATCTGCCACGATACAAGACTTACTTGACCCATGTGCAGCAATGGCGTCAGCAGTTCGACAAGATCGAATCGGTGGACTTGCGCTACGACGGGCAGATCATCGTGAATCCCGATCTCAACGGGATGGCGCGGCAGCCGGCCTTGACGCCAGCCGCCGCCAAAGCGGCAATGGCCGCAGGAGTGAAAACCGCGGCCATCGTCAATTACGAAAAATATCTAACCCATCCTACTCCCGCGACCCTGCCCAAGAAAGACGAGAAGCCCAAGTCGAAACCCCCGGCAAAAGCCGCGGCTCATCATGCTCGACCGAGGAAAGCGCCAGTCAAGACACCGAAAGCCATGTTCAAGGCAGCGCCCGGTCATCAAGCGCAAGCAAAACCAGCGCCAGTTGTTCAAACCGCGCTAAAGACGAAGGAACCGACCAAGGAACCAACGACGAGCGCGGCCGCGAAAAAGAGTGCAGTCGCGCATCCGGTTGCGTCCCCGCCGCCCGTGGCCGCCACCGCGGTCCAAAAGAAACCGAGCGCTGGCATTCCAAGGGAGAGTCCGCAGAACTAGCGACCATCATTTATGCCGAGCCACGAGCCCAATTTCATTACCGCCATCGACGTAGGCAGCGCCAAGACCTCCGTCCTGGTCGCCGAGCTAAGCGAGAACGGACTGCGTTATCGCGGTCACGGCATCAGCGAATCGCGCGGCCTGCGCAAGGGCGTGATCACCGAACTCGACAAGGCGGTCAGCAGCATTCAAAAGGCGGTGGAGCACGCCGAAGACGTGGCCGGCATTCCGATCGAGCATGCGCTGGTGGGAATTGCCGGAGCGCACATCCGCGGGATGAACAGTCACGGCGGAATCAGTTTCGGCGCGCGCTCGCGCGAGATCGGCCGCGATGAGATCCGCCAGGCCGTGGACAAGGCCCGCACCGTGCCTTTGCCTGCCGATCGAGAAATCCTGCACTTGCTGCCGCAGGAGTTCATTCTCGACGATCAACCGGGAGTGCAGGATCCGACCGGCATGATGGCCACGCGCCTGGAAGTGCGCGTACACATTGTGACGGCCTCTTCGAGCGCCACGCAGAATCTGGTGAGTGCCGTAAACCGTGCCGGGATCCACGTGGACGATACCATCTTTGAGCCGCTCGCTTGCGCGGACGCGGTGTTGCGGTCGGACGAACGCGAACTGGGCGTCTGCCTGGTCGACCTCGGAGCAGGTTCGTGCGATCTGATCGTCTTTCAGCAGGGAGCGGTCGCACACACGGCGGTCATTCCGATCGGCGGCGACCACTTTACCAGCGATCTTTCGGTGGGCATGTGTACGGGTCTGGCGGACGCCGAGACGCTCAAGAAGAATTTTGGGAATGCAGTCCCGACGCTCATTCCCGAGGGCAACGAAGTCGAAGTCCCCTCGGTCGGAGATCGGCCTTCGCGCATGATGCCGCAGCGCATGGCGGGAGAAATTCTGGGGCCGCGCGCCCGCGAGTTATTCGAGTTGCAGCGCGACAATCTGCGCCATGCCGGGGTTCTGGAGCACTGCATCGCGGGATTCGTGCTCAGCGGCGGAGCGTCGCGGCTGCCCGGCATTCTGGACGTGGCGGAATCGGTCCTGCGGAAAGCGGCGCGTCTTGCCTGGCCTACGCCGATGGCGAAGATGCCCTCATTCCTGGCCGAGCCCGAGTTCGCGACCGTGCTGGGGATGCTGTATTACGGCCACCGCGCCCGCCTCGCCCGCGGCTTGCAGGAGCGCGGCTTCGGTTCGCGAATGAAGGCGCTCTTTGCCGGCAAGGGCGCGTAATTTTACCGTAGAGACGCGGCTTGCCGCGTCTTCGACCGCAGCGTAGACGGGGCAAGCCCCGTCTCTACAACTGAGTTACGAGGTGAATCGTGAACGAAGACAACGCACTCCGCATCTGCTTCAACGAAGAAGCTCGCAATGACGCTCGCATCAAGGTCATCGGTGTCGGCGGCGGCGGCAACAATGCCGTCAATCGCATGATTGACTCGGGGATGGAACACATCGAATTCATCGTCGCCAACACCGACTTGCAGGCTCTGCGCATGTCGCGCGCCGCCACCAAGATTCAACTCGGAGTGAAACTGACGAACGGTCTCGGCGCGGGCGCCAATCCCGAGATCGGCCGCAAGGGCGCGCTCGAGGATTCCGACAAAATTATCGAAGTCCTCGAAGGCGCCGACATGGTCTTCGTGACCGCGGGCCTCGGTGGCGGCACCGGCACCGGTGCCGCTCCGATTATCGCTTCGCTCGCCAGCGAAATGGGTGCCCTCACCGTAGCAGTGGTCACCAAGCCCTTTGCCTTTGAGGGCAAACGACGGATGCAGCAGGCCGAACGCGGCATAGCCGAACTCATGGAGTCGGTCGACACCACCATCGTGATCCCGAACGAGAAATTGCTGGCTGTCGCCGAGAATGCGGGCTTTTTCGAATCCTTCCGCATCGCCGATGACATTCTGCGACAAGGGGTTCAGGGAATCTCCGACATCATCACCATCCCGGGCATCATCAACCGTGACTTTGCCGACGTGAAGGCCATCATGGCGGGCATGGGCTACGCGGTCATGGGCACGGCGACCGCGACCGGCGAACATCGCACCGTAGACGCGGCGCAGCGCGCCATCGCCTCCCCGCTGCTCGAGGCGGGCGCGATTGACGGAGCCCGCGGCATTCTGATCAACATCACCGGCTCGAATTCGCTGAAGCTGGCGGAGGTGCAACAGGCTTGTACCATCATTCAGGGCGCGGCTCACGAAGATGCCAACATTATTTTCGGCGCGGTGCTGGACGAGAAGATGAAAGATGCGGTCAAGATCACGGTGATCGCAACCGGCTTTAAAGAGGGTGATATCCGTCGTTCCCGGCGCCATGAAAATTATGATCCAGTCATCATGTCGCGCGAGGTGTCGCGCCACATTTCTCATCAGCGCGATCGCTTCGACGAGCCTGAAACCCTGGCTGAGCCCGAGCCCGTCTTCGAGCGGGAACCAGCCTTCGAGCCGGAGCCAGCGCCCGTAGCCTTTCAGGACTCGGCGCCCGGTAACGCGTCGCATGGCGAGGTGATTTCGCTCGATGCCATGCGTTCAGCCGCTCCCACCTACCAGGCGGAGGATCTAGATGTGCCGGCCTTCCTGCGGAAACGCAGCGAAGTGATGTAAGGCAAACCGCGAGCGATGGAGGCCCGCCCGCGCCCGCCTCTATCGTTTCCGTCGCTGATGCCCTTCCTCACCGGGAAGGCTTCAGCGAGCGCACGCCAGTACCCGTTCTCCGCAATTTGTTCCCAGCCGGCCCGTGTGCCCCGCGGGCACGGCGGACATGACGCCACCACCAGTTTCCCCCGGGTTTTCGCTCGACACGTACAAAAGTGCCGTACGCCGTTTGTCGCACCTCTTCGGGAGGGTCCCAGAACTCCTCAGACTCTAGAGTCATTGGTTCGAGTCCATAACTTTGAGCGGCAGACCGGACCTTCGCGGGATGGGCCCATCCACGCTCGTACCTTCGGCGATGACCCCGACCTCCTTCTTCAGGTTGAGCCCATGGCGCTCAAGCCCCGGCCTGTTTTGGCCGATGGAACTCCTGACAAAGACTTAAGGAGATTCTATGCGCCGGCAAATCCTCGGACTGGCCTTGGCGTGTTTCAGCCTGGGCCGACTTGCGCAGGCGCAAGACTTTAAGCTTTTCAACCGCGAAGTGGAAGTACACGGATTCGCATCGCAGGGATTTGTCTATACCAACACCAACAATTGGCTGACGATGAACTCCAGCCAGGGCAGCGCCGCCTTCACCGACTTCGGGTTCAACGTGTCCACCAGCGTCACCGACAAGCTCCGGGTCGGAGCGCAACTCTACGATCGCAACCTCGGCCAACTCGGACGGTACCATCCGTCGCTAGACTGGGCGTTCGCAGACTACCGCTTCAAGAGCTGGTTCGGGGTCCGGGGCGGCAAAGTCAAAACCACGGTGGGCCTTTATACCGATACGCAGGATGAGGATTTTCTCCGCGTCTTCGCGCTCCTTCCACAAAGCGTTTATCCGACGGATCTGCGCGACGCAACAATTGCTCACCTCGGCGGCGATGTCTATGGCGATATTTTCCTCAAGCATGGTCTGGGCGATCTCTACTACACGGCCTACGCCGGGCACCGCAGCGACAACGCTTATAGCGGCTACCCCTACTATTTCGCCAGTTTCGGGGCCCATATTGCGAACCTTGGCGGGCTGCAGTATGGCGCGGATCTTCGTTGGAAAACTCCGCTCAAGGGTGTTCTGATCGGAGCATCGCGGACGAATGAGGACAGCAGCGCCAAAGGGACTGCGATCAACCCGTTTAACCCCGCGGCAGGGCTAGTGCCATACTCAGAGTTCTCGAAAGCCGACTGGACCAATCAGTTCTACGGTCAGTACACCGTTCGGAGACTGCGGATCGACTCAGAGTATCGCCGCTACGTGCGCGACCAGGAGATCTTCAACGGCAATTCCGAAAGCTTGGCCGATGTGCGCGGTTGGTACATCTCCGGGGCTTACCGGATCTGCAAGCGGCTTCAAATTGGGTCCTACTACTCTCGCTACACCATCACCAACGTAGTAAGAGGTCCCCTCTCCGCCTTTTATCCTCCGGCCACGGACACCAGTCTGCCTGGAAATCATGATTACGATAAGGTCATCACCGGACGCGTTGACCTGACCAGGTTCTGGAACGCGAAAATCGAAGGTCACTTCATGAACGGGTATGGCAGCGGCCCATACCCGAACGGATTCTACACGCAGGTGAATCCGCAGGGCTTCACCCCCAACACCGACGCATTGGTCGTTAAGACCAGTATTAATTTCTAGCCCGGAGAGGAGCAGTAGGACGAAATGAAGTTTTCGAAAATACTCCTCGTTCTTGCCGGATTGATGAGCTCGGGTGCGCCGAACGCCCTCGCGAGCCAGGTCAAGGTGATTGCCAATTGGAGTGTGAGAGCCGACACCGTCTCGGCGACAGATCTGAAACGCGTGTTTCTCGAGGAGAGGAACTCGCTCGCCGACGGTACGCATGTCGAGCCAGTGCTCGGCAAGGATGGACCGGTGCACGAGGCTTTCCTGCAGCGCTACCTCGAGATCAGCCAGGACGATCTGCAAACCTACTATCGCGCGCTCGTATTCACCGGCAGAGGCTCCATGCCCAAAGAACTTGGATCGGATGCCGAAGTCGTAGCTTACGTGGCTCGAACACGAGGTGCGATTGGATATGTGAGCTCCGAAGCCAGCCTCGAAGGAGTGAAGACGCTCGCCATCGGGGTTCCGAGCGGCAGTACCGAGAGAAAACTGATCACGCGCATCGAGCCGGATTATCCCGAGACCCTGAAGCGGCTCAACATTGGTGGAACTGTTCGTTTACGCGTCGTCATTTCGGCGAAAGGGAACGTCGAGGAATGCGAGTTGCTGGGAGGCAATCCGATCCTCGGGGAATCGGCCGCGCTCGCCGTGAAGAAATGGGTCTATGCCGCCGGCCGCTCGCGGACGATCACGGAAATCAGCATCCAGTTTGGCGGGCGCTGACGAGACGCCCGATCGTGGCTCAGTCTGCCGGCCATGCTGAGCAAGCATTTCTCTTGCCTCGCATCCCATCAAGAATGTGACCCGGAGCGAGCGAAGGACTTGCTTTTGTGCCACTCGCGAGCGTGCCGCGTTTCCTTGTCGAACGGATCCACTACCAGATGGCCCCGATCGTTTACCAATTCGGCAAACCATGCAACTCGGCAAACCATGCAACCGGCTGGCCCTGCAGCGAGCGAATCATTTCCGGGCCGCGATCCATTCATTGATCTTCGCTTCCAGCAGGTCGAGCGGCAGCGGTCCCTGATCGAGCACCGCGTCGTGGAAAGCGCGCACATCGAATTTTGCGCCCAACTCCTTCTGCGCCCGCGTGCGAAGCTCGAGAATTTTCATCTGCCCCATCTTGTAGGAAAGTGCCTGCGCCGGCCATGCGATGTAGCGATCCACTTCCGTGTTGATATTCTCATCGTCCATCGCCGTGTGATCGTGGAAATAATCAACCATCTGCTGGCGCCTCCAGTGCTCGGAGTGCACGCCGGTGTCTACCACCCAGCGCACCGCCCGCCACATTTCGTTCTGCAGGCGGCCGTAGTCGCTGTACGGATCCTGATAAAAGCCGACCTCTTTTCCCAGGCGCTCCGAGTAGAAGGCCCAGCCCTCGGTATACGCGTTCAGATCGAGCTGGAACTTGCGGAACGGCGGCAGACCGGTGAGTTCCTGCGCGATCGAAAATTGCAGATGATGCCCAGGGACGCCCTCGTGGTAAGCGATGGCCTCCACATTGAGCAGCAATCGCTTCTCCGGCGCATACTCGTTGACGTTGATGCGGCCGGGACGCGAGCCATCTCCGGCGCCGATCGAATAGTCAGCAGGAGGAGCGGAGGCGCTGCGGTAGGACTCCATCGGCACTACATCCAGCTTGTTCTTCGGCAGGCGTCCGAACAATTCCGGTAACTTGGTGTACATCTGGTCGCGATAATGCGTGTACAGGTCAAACAACTGTTGCCCGGACTGGGCGTGCACTTTCGGATCCTGGCGGATGTGATCGTTGAAGGATTTCAGATCGCTGAATCCCTGGGCCTTGGCGATCGAAAGCATCTGCCCTTCAATTTCGGCGACGCTGTTCAGGCCCAGCTGATGAATCTGTTCGGCGGTGAAATCGGTGGTCGTCTGATGACGCATCGCGAAGCGATAGCGAGCCTCGCCGTCGGGCAGGGCCCACTCGCCGGGATCGAGGCGTCCGTGCGGCGCGTAATCCTCGCGCACGAATTTGGCAAAATTCGCATAGGCGGGCGCAACCTCGTTCTTCACCGTGCTTTCGATCTCTGCGCTGAATCGCTTCCGGTCTTTCTCGGAAATGGAATCCGGAAACTTGCGCAGCGGATTCGTGAACGGACTGTTGTCGAGCGGATCGTCGGCGATCTGCTGCGCCTGGCTGGACACTTTCTCGAGCAGATATTTCGGCGGCATGAGATGGTCGCGCACTCCGTCGCGCATGTGTCCGATGGCCTGGCCGAGCACGCGCGGAATCTGGTGCAGACGCGAGACGTAGTCTTCGTAATCTTTTAGGTTGCGGAAGGGAGAATCGAAGGCGAGCCCTGCGTACCCGAGGTGAATCCCGCCAAACTGCGTGACCGGCATCTCCCAGTCTTTGAATTGGGCGCCCTCGAGCGCTTCGCGCAAGCTGCGCAGCATCAGCGCGTGGTTGAGCTTTTCCTGCGCGGGAAATTCCGTGACATCGATCGCCTCGAAGCGCGCCAGGGCCTGGCGGGTGTGTTCGAGATCGTCGGCAATCGCTTTGTCCGAGAAATCGCTCAGGCGGTCGTTATAGCGATCGTCTCCCACCTGGGTGGCAAGCTCAGGCTGCGTGCGCAGCGAGTACTCCCACTCATCGGCCAGCAGACGATTGAGTTCGGCCCGGCGCGCCTCGAGCGTTTGCTCGGCGGCGTCCGCGAACAGTGGAACCAGCAGACCTAGGGAGAGAGAGACAATCACGAGCGATATTCGCAAGAGGCAGACCTCGGCAGCGTTGATCGGCAACATAAACGAACGCTGCGCTCGTGACGGATTCTACCGCAGACTGCTTTAGGGGCAGGCGAGCTGCGCAGAATCGCCCGGGGTTGCAAGCCGTGCGACGGCGATCGATGACGCGGTTTTCGGCAAGTTGCCAGTCGCGGTCTCCCGAGCCCCCGCCGCGAGCGTGGATGTGCAAAGGGATCGAAAGTCCGACCGTTCCGAGGTAACAAGCGCATCGATTACCAAGGTCTGTGTCCCCTTCCCCCGAATCAGACTAAACGCAATTTATTCATATAGTTATCGCCCAGATTCGGCTCTTGACAGATTTCCACTTTGCCATTGCGTAGAAGCATGTAAATCGCCTACTATCGGACAGTTGCAGGGGAACCTCTCAATCGGTGGGTGGATTTGGCGAGGCTCTTGCATCTTACTAGCTAGGCCGATAGATAGATTAGGCAAAAATTGGCCGAGTACCGCCGGGGATGGTGAAGTGCGTGGATGGTGAAGTGAAAGTTAAGGCCTGTTTTCTTCGTCTAGCATTTTTCTTGGGATTGGCAATGTTGTTGGAGGCGAGTGGCATCGCAGCCAGCGTCAATCCACCCACGCTCACGCCGCGCAGAAAAGCGCATGGCGTTACGGAAAATCAGCATGCGAAAAAACGCATGCGAACTCTGGCGCGGAGCCGCAGCCTGCGATCGCCCTACGCCCCCGTGCATTCCGCTACCGCTCGTGTTGCGGCCTCTTCCTCGAGCGCTCATTCTTCCCTCACAACTCGCCGCCGTCGCTATTACGAGCGTTTCCACACCAGTTCGTTCGCATCCGATATCACCGAAGGTGACGTGACCGCCGGCGAAGACCCCGTAGTGCGCCAAGCCGCAATCGATGCTTTGGGCAACATGAACGGCACCGTGGTCGCGATCGAACCGACCAGTGGACGCGTCCTCGCCATGGTCAATCAAAAGCTGGCACTTTCAAGCGGCGCGCAGCCTTGCTCGACCATCAAACTCTCCGTGGCTCTCGCGGCTCTGAGCGAAGGCGTGATCGACGAGGGAACTCCGGTTTCGCTTGGCGGCAGCAGTCGCATGAATCTCACCGAAGCGCTGGCCCGTTCGAACAACGCCTATTTCGAAGCGGTCGGACGCAAGCTTGGTTTCGAAAAGGTGCAATACTACGCCCATCAGTTCGGACTGGGCGAACTGGCCGGCTATCATATTCCAGGCGAACAACTGGGCACGTATCCGGAAGTAGAGATCCCCGCCAAACTTGGCGGCGTCAGCAAGATGTGCTCGTTCGGCGAAGGTATCTCGATGACCCCGCTGCAACTGGGAGCGCTGGTGACGGCAATCTCCAACGGTGGCACGCTCTACTATCTGCAGCATCCGACGGGTCCCGAAGACGTCGCCAACTTTCAGCCGCGCGTCAAGCGCCATCTGGACATTGAGCCGGTGATTCCCGAACTCTCCGATGGCATGGCTGGAGCCGTCGAATACGGCACGGCGCGCAGTGTGCGTTTGAACTTCAACGAAGAGTCGATCCTCGGCAAGACCGGAACCTGCTCGCACGACGGCACGCGCTTCGGATGGTTCGCCTCGTACGCCAAAACCGATATCGGACGCATTGTGACCGTCGTCTTCCTGCAAGGCGGCCGTCCCACGTTTGGACCGAAAGCCGCCGAGATCGCCGGACGCATGTACCGCAATCTTTACGATCACAACTTCTTCGTGGCGGGCGCCGCCGGTACAGTCTCTTCTCCGAATTTGGAGAAAGCGAGCATTGCCGTCACACCGCGATAGCTTGCAAGAACCCTAACTTCCGTCCATCGGAAACGCACGAATCTTATAGGCCGCAGGGAAACTCCGTTTTCGAATCAGGGTATTGCTTTCGCGATACCGCAAGCCTCGCTCTCGATCGCCCTTTATTGGCGCCGAGGTCCGGTTTCCGCTTGCCCCTCCGCGAGGCCTCCGCCACAATGACCAACGGAACTCAACTTGTGCGGTTCCTCTCGCGCATCGCCGATGGCGGGGTCACAATAGTTAAGTAGCAACCCTCAAACTCCATGAGTTCGTCGCCTTCTCCCGCGGCCGCAAAGTGCCTGGACCAACCGGAAGTCTCGATTTCTGCCACACTGTTTCGTTCGCCGCGAAAAAAAAAGTTGCTGTTGTGCCTGCTGCTGACCGTCGCGGTGCTCGTGTCCTACGGCCCCACGACTCGCAATCGCTTCCTCAACTATGACGACGATACCTACATCACGAACAATGCTCACGTGAAGGCAGGATTGACCTGGCCGACTGTCAAATGGGCCTTCGCCACCTACGATCAGGCGAACTGGCATCCCCTGACCTGGCTTTCCCATGCTCTCGATTGCCAACTTCTTGGCTTGAATCCTGCCGGTTCCCACTTCGTGAATGCCTGGCTGCATGCAGCGAACGCCGTCTTGCTCTTTCTGTTGCTCGCAAGCGCCACAGGATTCCTCTGGCGCAGCCTGATGGTCGCCGCTTTGTTTGCGCTCCATCCGATCAATGTCGAGTCCGTGGCGTGGGCGGCTGAGAGGAAGAACGTATTAAGCACGCTGTTTTTTCTTCTCGCCCTGTATGCCTACGTCGAGTACGCGCGCAAGCCCGCACTCCGCCGATACGCCGTGGTGGCCTTCTGGTTTGCTCTGAGCCTGCTCTCGAAGCCACAAGCGATCACGTTTCCATTCCTGCTCCTGCTGTGGGACTACTGGCCGCTATGCCGTATCGGCGCTCCGGCATGGGCGGGCGCGGCTAATGGCGATCCCGTCCCGAAAAGATCGAGTGGTTGGCTGCTGGTGGAAAAACTGCCCCTTCTGCTTCTCTCCGCAGCGAGCGCGCTGATTACGATGCGGGCTCAAAATGCCGGAGGCGCCGTCAAGACTCTTTCCCAATTCAGCCCGCTCTTACGGCTGGAGACAGCCGTGATCTCGTACGTGAGCTACATCGGAAAGGCGTTCTGGCCGTCGAAGCTGGTGGCGCTCTATCCGCACCCCACGAAGCTCTATCCGGCATGGCAAGTCGGCGCATCCGCGCTGCTGTTGCTGGGGGTGACCGCCCTGGTCATCGCCGCGCGTGACCGCCGCTATCTTGCCGTCGGATGGTTCTGGCTGCTCGGCAGCCTGGTGCCGATGATCGGACTGGTTCAGGTAGGCGCCCAGGCAATGGCCGATCGCTATGCTTACATCCCGTTCATAGGTTTGTTTTTGATGTTGACGTGGCTCGTTGCGGACTGGGCCAAGACGAACCAAATCCGCGCCCAGTGGCTAGCCATTCCCGCAATTTGTTGGCTGCTGGCCCTGGGCACTCTGACGTACCGTCAAGTCGGCTACTGGCACGATATTCCGTCATTCTGGAGCCGCACGCTGGCGCTGACCGAGAACAATTACATCGCACACGACACCCTGGGGGAGTATCTCGCCCGCCAGGGTCAGATCGAGGAAGCGGCCGCACACTTTCGCGCCGCGCTCGCCATCCGTCCCGATGATCTGCCCGCCAACCTCAATCTCGGCACTTACGAGCACGGGCGCGGCCACCTGGCCGCGGCAATCGAGCGCTACCAGATGGTGGCTCAACACGCGGCCGATGTGAGCTTGCGCGCGACCGCCTACGGCAACCTGGGATCGGCCTATCGTCAAAGGGGAGACTTGACCAGGGCGCAGCAGTGTTTCAATCGAGCGCTGCAACTGTCGCCCGATCTGCCCATAGCGATGATCGGACTCGGCCTGATCGCCGAGAGCAATGGTGATCCGTCCGAAGCGGTTCGCCAATATTCGCGTGCCATGGCGGTCCAGCCGACCGACGTAGGATTTCTGTTGCTCGCCCACGCGCTCGAGCAGGAGAGCCGCTTCGACGAGGCGAAAGCGATCCTGGAGCGCGTGGCGCGCTCCTCGCCGAATCTAGCCGAGGCACAGCAGATGGCGGAGGCGCTACTTTCAGGGAAGTAGGGTGCGTTCGCGAAATGGTTCGCGCGAACCGTCCCCGGGACTCGCAGTCGCGATCGCTCGTATTTTTTTCGGCTGTTCAAGGCGGAGCCGCCGCAGTTCCAGTCCGCTGGCAGCGAGAGCTGGCTCGAGCAAAAGCAGCAACGAATTAATACTCGCGCTCGCGATCAGAATGATTCGGTCCGCCCAGAAAGCTTACCCCTTCGTTTCGTCCTTGGCGACGACTCCGTCTTTGATGTAAATAATACGGTGGGCGTACTCGGCGATGTCGTGCTCATGGGTTACCAGAACGATCGTATTGCCTTCCGAGTGGAGACGATCGAACAACGCCATGATCTCGTTGCCGGTTTGTGAGTCGAGATTGCCGGTAGGTTCGTCGGCGAGGATGATGGCCGGCTTGTTGACCAGAGCGCGGGCGATCGCTACGCGCTGGCGCTGTCCGCCGGAGAGTTCGTTCGGCTTGTGGCTCATGCGGTCTCCCATACCGACCGACGCCAGTGAGGCCTTGGCGCGCTCGGAGCGTTCTTCGGCAGGGATCCCGGCGTAAATCAGCGGCAACTCCACGTTGTGCAGGGAAGTAGCGCGGGCCAGGAGATTGAACGTTTGAAAGACGAATCCGATTTCCTTATTGCGGATGCGGGCCAGTTCGTCGTCGTCGAGTTCGCTGACCAGTTGTCCGTTGAGCCAATAGCGGCCTTTCGAAGGCGAGTCCAGACACCCGATCAGATTCATCAGCGTGGATTTCCCGGACCCGGATGGCCCCATGATCGCCACGTATTCGTTGCGCTGAATGTGCAGGTTGATGCCGCGTAGCGCGTGGACCTGCTCCGAGCCCATATCGTAGCTCTTCCACAGATCCTCGGTTGTGATCATGAAGGAGTCGGGCGCGGCCCAATTTGCGGGCTTATCGATTGACAGTACCTCGGCAGTCGCCATCTTGCTCTCCTTATCGGGCTCGGACACGCACGCTCCTATAGCCGTTGTAAGTTGGACGCTCTAACCAGTGAGAGGTTAGGTCTCAGGCGTCAAGGCCAGGATCTCTAGATCTTGAGGTTTCCCTCAGACCTCACGCCTGACGCCTGCCACCTTGTTCCTAGCTGCTTTCGTCGTCTTTTTTCGGGGCAGAGTTGTCTATTTTGACGCTCGTTCCCGGTTTCAGGGTACGCAAAACCTTATAGCTGCCGGTGATTACTTCGTCACCTTCTTGCAAACCCTTGATGACCTCGATATCCGTGGTGCCGCTGATCCCAGTATCGACAGGAACAAATTGCGCTTTCTTGTTGCGTATCACGAACACGCCTTGAATTTCTTCCTTCTGCTTGGACGCATCCGCGGGAGCGCTCGCGGCCTGCACATAATTATTATTATTCTTGCTCGCATCCTTGGGCACCAGATCGGCCGGGGTGCGGACGGTCAGCGCCTGAATCGGAATGCTCAGCGCCTTGCTGCGAGTCCCGGTCGTGATCTTGGCGGTCGAGGACAGGCCCGGACGCAAATCCGTCGGCGGATCGGTGAGCGTCACTACCACTTTGAAATCCTTCGCCTCCTGGCTGGTCGAGGTGGCCTGGGAGGTAGCGACGCCGGTCGAGCGCACGATGGCGTTGTCCCCAATCTCGCTGACCACACCGCGAAAGACCCTGTGGGGGATCGCATCAATGGTTACATCGGCATTCTGGCCGATGTGCACATTGACGATATCGGTCTCGTCCACCTTCACTTCGGCGGTGATGACGGACAAGTCGGCGATCGTCATCAGCGTGCTGCCCGGCGAATTCTGGATTCCCATCACCACCGTCTCGCCTTCGCGCACCGGGAGATTGGTGATTACGCCGTCAAAAGGCGCATCGTAGGTGGTTTTTTGCAGCACGTCGGAAACCCGAGTCAGGTTTGCCTGATTCTGGGTGATGTGCCTATCCATCGAATCTTTCTGTGCTTTGGCCTGGGCTACTTTGGCTTGGGCTTGGGCCAATCCGGCTTCCGCGGACTCCCATGCAGCCTTCTTCACGTCGTAGTCCTGTTTGGCTATGAGGGCCGCGTTGTACAGACCTTGAGCGCGTTCCCAGTCGAGTTTGGCGTGTTCGGCGTCGGAGTGGGCGCGGTTCAAATCGGCGAGCGCCGTGTTAACGGCGGCATCGCCGGCGGCGGCGTCGGTTTCAGCCGCCTGCAAGGAAGCCCGTGTGGCATTCACGTCGGCCAGGGACTGCACGTTCTCAAGCTGCGCCAGCAACTGCCCCTTCTTCACGCGGTCGCCTTCCTTGACGTGCAGCTTGACGATCCTCCCCATGGCATTGGCGCCGATGTTCGCGTAAGTCTTGGGCTTGATTTCGCCCGACGCGCTGACCACCGAGATCAGGTTCTGCGTTTGCGCTCTCCCGGTTTGCACCGTCACCAGATTCTTCTGACTCTGGTAAACAGTGATGGCGACGATTATGACGAGAATCAGGGCCGCGCCAACCCCGATCGATACTTTCTTCCAGGTCTTCATGACGATCTGTATGTTCTCGCGACCGGACTGCCCAACCCGTCGTTACGCCGGAGGGCTCTCAATTCGGAACTCGTTCCGTTTCCGGCCCAACTTCCCAACTTAACATCCCAAAATAACCCCGGGGGTTCTAGCTAGAGAACGGCAAAAAGCACCCGTAGTTGCGCATGAACAGTTACGCTCAGACGAGGGGGAAAGTTCCCGAGTCCCGCGAAACAGGTCTCACCCATCGTCGCTCCGGTCGGTGCACGGAGTTGAATCGTTTGGGCGAAACTCATTATATCGCGCCGAGGGTGCGGGCGGTCGCGGGGCGAACCGGCCCATGACCTTATCCCGGTCGGCCGCAGCCAGCCCGGGCCCGACCGCAAGACGCGCATTCTTAAGGCGTTTAGGACAGGGGGCTTCGACAGGAAATCTTTTTCCGCCAGGCCACTTCTTCTTGCCTTGTGGTATCCAATGAACATAGAATTAGGCTACTGAAGTCTCTCGATGAAGGTAGGCCCTTCTATGTTCTCCGCAGGTTTTCGAAAGCGTTGCTCGTTTGGTTTGCTGGCGGGTGTGATGGCCGTGGGTTTTTCCGCTGTCGCCCTGGCCCAGGACAAGGACAAATCGAGCTCCGATGACAATGGCGCCGCCACCACCCCGGGGACCCAGGTCGATCCCCTCAAGCGCCCGATCCCGGAAAAACAGAGGAAGGCGAACGCGAAGGCGCTCAAGATTGAGTTGAGTAAGACCTATCGCAAGTGGCTGGACGAGGACGTGCGCTGGATTATCACCGACGACGAGAGAAAAGCCTTTATGCAGCTCTCGAACGACGAAGAGCGCGACCAGTTCATCGAAGCTTTCTGGCAACGCCGCGATCCCACGCCCGACACCGAAGAGAACGAGTTCAAAGAAGAACACTATCGGCGTATCGCCTACGCCAACGAGCACTTCGCAGCCGGAATCCCCGGTTGGAAAACGGACCGGGGCCGGATTTACATCGTGTTTGGGCCGGCGGACGAGATCGACTCCCACCCCTCGGGTGGTACCTACGAGCGACCCATGGACGAAGGTGGCGGTGAGACTTCCACGTTCCCGTTCGAGCAATGGCGCTATCGCTACCTGGAGGGAATTGGCCAGGAAGTGATCGTCGAGTTCGTCGATACCTGCATGTGCGGCGACTATCACATGACCATGGACCGCTCGGAAAAGGACGCGTTGAAGTACACCCCCAATGCCGGCCTGACGCTGTACGAGTCTCTGGGAATGGCGAACAAAGCGGACCGCTTCACCGGAGGCAACGGTATCGAGCAACTGGGATCCTCACCGTTCAATAAGGATTTGCAGACCAAGGAATTTGACCGCCTGGACCAGTTCGCCAAATTGCAGGCGCCACCCGCGGTGAAGTTCAAGGATCTGGAAGAAGTGGTCAGCCATAAGATCAGCGTCAATCTGATGCCCTTCGATGTGCGAGCGGATTTCGTGAAAGTCACCAGCGACACGGTCCTGGTTCCAATCACGATTCAGATCAAGAACCGGGACGTCACGTTCCAGAACAAGGACGGCATCGAGCGCGGAACCGTCAATATCTTCGGGCGCGTGACCACGCTTACCGGCAAGATCGTACAAACCTTCGAAGACACCGTGCAGGTCGATGTGCCGGTCGAACTGTTGCCGAAGACTGCCGAGAACTCTTCGGTGTACTGGAAAGCGCTGCCGCTGCGCATCAGCCAGAATCGCTACCGGTTGGACATCGTAGTCAAGGATGTGAACGGAGATCGAGCCGGAAGTTGGGAACATGCGATCGTGATTCCGGACTTCAGCGAGGACAAGCTGAGCAGCTCGACGCTCATCATCGCCGACCAAATGGAACAGGTCGCAGCCAAGAACGTCGGCACCGGCAATTTCGTAATCGGAACCACCAAGGTCCGGCCGCGCGTGGCGCCCTCCGACGGCAAGCCCATCTCCTTCAAGCGAAATCAGAAGCTGAATTTCTGGATGCAGGTTTACAATCTCAGCGTGGACCAGAAAACTCACAAGCCGTCGGCCACTTTCGAATACAATGTCACCGACGCGAATAACAAGGCGGTCATCCATACGGTTGAGTCGACCGACACGATGGGCAATGTCGGCGATCAGGTTACGCTGCAGAAGACGCTTTCCGCTGCCAACCTGCAGCCCGGCTTGTACAAGATCGAGATCAAAGTGAACGACAACCTTTCCAAGCAGACAGTGGATCCGACGGCAACCTTCGCCGTGGAATAACGGAGTAATGGGGTAAACTTGCTGCCTGGTTCCCCAGGGGTGATGGGCGAGATGTTGCGAAAGCTCGGGTTCCTCGTAGTCGTCATGATCGTCGTCGCAAGCGTGGCTTTGCCGGCTTGGTGCGGAAGCGCGTCCACGATCCCTGGGACCATTTCTGGATACGTCCGCGATGGGAGCGGCATCCCGCAGATGGGCGCGGCCGTCGAAATCCTGGGTTCGGCCGCCCAGGCGCTGAAAGTCTTTACCGATGGCCGCGGCTTTTACTCGGTCGCGAGTTTGTTGCCCGGAACTTACAGCGTCAAAGTGAGCGCGCCGTCATTCCTTCCTTCCCTGCGCGAGAAAATCGGCGTGCGTGCCGGCGCAAAGCTGATCGTGAACGTCACCTTAACCACGCTATTCGAAGCCATCCAGTTGGTCCCTTTGCGCAGCCCGGTGGACGATGACGACTGGAAGTGGACGCTGCGATCGGTCTCGAACCGCCCCATTCTGCGCGTACTTCCGGATGGCACAACCGTGGTCGCGCAGAGCGGAGAATCCGCCGCCGACCGCGACTTGAAAGGTAGCGTGACCTTCCTCGCCGGATCGCCCGGCCAAGGCTACGGCAGCGCTTCCGATATGACGGCTGGGTTTGACGTAGAGCGTTCCTTATTGTCGAGCGGCACCCTGCGCCTGAAGGGCAACGTCGGTTACGGATCCGACCTCCAGGGTATTCCGGCGGCCGTGCTCCGCACCACCTATACCAGCCGTTTCAACGGTTTTTTCGAGCCTTCGGTAGCGATTACAGCCCTTCGGCTGAATTCGCCCGACATGAACACCATGCCCGCCGCGTCGCTGCAAGCACTGTCGGTGACCAGTTCCGATCGCGTGGTGATCGGGGACCAGTTGGAGATGAAGCTCGGCAGCGAGCTGCAGGCGATCCAGTTTATGGGGCGGGTAAACACCTTCAAGCCCTTCGCATCCGCCGATCTGCACCTTACACCCAACACCGTGCTGGAATATCAGTACGCCAGTTCAATTCCGAGTTTGGGACCGGGAGATCGTCTGGGTAACGACCGTCCCGGCGACGATCTGGATTCCACATCGGCCGACCTGAGCGAAACCGCGCCACGGATGAGCATCACCGCGTTCGCACCGGCGGTTGAGCGGGCTCATCACCAGGAAGTCTCGGTCTCCGAGCGCATCGGCAAGAACAATCTGCAGGTCGCGTTCTACTCCGACAGCGTCGTCGATCCGGTGATCACCGGAGCCGGCGAAATGACGCCGGGCGAAATGGCGGCCGAATCGGGTGAAGTGCTGCCCGACGTCTACTCCGGGACTTTCAGCTATCAAGGCAATAATTTCTCGACTCGCGGGATGCGCGTGGTGCTGCAGCGCAAGCTCCTGTCCGATCTGACCGCGACCCTCGATTATGCCTACGGAAATGTACTCGATCTGTCGCGCCCTGACGTCGAGCTCCAAGACGCACGCGAGTGGATTCGCACCGAGCGCCGCCAAGCCGTGGCCGCGAAATTCAGCGGAACCGTGCCCACGCTGAAGATGCGCTGGATCGCCTCCTATCGTTACGCGGGCGCCCACGCTTTGACGCCCGTAGACTTGTTTAATACTTCAGCAGGCCAGGCCGATCCTTATTTGAACCTCTGCTTCCGCCAACCGATCCCAACCCGCTTCCTGGCCCAACACATGGAAGTTCTAGTGGACGTGCGAAATCTTCTGGCCCAGGGCTACGTCCCGGTAATGGGACAAGACGGGCACACGCTGTATCTGGTGCAATCAGCGCGTTCGGTGCGCGGCGGCGTGGCTTTCAGTTTCTAGCAACGGACCCAAATATCTCCAGCGTGAAGCCGTCATCCTGAGCGAAGGGTTTGCCTCGCGCCCCAGCCCCGGTGTCGAGCGACTTCCCACCCACCCGACACGCACGGCGGGTTGTGTGGAGCAGACCTCACTTTGCCGCTGCCTTTGACCCCGGTGCATTTGCCACTCCGAACGAATCTCAAGGCAATATCCCCGGCTGCGGGAGCGGCCAGCAAACACCTGTTACATCTAACCGAAGTTCGTCACGACAATGCCAGATTTGCGATTTTTGATGACACCAGCGGGACAAGCCTTGTCTTTGCAATCGCGGGTTCAGAAAAAGCGATGTAGTGCAGACCTACCCTCTTGAAGC
>Ga0302325_10002801_pt1 | contig 41899 bp, 36 predicted proteins | sample Palsa_T0_2_FD_201948 | JGI IMG/M metagenome (GOLD analysis project Ga0302325, IMG submission 201948) | Peat permafrost microbial communities from Stordalen Mire near Abisko, Sweden - Palsa_T0_2 | ecosystem: Environmental > Terrestrial > Soil > Palsa > Peat permafrost | place: Sweden: Abisko...
GGGTGTCGCATGCCGCCGCCACGGTCATCTGGGGGGGTGAGCTGAGCTCGACCTGCCCACCAGGTTCAAAGGTCAGGCGGCTCCCGGCGGGTAATGGCGCCGCTGGTAGTCGCTCGGGGTGGATGGGGGGAACGGCGAAGCTCTCCAGCTCGACGCCGACCGTCCGGTGGGAGTCCGGACCTTGTTGGACAGTGCTGAAACCGCATGATCCGATCAGCGCGCAGGCGTCAGCCAGCTCCAGTTGCTTCTTCGGGGAGGGCATCGGTCAGCGATATCCACACTGGGCCGAGACCCACGCGGCGTTGCGGACGGGTGCAAGCCAGAGCTGCAGGCCGAAGTACGGCGCCATCGCTCCCCTCCTATTGTCGTCATCAGTCCGGGAACATCTTCCCCGGAGCATTCCGACCTAACCTACGGAACTCTCCCCGCTTATGGATCACTTCTGGGTCGGTAGTTATTGCGCAATGCTGAAGTTTTGATGACAGAGGTGAAATCTCGGTGACAGAGGCGCCGCGATGGTGGGTTGACGGGCTTCGGACCGTTTTGGACACGGCAGGCTGGCCGGGCTTGGCCATGGCTGAGACGTTTGCCGGCCAGGTGCCCGGGGGATACGTCGAGCGCACCGCGCCGGCCGTGGCGGCGGCCGATCTGATCGAGCTGGGAGCCCTGGCCGAGGGCGATGCGGCAGTGGTGCGCATCGCGGTCCAGCCGGACCCCGATCCGGGCGCGGGGATGTTCCGCTTGCGGCTGTACGGCCGCCGGGCAGTGGAACTGTCGAGCTTCGTCCCCGTCCTGGAGAGCTTCGGGCTGACGGTGGTGGAGGCGGTGCCCCACCATATTGCGGCAGCAGGGGCGAGCGCGGGCGTGCTTCATCTGGACGACTTCGGGCTGCGGGCCCGGGGTCGGTGGAAGTTCGACCCGGGGGCCGACGGGGCCCGCCTGGTGGCCGCCGTGCAGTCGGCCTGGCAGGGCGAGGCCGAGGTCGACTCCCTCAACCGGCTGGTGGTGTGCGCGGGGCTCGATTGGCACGACGTGGTGGTGTTGCGGGCCTATCGCCGGTTCCGCCGCCACGTGGGCACGCCGTGGAGCGACCGCCAGTTGGACGACCCATTGGTGGCCTTCCCCGAGGTTGCGGTGGCGCTGTTGCGCTACGTCGCCGCCCGTTTCGACCCGGCCGTGGCGGGCGCCGACGCTGGCCCTGCGCTCGAGGCGGCCCTGGTCAGCCTGTCAGCGGTCGAGCAGTTGGAACAAGACCAGGTGCTCCGGGCTTACCTGTCGCTTATGGAGGCCACCACCCGCACCAGCCACTACGTCCGCACCGCGGGCGGGGCGCGCCTGCCCACCCTCACCATCAAGCTGGACTCGGCCCGGGTGCCCGAGCTGCCCCCGCCCCGACCCCATGTCGAGGCGTTCGTCTACTCGCCCCGGGTCGAGGGCCTGCACCTGCGGGGCGGCCCGATCGCCCGAGGCGGCATTCGGTGGAGCGACCGAACCGACGACCTGCGGGCCGAGGTGCTGGGCCTGGTGCGGGCCCAGGTGCTCAAGAACGCGGGGATCGTGCCTACGGGCGCCAAGGGCGGATTCGTATGCAAGCGCCTGGCGCTGGCTGAGCCGGGCGCGCTCGATGTGGGCACCGAGGTGCGCGACTGCTACCGCCTGTTCGTGAGCGGCCTGCTGGACGTCACCGACAACGTGGTGGCGGGCCGGGTGCTCACCCCGTCGGGCATTCGCGCGGCCGACGGGGAGGACAGCTACCTGGTGGTGGCGGCGGACAAGGGAACGGCCACGTTCTCCGACCTGGCCAATGAGGTCAGCGCCCAGCACCACTTCTGGCTGGGGGACGCCTTCGCCTCGGGGGGTAGGCACGGCTACGACCACAAGGCCATGGGCATCACCGCCCGGGGCGCCTGGGTGGCGGTGCGCCAGCACTTTCGCCAACTGGGGATCGATCCCGAACGCGAGGAGATCCGCGTCACCGGCGTGGGTGACATGTCAGGCGACGTGTTCGGCAACGGGATGCTGCGCAGCCGGACCATGAAGCTCATCGCGGCGTTCGACCACCGTCACGTGTTCGTCGACCCCGATCCCGACCCCGAGCGTTCCTTCGCCGAACGAGCCCGCCTGTTCGCCCTCCCCCGATCGAGTTGGAACGACTACGACCGCGCCGTGATGTCGCCCGGGGCCGGGGTGTGGTCCCGCACCAGCAAGGAGATCGCCCTGTCGCCCGAGGCGGCGGCCGCAGTCGGGCTCACTGCCACCGTGGTCAGCCCACCGGAGCTGGTGTCGGCCATCCTGACGGCACCGGCCGACCTGCTGTGGTTCGGAGGCATCGGCACTTTCGTCAAGGCCCCGGGTGAGTCGCAGGCCGACGCCAGCGACCGGGCCGACGACGCGGTGCGGGTCGACGCCGACCAGGTGCGGGCCCGGGTGGTGGCGGAGGGCGGCAACCTGGGTTTCACCCAACGGGCCCGCATTGCCTACTCCCGCCGGGGCGGCAAGATCAACGCCGACTTCATCGACAACGTGGCCGGCGTGGCCACCTCCGACTACGAGGTCAACCTCAAGATCCTCCTGGCGCTGGCTCTGGAGGCGGGGGAGCTGAGCGAGGACGAGCGCGACCAGGTCCTGGCCTCAGTCGCCGACGACGTGGGCCAGGCGGTGCTGGACGATGTCGGGCTCACCGCCCGAGCGGTCACCCGGGCTGTGCCCGCCAGCGCGGCTGACCTGGCGGCATGGGAGGCGTTGATGTCGGACCTGGAGGCTTCAGGACGCCTGGACCGCAAGGTGGAAGCGCTGCCCGGGGCCGACGACATGGCGGTGCGGCGAGCGGCGGGCGCCGGCCTCACTCGGCCCGAGGCGGCGGTAGTCCTGGCGCTGGCCAAATCGGAGTTGGCGCAGCACCTGGAGACTTCGCGGCTGGTGACCGATCCCATCATCCACAACGCCGTCACCGACTATTTCCCCGTCACGGTGACCGCCCGCTTCGGCCATCTGATCAGGGCGCACCGGTTGTATCCCCAGTTGGCCGCCACCCGGATAGCGCACGAGATCGTGGATCGCATGGGTGTGACGTGGGCCAACGAGACGGCAGATGAGTTGGGCGTCGACCTGTCCGAGGTGGGGCGGGCGTACTGGGCGGCCCGCAGCGTGTTGCGGGCCCATCGGCGCTGGCGCGACGTGGAGGACCTGGCCACCACCGTCGGTGTTGAGGCCGAGGAGGTGCTGGACCTGGCGGTGGCCGGGGCGGTGCACAGCCTGGCTCGGCGCTACTTGACAGCGGTCGCCCAAGTGGACCAAGACCGGGCCATTGCCGAATCGCTGGAGATGGTGGGCTTGGGGTCCGAGGGTGCCCAGCGGGCCAAGGTCCTGGTCGAGCTGGGGGTGGGCCCATTCGAAGCCGAGCAGTTTGCCCGCCTGCCCACCCTGGCCCTGGCGGCCGACGTGGGCGTGGTCAGCCGGGCCTTTGCCTTGCCGCCCGAGCAGGCAGGGCGGGTGGTCGAGGCCTTCCGCGCATTCGACCGGTCGCTCGGCCTGGCCGGCTGGCGGGCCGCACTCGGTCGGCTGGCCGTGACCAGCCGATGGGGGCGGTGGCAGGTGCGGCGGCTGGAGGATGACCTGGCCGACCTGCGGCGCCAGGCGGCGTTGGCGGCGCTCCGCGCGGGCGGGACCGAGGGGGAGCTGGGCGCCGTCATGGCGGCGTGGCTGGGGCAGCGGACGACGCAACAGAAGCGCTTCGAGCGCCTGGCGGCGAAGTTCCGGGAGCCGGACGCGGGCGATGGCGAGTCGGACGGCCAATCGCTGGCCGCGCTGGCCACCCGGGCCCTCGCCGATCTGGTCCGGACGTAAGCCGACCGGGCGGGCTTAGACCATGCCCGCCCGGGTCAGGGGCATGCCACTGGAGCCGTCTTCGGCGGTCTTGACCCCCAGCACCTGGTGGATGGCGGTGGCGTTCTCCTCGAAGCCCACCACTGCCGCGGCCATGTACAGCCGCCAGATGCGGGCCCGCACCACGCCCACCAGCGCCACCGCCTCATCCCAGTTGCGGTCGAGGTTGATGACCCACTGCCGCAACGTCAGCGAATAGTGCTCCCGCAGCGACTCGACGTCGCGCACCTCCAGGTCCACCGCCTCCATGGCCGACACCACGTCGGCCACGTCCTCCAGCTCACCGTCGGGGAACACATAGCGCGCCGTGAAGCTGCGCCGGTCGAACGATGCCCCGTTGGGGGTGGAGATGGCGTGGTTGAGCAGCCGCCCCCCGGGGACCAGCACCCCGGCCAAGACGGAGAAATAGGCGGCCATCTGCGCCTTGCCCACGTGCTCGAACATCCCGATGGAGCTGATGCCGTCGAATCGTTCCCCGTTGGACCCGACGTCGCGATAGTCCTGCAACCGGATCTCCACCCAGTCCGACAGCCCCGCCTCGGCCACCCGCTTGCGGGCCAGGTCGAACTGCTGCTCGGACAGGGTGATGCCCACCGCCGACACGTGGTAGTTGGCGGCCGCATGCATGGCCATGCCGCCCCAGCCGCAGCCCACGTCGAGCAGGCGCATGCCTTCCTGCAGCCCCAACTTGCGACAGATCAAGTCGTACTTGGCCGCCTGCGCCTCATCCAATGTGACGTCGGGGCGCACGAACCGGGCGCAGCTGTAGGTCATCGACGCGCCCAGGATCAAACGGTAGAAGTCGTTACCCACGTCGTAGTGGTGCGAGATGGCGGCGGCGTCGCGCTCCTTGGAGTGGCGGCCGCCCCGCAGCTTCGCCTCCTCTGCTGGTCGGGGGGGCGGCGGCCCCAGCACCTTCAACCGGACGGCCGCGCCCAGCGCGCTGACCACGGTGCGGGTCCCGATCAGCAGATCGGGCGGTGCCGCCAGGAACATGGCCCGGATCGCCTCCAGCAGGTCGCCCTCGATCTCGGCGTCGCCCGTGATGTAAGCCCGGGCGAAGCCCACCTCGTTGGGCGCCCACAGAATCCGCCGCAGAGCATCGGGCGAGCGCAGGATGATGGTGGCCGGGCCATCGTCGGTACCCAGGTGGCTGCCGTCCCAGAAGCGCACCTCCACCGGGATCGATTCACCGAGCACGGCGTGGATGAGTGGCTCCAGGGCGCGGGCGGCAGTCGGCATAGGCATCCCAACAGCCTGACACGCTAGAAACACAGACATGGCAGATCCCGCTCTGGTCGACCGCATCCCGCCCTACCTGGTGGCCCACAGCAGCCCGCCCGACGAGCTGGCCCAGCGCCTGATTGCCGAGACGGCGGCGCTGGGTGGCGTGTCGCAGATGCAGATCTCGCCCGATGAGGGTTCCTTCCTGACGCTCGTGGCCCGACTCACTGGGGCTCGCACTGCGGTCGAGGTGGGTACCTTCACCGGGTACTCCTCCCTGTGCATCGCCCGGGGTCTGACCGATGACGGCAGCCTGCTGTGCTGCGACGTGAGCGAGGAGTGGACCAGCATCGCCCGCCGTTACTGGGCCGAAGCTGGCCTGGCCGACCGTATCGAGCTGCGGTTGGGCCCGGCGGCCGAGACGCTGCGTGAGTTACCGCGAGAAGCCGTCTTTGACCTGGCCTTCATCGACGCCGACAAGCCCTCGTACCCCATCTACTGGGAAGAGATCCTGCCCCGCATCCGCCCCGGCGGAGCCATCGTGGTCGACAACGTGCTGCAAGGCGGCCAAGTGGTCGACGAGTCGTCGACCAAGGAAAACGTTGTCGCCATCCAGCGGTTCAACGACCAGGTGGTGGCCGACGACCGGGTCGATGTCGCCATGTTGCCCATCCGCGACGGCGTCACCCTCGCCGTCAAGCGCTAGAGGAGCCCACTGTCACATGAAAGTCCGCACATGAAGATCGCCATCGCCTCCGACCACGCCGGCTTCGAATTGAAGGCCGCCGTGATCGAGCACCTGACCACCGCCGGCCATGCCATGAACGACCTGGGCACGTATTCCACCGAGCCGGTCGACTACCCCGGCTTCTGCGCCGCTGCCGCCCGGGCGGTGGTTCGCGGGGAGGCCGACGCGGGCATCGTGATCGGGGGCAGCGGCCAGGGTGAGCAGATCGCGGCCAACAAGGTCCACGGCGCCCGCGCCGCCCTGTGCCACGACGAGTTCACCGCTCGGCTGTCCCGCCAGCACAACAACGCCAACGTGCTGGCGCTGGGCGCCCGCATCCTCGCCACCCAGTTGGCGCTGGTCATCACCGACGTGTGGCTGGCCACCGACTTCGAGGGTGGGCGCCATGTGGCCCGCATCGAGCAGCTGGCCGCCATCGAGCAAGAGGAATGTGGGTAGCAGGCTCGAGCGGGTCGAGCTGCGCCGGGTCCGCCTGCGGTTGGTCCAGCCCTGGCGGTGGCCCGGGGGCACCCTGACCGATCGCGAGGTCATCTTGGTGCGGGCGGTCGGCCCCCACAGTGAGGGATGGGGCGAGTGCGCCACGTTCCCCGCCCCGACCTACAGCCCGGAATGGTTGGACGGGGCCTGGGACGTGTTGCTGCATCACCTGGTGCCCCGGGTGCTGGGGATGCCCCTATCGGCCTCCGTCCTGCCCATGGCCGCTCTCCAGGGCCACCACATGGCCAAGGCGGCAGTGGAGTTGGCGGTGCTCGATGCCGAGCTGCGCCAAACCGGGCAGTCCCTCGCTTCTCGGCTCGGCGCCACCCGGGCCCGGGTCACGGGCGGGGTGGCGGTCGGGCTCACCGGCTCGTTGCCCGACCTGCTGGACGAGGTGGCCTGTCGCGTGGGCGAGGGCTACCGGCGGGTCAAGCTCAAGATCGAACCGGGGTGGGACGTGGGGCCGGTGCTGGCAGTCCGGGACCGTTTTCCCGACCTGGCCCTGCAGGCGGACGCCAATGGCGGCTACTGCCTAGGCGATGCCGAGCGCCTGGCTGCCCTCGACCAGGCCAAACTGCTGTGCCTGGAGCAGCCCCTGCCGGGCGACGACCTGGTGGGCCATGCCGTTTGGGCTGGGAAAATGGCGACTCCGATCTGCTTGGACGAGTCGATCACGTCGGCCGCCGATGCCCGCAGCGCCATCGCGCTCGGTGCCTGCCGGGTCATCAATATCAAGCCCGGTCGGGTGGGCGGCTACCTGGAAGCGGTGCGCATCCACGACCTGTGCGCATTGCGCGACATTCCGGTCTGGTGCGGTGGCCTGCTGGAGACCGGCGTGGGCCGGACCGCCAACCTCGCCCTGGCGGCGCTGCCGAACTTTTCCCTCCCTGGCGATCTTTCGGCCTCGGATCGCTTCTACCGGGAAGACATCACGGAGCCCGTCGTCCTCGGTCCCGATGGGACGATCGCCGTACCCACCGGCCCGGGTACAGGCGCCGTGCTGCGGATGGACGTCCTCGAGGGGGCCACGGTCGAGCGGCGGTGGCTGCCGGCGTAGGTGCGATATCTATTGGCTGTCCCGACGTCCAATAGATATCGCACTTAGCTCCTCACCCGTCGCGATCGCGGCGGCGACGCCACCAGCGGGAGTCGGTGGCGTGGCCCAGGGTGAAGGCACGCCGGATCGTCCACTGGTTCTCTTGGGTCAACGGCGAGCGGTCGCTGGTCCACGGGGCGATGGGCGCCTCAACCATGCGGGCCAGGTTGAGCAGGACGGTGTCGTAGTTGACCCGCCACCCCTTGAAGCTGCGCCATGCCGCCTCGCGGTCGGCTATGAGCGGCAGCTCGGCCTCCTGCATGAGCCGGCACGCCTCGTCGTACTCGGGTCGGCTGATGGTGATTGCGTCGTCCGGGTCGGGGTTGGCGTCGTGGGGAACGTTGAAGAAGTCGGCTAGGCGCCGCAGGGCCACGAAGCCGGCCCGGATGCACAGCTGGGCGTCGGGATCGTTGGGGTGCTCCACCGACGAGGCCCACAGCGACGCCGCGTCCAGCACCGTTCCTGCCGCCGTGACCCAGGACTGCTCGGGCTGGGGCGAGCGGAAGAACCCGAGGATGGGGAACGACGTGTGCGATTCCTCGAGGGCCGCGAACCATCCCTCCCATTGCTGCCACAGATCCTGAAGCCGCCCGGTGTTGGCGATGCGGTGGTACCGGATGAGCACCGTCCACGCCGTTGGTGGGTTGCCGGCCCGCACCTGGAGTTGGGTCACCGCCGTCTCCCGGGCGGAGAAGACGCTGTACATGGTGGGGAGGTAGGTAATCAGCAGGGTGAGTATCAGCAGGCCTAGGCCGGCTTCGCCATAGGTCAGGACGCTGGGCACCAAGTGGGGGTCGACAGAGGTGCCGAGGGTGAACACAGCCGAGCCCGACAGCTTGAAGGCGGACTCGACGCTGTTGACGCCGACGCCCAGGTAGAGGGCGGCAAAGCCCACCACCAGCAGCACGTACCAAGTCGACAGCAGCAGGAGCAGGGCGATGGGCCCGTACATCGCCATGACCCGGTCCCGTCGGGCGTAGCTGGGCGAGCGGCCCGCCCGCAGGCGGAACGCCACCCGGGTCAGGCTGTACACCACGCCGGCGATCAGCGAGCGGACCCCTCGGGGCAGCATGGTGGAGCGGATGGCCGACAGCAGGGTGCTGAGCACCAAGGTCGCGCCGACCAGGTCGAGCAGGATGTCGCGGGCCAGGCGCATGATGGTGGGCCGTCAGCGTAGGCGACGGCCTTGCGACAGCGGATCTAGGCGACTGAAGCGGTGGGGCTGAGGCCCCTCAGGTCCTGGAGGCGGGGATCGTTGGAAAAGACCTCGACCACGGGCTGGCTCATCCCCAGGCGGCGCTGCATCTTTTCCACCTCGAGGCGTTGGTCCCACAAGACCAGCGTCACCACCAAGCCTTCTTCTCCTGCCCGGGCAGTGCGGCCGGAACGGTGGAGGTAGGTCTTGTGGTCCTCGGGCGGGTCGTAGTGGACGACCACGTCAATGCCCTCGACGTGAATGCCTCGAGCCGCCACGTCGGTGGCCACGAGCACTGGAAGCTTGCCGCTGGTGAAGTCGGCCAGGGCCCGCTCCCGCAGTCGCTGGGGCAGGTCGCCGTGAATGGCGGCGGCCTTGATGCCTTCGCGTTGCAGGTTGGCGGTGAGCTGGTCGGCCCCCCGCTTGGTCCGGGTGAACAACAACGTCCGGGGACTCGACTTGGCCACCGCTGCCGCCACCTTGACCTTGTCCATCTGGTGGACGGCCAGGAACCGGTGCTCCATCTCGGAGATGTTGGCCACCGGCTCGGCTACATCGTGGCTGACCGGGTCAGTCAGGTAGTGGCGGACCAGATAGTCGATCTCGCCATCCAATGTGGCCGAGAACAGCATCGTCTGATGGGCCAGGAGCAGGTGGCGAAGGACCCATTCGACGGGCGGCAGGAATCCCATGTCAGCCATGCGGTCGGCTTCGTCCAACACCAGGATCTCGATCAGGTCGAGGTGGAGGTCGCCTCGTTGCTGGAGGTCGATGAGCCGGCCGGGGGTGGCGACCACGATGTCCACCGGGCGGTGGAGGGACTTGATCTGGGTGTCCATCCCGGTGCCGCCGTAGATGGTGGCAAGGGTCAGGCCGATGGCCTCACCGAGGGGCCGCAGGACATCAGCCACTTGGCGGGCTAGTTCGCGGGTGGGGACCATGACCAGGCCACGGGGCCGGCCGTTCTTGCGAGGCTTGGGTGCCTCGGTCGGGTCGTCAGGCCCAGCTGGTTCGGGCAGAGCGGCCAGTCGCTGCAACATGGGCAGTCCGAAGGCGAGCGTCTTGCCTGAGCCGGTCTTCGCCTTCCCGCAGATGTCCCGCCCAGCCAGGGCGTCGGGGATGGTGAGAGCTTGGATTGGGAACGGAGTTTCTATCGGGGCGAGCGCTCGGACGAGATCCGGCGAGACGCCCAAGGAGTCAAACGATGGCTTCAAGGGTCTCCTGGCAGCAGCAGATGTCACAACATGGCCCACCCCACCATGCCGCCGCACGTCAGGATACCACGTGGATTCCCCGCATCCGTGTAGCGACCACGCACGGCCTACTGACGGGTCGGTAGGCTGGAATGATGAACCGATCGGACAGCCAGACCCTTTCGGCGGACCAGGAGCTCCTCGACGCCACCGAGTCGGTAGCGGAGGCGTTGTACGAACGCCACCTCTCGAAGACCAAGGAATGGTTCCCCCACGAATTGGTGCCGTGGAGCCTGGCTCGGGACTTTCAGCCGGGGGAGGCGTGGGACCCCCGCGACTACCCGCTTCCCGACGCCGTTCGCAGCGCCCTCTACCTGAACCTCCTGACCGAGGACAACCTCCCCTATTACTTCCACGCCATTAGCTGGTTGTTCGGCGAGGACTCGATCTGGGGGACCTGGAACCGTCGCTGGACGGCGGAGGAGCACCGCCACTCGATCGTCATCCGGGACTGGATGACGGTGACCCGGGCCATCGACCCCGTCGAGATGGAGCGGGGTCGTATGCAACAGGTGTCCATTGGCTATGCCCAAGAGGGCAAGCTGGTGAATACCTGTGAGGGGGTCGTGTACGTCACCCTGCAGGAGCTGGCCACCCGGATATCGCACCGCAACACCGGGCGGCTGCTGGACGGCCCGGGCCAGGACGTCATGGCCAAGGTGGCGAGCGACGAGAACCTCCACTTCCTGTTCTACCGGGACCTGGGCACGGCCATGTTGGAAGCCGATCCCTCCCGCATGGTCCTGGCGTTCGAGAGCCAGGTGAAGACGTTCCAGATGCCCGGGGCGGGCATTCCCGACTTCGCCCGCCACGCCGCGGCCACGGCGTCGGCGGGGATTTACGACTTCAATATCCACTACGAGCAGATCCTGGCGCCGGTTATCCTGCGCCATTGGCGGTTGGAGTCCCTGACCGGGCTCAACGCCGAGGCGGAGCAAGCCCGTGAGCGCACCATTGCCCAGCTCAAGCGGATCGAGCGGGTGAGCCGGCGGGTGGCGGCGCGGCGTGAACACCGCCAGGCCCGGCTGGAAACCGCCTCGGCGGGCTAACTGCTGGGCGCGGCCGGGGTTCTGGACACACCCCGGGTTCTGGACACACCAGGGTTCTGGACACACCCCGGCGATAGCCTCGCCCGACGATGAGCCTGCCGTTGTTCCCTCCGCCGTCGAACGCGCCGCGCACCGTGACCCTGGTGCGATTGGCGGGCGAGATCGCCCGATCGTTGGCCCCGGTGGGACGGGTTTCGGTTGAGGGCGAGGTGTACCGGCCCACCCGCACCGGCGCCGGGCGCATCTACTTCACCCTGCGCGATCGGGCGGCTCAGATGAGCGTGACCTGCCCTCAGGGTCGAGCGGCCCGCTGCCGGGCGGTGGCCGGGGAGCGGGTGTGCGTGGTGGGTGCCCTCAGCTGGATCAGCGAACGGGGCGACCTGCAGCTTGTGGCCGAGTCGGTGACACCGGTGGGGGATGGGGCGGTGGCGGCCATGATCGCCGAGTCCCGGCGTCGTCTGGGGGCGGAGGGCTTGCTCGACCGGCCCCGGCGGAGCATTCCCCGCCTGCCCCGGGCCATCGGCGTGGTGTGCGGGGCCGAGGCGGCGGTGCGTAAGGACATCGAGTCGGTAGTGGCGGACCGGTTCCCGGGCTATCCGCTGCGGGTGGTCGAGACATTCTTGTCCGGTCCCTCGGCTGCGCTGTCGATCATGGACGCGCTCCGCCGGTTGGTGGACGACCACGAGGTGGAGGTCATCCTGCTGGCCCGAGGCGGCGGCGACGCCACCCAGTTGCTTCCCTTCAGCGATGAGGAGCTGTGCCGGGCGCTGTGCGCCTGTCCCGTGCCCGTGGTCTCAGCCATCGGCCACGAGGGCGACCGGCCCCTGTGCGACGACGTGGCAGACCTGCGCTGCGCCACCCCGCTGGCCGCCGCGGCCGCCGTGGTGCCCGACCGCGGGGCCTTGGTCTCTGATCTCGCGGCCCAGCGGGCCTGTTTTGTTGCCGCGTTCGAGCGGCGGGCGATGGATGCGGGCCGGCGGCTGGCGGCCATCGACACCGGCCTCGCCGTCCGCCAGGGCGCGGCGTTGGCTCAGGCTCGCCTGGACCGGGACGGGGAGCGCCTTGCCTGGGCCCACCCCCGGGTCCGGTTGGTCGAGGCGTCCCGCCGCCTGCGGGCCGTTGACGCCCGCACCCCGACCCAGCGTGTGGTCAGTGCGGGCCACGCGCAGCTGGGGGGGTTGGCATGGCGCCGCCCGATGCACGACCGGCTGGCCCGGGCCGAGGGGCGGTTGGAGGCTGACGCCCGCCATTTTCGGGCCCTGGCACCGCAGCGGGTGCTGGAGCGTGGGTTTGCGGTGGTACGGGATCCGGCGGGGGTGGTTGTTCGCCAGGCTGGTCAGGTGGCGGCCGGGCAGGTCATCGACATCCAGGTGGCAGAGGGTCGGTTGTCGGCACGGGTGGAGACGGTTGGGGCAGGGGAGAGGGTATGAGCGACGATCTCGACCATGTTGATCCGGAGCGGCTCAGCTTCGAGCAGTTGGTAGCCGCGCTGGAGGCGTTGACCGACCGCTTGGCTTCCGGTCAGATCGGCATCGAGGAAGCGGCCGACCTGTACGAGCAAGCCGAGCGACTCCACGGCCTGGCCAGCCAACGCCTGGCCCGAGTGCAGGCCCGCATCGAAGCGTTAGGCACGACCCCCCCGGGTTAGCGGCCCAAGCGACGCTCGAATGGCAAGCCATGTATTTGTTCTACGTCGATGATTCCGGAGACGAACGCCGCACCTTGTTCAGCGCGCTTGGCATCCCTGAAAACCGCTGGTCGTCCTCCCTCAAGGGGTGGCTCACGTGGCGGAAGCAGCTTTTCAAGAACCATCAGATTCCAGCGAGCTATGAGCTCCACGCCCAGGACTGGCTCTCGGCGAGCCCAATGCCGCTTGAGGCCGGTGTTGTCGGACCACCTATCCTCGAACACAATCGAGATGCACGTCGTCAACGCTTTGACGTCTTCGAGGGCGGCCTGCGGGTCTTGGGAACCTTCGCCGACGCGCGCCTGCTCACTGTAGTAGCTCTTTACCCGACTACCTTGAGCAAGCTCGTCATCGGCGGACCCGACACGCCGAACGGCATCCGACAGGTGCTCTGACGCGTACAAGCCCCGGGCTTTCGCCCGAGGCTTGTCCCCAAGTGGACCGGTTGCCACCTGAACCGGCGGTCCGACCCACGCACATCATAGCGGTGCCGATGATGGAAGGCGCTCAGTAGGTCGCATCAATGCGCAGCGAGTTGTGCCGCTTGGGGGCAAGTGCAACGCACGGTGCATGTCGTCTGTTCTACCAGGGGCTCTATCTTGATAACGGCACTATGCAACTCGAGGTTCCCTTGCCGTTGGTTGTCATCTGCGAGAGCGCCCGATGCTCAAGGCGGAGTTGAAGATGTACCAAAGGCGCCCCCTCTACGGTAGCATCAGTCAGCCGATGCTCCGAGTCTTACTGGAGTCTGAGAGCATGAAACGGTCCGCCATCATCTGATCCGATAGGAAGTCAATGTCGACCATACCTTCTCGTCGATCGCGCGCAGCCAATGCCGCCGAAAAGGAGGAGTTGCGGGAGTCGAGCGGTTTCATCTTCTTGATTTAACAGATAGGTAGTAAGGGTTCGCCGGAGCGGAAACGAGCCGACGAGGTCCACAAGTTCATAGTTGTGCCCGCCGCTAGCGAGTTCGACCTGAAGGTATTGCGATCGGATCTTGATCCGACGCCAGGTCAACTGACAACTCAGATCATCAAAGGGATCATCGAATCGCGTGCAGTTGTTGCAGATGTAACGGGCCGCAATCCGAACGTCTTCTTTGAGCTTGGGGTTGCCCAGGCCTTTGCCAAACCGCTAGCACTGCTCGTGAAGAGTTCTGATGCATCACCCTTTGATATCAAGAACGAACGTATGATCGTTATAGGCGATGGAGACATCCTCGGTCCAAGAGAGCTCGTTGCAATTGCAGACGTGTCCGGGATATCGTCTTCTATGGCGGATTGGGCGCATCAACAGGTTGCGAAGGCATCAGAAGTTGAGTCCCGCCGTCGTCGACACGCTGATGATGAGGAGCCATTCTGAGTCGCTAGCGGGTGGGCCAGCGGTGGGAGAAGCAGCGGTCGTCTAGGCGGCCGGGGGACCACAGGCGCCAGATGCCGCCCACCGCTCGGGCGGTGCACTCGGTCCAGGCGATCACGTCGGGCGCGGCGATGCGCCGCACCACCTGACGGATACCCCCTTCGTGCACGGCGTAGCCGGTCCATGTCCCTGGGTAGTCCTTGGTCGACCCCACCTCGACCAGCTCTATGGGCCCATAGCGCCGGCGCCGATGGCGATGGGTATGGCCACTGGCCACGAAGATGGCGGGGTTGGCGTCGGCCAGGTCGTCCAGCAGGGCGCGGGCCTGGCGGCCCTCGATCCCCGGCGGGTACTCAGTGGGGAAGGCAAACCGCTGCGGCTGGTGGTGCAGGACCATGAACGCCGGTCCAGCGGCCTGCGCCGCCAAAGCGACCAGTTGCGCCCGCTGTTGCGCATCGACCACGCCCGAGCGCTGGCCCGGCCGCGGCGTCAGGGCGTACACCAGCCGCATTCCTGGGCGATCCTCGGCCCACGGTTCCCGCGGAATGTCGACGCCGTAGCGCCCGAGAATCGGTCGGCCGTCGGTCACCAGGTCGTGAAACTCGTGGTTGCCCAGCGTCGCCCTGACCGGCACCGGGACGCGGCTCAACCGCTCACCCACCGCCTCGAACTCCGCCGGTCCGCCGCCCGCTGTCATGTCGCCCTTGACCACCAGTGCACGAGCCCCCCAGCCGACCGCCTCGTCGATAGCCGCGTCCAGGCAGCGCCAGGTGTAGGGACCCTGCTCGGGGAGCGGCCATCGATCTTCAATCTCGTGGCGGGCCCCGAACCCGGGCTCCGCCAGGTGAAGGTCGTTGATGGTGGCAAACCGATCGAGTAGGCGCCCGGGGGGCGGTCGCAGCGTGGTCACCCGCTCGACCAACCGGCGGGCAACGCCCGGCCCGCTCACCGTCAGGTCGTAGCTGGTGTCGGGCCGCAGTCCGTCGATGGTCACCGCTCCGGGACCGCCCATCGTCCCGGGCGGCATGGGCAAGGGGACCGGCCGGCGCCCCCGTCGCTGCAGGATGGCGGGTGGTGGTGCCACCACCTCCAGGCTCTGGTCGCCGATTTCCAGGCGCACGTGGGGCCCGGGCAAGGCAGACCAGATCACCTGAATGGCGGTGTCCTCGACCGCAAAGACCGAGATCACGGCGCCATCACCCGGAGAGCCGCCGTGCCTGATTGGGGGGAGCTGAGGCCGAGGTCAGGATGCCTGGAGGGCAGCCGGGAGCTCGGGGGCTACCCGATGTGCGAACGCCACGTGGTTGTCCAGCTTCTCCAGAATCTGGGCCATGAGCTTCGCCTGGGGAAGCTTGTGGGCGTCGAGGAACGTATGGATCTGCGTGGCCAAGCCGGCGTCGACCACCGACGATGCCGCCTCCAGCATGCGGGGGATGCTGTTGTCGGGGAATCGGCTGCGGATCGTGTCCCAGTTCTGCTCGATGAACGGCCAGGCGATGCCCGCCCCGCCCCGGGACCCGAGGACCGAGCCGATCACATAGGGCGCGTCCTGGGTCTTGACCTCGCCGCTCAGGCACAGGTCCAGGGTCCGCCGCACCAGGCCGGGGTCCTGGGGGGCGGCCAGGGCGTACAGGAATCGAACCTTGTCCTGCGGCGTGGCCGCGCTCTGGAACCGCTGGTACATCAGCTGGTATTCGTCCTCGCCCCCGGCCGCGGCCACGATGCTGACCATGGCCGTGATCAGGTCCGGCGCCAGGCTGGAGGGATCGGCGAAGAAGCGTTCCAGGCGGGAACGGGCCTCAGCGCGCACGTCAGGATCGGCGCCCAAAACCCCGAGCGAGGACAACAGCCGGGCTCGCAGCGTGCCCACGCGCTCCGCCTCGCCCGGCGCCGGGTCCCAACCCAGCTCGACCATCACCGGCGTGATGACGCGCCGTACGAAGGCCTGAAGAAGGGGGCGGTCGGCGTCGGCCAGGATCTTGTCGAGCAGGCCCAGCGGTCCCAGCGCCGAGCTCCACACATCGGGATCCCGCTCCGCCGGCAGTTGGGCCACCAGAGACAGGAAGTCGCTCACCGGCGACCGTCCGGCCAGCATGGATGCGGCGGTGTCACTGACCAGGGTCAGCCGTTCCAGCGGGGAAAGCTCGTCGTGCATGACGGCCCGCAGAGGCCGGAGCAACGACTCCTCGTAGCGGACCCGGTAAAACCCCCACGCCCCGGCGTTGACCACGACCCAGTCCAGGGGCCCGGGAACGGCGACCTCGGTTGACGACTCGGTCAGCAGCACCCGTGCCGTCTTGACCTGGCCCCCGGCAGAAAGGCGCAGGTTGATCGGGACCTGCCACAATTCGGCGTTATCCCCACCTTCGCCTCGGTAGAGGAACCGCCGCTGGCTGAGGATGAGGTACTCCCCGTCGGGCGACAAGTCGACCGAGACCAGCGGATAGCCCCCCTGGTAGATCCAGGAGTCCATGACCGCCCGGGCCGGCTCGCCCGATGCCGCTTCGATGGCATCCCAGAGGTCGGTGGTCTCGGTGTTGGAGTAGGAATGCTCGCTCAGATAGCGGGAGATGCCCTGGCGGAACGGCTCGGGCCCCAGGTACTGCTCAAGCATGCGCAGGACCGCCGCGCCCTTCTGATAGGTGAGGACATCGAACATGGCTTCGGCTTCCTCGGGGCGCCCCACTGCGAACTCCACCGGCCGGGTGCTGGTCAGGCCATCGGTCGTCATGGCGTTGCCCCGCCCAATGCCGGCGGTGACCCACACGTGCCAGTCGGGGCGGAAAGCGTCCACCGTGAGCAGTTCCATGAAGGTGGCAAAGGCCTCGTTGAGCCAGATCCCGTTCCACCACTTCATGGTCACCAGGTCGCCAAACCACATGTGTGCCGTCTCGTGGGCGATCACCTCGGCCACCCGGTCCAGCTCCAGCCGGGACGCGGCGGCCCGATCGACCAGCAACGCCGTTTCCCGGTACGTGACGCAGCCCAGGTTCTCCATTGCCCCGAAGGCGAAGTCGGGGATGGCGACGTGGTCGAGCTTGCCCGAGGGATAGGGGATGCCGAAATAGGTGGCCAGGAAGTGCAGGGCATGGGCCGCCGCCTCCAGGCCGAAGTCGGTCAGATGGCCCTTGCCCTTGATCGAGGCGATGCGGATGGGAACACCGTCCACCACAACCGGCTCGCTCTGCTCGAACGGCCCGACCACAAACGCCACCAGGTAGGTGGACATGGGCATGGTCTCGGCGAAGGTGACCTGGCGCTTGCCGTTGCCCAGGTCCTGGTCCTCGACGACCGCCCCGTTGGACAGGGCGATCAGGTCGCGGTCGACTATCAGGGTGACGGCGTAAGTCGCCTTGAAGTCCGGCTCGTCCCAGCACGGGAAGGCCCGGCGGGCGTCAGTGGCCTCGAACTGGGTGGTGGCGATGACCTGCTCGATGCCGTCGGCATCGTGGAACGTGCTGCGGTAGAAGCCGTGCAGCTTGTCGTTGAGAATGCCGGTAAAGGTGAGATCGAGATCCCATGTCCCGGGCTCGGCTGGGGCGTCGAGGGCGATGGTGGCACGTTCCTCGGCCTCGTCGTAGGAGACGGTTCCGCTGAGGGCCTCACCGGCGTCGCTCACGAACCGAGCCGTCAGGATGTCCAGCTCGACCGCGTTGAGCACCACCTGGCTGACCCTTTCGGTGACCGCCACCCGGATGCGGGCCTCACCGGCGAATCGGGCCTCGCCTAGGTCCGGGGTCAGCGTGAGGTCGTAGCGCTCCGGGACAATCGTCCGCGGCAATCGGTAGGGAACGGGGTCGGGCACGACTATTCCTCCGTCAGAGAGACTCAGTGCAAGGCAGGTTCAGCCACGTTCAACCCTACCGGTGTGACGACTACCGTCGGTCCTATGGATCGCCCCTTCGACATCATCACCATCGGCCACGCCATCGTCGACGTGCTGGCGCCGACGTCCGACGATCTGCCGTCGAAACACGGAATGGAAAAGGGCACCATGACCCTGATCGACGAGGATCAGGCCCAGGCGCTGTACCGCGAGATCGGTCCCGCCATCGAAACCTCGGGCGGTTCGGCCGCCAACACCGCGGTGGGCATCGCTTCGCTCGGTGGCTCGAGCGCCTTCATGGGCAAGGTGCGCGACGACCAGTTGGGCGAGGTGTTCACCCACGACATCCGGGCCAGCGGCGTGGCCTTCGACGTCCCGCCGGCCACCACCGGGCCGGGCACGGGGTTGTGCCTGGTCATGATCTCCAACGACGCCCAACGCACCATGGCCACTTATTTGGGCGCCGGGGCGTACCTGGGCACCGACGACATCGATGCCAACCAGTGCATCGAGGCCAAGATCGTCTATGTCGAGGGCTACATGTGCGGGATGCGCGAGACGGAATGGACGGTGAGCAAGGCGGGGGCGGCGTGCCACCTGAAGGGTGGAAAATTCGCCCTGTCCCTGTCCGATCCCTATTGGGTCGACCTCAAGGCGGCGGCACTGGGCGCATTGCTGGACGACGTGGACATCCTGTTCGGCAACGAAGAAGAGGTCACGGCCATGACCGGCACAGGGTTGGATCTGGCAATCGCCGAGTTGGCGCATCGGTGCGAGACGGTCGTGGTGACCCGGGGGGCCAAAGGATCCCTCGTCGTGGTCAACAACTCGGTCATCGAGATCGAGGCCCACCCGGTCGAAATCGTGGTCGACACCACCGGGGCAGGTGACTTGTTCGCGGCCGGCTTCTTGTACGGCATGACGCACGGGTATGAGCCGGCCGACTGTGGGGAATTGGGCAGCCTGGCCGCGGCCGAGGTCATCGGCCACCTGGGCGCCCGGCCCCAAGTTTCACTCAGCAAGCTGGCGGCCGAGGCGGGCCTGCTCCGCTAACCGCGGGCCAGCCGCCGGCCCAGCTCCAGGTAGACCGTCGGGCCCACGATGGCCTCGAGTTCCGGGCCCAACGATTCCACTACCGGCCGCTCGCCCACATAGGCCCGGTCGCCTTCGGTGCAGCACCATGCCATGGCCGCGCCCTCGTCACCCCAGTCGGCGCGGGTCCAGCCCCGCACCGTGGCGATCTCGTGCGCCCCGGCGTCCTCCCAATCGACCTTGATGGGAAGCTGCCAGCACACCGACGGCTTCCAGTCGATGGGCGACTCGCCCGCCGCCAGCGCCGCCAGGTGCAAGGCACAGCCCGCCCCGCCGGCAAAGCCGGGCCGGTTGAGAAAGATGCAGGCCCCGTCCACCACCCGGGTGCTGGTCCTGTTGTCGTCGGCGAACACGCCGTCGCGCTCGGCTGTGGCGTGGAACTGGAACGACTCTTCCGGCAGGGTGGCGGCCAGGGCACTGATGAGGCGCGCCTCGTCCAGCCCGTCCAGTTCGGCGCCCATCGAGCAGCAGCCCTGCCCCAGGTGCTCGGCCGCATACGGCAGGATCCCCAGGCAGCCCCGGCCCCACAGGCAGGTCCAGTTCGAAGTCAGAAATGCCCGGTCGAATCGCCAGACCGTGTCGCCATCGACGATCTCCACCTCGTCTTTATCCACATCGACCACCCTAAATCGCGCATCCTCACACATCCGGGGCGCGTTGTTGGTGCTATTCCGTTTGTTCGCGCCAAAGATGCGTGAGAGTGCCCAAGAAGGCCCAAACGCGCCCAAGATCGGCAAGCCGCAGCGGGCAGTGACTGACCCCACTGTCTGAAGGACCAGGTGGGTCGCGGCGCCTGGGCCGGACCGCTGTGCGACAACGTGGCAGGCTGGCGCGTCGTCACCAAACCGGTCGCGGTGACCGGATTTGGTTCACGGAACGGTGGAGCCGGGCGCCGAGTAGCCAGGCACCGAGCAGCCCGGCGGCCCGGTCCACGCAACGGTGTCCGCTAGCTTCGCTCGGGTGGCCGACCCCAACCCCTGGCTGACCCGGCGGGTCCTCAACTATGCCCACCAGGGCGGGGCCCGGGAAGGGCCGTCGAGCACCCTGTTCGCCCTTCAGCAGGCGGTTGCGGGCGGCGCCGACGCCCTCGAACTCGACGTGCACTGCACCGCCGACCGCCAGTTGGTGGTGTGCCATGACCCCACCGTGGACCGCACGACCAACGGCCAAGGGGCCATCTGCGACATGGCGCTGGACGACCTGGCGGAGTTGGACAACGCCTACTGGTGGGTTCCCGGCGAGGTCGTGGCCACCGACCGGCCAGATGATGAGTACGTCTACCGCGGCCGGGCCATGTTCGAGACGTCGCTCCGCGTGAGCACGCTGCGCGACGTGCTGGAACAGTTCCGCGGGGTTTTTCTCAACCTTGACATCAAGCAGACGGCGCCCCACGTGGAACCGTACGAGACGCTCCTGGCCGACCTGCTGCGGGAATACAACCGCCGCGACGACGTGATCGTGGCGTCGTTCTGGGACAACGCCACCGACGCCTTTTCCGTCGCCGCGCCCGAAATCCACACGTCGTACGGCTCGGCCGGCACCGCCGTGTTCTGGCAGGCGGTGCAACAAAAGACGCCGCCCGCCCCGTCACGCCACGTCGCCCTCCAGGTCCCTTCCCACTTCGAGGCGATCACGGTGGTGGACGAGGCGTTCGTCACCGCAGCGCATGACCAGGGCGTGGCGGTGCACGTGTGGACCATCGACGAGCCAGACGAAATGGCGCGCCTCATAGACCTCGACGTGGACGGGATCATGACCGATCGGCCCAGCGTCCTCGATCGGGTCCTGCGGGAAAAAGGGGCCGGCTGGTCCCCCCAATCAGTGGCCTAGCGGCCCCGGTTGGGCTTGCGACCGTGGTTGGCCTTCTTGCGATGAGCTCGGACTTTGGCCTTCTTGGTTCGCTTGGACACGCCGTGCAATCTACCGGGGCAAACAAAGCCGGGCGCAACGAAAGTTGGCCCCCCACCGGAACTACCCTCGCCAGCAATGGAGCGCCTCGGCCTGGTCGGCCTGCCCAACGCCGGGAAGTCAAGCCTGTTCAACGCCCTCACCGGGGGCAACGCCATGGTGGCGGCCCACCCGTTCTCCACCACGGAGTCGGCGGTCGGCGTATCCCAGGTGCCCGACGAACGGCTGATGGCCCTGGCCGAGATGAGCAAGAGCCGCAAGGTGGTGCACGCCACCGTGGAGTTCGTCGACATCGCCGGTTTGGTGGCGGGGGCGGCCAGCGGCGAAGGCCTGGGCAACCGCTTCCTGGCCGGCATCCGCGAGGTCGACGCCATATGCCTGGTGCTGCGCGCCTTCGAGGATGACAACGTGGTGGGCGACACCGATCCCCTGGCCGACCTCCAGGTGCTGGAGCTGGAGTTGGTGCTGGCCGACTTGGCCACCGTGGAGAGCCAGATCGACAAGCGCCGCAAGGCGGCCAAGGCCGACAAGTCCCTGGCCGAGGGGGTGGAGGCGCTGGGCGCCGCGATCGACATCCTGCAGGGGGGAACCCCGATCTACCGGTCGTCGCTCAACGCGGCGCAGAAGGCGGCGCTACGGCCGTTTTTCCTCCTGACCAACAAGCCGGTGCTGGCCGTGGTCAACATCGGCGACGACCAACTGGGCGACGACGAGGCGGCGGTGCTCAAGCCGGTCATCGACGAGCTGGCCGGGGCGGGCGACGTGCTGGCGGTCAGCGTGAAGTTGGAGGCGGAAACAGCCCAGCTCGAGGCGGACGAGCGGGCCGAGCTGCTCGAGGGCTTTGGCCTGGGCGAGGGCGCCCTGCCCCGGGTGGCCCGGGCGGCCTACCACCTACTGGGTCGCCGCACGTTCCTGACCACGGGTGACAAAGAAAGCCGGGCGTGGACGTTTCGGGCCGGGGCCAAGGCGCCCGAGTGCGCCGGGGTCATCCATTCCGACCTACAGCGGGGCTTCATCCGGGCCGAGGTCATCCGGTGGGACGAACTGCTCACGCTCGGGTCGTGGTCGGCGGCCAAGGACGTCGGCCGTATGCGGGTCGAGGGCAAGGACTACGAGGTCGCCGACGGAGACGTCCTCGAGATCCGCTTCAACGTCTGACCGATGCCCGCATGGCGCCGGGCCGCGGCCGCGGCCGCGAACCGATGAGTTGGCTGGTCCGCGACGGGGACGTGCTGGCGGCGCTGGACGAGGCCACCGGCGTGCCCGACCGCCTGCGCGGCCTGTGGCACCGCGCAGCTCCCCAGGGCGCCCTGCTGCTGCGGCCCCCGCTGGTGCTGCACACCGTGGGGCTGCCTTACACGGTGGAGGTGGCGTTCTGCGACCACGGGGCGGACGGCCGGATGGCGGTGACAGAGACGGTGCGGCTCCCCCCGTGCCGGGTGGCCCGGCCCCGGCTCGGGACCAAGATGCTCGTGGTGGCGGCGGACGGCGCGTTCGAGCGCTGGCGCCTGGCGGTGGGCGACGAGCTCGAGGTCAGTGGCCGTGGCACCCGAGGATGACGGCCCTGGCGATGCCCATGGCGAAGGCCGCATCGTGCTCGTTGCCACCCCCATCGGCAACCTGGGTGACCTGTCGCCCCGGGCCGTGGCCGCCCTGGCCAGCGCCGATGTGATCGCGTGCGAGGACACCCGGGTCACCCGCAAGCTGCTCAGCCACGCCGGCATCGCGGGCCGGCGGCTGGTCGCCCTGCACGCCCACAACGAGGCGGCGGTGGCGCCCGGCTTGGTGGCCCAGGCGGCGGGCGGTGCCGTGGTGGCCGTGGTCACCGATGCGGGAATGCCCGGAATCTCCGATCCCGGCGCCCGGCTGGTGGTGTTGGCGGCGGCGGCGGGCGTGGCGCTCGACCTGGTGCCCGGTCCCTCGGCCGTGCTCACCGCACTGGTGCTGTCGGGCCAACCGACGGACCGATTCGCCTTTGACGGCTTCCTACCCCGAAAAGGTGGGGAAAGGGCAGCCCGGCTGGCCGCAATCGCGGCCGAGCCCCGGACCGTCGTGCTGTTCGAGTCGCCCCACCGGGTCCGGGTCACGGTCGGAAATTTGGCTTCCGCCTGTGGAGCTGAGCGGCCCGTCGCCCTGGCCCGTGAGCTGACCAAGCTGCACCAGGAGGTGTGGCGGGGCTGCCTGGGCGACGCCATGGTGTGGCTGGAGACGGCGGTGCCCCGGGGCGAGTTCGTGATCGTGGTGGGACCGGCGGCGGAGGTCGAGGCCGCGCCGGTGGACGACGCTTCGGTGCGGGACGCGCTCGTGTCGCGCCTGGCCGCAGGGGACGATCGCAAGGCGGCGGTGGCGGCCGTGACGGCCGCGCTGGGCGTGCCCCGGCGCCGGGTGTATGACGCCGCGGTGGCGCTGCGAAAGTCCGACGGTCCGCCGGAGGTCGCTCGGTAGGCTGCTGGCGCCGTGGCCCACTTCTACGTCACCACCCCCATTTACTACGTGAACGACGTGCCCCACATCGGCCACGCCTACACCACGGTCATCGCCGACGCCCTGGCTCGTTGGCACCGCATGCTGGGTGACGACGTGTTCTTCCTGACCGGGACCGACGAGCACGGTCTCAAGGTGCAGCGGGCGGCTGAGGAGAACGGCCTCACGCCACTGGAGCACGCCGATGCCACCAGCGCCCGCTATCGAGAAGCCTGGCGGCTGCTCGACATCACCTACGACGACTTCATTCGCACCACCGAAGCGCGCCACACGGCGTCGGTCCAGGCCCTCATGCAGGCGGCGTACGACAACGGGTGGATCGAGGTCGGCACGTATGAGGGCCTGTACTGCGTGTCGTGCGAGGCGTACTACGTCGAGGACGACCTGATCGACGGGACCTTGTGCCCTATCCATCACCGCCCGGTCGAGTTGTTCAAGGAGGACAATTATTTCTTCAAGCTCTCCGCCTTCCAGCAGCCCCTGCTCGACTGGTACGCCAGCCATCCCGAGATGGTGGGGCCCGAGTCGAAGCGCAATGAGGCCATCGGGCTGATCCGCCAGGGCCTGCAGGACATCTCCGTCAGCCGCACGTCGATCACCTGGGGGATCCCGCTGCCCTGGGACACCAGGCACGTGTTCTACGTCTGGTACGACGCCCTGATCAACTACGCCACCGCCGTGGGCTATGGCACCGACCGCCCTCGTTTCGACACCTGGTGGCCCGTCGTGCACCACCTCATCGGTAAGGACATCCTGCGCTTTCACTGCGTCTATTGGCCCGCGCTGCTGCTGGCCGCGGGCGAGGCGCCCCCAGCGCACATCAACGTGCACGGCTATCTCCTGGTGGGCGGGGAAAAGATGTCCAAGACGGCGTTCAACAAGATCGCCCCGTCCGACCTGGTGCCCGAATTCGGGGTCGACGGGTATCGCTACCACTTTCTGCGGGACCAGCCGTTCGGCCCCGATGGCGAGTTCTCCTACGAGGCGATGGTGGCTCGGTACAACGCCGATCTGGCCAACAACCTGGGCAACCTGTTGTCCCGGGTGGCCACGGTGGTGGCCAAGGCGTGTGGCGGGATCGGGCCCGCGCCGTCACCTGACTCGCACCTGGCCGCCGTGGCCGCCTCGGTGTGGCAGTCGACCGCCACGGCCTGGGACCGGGTGGCCCCGAGCGATGCCCTGGAGGCGACGTGGCGGTTGGTGCGCGAGACCAACTCGGCCCTGGAGGCGGCCCAGCCGTGGAAGATGGCACCGGGCCCCGAGGTCGACGCTGTGTTGGGCGACGCCTTGGAGGCGTTGCGCATCGTGGCCCTGCTGGCTGCGCCCGCCATTCCCAACAAGTCGGACGAGATCTGGCGGCGCATCGGGATGCTGGCCGCGGTCGGGCCGCTGTCAGCACAACGCCTCCCTGACGCCGTCGCCTGGGGCGGGTACCCGGGCGGCCTGGCCGTGGAAACGGGCGTGCCCTTGTTTCCCCGCATCGTCGTCCGCGCCAGTTGACCATGTGGACTGACAGTCACTGCCATGTCGACGGCGCGGCGGTGGGCCCGGCCCGGGAGGCGGGCGTCACCCGCATAGTGGTGGTGGGCACCGACGCCTCGTGGTCGGCGGTCGCCATCGAGGTGGCTACGGCCCATGAGGGTGTGTGGGCCACCGTTGGGCTCCATCCGCACGACGCCAGCAAGGGCACGGCCACCATTGAGCCGCTCCTGGCCGACCATCCGCCGGTGGTGGTGGCGGTGGGTGAATGCGGCCTCGACTATCACTACGACTACTCGCCCCGACCGGTGCAGCGAGAGGCGTTCGCGGCCCAGATCGCGTTGGCCCATGAGTACGACCTGGCCCTGGTCATCCACACCCGCGAGGCGTGGGACGACACCTGGGCCGTCCTGCGGGCGGAGGGGATCCCGTCGCGCACGATCGTCCATTGCTTCACCGGGGGGCCGGACGAAGCCCGGATCGCGCTCGACCTGGGCGCCATGTTGTCCTTCAGCGGGATCGTCACCTTTCCCGGGGCGCCCGAGGTACGGGAAGCCGCCGTCCTTTGCCCCCTCGACCGGCTGCTGGTGGAGACTGACGCCCCGTTCCTGGCCCCCGTGCCCTACCGGGGCAAGCCCAACTCACCGGCCCTGGTGCCCGTGGTGGGTGCCGCCGTGGCCGCCGCCCGGGGGTGCCCCGTCGAAGAGGTGGCGGAGGCGACTTGGGTGAATGCGGCCCGAATTTTCCGTCTGTCATGAGAACGGCCGGTTAACGGCGTTTGACCTGATTCTTTAGAACCGCTTACAGTCTCTCCTCGGGTTGGGGGACAGCTGCGTTGGAGTGCTTTGCCCTGCCTGTCCGCGAACGAAAGGGCAAGACACTGCGATCGGTCATCGGTGAAAGCAAGCGGCTGCGTGGGCTCGTGATTCTCGGACTGTGCGGCAGCTTCGCCGTCGTGCCCGCGGTCGCCCTGGTCGCCAGTGGTGGGTCCTCCTCTGGTCGGCGCAGCACTGCGCCTGACGCCGTGGACCGGTCGGTAATGCCCGCCGGGCTGAGCGAGGCCGCGCTGGCGCTGTCCGATCTGGCGATGTCACTGGCGTCGTCGGGACCGGCCGCTCCGGCGCCCCTGGCGCCCGGTGTGTCGGCGCCGGGTTTGGTCCGCCACGTTTCCCTCCTGCCCGCGCCCGCCACCGCGCCCGCGCCCGCGGTGGTGACTGCACCTGCCGTCCGGTCGGGCGCCACTCGGACGACCCGTCATGGCGCGTCGTCGGTAGCCCCGGCCCGTCCCCGCCCGACGACCGCACCTGTTTCGCCTCGGCCTGTCTCACCACCGGCCGCGGGCACCTCGGGCATGGCCAGCTGGTTGGACACCATCCCGGCCGGGACGTGCGCCAACAACACCGCGCCCATGGGGGCGACCATCACGGTTACCAACCTCCTCGGCGTCTCGGTCACGTGCAAAGTGGTCTCACGCGGGCCCTTTGTCGCGGGCCGGGTGGTCGACCTGGCCAAGTCCACCTTCGCCCTGTTGGGATCGCTGGGGCAGGGATTGGTCACCGTCACGGTCACCGTCGGCTAAACCGGGCGTCGGTCGGCTCGCTGCCCTGCCTGACCGGGGGCGGTTGGCGGCGTGGCATGCTCGCTCACCGGCATGACCTTCACCCGTAGCCAAACCGCGGCGTTGCTGACCGAGCACGGGCTGCGGCCCAGCCGGGCGCGGGGCCAGAACTTTGTCGCCGACCCCAACACGGTGCGCCGCATCGCTCGGCTGGCCGAGGTAGGTCCGGGTGACCAGGTGGTGGAGATCGGCGCCGGCCTGGGGTCGCTGACCCTGGCCCTGGCCGAGACCGGTGCCCGGGTAACGGCGGTGGAAGTCGATCGCCACCTGGTCGCCATCCTGCGCCAGACGGTGGAGCCGACGGGCGTGGCGTTGGTCGAGGGCGATGCCATGACGCTCGACTGGGCCGCCCTGTTGGGCTCGCAGCCAGGCGGCTGGGTCCTGGTGGCCAACCTCCCGTACAACATTGCCACCCCGCTGGTGGCCGACCTGTTGGACCAGGTGCCGGCCATCGGCCGCATGCTGGTGATGGTGCAGCGGGAGGTGGGGGAACGCCTCGCCGCGCCAGCCCGTTCCGACGCCTACGGGGCGGTCTCGGTCAAGGTGGCGTACTGGGCCACGGCCAAGGTGGTTGGTCGGGTGCCGGCCAGCGTGTTCATTCCCCGGCCGGCCGTCGAGTCGGTGCTGGTGGACATCCGCCGCCTGGGACAGCCCGCGGTGGACCCCACCGTGGTCGCAGCACCGGAGTTGTTCGAGCTGGTCCGGGCAGGCTTCGGCCAGCGGCGCAAGATGCTCCGCAAGTCGCTCGAGGCGATGGTGGGACCCGACGATTTCGAGTGCGCCCATGTCGAGCCAACGGCTCGGGCCGAGGAACTCGATGTGCTGGCGTGGGGCCGGCTGGCCGCCTGCCGCCGTCACCGCTCCCAGTCAGACGGTTAGCGGTTCCGTCACTTGCCGGCGCGTCGCTGCCAGCGGGTCGCCTTCAACATCTTCTTGTGCTTCTTCTTGCGCATGCGCTTGCGGCGCTTCTTGATCAGGGAACCCATGGCCGGAGGGCACCCTAGCGGGTTGGCGCCCCTGCGGCCAACCGTTGCCACACATCAGGTCCGCCATATCCCGTCCGGTTGTGCGACGCTGGTGCCCCGACCCGTGGCGGGTAGTTCAATTGGCAGAACGCCGGACTTTGGATCCGTAGGTTGGAGGTTCGAGTCCTCCCCCGCCAGCTCGGGTGGTCGGCTTAGGCGGCGGGTTGGGTGGTGCCGGTGATGCAGCCGTCACCGCCGCCGATCAGGCGGGAGGTGATCTGGAGCCGGCCAGGCGCGGAGACGATCAGGTTGGTCCAGCCGTCGGGTGACGCGGTAATGCAGGCGTGGCCCATGGCAGGGGTCCAGTACCGGGTGTAACGCAACCGCACCAGCACCGACCCCGCCCCGGTCACCTGGACGTCGAAGCCTTTGGGCCCGATGTCGAGCAGGCGGCCCGGTCCGCTGACCAGGCCCGGCGAACCGACGAATTTCCAGACCTGCCAGCTTGAGTTGTGCCACGCCGGCTTGAGGTAGGGAAGGCCACCTTTTACCAGCGTTGCTTCTGCTTGGGCCGAGTAGTCCAGGTTCAGGTTGGGCAGCGCCACCCAGCTCACCCCGTTGGCGAACAGCCAGTTGGCGTAGCTACCGGCGGTCAGCGCACTGGGGTTGTAAAAGATGGCGTTGTCCGCGATATCGACCTGGCGTTCCCATCCCCGGGCCAGTTGCAGGTTGTCGGCGGCCGCCCACAGGGACTCCCAATGATCCTCAGTGGGCAGGATCTCCACCCGGCTGAGCATGGCGTCCTGGCCATGTAGGTACCCCACCAACGGTGTGAAAAAGGCGGCGTTCTGGGACGGGTCCGGGTGGTTGGCGAGGACCGTACCGACGGCTGGTATCCATTGCCACAACAGCAGGGGGACGGCCACCACCGCCAGCAGGAGCCGGCGCCGGGGCCACAAGATGGTGGCTGCGATGGGCCCGCCCACGGCTGTGCCCAGCCGTCCCAGATTGGCTCCCATGGCCTGGGGCACGACGAACAGGGCCAGCCCGGCCACGCCGTACAGGGCCGCTCCGATGCGCAGCGTGCGTTCGCTCGTGGGCAGCAGCCACAGACCGAGGGCGCTGACCACCAGCACCCCGAGCAGGGTGGAGGCGGCGAAGGGCATGCGCCCGTTCTGGGGGAACAGCACTTCGAGCACCGCCACGGGCAGGGCGGTGATCACCCCCAGGCCGATGACGGCCCGCCGGCTCGGACCGCGGGTGGTGAAGGCCCACGCGGCCAGCGCCAACAGCAGCAGGGCGGCGGCCACCGGGCTGGCCAACGGGCACAGGGCGCCGAGCACGCCGGCCACCACCCGGTGCTTGGCCGCGAAGGCGAGTACCGCGAGGAGGGCCAAGGTGGCGCCCAGCACGAAGGCCAGTTGGCCGATAGCGATCGGTGCCGCCAGTCCGACGGCGAACCACACCGCACCGACCCAACCCGGGCGGCCGAAATGGGCTCGTAGCAGCCGGGCGAACGCCCAGGCGGACAGGGAGGCGCACGACGCCACCAGCCCGCCGATTCCCAACAGCACGGCCAAGGGCGCCATCAAAACGCTGTAGCCCAGCGTGTACAGGCCCCCGAACCATTGGCTGTCCCACAGGGTGAAGCCGGCGGCGCGGAACAGGTCGATGCGGTGCAGGGCAGCTGGGAGGTCGGCGCCGTGCCACCCGCTGGCCCAGGTGATGGCGGCCAAACCCCCCGCCACCACGGCCGCCACCAGAGGTACCTGGTCGGCGCCCCGGCTCCAGCGGAGCACGGTGGGAATGGGTTTGTCGCTCACGGTGGCCTATCCGTCCTCGGACGTAGGTTAGCGGTGCCATTCCGGCTACCAGGTCGTGATTTGCTCGGCGCGCGGGTGCCGAGGGTCAGATCACACCGGCCCGGATGGCCATGGCGACGGCGTGGGCCCGGTTGCGGGCACCGAGCTGGCGGACCAGGTCGTGAATGATGTTCTTGATCGTGCTCTCCGAATAGGCCAGGTCATCGGCGATGTCCGCCGTGCTGCAACCGTCGGACAAAAGTCGCAGAACCTTCACATCTCGGGCCGACAAGGCCGTCAGCCACCCGCGCCCCTCCACGCTCGGACGGTGCAAGCGCAGAACCTCTGACTGCGTGGCGACATGAACCTGATCAAGCTCCGCCAACGACGAACCCCTTCGCCCAGGGCCCCGCTCGACGTCAGCCCCACGTCACCCGGAGTCCACCTTCGTTGCCTTACGCTAGATCATGGGACCGACGCCTCGTCAATGGCTTGTCGACAGGCTTGGTTGAAAGGTTCGGCTGGAGAAAGGGGTGTCGTGCGCAACCACGACCGTGCGGGGACGAAGCGATGAGCGATCAGCCACTCTCGGCGGTGGTGCTGGCGGCGGGGGAGGGCACGAGGATGCGATCGTTGCGACCCAAACCGCTGCATCGGTTGTGTGGCCGGCCCATGGTGCTGCACGTGGTGGATGCCCTGGCCGAGCTGGACCTCGACCGGGCGGTCGTGGTGGTCGGCCACGGCGCCGAGCGCGTGACCAAGGCGCTGCTCGAGCACACGGTCGCCCCGCTGCTGGTCGAGTTCGTGGAACAAGCCGTCCAGCGGGGGACGGGCGACGCCGTGGCGGTGGCGCTCACCGCCTTTCCCGACGATGACGACTTCGACGGGGGCGACATCGTGGTGCTGCCCGGCGACACGCCCCTGTTGCGACCCCCGACGCTGGCCGCGCTGGTGCGGGCCCATCGCCAGGCGCACGCCGCAGCCACCGTCTTGACGGCGGAGGTGGCCGAACCGAGCGGGTACGGCCGCATCGTGCGGGGCAAGGACAACCGGGTGGCCCGCATCGTCGAGCAGGCCGATGCCACCGACGAGGAGCGCCAGATCCGGGAGGTCAACACCGGGATCTACGCCTTCCGGCGCAGCGTGTTGGCTCCCGCCCTTCGTCGCCTCAGCCCGGACAACGTCCAGGGGGAGTACTACCTGACCGACATCATCGGGGTGTTGCACGACGCCGGCTACCCCGTCACCAGCCTGCTGGTCGACGATTCGATGGAGGTGGCGGGGGTCAACGACCGAGCCCAGCTGGCGGTGGCGGAGGCCGAACTGCGCGACCGGATCAACGAACGCTGGATGCGCCGGGGGGTCACAATGCTCGATCCGGAGCGAACCTATGTCGACACGTCGGTGACGCTCTCGGCCGATGTGACGTTGTTTCCCGGGACGCTGCTCCAGGGCGACACATACATCGCCACCGGCTGCGAGATCGGCCCCAACAGCCATCTGGTCGACTGCGTCGTGGGGGAGCGGGCCACCATCGCCAACTCGGTGGCCCGAGCGGCCGAGATCGGGGCCGACTCGGTGGTCGGACCGTTCGCCACCATCATGGCCGGGGGCCGGGTCGCACCGGGCACCGTGACTGGGCCATATTTCATATCGCACAACGACGACGAGGAAGTAGGGGCGCCGTGATCGAGGTCGTACCGAAGCGGAGGCTGTACCTGCTGGCCGGGCGGTCGCACCAGCACCTGGCCGAGGACATCGCGGCGCAGCTGAAAGTCGAGCTGTCGGAGCCGAACCTGGTGGACTTCGCCAACGGCGAGATCCGGCCTCGTTTCGAGGAGTCGGTGCGCGGCGCGGACGTGTTCATCATCCAGTCCCACTGCCGTACCCCGGGGCGATCGGTCAACGACTCGCTGATGGAGCACTGGCTCATGATCGACGCAGCCAAGCGGGCGTCGGCCAAGCGGATCACGGCCGTGTGCCCGTACTACGGCTATTCCCGCCAGGACCGCAAGTCCAAGGGCCGCGAGCCGATCAGCGCCCGGATGGTGTCGGACTTTTTTGCCACCGCCGGGGCCGACCGCATCATGTCGGTCGACCTGCACTCGGGCCAGATCCAGGGTTTCTTCGACGGGCCGGTCGACCACCTGACGGCGGTGCCGGTGTTGACGTCCTACCTGCGCAAGCACGCCCCGGCCGGGTTCGTGATGGTCGCCCCGGACACCGGGCGGACCAAGGTGGCCGAGCAAGCGGCGCGCCACCTGTCGGGTGACGTGGACGTGGCCAGCGTCTACAAGCGCCGGCCCAAGGACGCGGTCAACCAGGTCCAGGCCCTCGATGTCATGGGCCATGTAAAGGGCAAGATGTGCGTCCTGATCGACGACATGATCGACACCGCGGGCACGATCTGCGCCGCCGCCGACATCCTCATCGACAAGGGCGCGACCGAGGTGTGGGCCATGGCGACCCATGCCGTGTTGTCCGACCCGGCGGTCGACCGGCTGAAGAATTCCCAGATCACCCGGGTGGTGGTGACCGACACCTTGCCCCTGCCGTCGGAAAAGCAGATCGACAAGATCGAGGTGTGCTCGGTGGCGACCATGTTCGCCGACGCCATCGACGCCGTGTTCGAGGACGGGTCGGTCTCTCAGATCTTCGGCGGCGAAAACCAGACCTGACGGCCTCCCTCAGCCAACCTCCCGCCTCCGCCTCCCGCCTCCCGCACGAACCTTGTCAGTTTGATGAGCTTTGGCAGTTTTGGTACCCGATCTGGCACGCAGGTGCCAAGGTTCATGAAACTGCCAAAGTAGGCCGGGCTGGGCAGGGGGCCAGCGCCGCAGATGGCTGCGGTAGCATGCACGACCGTCCCCAGCAATGCATGTCGCCGTAGGAGCGCGCTCAATGGCTGAAATAACCATCGTCGCCGAAGCCCCCCGACCCATCGGGTCGCGAGCCGCGGGCCGCCTTCGGGCTGCCGGCCGCATCCCCGGCGTTATCTACGGCCACGGTCGCGACCCGCTCCCCATCGCGGTCGACGGACGGGCGCTGCGAGCCGCCCTCACCACCGGAGCCGGCCTCAACGCCCTTTTGGCCCTCCAGGTGGGGGATGAGACCCACCTGACCCTGGCCCGGGAGATCCAGCGCCACCCGGTGCGCAGCACCGTGACCCACGTCGATTTCCTGATCGTGCGCCGCGACGAGGTCGTCTCGGCCGACGTGCCGATCAACCTGGTGGGTGAGGCTCGCAAGGTGGGACAGAGCGATGGCCGCATCGAGCAGCAGCTGACCAGCCTGACCGTGCACGCCACGCCGACCAACATCCCCTCGCACGTCGAGGTCGACATCAGCGAGATGGACGTGGGCGACACCATCCGAGTGGGCGACATCGACCTCCCAACCGGCGTCACCACGGAGCTCGATCCGGAAGAGCCGGTTGTCATCGCAGCTCGCGGGGAGGAACTGGCGGAGGAGACGGGTGAGACCGAGGAGGCCGCCGAAGGCGCCTCCAGCGGGGCCTGAGCCTGCTCCGACCCCGGACGGGGACGGCGGCCGACCTGCTGGCCGTGGGCTTGGGCAACCCCGGGTCCGAGTACGCCGGAACCCGTCACAACATCGGTGCCGACGTGATTGCCCGGTTGGCCGGCCGTCACGACGGGCGCCTCAAGGCCGAGCGTGCCCTTCGCTCGCTGGCCACCGAGGTCGTGGTGGTCGGGCGACGCCTGGCCCTCGCCTTCCCCCAGACCTACATGAACGACTCCGGCCTGGCGGTGGCCCCCTTGGTCCGCCGCTTCGGCATCGAGGATGTGGTTGACCTGGTGGTGGTGCACGACGAGCTTGACCTGCCGGTGGGGCGTATCCAGGTGAAGGCGGGCGGCGGCTTGGCCGGCCACAACGGGCTCAAGTCGATCAAAGCCCATCTGCACAGCGACGCCTTCACCCGGATCCGGGTGGGGATCGGCAAGCCGGCGGGCCGCAAGGAGGCGTTGGACCACGTCCTCGGGCCTCCCGCCAAGGCCGAGAGGGTGGAGCTGGCGACGGCGGTCGAGTTGGCCGCCGATGCCGTCGAGGTGATCCTGGCCGAAGGTGTCGTGGTGGCCCAAAACCGGTTCAATGGCTGACGTGGCGGGCGGAGCAAACAAGGCCGAACGGACAGGCGAGGCCGGGCCGCCCCTTTCCTCGCTGTTGAGTTTGTTGCGCCGGGACGACGCTCTGGACGACCTGGGCTGGTCGCGGGCGTCGGTCATCGGCGTGCCCGAATCGGTGCGGGCGTTCACCATCGCCGGATTGGCTCGCCAATCCGGCCGCCACCCCACCGTGGTCGCCGTGCCCACCGGGTCGGAGGCGGAGCGGCTGGCCCACGACGTGCGAGCGTTCCTGGGCCCCGACCAGGTCGAGGTGTTCCCGGCCTGGGAGACCCTGCCGTTCGAGCGGGTCAGCCCGAGCGTCGAGACGATGGGCCGCCGGTTGCGCACCATGTGGCGCCTGCGCAACCCGGCCGAGGGTCCCGCCGTGGTCGTCGCCCCGGTGCGGGCGTTGCTGCAACGTCTCGGAACCGGGGTCGAGCAGATCCAGCCCATCATCGTGCGTCGGGGTGACCAAGTCGACCAGGCCGGACTGATCGCCGGCCTGGCCGGAGCGGGATACCGCCGTGAGTATCAGGTCGAACACCGGGGCGAGTTCGCGGTGCGGGGCTCCATCGTGGACGTGTTCCCCTCCACCAGCGACGTCCCGGTGCGCATCGACCTGTGGGGCGACGAGATCGACCGGCTGACCGAGTTCTCGGTCAGCGACCAGCGTTCCACCGCTGATCTCACCTGGGTCGAGATCTTCGGCTGCCGCGAGTTGTTGCCCACGCCCGAGGTCAAGGCCCGGGCCACCGCTCTGGTGGGCGAGCAGCCGTGGGGCCGGGAACGGTGGGAACGCCTGGCCGAGGGCCTGATCTTCGACGGCATGGAGTCGTGGTTGCCGTGGCTGACCTCGGGCGAGCACGTGTTGCTCGACCTGGTCGGCCGCGACGCCCAGATCCTGTTGGTGGAAGCGCGCCGTATGCGCGACCGAGCGGCCGAGATCCTGGACGAGGAGGGGGCACTGGCCACCTCGCTGGCCTCCACCTGGGGCGCTGCGGGGGAGACCTTCCCCCGCCTCCACCTGCCCTTCGACCGCCTGCTGGCCCACACCGACGCCCCCGTCACGGCTGTTGCGGCGGTGGCCGAGGGCCCGGGAACGGCGGTCATCAGCGCCACCGGTTGGGACCCGTTCCTGGGCGACACCACCGGGCTGGTGAAGCGGCTGGCCACCTTGGCCGGCCAGGGTTACTCGGTCGTGGTGTGTGCCGAAGGGGCGGGCACGGCGGCCCGGATGGCCTCACTGCTGACGGAGGGCGGCATGACCGCCCCCGTCATACCCGCCAGCAGCAAGACGACGGATCTGGCGCGCCCGGGGGTGCGGGTCATCGTCGAGCCCCTGGAGCGCGGCTTTATCTACCCCGCCCTGCAGTTGGCGGTGCTGGCCGAGAGCGACGTGACGGGACGGCGCCGGGCCCATCGACCGGTGCGAGCCCGGGCCCGGGCCACCGAGACCTTCTTCGACGACATGAAGGTCGGCTCGCACGTGGTGCACTACCAGCACGGGGTGGGCCGCTTCTCCGGCATGGTCAAGCGCTCCATCGGCGGGGTGGAACGCGACTACCTCCTGCTGGAGTACCGGGGCGGCGACAAGCTGTACGTCCCCTCGGACCAGATCGACCTGCTGCGCCCCTACACCGGAGGCGACGCCCCGAGCGTCAACCGCCTGGGCGGGGGCGACTGGCAGCGCGCCAAGTCCCGCGTCCGCGCCGCGGCGCGCCAGATCGCCCAGGAACTGGTCGTTCTCTACCAGAAGCGCCTGCACGCTCCCGGACACGCCTTCGCTCCCGACACGCCGTGGCAGGCGGAGATGGAGGGGGCCTTCCCCTACACCGAGACGGTGGACCAGGTGAAGGCCATCATCGACGTCAAGGGCGACATGGAAGCCCCCATCCCCATGGACCGTCTGCTGTGCGGCGACGTGGGCTTCGGCAAGACCGAGGTGGCCATCCGGGCCGCCTTCAAGGCGGTGCAGGACTCCAAGCAGGTGGCGGTGCTGGTGCCCACCACCCTGCTCGCGTCGCAGCACCTGCAGACGTTCTCGGAGCGCTTCGCCGGCTACCCCATCCGGGTGGAGATGCTGTCGCGCTTCTTGACCCCCGCCCAGTCGGCCAAGGTGGTGGCGGGCCTGGCCGACGGATCGGTCGACGTGGTCATCGGCACCCACAAGCTGCTGTCGGCCGACACCTCGTTCAAGGACCTGGGACTGCTGGTGATCGATGAGGAGCAACGCTTCGGCGTCAGCCACAAGGAGGCCATCAAGAAGCTGCGCACCGACGTGGACGTGCTGACCCTGACCGCCACCCCCATCCCCCGGACGCTGGAAATGAGCCTGACCGGCATCCGCGACCTGACGCTGCTCAACACCCCGCCGGCGGAACGCCAGCCCATCTTGACCTACGTGGGCGAGTACGACGACCGGGCCGTGGCCGAGGCCATCCGACGGGAACTGCTGCGCGAGGGCCAGGTGTTCTTCGTCCACAACCGGGTCCTGGACATCGAGAAGGTGGCGGCCGAGATCCGGGGCATGGTGCCCGAGGCCCGGGTGGTGGTGGCGCACGGCCAGATGGACGTGGCCAGCCTGGAGAAGATCGTCTTCGAGTTCTGGGAAGGGCGCTCCGACGTGCTGGTGTGCACCACCATCATCGAGTCGGGCATCGACATGCCCACGGTCAACACCCTGATCGTGGACCGGGCCGACCGCCTGGGGCTGGGCCAGCTTCACCAGCTGCGGGGCCGGGTGGGCCGGGCCGGGCAACGGGCCTACGCCTACTTGATGTTCCCGCCCGATGTGGTGCTGTCGGAAGACGCGTACGAGCGGCTGCGCACCATCGGCGAGCACACCGAGCTGGGCTCGGGCTTCAAGATCGCCATGCGCGACCTGGAGATCCGGGGCGCGGGCAACCTCCTCGGGGGCGACCAGTCGGGGCACATCGCGGCGGTGGGCTACGACCTGTACGTGCAGATGGTGAGCGAGGCGGTGGCCGAGATGAAGGGCGAGGCGCTGCGCGAGCCGGCCGAGATCAAGCTCGACCTGCCCATGGACGCCCACCTGCCGGCCGACTACGTGACACGGGAGGACCTGCGGCTGGAGGCGTACCGCCGGCTGGCCACCTTGATCACCCACGCCGAGGTGGACGACATCGGGGCGGAGTGGCTGGACCGCTACGGCCCCCTGCCCGCTCCCGCCCAGGCCCTGTTGCGCATCGGCCATCTGCGAGCCGAGTGTGCCCGCACCGGCGTGCGGGAGGTGACGGTGGTCAAGGGCGGTAGCAACGTGCTGGGCGGCGGGGGCGGCGGCACCGCAAGGATGGCGCCGCTGGCGTTGAAGACCAGCCAGCGGATCCGGCTGCAACGGCGCTGGCCCCGGGCCGTTTTCAAGGAGGAGATCGGCCAGATCGTGCTCCCCGTACCTCGCGACGCCGATCCGGCCGAGTTCGTGATCGATGTGCTGGCGTCGCTCGTCCCCGTCGACGGGGCGGAGGCGCCGGGAACGGCGCGGGATGTGCCGGTCAGACAGTCTCGGTAGCATCGCCGTGATGCGCCTGCCCGGTTCCGCCTCCGTCGCCATCGTCGCCCTGGTCGTGCTGATAGCGGCCGGATTGTCCGGTTGCAGTTCCACCCTTGGCTATGCCGCCCAGATCAATGGCGCCGTCATCAGCCAGAGCTCGATCAACCAGGACCTGGCCGACAGCCTGGCCAATGCCCCCTACGTCAAGGCGATCGAGGGGCAGGGGGGCAGCGTTCAGGGCAGCGGGGGTGCGGGGAGCTACAGCCAGGAGTACGCCTCAACCGTGCTCAACGAGCAGGTGGAATACGTGATCGAAAGCCAGGTGCTGGCGGCGCACCACGCCCTGCCCACGGCGGCCCAGCTGAAATCAGCGGAAAATGAGTTGAAGAATCCGCCCCAGCAGAGCGGAATGAGCTACTACTCGACCTTCCCGGCGCGCTACCAGCAGGTGCTGATCAAGGACCAGGCAACGAATGACGCCTTCCTCAACTACTCGACCGCCGACCTAACGAGCAACACCTTCAGCCAGTACTACCACGCGCACCTGTCGTCGTTTACCTCCGAATGGTGCACCCGGATCATCGTGATCGTCGACGCCAACGCAGCCCAGCAGGTGGACCCGGCGGCCGGCCTGGCCGACGTGCAGAAGGTCAAGGCCCTGTTGGATGCGGGCGGAGATTTCGCCGCCCTGGCCAAGCAGTACTCCAAGGGCACCGGCGCGGCCCAGGGTGGTGCGCTGACCGGTTCGGCGGCCGACGGCTGCCTCAACTTGTCGGACCTGCAGCAGCTCGCCCAATCCTCCAGCAGCTTGGCCGAGGCCATTCTTCAGGCGCCGGTGGGCCAGGTCAGTGATCCCATCGAGTTCCAAACGGGGGAATACATCCTGTTCCAGGTGACCAAGGAGGTCACCGCCGCCTTGGGCAGCAGCACCGTCACCGCCGACATTCGCAACACACTCGGACAGCAGGCGCTGCTCAAGCTGTTGCTCGCCTCCCATGTGAATGTGAACCCGGCGTTCGGGTCGTACAAACCGTCGGTCGATGCGAACGGCAATTTTCTCGGTGTCGTTCCGCCCGTCGTGCCCACCTTCGGGGTAACCACGACCACGACCCCGACGCCCTCGGGCACCTGAGCGGTCGGTGCCCGGCCGGATCGTGGTCGTCGGCCTGGGCCCCGGAGCCCCGGGCCTGCTCACGGCGGAAACGGTGGCCGCCATCGAGGGCACAGCGGTGCGCTTCGTGCGCACCGCCCGCCATCCCACCGCCGGGTCGGTTCCCGAGGGCCGCAGCTTCGACTGGGTGTACGAGCAGGCTGCCCGGCTGGACGACGTGTACCCCTCCATCGCGGCTGCCCTGGTCGAGGCGGCAGAGGAGCACGGCCAGGTCCTGTACGCCGTCCCCGGCTCGCCCTTGGTAGGGGAGCGAACCGTCGAGCTGCTCCAGCGCGACTCGCGCGTCGAGGTCGTGATCCTGCCCGCCATGTCCTTTCTTGACCTGGCGTGGGCCCGCCTGGGCGTCGACCCCATGGCGGCGGGGGTACGCCTGATCGACGGCCACCGCTTCGCCACCGAGGCGGCAGGCCAGCGCGGCCCCTTGCTGGTGGCCCAGTGCGACAGCAAGGTCGTCCTGTCCGACATCAAGCTGGCTATCGAGGACGGCGGTTCGGTCACGGTGCTGCAGCGCCTGGGCCTGCCCGACGAGGACATTTTCACCGTGGCGTGGGACGAGCTCGACCGGTCCGTGACCCCCGACCACTTGACCTCGCTATGGATCCCTGAGCTGGCGTCGCCCGTGGCGGCCGAGCTGGTGCGCTTCGACGAGTTGGTCCACACCCTGCGGGAGCGCTGCCCGTGGGACCGGGAACAAACCCATGCCAGCCTGACCCGCCACCTCCTCGAGGAGACCTACGAGGTGCTGGAGGCGATCGACGGCTTGGGCGCTGCCTTCGAGGGCGCCGATCACCTGGAGGAGGAACTGGGCGACCTGCTGTTCCAGGTCTTTTTCCACGCCACGCTGGCCGCCGAGGAGGGATTGTTCGACCTGGCCGACGTGGCCCGGGGCATCCGCCTCAAGCTGATCCACCGCCACCCCCACGTGTTCGGCGATGTCGAGGCGCGCACCGCGGGCCAGGTGATGCGAAACTGGGAGGAGATCAAGCAGGTGGAAAAGGGCCGCTCCAGCCTGATGGAAGGCATCCCGGGCCACCTGCCGTCGCTGCTGTACGCCCACAAGGTGCAGCGCAAGGCGTCCTCGGTAGGTTTCGACTGGGACAGTGTGGCCGGCGCCTGGCCCAAGATCGCCGAGGAGACGGCCGAGTTGCACGAAGCAATGGCCATCTCTGAAGGGGTGGAAGAGGAGCTGGGTGACCTGCTGTTCGCCGTGGTCAACGTGGCCCGCCACCTTGACATCGATCCCGAGGCGGCGCTGCGCTCGGCCACGGTCAAGTTCCGGGACCGCTTCATGGGGGTGGAACGCCTGGCCGCGGGCCGGGGCGTCGACCTGCGGGCCCTCGACCTGGCGGGGCTCGACGCCCTGTGGGAAGAGGTCAAAGGGGATTGCCCGGCCTGAGGGCGCGGCGGCTGCTCTTAAAACCACGGTGGGAAAATGCCTCCCGCCTCGGCAGTGGGCGTGAACCGGGGCATTTTCCCCCCGTGGTGTTCAACGCTGTGGCCGGTATCAGGTACCGTCTTTCAACAGGAGTCACACCAGTCACAGGAGTAACAGCAGATCGTGAGCGAGATCGAGATGGTGTTGGGTCGGGAGATCCTGGACTCCCGGGGCAACCCGACGGTCGAAGTGGACGTGACCCTCGAGTCGGGGGCGTTCGGGCGAGCCGCCGTGCCGTCGGGGGCGTCGACCGGGGCATTCGAGGCCACCGAGCTGCGCGATGGGGGTTCGCGGTACCTGGGCAAGGGCGTGACCAAGGCGGTGGGCCACGTCAACGGGGCCATCGCCCAGGCGGTGGCGGGGCGGGAGGCGCTGGACCAGCGCGGCCTCGACCGGACGCTCATCGACCTGGACGGCACCGACAACAAGGCCAACCTGGGGGCCAACGCCATCTTGGGCGTGTCCCTGGCGGTGGCCCGGGCGGCGGCCGACGAGCTGGGACTGCCCCTGTACCGCTATGTCGGTGGGCCGGGGGCGTGCGTGCTGCCCGTGCCCATGATGAACGTGATCAACGGCGGGGTGCACGCCGACAACAACATCGATCTGCAGGAGTTCATGATCATGCCCGTCGGGGCGGCCTCGTTCGCCGAGGGGCTGCGCTGGGGGGTGGAGACCTACCACTGCCTGAAGCAGGTGCTGCATGCTCGCGGCCTGTCCACCGCGGTGGGCGACGAGGGAGGGTTCGCCCCCAACCTGGCGTCCAATGAGGCCGCCCTGGCCGTGCTGATAGAGGCCATCGAGCGGGCCGGGCGGGTGCCGGGCGACGAGATCGCGCTGGCCATGGACCCGGCGTCCACCGAGTTCTTCGTCGACGGTTCCTACCGGTTGGCGGGCGAGGGGCGGACCCTGTCGTCGGCCGAGATGGTGGCGTATTACGTCGACCTGGCCGACCGCTATCCCATCGTGTCCATTGAGGACGGTATGGCAGAAGACGACTGGGACGGCTGGAAGGCCATGACCGTGGCCCTGGGCGGGCGGATCCAGTTGGTGGGCGACGACCTGTTCGTCACCAATGCGACCCGGCTGGCCCGGGGCATCGCAGCCGCGACGGCCAACGCCATCTTGGTCAAGGTAAACCAGATCGGGAGCCTGACCGAAACGCTCGAGACGGTGGGTCTGGCCACTCGCAGCGCCTACCGCTCGGTCATGTCGCACCGCTCGGGCGAGACCGAGGACACCACCATTTCCGACCTGGCGGTGGCCACCAACTGTGGCCAGATCAAGACCGGGGCGCCGGCCCGCAGCGACCGGGTGGCCAAGTACAACCAGCTGCTGCGCATCGAGGCCGAGCTGGGGGAGTCGGCCGTCTTCTGGGGCCGGGCCGCGCTGGCGGCCGCCTCGTGAGGGCGCCTCGCATCCTGGGTCTGGTGATCGGGTCGATCGCCCTGGCCGCCGTGCTGTTCTTGTTCGTCCTGCCCACCCGCACCTACCTGGCCCAGCGCCAGAGCCTGGCCGCGGCCGAGACCCGCCTCAAGGTGTTCAACGACCAGAACGCCTCCCTGACGGCCCAGGCCAAGCAGCTCCAGACCAACGCGGAGGTCGAGCGGCTGGCCCGGGAACAGTATGGGCTGGTCATGCCGGGCGAGAAGGCGTATGTGATCGTTCCCCCGGCCCATGCCGCGACGCCCGCCGTGGCCAAGAAGGCGGCTCATCGCAGCCTGTTGTGGCGGGCGTGGCACGACGTCCAGTTCTGGAACTGAGCTTCTGGATTGTCGGGTGGGCTGCTAGCTTCGGTCTCACCCCAACAGGCGATGGAGGTGGGCAGACATGGCTCTGTTCCGAGCACGTCGTGTCGTGACCGTACTGGCGCTGGGCGGTCTCCTGGGAACCGTCATTCCCTCGGGCGGCGCCAGCGCCGCTCCCGCCGCCCCGACCGATCTGGCGGGCACGGTGCCCGGATGGGTCCAGTCGGCCCAGAACCTGGGCGTGTCGGCCGGCTCGGGCAGCGTGAACTTCGACGTGCTGCTGTCCATGCGCGACGCGGCCCAGGTGCCGGCCGAGATCGCCGCGCTGTCGACCCCGGGGAGCGCCCAGTACCGGGAGTGGCTGACGACGGCGCAATTCCGGGCCACCTACGCCCCGACCGCGTCCAGCGTCTCGGCCACCGAGAGCTGGTTGCGCGGTGAGGGCTTCACCGTGGGCGGCTCCCTGGCCAGCGGCCTGTACGTGCAGGCGTCGGGCACGGTCAGCCAGGTCGACGCCGTCTTCGGGGTGACGCTGCACGACTACACCTACCAGGGCCGGACGTTGCGGGCCAACAACACCGATCTCACCCTGCCCGCCTCGGCCCCCTCCGCCGTCACCAGCGTGGTCGGGATCGACGACAGCGCCTTCCTGAACCAGCCGGCCGACGCCACCGACGGTGGCCCCGCGGGGGCGCCCGCCGGCGCGGTCAACGGGGCGGGAGCTGCGACGTCTGGGCCCGCGCCGGGGCCGCCCCCCGGGGTCAAC
>Ga0302325_10002802_pt1 | contig 41889 bp, 32 predicted proteins | sample Palsa_T0_2_FD_201948 | JGI IMG/M metagenome (GOLD analysis project Ga0302325, IMG submission 201948) | Peat permafrost microbial communities from Stordalen Mire near Abisko, Sweden - Palsa_T0_2 | ecosystem: Environmental > Terrestrial > Soil > Palsa > Peat permafrost | place: Sweden: Abisko...
TGTTACAGCCGTCTTCCGGGAACGTCGTCGTCATCTCGGCGCTGATGAACACGTCGCTCTTGCCGGCGTCGAGCAGCTCGCGCACGCCGTCGATCGAGTTGTGATCCGTCAGCGTGACCAGGGTCATACCGCGCGCTTTGAGGAGCGCGTAGACCTTCAACGGTTCTGAGTACGACTCGGGCAGCGAGAGCGCATTCGCCGCGTAATAGTCGGTGACATTCGAAGCATAGGAGTGAAGATGGAAATCCACCTTACCCACGAACGGAGTCTCCACCGGCAGCTCTCTTTCGACCGCGACCGGCGCGGTCAGTGGGTGCCCTTGAGGCGTGTACCTTTCGTTCGTTACTCGGAACGACTGCGCAAGCTGACCACGCCGATGTGGACTTACGGTGAGAAGATGATGTCGATTGGGGGCCGATGACGATCTCCGACCCATCCCTAAACCTTCCCGCCTTCCCGCCTTCCTGTTCCACCTCTCGCTCTTCGGCCGTGCGACCGACCCGTTTCGTCGCGGGCGACCATCATGGCCCGCCCCGGCGGCGAAAAAAGTGACGAATGGTCGGCGACGGACGCTCCCCTCGGGCTCCCCACCCGGGAGGGGGGGAGGGGGGGCGCGTAGCTAAGTCAGTTCCACGAGGGGTCGCCGGTGGAGCCGCACGAGGCGCTGCACGTCCCGGTGACCGTGTCGACGTGGCCCGCCGCGGGGCCCGAGTACTGCCAGCAGTAGCAGGTCCCGCTCAGTGTGCCGCAGACGGAGCTCGCGGATTGACCACCGAGGAAGCAAATGCCGCAGCAGCCGCTCGTGCTCGCCGCGCAGCCCGTCGCCCCGACGGCTGTGCAGGCGTTCGTGGCGTTCGTCTCGTTGGTCCCCGTGGCGGTGCAGTTGTAGTAGTCGGCGTCGCTCGAGATGCCCGTGCTGTGCTCGGTCTGGCAGCCCGTGCCGCAGCAGGTCGCCGTGGGGCACTCGCAGCCATCGGTGTCGGGCGCGGTCGCTACGTTGCAGTCCGCGCGGCCGGAGTTGCACGCGTAGGTGCACGTGTTGGTCCCGGTGCCGGTCGTGGCGCACGACGGGGTGCCCGTCGTGGTGTTGCACGCCGTGCAGCCTCCGCAGGCCGACGTCGTGTTGGTCTGCGTCGAGCAGCCACCCGTGTTCGGAGCGGTGGTATTGCAGTCGGCGTACCCGGCGCTGCACGTGTAGCTGCACGTCGTGCCGTTGCAGGAGGGCGTTCCGTTGCTCGTGCTGCACACGTTGCTGCAGCCGCCGCACGTCGTGGTGGAGCTCTTGCTCACGCAGCTCCCGCTGCAGCTGATGTCCCCGCCGGGGCAGGTGCAGGTGCCGTTATTGCAGGTCGCGCCGCCGGTACAAGGGCTATTGCAGGATCCGCAGTTGTTGTCGTCGGTCTTCTCGTTCACGCACTCGCCGCCGCACAGCGAGTACGTCGCGCTGTACGAGCTATTGCAGGTGATGCCGCACGTCCCCCCGCTGCAGGTCGCCATGCCGTTGGCGGAGGGGGCCGGACAAGCCGTGCAAGAGCTCCCGCAGCTGTTGACGGACGTGTTGCTGTCGCACGTCCCGCCGCAGTTGTGCGTCCCGCTCGCGCAGCACTTGCCCGCCGAGCACGAGTCCCCGCTGCCGCAGGTGGTGCCACAGGTGCCGCAGTTGCTGTTGTCCGTCATCACGTTGGTGCAGGTGTTGCCGCAATGCGTGTAGCCCGTGTTGCAGGTCACGACGCACCCGGTCCCGTTGCAGGCGACCGTGCCGTTCGCTGGCGGAGTGCAGACGTTGCTGCACGACCCGCAGGTCGAGAGCGACGACAGGCTGCTCTCGCACCCGTTGGTGTCCGGCGCGGTCTCGCTGCAGTCCGCCCACCCGGCCGCGCAGCCCGTATACGTGCACGTGGTGCCGTTGCAGCCGGCGCCGAGGCTGTGGGTCGTATCGCAGGCGTTTCCGCACCCGGCGCACGCCGTGATGGACGACAGGCTGGTGGAGCAGCCGGGGGTGTTCGGCGGCGTCGTGTTGCAGTCGGCGTAGCCCGACGCGCAGCCCGTGTACGTGCAGGTTGCCGCGCCGGCGTCGTTCGTGCCGCAGGCCCCCCCCATGCTGTGCGTCGTGTCGCAGGAACTGCCGCACTCGTTGCACGAAGTGCCGCTGACCTGCGTCTCGCAGCCGTTGGTGTCCGGCGCGGTCGTGTTGCAGTCGGCGTAGCCGGACGCGCAGCCGGTGTAAACGCAGGTGCCGCCGCTGCACGTCGCCCCGACGCTGTGCGTGGTGTCGCAGACGTTGCCGCAGCCGGCGCAGTTCGACGTCGTCGTGGTCGGCGTGTCGCAACCGTCGGCGTCGGGCGCGGCCGGGTTGCAGTCGGCATAACCCGAGGCACAGCCCGTATAGGTGCACGTCATCACGCCCGCGTCGCTCGCGGCGCAAGCCGCGCCCAGGCTTCGCGTCGTGTCGCAGCTCACCCCGCACCCGCCGCAGTTCAGGATTGTCGTCAGCGGGCCGCAGCCGCTCTCCCCGCCGTCGCCGGCTCCGAGCGTCGACTGAGCGTCGTCGGCGTCCTCCGGCATGCCTCCGTCGCCGGGCTCGGCGTCAGAGGCCGCGCCGTCGCCGGCCGCCCCCTCCGCGAGCATGGACGTTGCGTCGTACGGCGCGGCATCACGAGCAGGTGGCTTGGCGCCGGGAGCGGTGGCGTCGGGGCAGCCGGCGCCCGAACAACTGGAGAAGTCCTGTAGCCCCGAGATGATCCCGCATCCGGCGATAGCCATACAGACGGCGCCGAGGCCGAGAACTACAAAAAGCCGCACAGTACGACCATACGGTGAATCACGACCGCCGGATACGGGCTCACTGTCGTGACCGCAACCACCTCGACGTCGATTGCCGCGGCGAGGCGTTCAAAATATCAAGGCTTCACGGACTCAGGACACTAGAGCTCGATGACGACGGGATGGTCACTGACCGTCACGGTCACCGAGCCTACCTGGCTCAGGACCTGCGTCGGTCCTGTGCCCGTCGTCGGGTCGTAAAGAGTCACGGTGGCGCGCACCATGCCGAGATCGACCACGACGTCGTCGGATCCACCGGTCGGTCTTTCGTCCCAGACCAAGAGCTCGAAGGTGCCGCTACTCTTCTGGAGCAGCAAGTCGTGGACCATGGCCGGCTCGCTGGCGATCGAGTAGTCGAGGCGCCCCGTTGGCGCCGATCCCCTGTCTGCGAGGATCATCGTCAGGTTGTGAAGGTACGTCCCCGACGTCTTCGGGTTGTAACTCGTGTCGAAGAGGCCCCAGTAGCCCTGCACCGGATCGTCCCTCAGCATGTAGATGAACGTGTAAGTCCATCCCTGCTTGAAGCCCGCGAGGTACAGGTCGAGAAACACTCTCGCTTGCTGCTCTTCGGTGATGCTTCCCGTGCCCGAGGTGAGCCAGCCCGTCTCCGTCGAGACCCGCGGCAACGTTTCGAGACCGCTGTCGGAATAGCCGGTGAATCCTTTGTTCCAGGTGTGGCCGTACTCCACGTAGAGGCCGTCCCAGTCTCCGTTCAGCGTGGGGTCGGTTGCGTTCCAGCAGACGTTGTCGACCAGAGCGTTGCTGTGGCCGCACACGTAGTTGTGCGTGTTGGCGTAATCGGCGTACTGCGTACCCGCCGGCATCGTGGTGCCCGCGTCGGGCGGGATGGTGAGAAATTGCAGGCCGACGTCGTCAGGCTCTGCCCCGCCTGATTCACTCGACGCAAAGACGGGAACGCCGGTGAGCGCGGGATCGGTCTTGATGGCGGCGTACAAGTCGCGCTGAAGGTGCGCGACGGGCAAGAAGGTCGTCGAGCTCGACGTTCCCCCTTCGTAAGTCACGGGGAAGTTGTTCGGCTCGTTGGGCCCTTCGACCGACAGGAGTGCGCCCGCGTCCTGCAGCGCCTCGGCCATGCCGACGGTGCCCGAGACGCTCTGGTTGGTCAGCACGTTCGTGCGGACCCCGGCGTCCTGGAAGACGGCGATCCACTTGGGGACCGTCGCCGGGTTGCCGTCGTCACGCATCTCGCGAATTCCGGCGAACGCCATCGCGCTCGCGCTCGGCCCGGGATCATCGACACCCTGCGTGATGTGCACGCAGACGCCGATCGAATCCAGAAAATCGCTCATCCTGGAGGCCATGGGACCGGTGGGATCGCCCTTCGGGGTGGTCGACGCGTCGCCCCCGGATTCGGTTGGCGTCGTCGCGTCGGCGATCGAGCCCGCGTCGCCGGCCGATGCTTGCGACGTCCCGGTTTCCGCGCCGCTCGCGTCCCGTCCCGCTCCGAGACCCGCGGACGGGTGAGAGTCGGAACCGCAGCCGAGGAGCTGGAGCTGACCTGGCTGGATGACCAGGGCGAACACGAGGGCGCGGCGCAGGTCGTGGGCCATCTCGTCTCGTGTAAAGTCCGCCGGATGCTTCGCCAAGGCAAGGGTCCGCCGCTCGTCCTGTTTCACGGAGTCCTGTGCAGCGAACGAGTCTGGGACCGTGTGGTCCCGCTCGTTGCTCCCCATCACGACACCATCGCCCTCACGGCGCTCGGGCACAAGGGCGGGAATCCCGCGCGCCCGCGCCCGACCCGCTTCAGTCACATCGTCGACGACGCGCAAGAAGCGCTCGATCGGCTCGGCATCGCGAAGGCGCATCTCGCGGGCAACTCGATGGGGGGATGGGTCGCCCTGGAGCTGGCGCGGCGGGGGCGCGCCAGTTCGGTCTGCGCGCTGTCGCCCGCCGGATGCTGGACGGCCGACGAAGGCCAAGCCGGCGGTGCGGGCGCCCGCCTGCGCGCGGCCATTCGCCAGGCGCGGTTCGGGCGCCCACTTCTCCCACTGCTCGCGCGATCCGGCAGGTTCCGTCGCTGGGCGATGCGGCTCAACGCCGCGCACGGTGACCGACTTACCGCCACGGAGATGGTCGCCCGGGCCGATGACCTCCTTCAGTGCGACGTGGGCCAGGACCTGCTGCGCACCGACGAAGCGCTGGCGCCGTTCGCGTCACTCCCGTGCCCCATCACGCTTGCATGGTCCCAGCACGACCGTGTCCTGCCGATGCGTTCGCATGGCGAGCGGGCGAAGACGCTGATGCCCGGTGCTCGCTTCGTGGTGCTGGGCGACGTCGGGCACGTGCCGATGTTCGACGCCCCCGATCTCGTCGCCCGTACGCTGCTCGAGACGACCGCCCGCGCATGAGCGAGTACGCCGAGTGGAGGGCGAGAGCGCCCGAGGTGTGCCGACGTCAGCCGACGTCACCGAGCCAACCTCTCTGAAAGACGCCGACGGAGGTACGCTCCCAACTTATCGGGTGAGCTTGGAGATTGTTGTTGCTGCAAGGAAGTCACGCTGACAGCATTTACAGTTGATGTATTTCTTCAGTTTCGCTGGCATCCACCCTGCGGCCCGGCGCTGCTTCGGGTTGCCTCATGCGGCGGCGGCGGTGTGCCTCGTCGCCGCGACCGCCGGGTGTGGTAGCTCGCCTTCGAATGCGCACGGCGTCAGCCTGGGCGGCGTGGACGCCGGGGGCACGGTCAAAGACAGCGGACCAAGCGTCTTCGTCGTCAACGACGCGGCTACCTCGAACACACCGGTCGTCGCGACCCAGCTCGCATTCGTGCCCCCCGCCACGACGATCACCGTCGACGGCGTGACGCCCCAGACGACGAGCTTTCAGTTGCAGGCCACCGTCAATGGCCAGATCGAGAGCGTGTCGCCGACGTCGCTCGCGTTCGATCGGCCCGACCTCGGGTCGGCGACGATTGGCTCGCCGGTGTCGGTGACGGCGTCGGGCGCCTACGGCGGTACCGGGACCTTGCACGGGATCTTCGGGGGCCTCGAGGCCACCGCGACGCTCACGATCTTGGTCGCCGAGCGAGACCTGGGGACCACGTCGACGTCGGTGGCGGCGTCGCTGGATGCCGCGGGGACCACGCCGTCCGACCCGCTCGTCAGCACCATCTTGTATCCGTACGACAAGACCGTCTTCCCGCTCGGACTCACGGCGCCGATCGTGATGTGGACGGCGCCCACGGGCGGCTCGCACGCGAACGACGTCTACCGGCTTCAACTCTCCGAAGCCAACTACACGTACGACGGGTATCAGACCACGCCGCTGTCGGCGACGAGCCCGGGCCCTTCGGCCGCGCAATGGGCGATCGACCAGGGCGTGTGGGACCGCGTGACTGCGTCGAACGGCGGTCCCACCGACCCTCTTCAGGTCGTCCTGTCGCGCTACGACGCCGGGACGATGACCGCGGCGGCGTCGGCATCGATGGCGTGGACGATCGCGCCGGCGAGCTTGCAGGGCGCCATCTATTACTGGACCGCATCGAAGGAAGAGGAACAAGACGGAGGCATCCTCAGCACCGGTCACATCACGCGCATGTCTCCGGGCACCGGCGCCCAGCCGGTGCAGCTGAACTCTGGGCGCTGCATGGGTTGTCACGCCGTCAGCGCCGACGGAACGACCCTCGTCGCCGCCATCGACGACCCGGCCAGCGCTCCCGCCGTCCCGCCGTACGTCCTCGGGTGGCAGGCCCCGGATTACACGCGACCGTGGGCCGTCTTCGACGTGAGTCAGGCCACGCCGACGGCCGGGTTCCAGTCGACCGAGTATGGCGCCGACATCGCCGTCACGCCCGACGGCACGTATACGGTCTGGGGGGCACCGACGAACGTGCCCGGGTCGAAGGTGCTGTCACTGAGCAACACGAGCACCGGGGCGCTCGTCGTGGACAGTGGGCTCGACGGGCTGCTCGGACCGCTCGCCGGCGCCGTTCTGTCCATGCCGGCGTTCTCGCCGGACGGCACGATGCTCGCCGCCGTGCAGAGCCCTTCGTCCGGCGACAACGTCCTGCCGAGCGACCCGACGGCGATCGTCTACCTGAGCTACGCCGCGAGCACGCAGACATTCACCCCCACGCTAAACACCGTGGTCCTGGCGACTGACCCCGCGCTCGCGGCGGGCGAAACGGCCCTCGCCTATCCGTCGTTCACGCCCGACAGCCGGTACGTGGCGTTCCACGCAGGAACGTGGGCGACGGGGTGCCAGGACGGCTGCGACGACGACAGCCCGGACGACGGCCAGCTCTACATGGCGCCCGTCGACGGCGGCGGCGCCATCCGGCTCGCTGTCATCGACGATCCTCCGAACCCGAGCGACCACAATGGATCGGTCGAGCCGACGTTCGACCCGAAGCCTGCGGGCGGCTACTCGTGGGTCGTATTCACGAGCCTGCGCGCGTGGGGGAACATGGCGTGGCCCGTGACGGGCGACGAGGACGCCGGGGCGCGGGAGAACTTCAAGCGGCGGCTCTGGGTCGCCGCGATCGATTCGACCGTCGGGACCGTGGACCCGAGCCACCCGCCCTTTTACCTGGCCGGCCAGGACAACACCCCCAACATGCGCGGGTTCTGGGCCAACGCGCAGTGCATCGGGACTCCGGCCTCTGGCCAGAGCGGCGGAGGCGACGCCGGGGCAATCGCCGCGAGCGACGCCGGGGCACTCGACGCGGGCGACGCCGGACTCGCCGGGGCTTGCACGCAGGGATTCCAGTGTTGCTCGGGCTTCTGCACGAATGGAACGTGCGCGAGCGTGAACACGCTGGCGTGCCAGTCCGTCGGCGCCTCATGCACGTCCACGTCCGATTGCTGCAACGGCGGGACCGCGGTTTCCTGCACCAACGACGGAGTGTGCGCGATCAACGCCATCGCCCAGTGAGGCCCTCTCGAGCGTCGCTTCCGATGCGACCTAGTGTGCTGAGTCCGTGAAACCTTGAATGGACGCTCTATGGGCCCGGCGTTCTGCCCGCATGGGTCGCCGAGATGGATTATCCGCTGGCCGAGCCGCTGCGTCGCGCCTTGCACGCCGCCATCGACGCCGGCGATACCGGCTACGCGTCCGCGACCGACCTGGGCCAGATCTTCGCTTCTCCGCGGTGAGCACGGCTGGGCACCGGACCTCGCGGCGATCGAGCGCGCGTACGCGAGCGGCGCGCGCGCCCACCTGCTCTGCTCTCCGCAGAACCCCACCGGCCTCGTTTACCCGCGCGCCGCGCTCGAGCGGATCGCCGAGCTCGCGCACCGGCACGGCGTGCTCGTCGTCGCCGACGAGATCCACGCGCCCCTGACGCTCCCGGGCGCGACGCACGTCCCATTTCCCACCGTGTCCGATGCCGCGCGGCGTCGCTCAATCGTGGTCACCTCGGCCTCCAAGACCTGGAACCTCGCGGGCCTCAAGGCGGCCGTCATGGTCGCGTCCGAGGTGGACGATGACGTTCCCGATGCGCCGCGCGCGATCCTTGCGCGCGTACCGCCCGACACACCGTTTCACGCTGGACACCTGGGCGTGCTCTTGGCTCCGATCCCGCGCAGGCATTCCTGGCCAAGGGCGCGGTCGCTCTCTCGAGCGGGCCGAAGTTCGGCGCCGAGGGCGAAGGGTTCGCCCGCTTGAACATCGCGACGACACGCACGCTCCTCGAAGAAGCCGTGCGCCGCATGCGAAGCGCCCTTTAGATCATCACCCTTCCCCGGCTGACGTCAGCCGCCGTCGGACCCAGACCCGCCCTCCGATTCGTCGTCGGATTCGGCGTCGTTCGGCGTCGCAGCCTCCGGGCTCGCGTCCGCGGGTCCGGTCGCGGCATCCTGGGGACCGAGGGCGTCGGCCTGTGCGTCGTCGGAGCTGGCGTCGCCCGGTGCGACGGCCGCGTCGCCCGCGTCCGCAGCGTCCGCGTCGCCCGCGTCCGATGCGGCGTCGGACGGTCCGCCCGCCTCCACACTCGCGACCGTGCCGTCGGGCCCGGCGTCGGTCGGCGGGGCAGTGACATCGGATGCGCCCTCGATCGACCCGGCATCGGTGGGTCCCGCGTCGCTCGCCGTGAGGCCGCACGGGGTCCCGCATGACGTGCAGTCCACCAGGGCCGTGGCAAGCTCAAGTTCGCAGTCCACCGAGGGGGTGCATGCGGACGCGTCGGCACCGGCTGGACAGACGCACGAGAGGAAGGTCGCGCAGGCGCTGTCGATGGCGGGCAGCTGCGTCGAGCTGCACGTCTGGAGGCAGGAGACGCACGCCTGCGCGAAGCCGGCGGCAGGACAATCGGTGAGGCTGTAACCCCCGCCATCCGAGATAGGGCCAGCGCATACGTCGCACGATACGCACTGGTCGTCCAAGGCGGTCAGCGCAGCGGCGCATGACGTCGACGGCGAACACGACGAGCCGCCCCCGTCGATCGGACAGCCGCACGCGTAATACTCCGCGCAAGCGGTGTTGACTGCGCTGAGCTCCTCGCTGCACGACGTCTCGAGGCACGAGGTGCACGCGGCCGATGTGACGCCCACGCTGGGGCAGCTCGTGAACGTGTATCTGCCGCCGTCGCCCCCGCCGTCGGTCGCCCCCGCCTCACTGCCCGCCCCTGGCGACGAGGAGCCGCTGGACCCGCAGGCCGCGATGACGAGAAAGCCAACGAAACTCGTGGCGATGCAAACTGCGCGCAATGCAGAGGGGTTCCGGGGTCGATTCACGTTGTGGTCGTCGAACATCCCACCCGCGGGCTTCGGCCGTCAACGATGATGCTCAGCGGGGAGCTCGAACGCCACCATGGCGTCGGCGTGGGTGGTCGCTCCGGGACCCGTCACCGTCGAGCCTTGACACCCCGCCTCGGTCCGCCCGACGATCGAAGCGTGATCGACAATGTGCATGATCTTCACCTGATCGCCCGCCGCGCGGTGTGAGCTTCATGCCATCGACCGTGTCGGCCGTCGACGAGATCGCCGCCACTCAGCGCTCGAACAACGTACGCCTCATCACGTCGACGTTGAGCCTCCTCACGCTCGTCGCGGCGGGCGCCGCCTGGGGACTGGGGGCAAAAGTCGGTCTGTGCGTGTTCCTGGCTCTCACTTCGGCGGGCATGGGCCTCGCGTATCTGCTCGCGAGGAGGGAGCGGATCGGCCCGGCGGTCGTGCTGACGGGGTTCTGTATCCTCGTCGAGCACGTCGGAGCGGTTGCCCTCTCGAAGGCTCTGGGCCCCGTTCCGTACCTCGCCTCGATCGGTATTCTGCTGGCGGCGGCGACGACGCCGGGGCGGTGGCTCTCGGCCAGCCTCGTCGCGTGCCTCGTGGCCCTGGGGATCGAGGGTTGGCTCAGCCCGTGGTCGACGGCCGATCAGCAAGCCATCGTCACGGCGGCGCTCTTCACGATGGTGGTCTTCGTGGTTTCGTCGCTCCACGTTCGAGGGACCGAGCGCGCCTTCGCGATCGCCGAGGGCCGGGACCGAGAGCGCGCGAGCGCCGCCGCGGCCGCGCTGGAGAGTGAACGACGCTACCGCCTCATCGCCCAGAGCGCGGACGACCTCATCGCCCTCGTCGATCAAGCGGGGAGGGCCCTTTATCTCAGCCCCTCGCACGAGCGCGTCCTGGGACTGCCCGTCGCAGCGACGATCGGGCAGCCCCTCGTGGAGAGCCTCCACATCGAGAACATCGATGCCGCCGGCGAGGCGTTCACGCACGCGCTCGCGGAGCGCGAGGGCCGGGTCGAGCTGCGCGTCCGGGGCGGGGACGGCAAGCTTCGCATTCTCGACGCACGGATGAATCGCGTCGATGGCGAGCAGGGGAGGCTCGTCGCGATCATCAGCCGGGACGTGAGCGAGAGGCGAGATCTCGAGCTGCGGCTGCAGGCCTCCGAACGCCTGGAGGCGCTCGGGAGGTTGGCCGGCAGCGTGGCGCACGACTTCAACAACCTGCTCACTGTCATTGGAGGCGGCGCCGAGATGGCGCGGGCGGTTCTCACGCCGACGGACCCTGCGCGCGAAGATCTCGATGCCGTACTCGCCGCAACGAGCACCGCGACCGACCTCACCCGGCAGCTTTTGACCTTCAGCCGTCGGCAGGTCGTCGTCCGCACTCGCGTCGACGTCACGTCGGTGCTGCGTGGGGAGCACGACGTCCTCGCGCGTCTCGTCGGGCCGAACGTCCGACTCGAGTACGAGCTCGAGGACAATCTTCCTCTGGTCTTGATCCCCCGGGCTCACGTCGAGCAGCTCGCCATGAACCTCGCCGGCAACGCGCGCGACGCGATGCCCTCGGGCGGGCGCCTCTTCATCTCGACGCGCCAGCGCACGCTGGCCGATCGAGAGGTCGGCGATCTCCTGGCGGGCCCCTACATCGAGCTCGCCGTTCGCGACCAGGGGATGGGCATCCCGAGCCACGTTCTGCCCCGCGTGTTCGAGCCCCTCTTTTCCACGAAGGGCGGCCGCGGAACGGGGCTCGGGCTCGCGACCTGCCACAGCATCGCCCTTCAGGTCGGCGGGGCGATCCAGGTCGACAGCGAGGAGGGGAAGGGAGCGACGTTCCGCGTGCTGCTGCCCGTCGCCGACGCGGCCCCGTCTCCGGTCCCCGTCCCGGCGGCGCCTCTAGACCTCCGGCGCGTGCTCGTCGTCGACGACGACGCGAGCGTTCGGGACCTGACCATCCGGATGCTCCGGGCGGAGGGCCACGACGTCCTCGCCGCGTCGACGCTCGCCGAGGCGCGCGCCGTCCTCGCCGATGCGACCGCCCACCTCGACGCCATGGTCACCGACGTCGTCCTGGGTCAAGAACGCGGGACGGACCTCATCGCGCCCGGTCGCGTCGCCTGGCCGCGAATGCGCATCGTGGTGACCTCGGGCTACGCGCCCGATCCGGGAGCCTCGGAGGCTGTCGCAAGGCACGGGGCCGTGTTCCTCCCGAAGCCTTTCGGTCGAGACCAGCTCCTGCGCGCCCTGCACGGGGCGGAGCGCGAACCCCAAGGCTGACAAGCGCCTCCACTTCGTCACCCGATCGAAACAGCAGTGGCCGTACGCTCGGACAGGGGCGACGCCAGCTGCCCGGAGGTGCGATCATGGTGGCCAGTGGGACGCCGAAGACGGTCCTCCTCGTGGACGACAACCCGACGATCCTCGAGACGACTTCTCTCTTTCTTCGAGCGCGCGGGGTTCACGTCGTCGCGGTCGATACGGCCCTCGGCGTGACCGCGCTCGTTCTGCGGCACCACCCGGACGTCGTCGTCCTCGACGTCATGATGCCCGCGCTCGACGGAGGCGCCCTCGCAGCCATCATCCACGGGAAGAAGGATTTGCGCGCGATACCGATCATCTTCTACTCGGCCATGGAAGAGGAGCAGCTTCACCGCCTGACGGCGAAAGTCCCCGGCTCGACGTATGTCGCGAAGGCCGACGGCCTCGAAGCCCTCCATTCGGCCATCCTGGCCGCCGGCCCGACCTAAATGCCAGCGACGGCCCCATCGATCGCCGCGCCCGCCGGTCGTCCACAGCGTCGCGCCATCGGTCTGTGGATCGTGGCCGTGCTCCTCTTCGTGGGCGGCGCCTTGCTGCTCGGGGTGGACCGGAAGCTCGACGGGCAGATGTCGGCGGCGCTGACGAACCAGCGCGTTCACATCGAAAAGGTGACCGCGATCCGGCGATCGGCGAGCAGCGCGTACGTGCTCCTCCTCGAGCGCTGGCTCCGGCCCCTGCCCGAGCGTGGTGCCCAGGAGCTTGCCGTCGAGCAGGCCGTGAACGCCATTCGCGGACAGACCGACGACTTCGCGGCCGGTCCGGCGTTGAGCGCGAGCGAGCAGCAGGCCCGCAACATGCTCATCCGGGCGGTGGCCATGTGGTCCAACCGCGTGCACCAGGCGGTGGTGGCCGCGGATGGCCCCACGGCCATGGGGGACCTTCGCGAGCTCCTCGACGAGATCGACGTCGCGACGGACAAGGTCCAAGCGATCGATTCCTCCGAGGGCGCGTCGACCGATGCGCGCGTCGCCGTCATCCACGCGCGGCAGGCATCGACCCAGGCGGCGTTCGTCGCCGTGTCGGCTGCCATGCTGGGCCTGGCGCTCGTCTGGTGGCGCGGCAAGCGGATGGCGGAGCGCCAGTTTCAGGCTTCGGAACGGGCGCGCGCCGAGCAGGAGCGGAGCGAGCAAATGCGGACGCAGTTCTTCGCGAATACCTCGCACGAGCTCCGGACGCCGCTCGTCGCGATCCGGGGTTTTGCGGCCCTCATCGGCGATACCCCCGAGCTCGCCCCTTCGGTCCGCGACGCGACGCTGGGGATCGATCGTGAGGCCGCCGACCTGCTCGGACAGATCGACAACATCCTCGACGCCGCGAAGCTCGCGCGCGGGGACATCGACGTCCAGATCGGCGACGTCGACGTGGAGAAGGTCGTTCGTCGTTGCATGCAGAGATGCACGCCACTCGTCGCGTCGAAGGTGATCGCGCTCGAGGTCGACGTCTCGCAGGGGCTCCCGCGGCTGCAATCAGACGCGGTGAAGCTGCAGCACGTCCTCACGAACCTCGTCGCCAACGCGATCAAGTTCACGGAAAATGGTCGCGTGTCGATCCGCGCGCGCTCGCTCGAAGGCGCGCGGATCTGCCTGGAGGTCCAGGATACGGGGATCGGCATTCCGGCCGAGGCGATCGAGCGGATCTGGAACCCCTTCGAGCAGGCTGACCCGAGCGTCTCGCGCAGGTTCGGCGGCACGGGGCTCGGCCTGTCCATCGTGAAGGGCCTCGTCGATCGGCTCGGCGGGAAGGTGTCCGTCGAATCGACGGTGGGCCGGGGCACGACGTTCAGTGTCGTATTTCCAACGGCGTATTCTGGAGCGGCAAATGCGTGATCGAGGTGTCTCGGGCGTTCTCCTCTTTGCGCTGGCCCTTGCCGCGTGCAAGCACGCCGCGCCGGACGAGGGCGCGATCGACGCCGGGGCCGGGGTCCTCAAGGTCGCGGGTTCGAGCGCTCTGCTCCCGTTCGCCGCCGAGGCGGCCAACGAGTTCATGCGATCGCATCCGGCCACGGCGATCACCGTCGAAGCCGGTGGCTCGCGGCAGGGACTCGCGCAGGTCGCCGCCGGGACAATCGCGATCGGGACGAGCGACATCTTCGCGACCGGCGCCCAGGCGGCGGGGCTCGAGGACCACAAGGTCGGCGTCGTCGCGTTCGTCGCCATGGCGAACCGTGGCCCGTTCGACGCGGCGATCTCTTCGCTCACGCTCGCGCAGCTGGCCGGCATCTTCTCCGGTGCGATCCACGACTGGTCGGAGGTCGGTGGGAGCCCGCAGCCCATCACGATCGTCAACCGAGCCAAGAACTCCGGGACTCGCGGGGCCTTCGGCTCGATCGTCCTCGGAGGCGACAGGTTCGCGGCCGGCTCCGACGAGCAGGAGAGCTCGGCGCTCGTCCAGACGATGCTCCTCCAGAAGGTGGGCGCCATCTCGTACCTTGCCCTGTCGTACCGGCACGCGGACTTGAAGATGTTCGCCGTCGACGGCGTGGATCCCACGCCCGAGAACATCGAGCGCGGCGCTTACCCCATCTGGTCGTACGAGCACATGTACACGCGCGGTCCGGCCTCCGGCGACGCGCGCACGTTCATCGAGTTCGTGCTTTCGCCGTCGATGCAAGGCACCGTCCTCGAACACGGCGGATTCATCCCGATTGCCGGCATGAAGGTCGCGCGCGATCACGATTGAAGTCCCGTGCCCTCGCGAGGCTGCGCCCCGCCCGCGCTTGGTCTACCCTGCCGACGCCGTGCCGTTCCGACCCGAGCTGCTCGCGCCCGCGGGCGACCGTGCCGCCATGGAGGCCGCCGTCCGCGGGGGCGCCGACGCGGTGTACTTTGGTCTGCCGGGCTTCAATGCCCGCGCGCGCGCCACGAACTTCGAGCCGGCGGCCCTGCGCGAGACGCTCGCCTATCTGCACGGGCACGGGGTGAGGGGCTATGTCGCGCTCAACACGCTCGTCTTCGACGACGAGCTGCCGCGCCTCGAGGCGGCCGTGCGCGCCTGCGCCGATGCCGCCGTCGACGCGGTCATCGTCCAGGACCTCGGCGTCGCGTCGCTGGTGCACGCGGTGGCCCCGTCGATGCCGATGCATGCCTCGACGCAGATGACGTGCACGGACGCCGCGAGCGTGGAGCTCGCGCGATCGCTCGGGGCGAGCCGCGTGATTCTCGCGCGCGAGCTGTCGCTCGACGACATCGCGGCCATCCGCGCACCGACCGACGTGGAGCTCGAGGTCTTCGTGCACGGTGCGCTCTGCATCTCGTACTCGGGCCAATGCCTCACCAGCGAGGCGATCGGCGGCCGAAGCGCGAACCGCGGCGCGTGCGCGCAGGCGTGCCGGCTGCCTTACGAGCTCGTGGTCGACGGCGAGCTGCGCGACCAGGGCGAGCACGCGTACCTGTCGCCGCTCGGGCCGTGGGCCGAGGTCGTGGTGCACCACCCGATGGCGCTCTTCTACATGGAGCACTGCGTGATCGCGGCGACGCTGAGCGACGGACGCGACCACCGCACGTGCGGCCGGCCCTGCGAGCATCATCGGCTGTCGTTGCGGGATCGCGCGGGCATGGACCACCCGCCCGAGGCCGACGTCGGGTGCCGCAACACGGTGTTTCATGCCGCCCCGCAGAGCGCGGCCGGGCTTGCGCCGCAGCTCGTGGCGGCCGGGGTGCGGCGCTTCCGGATCGAGCTCGTACGCGAGCGCGCCGCCGAGGTGACGCGCCTCGTTGCCGCCTATCGCGGACTCATCGAGGGGGCGCGGACGCCCGCGGCGGTCCTGCGGGAGTTGCGGAGCGAGGGGGCGTACGGCGTCGTCCGCGGGTCGCTCCGGGTCATCGGCTGACACCGCGCGCCGTGAGCACGGACGTGCGGATGATGTTCGCGCTCGCGGCGGCGACGCTGATCGCGCTGGCCTTCGTCGTGGCCCCTTACGGACGTCACGCGCGACGCGGCTGGGGGCCGAGCGTGCCCGCACGCGTGGGGTGGATCGCGATGGAGAGCCCCGCCGTGCTCGCGTTTCTCGCGTTCTACCTGCAAGGCCGCCACCGCGCGGAGCTCGCGCCCCTGGTGCTCCTGGGCCTCTGGCTTGCGCACTACGTTCACCGGGCCCTCGTCTTTCCCCTGGCCATGCCCGCGAGCGCCGCGCGTATGCCCGCGGTCATCGCGGCCACGGGCTTCGCGTTCAACGTCTTCAACGCCTGGCTCAATGCGCGCTGGATCTCCGAGCTTGGGCGGTACCCGGACTCGTGGCTGCTCGACCCCCGCTTCGCGTGCGGGGCGGCGGTGTTCTTCCTCGGGATGGCGGCCAACGTCCGCGCCGATCGGCGCCTGAGAGCCCTGCGCGCGCCGGGAGAGACGGGCTACAAGATCCCGCGCGGCGGGCTCCACGAGTACGTGTCCTCGCCGAACTACCTGGGCGAGATCGTGGAGTGGCTGGGGTGGGCCCTCGCCACGTGGTCGCTGCCTGGCCTTGCCTTCGCGGCGTACACGATTGCCAATCTGGGACCGCGCGCCCTGCACCATCACGCGTGGTTCCGGCGGACGTTTCCCGACTATCCGCGCCGGCGAAAGGCGCTCGTGCCGTTCGTGCTCTGACCGGATGATGCCATGCGTGCTTCGCGTATCGCCATGTCCTCGCGGTCAGACGAGCGGACGAGGCGGCGTTGGCACGCCGAATAGGCCTCCCAGGGCACGCACCAGCTTGTCGAAGCTATCGGAGCGCGCACGTACGCGTTCCAGGTCCAGCGCTTTGGTGCGCGCAAGCTGATGAGTCGTCGGTCGGTAGTCCCCGAGGACGCGCTTCAGCAGCTCCTTGGCTCCTCGACGGGCCTCCACGTCTCGAATGCCGTGACGCATGAGCTCCTGATGGGAGCAAGCGTGCAAAAGCCATGTCTCGTACTCCCGAACCACCATCACTGCGTCGGACGCCACGAGCCGTGTCGCTAGGTCACGCGCTGCAGGTCCCCAGGTGGCAGGACAGTCATCATCGGAATCGCAAACGACCAGCACAGCATCCCCGCGCTGTCGGGCGAGAAGGACCGCCCGGGTTAGACCGTCGGCATTTGGGGGCCGCAGCGGGCTCACGACCTTGTGGTCGACCAGCCGGCTTCTCTGTTGCCGCACGGGCTGAGCCGCAACTCTCCAACCCCAGGCCTGAAGAAAGACACGAATGCGCTCGCAGAGAATGGGCACCGCCTCGACGTCGCCTTGGCCCTCTACCACACAAACCAGCTGTCGAGCCAAAGCCATCGAAGGTCACAGGTGGAGCGGCGCCTGCCCCTCGATACGTAGCGGCTCGGATCGCATTAACTCCGCAACGGAAAATAATCCGTCGCGTACCACCGCTCTTTGGGCAGCTGCCAGCTCGCCTATCCGGGTCAGTCCAGCGCGATAATCACACACCAGGATCTCCTCGTCCCGGGCGGCGTCCAGCAAGTCGGCGCTGTGAGTCGTCACTAGAACGGCACCACGCTCGGAGGCGTGTTTGAGGACGTCGAAAAGCACGTTGGCCGCCCCGACGTGGATCGACACCTCCGGCTCTTCAATCACGAGCAATTCCTCGGACGTCATTTGGTAGGACGCTACGATGATGCCGTAAGCACGGAGAGCGCCTTCCGACATCTCGGTCGCGTTGAACTCGGCGGTTTCGCCCGCCGCCTTTTGTTGTCGAAACTTGAGAGAAATGAATCGTCCGACCAATTCTGGATAAATGTCCACTAGGCCGGGAACGATTTTCTGCATCGCGGCGAGAATGTCCGAAAAGCTCTTGGTCTTTTTCAAGCTTCGTGTCGCAGTGGCGATGTTGGCGCCCGACTCCTCGAGTCGTGTCCGTTCGCTTGAGAGCTGAGGCTTTCGCATCTCTTCGGGATTGAGCCGATAGCGCCTGACGCTCTGAAGCTGGGCGCCGCGCGAAAAATCTTTGAATTGTCGGGCCAGAATCATTACGCTCGCGGTGTCGGTCAGGTCGACAACACTGACCTTTGGGCCAGCCGAAATACGATTGCCAATGCGCTCGATCCTAAACTGGGTCTCCCCGCGAACGACGTGCTCAACCAATTCCCGCCGGAAGCTCCAGTCGCCCTTCTGACCGCTATGGATGGTGAACTGGTGACGAACGTAGTCCGTCTCCAGTGCTGCCTTCGAAGCTCCCGCGCGGACGTCAACAGTAACGTCGGTCGGTTTGCTGGGGCGCCAGCGCCGTACGCCGATGATGCCACCACGGTTCTCCAATGCCGAAGAGGCATCAACGGCCACGTCGCGCGCGAACACCAGCGCGTCGGCGAAGTTGGACTTGCCGCTACCGTTCGGACCAACTAGAAGGGTGAACGGCGCAAGGTCAACGTTCACGTTCTCGATGCTTCGGTAGTTTTTTAGCTCGACGCGGCGCCACATTCCGTTCATTCGGCTCTCGCGTCGCTCACCCAGCATGCTGGTTTGAAGTAGGGTTTTTCGCCAATTGGCGATCATGTGCGCGCGATGTGCCGCCGTCCCAGAAGTGCTGCCGACGAGGCGACGGATGGTCTTTGCGATGGCGTCCAGATCGGGGGGCTGGGGTCCCAGAAGCCCCGGTGCGATGCGCTGCAGGACCTCGCTCTGAGATACTGCAGCCCTCAGGGCGTCCCGTTCCTGCTGAGAGGACTCCGGCGTGCCCGCCATCTCCCGCCCTAAACTGGTGAGCTTAAGAGGCCCGGCTGCGGCGCTCAAAAGGTTGAGGGTGCGGGCGGCAGCCAGCCCATAGGAGACGTGTCGAGGTTGAAAGCCAGTGAGTTCCGCTACATCCTGTGGGGTGCGCCCTCCTGACGCAACGGCCCTAACCGTACGCGCGATGCGAGCGATCGTCGCTTGGGGGATGTCTGAGCCGTGCACGCTTGGAGGGTACCGCATCGGGGGCTGGCTAGTCGCGCTCAGCGAGTACGAGGCAGCGCTGCGCTCGACTTCCTCGCGAGGATGGCCTTGCATAGCATTCCGCGAGGTTTGGCATGACAACGCGCCGAAGCTCGCGTGCTACGGTTTTCGCCGATGGCAGGCCGTCCTTCTCTCGCGCACCGTGACGTCGTCCTCGCAGCCGGCGCGGCGATTCCCGCGGCGGCGGTCGCGGCCGGCACATACGGCAAGGGCGGCCGCTCCGCCGCGGCCGCGCCAGCCTTGCCGGAGCGCACCGTCCGCGCCATCGTCGATGCACAAGACGAGCTCCGCTAGGCCTGCGATGACTACCGGTCCGGGCGGCTCGTTCAGGGTTAGTCGTTAGGTCGTCCGTCGATTCCATGCGCACGCTACAATCCGCGCTCCCAGCTACTCCCCTTGCCGATTCTCTCGTGCTCCGCCGTCGCGGCGGCGCTCTCGAGCTGGTCAGCGGCCGCGTCGTCTTGCTCTCGAGCGCGGCGCTCGAGACCGAGCGTGCCTTCGGGCAGCTCGCGGCGCGGCTCGTCTCGGGCAAGCTGCGGCGCGTGATCGTCGGTGGTCTCGGGCTCGGTGCGACGGCGCGCGGGGTTCTCGATGTATCGAGCCCCGACACGAACGTCGTCGTCGTCGAGAAGGTCGAAGCCGTCGTGGCGCTCGTGCGCGGCGAGCTCTCCCACTTCAGCGATCGGGCGCTCGACGACGCCCGCGTGTCCGTCGTCTGCGCCGACGTCGCCGACGTCATCGGCGCGGCCGGAGGGGACGTGGACGCGATTCTGCTCGACGTCGACAACGGCCCGGAGTGGGCGAGCTTCCGCCACAACGCGCGGCTCTATGTTCACGCGGGTCTTGCCGTTGCGCGCCGAGCCCTCCGCCCGGGGGGCGCCTTTGCCGTGTGGAGCGGCTACCCCGCCGATCCGTTCCGCGCGCGCCTCCGGGCAGCGGGCTTCACCCCTTCTGTCGAGCTGCTGCGTGAGCGGGGGCGAGTCCGAGCGCGCGCCTATGTCGGGACCAGGTCGTAGCGTGAGGCGGGGCACATTCGCCGCACTGCTGGGGCTCTCGCTGGGCGGCGTCATCGACGCAAGGGCGAGCGAACCGCCGTTCGGGCGGTTCGACGTGCAGACCGTCTTCTACATCTCGAAGAGCGACGATCACAACCGGGTCGACTACGGCATCCACCTCGATGAGCACTGCCTTCCGACTCAAAACGAGGCGGTGTACTTTTACTGGCGGGAGTTCGAGCCGCCGCCCCCGGTGCGCGTCCATACGCCCGGCATGTTCGACTTCGTCGGGTACGGCATCTCCGAGCAGAAGATCCTCGTCCGGTCGCCCAGCGTCGGCGTCTATTTCATGAAGCTCCGCCAGCTTCCAAGGATGGCGGTGCGCATCATCACGACGAAGGGCGCCGACGGGCGCTGCACGAGCCAGGCACGGTCGACGATCAACGGCAAGGAGTCCGAGCTATCGTTCGCCTTCGTCAAGCTCGACAAGGGGGGGATCTTCCCGAGCGTCGACTACGTCGATATCCACGGCAAGGACCTCGAAACAGGCCTAGAGGTCGTCGAGCGCGTTTCGAAGTAGTACGCTGGGAGAGTGGTCTCTTCTCTGCGACGCCTGATTCCACTCGTCGCCTTCGGTGCCCTGCGTTGCGGCTCCGGCGGCTCGAATGCGGCGCCATCGCTCGACGCCGGGGCCGCGGATTCGGCGCACGCGCTGCCTCCGCCCGGGGGCGGTGCCGACGCCTCGGTGAGCGCCGACGCCTCGGCGAGCGCCGACGCCTCGGCGAGTGCCGACGCCTCGGCGAGCAACGACGCTGGCACCGGCACCGAGACGGGGCCGAGCGATGGCTCGACAGCGCCCTCCGAGGGTGGCGCGCCAGGGGCGATCGGTACGTTCGTAGGCGTGAACGCGCTCATCACCGATTCGGTGGCGAACCTCGCGCCGATCGGCGTGGTGCGCGAGTACCACAACTGGGGTTGGCTGGGGAATAACTACGACGATCAGCCCTACCCTCAAACGCTCTATACACCCGACATTCCCAGCTTCGGTTGGGACTGGGACTCCTTCTTTTCGGGCCTTCAAGCGATGGGCGTGAGCGGCTTCCCGGCCGTCCAGGGGCCGGCGCCGTGGGTCGATGACGGCGGCGTTCCGCCCGCCAGTGGGAGCCCCACCGCCGCGGCGTCGTACATCGCCCACGGCGACACGATGTTCCAGATCGCGGCCCGGTGGGGCAAGACGACGGTCGCCGACAGCCTGCTCAAGCTCGAGACGGGTCAGACACGCCTGAGCGGCCTGGGCACGGTCGAGTATTTCGAGGACTACAACGAAGAAGACAACGCGGCGGGCTTCACGGGCGACGTGTTCGCGGCCATGGCGAGCGCCGACTACGACGGCGACGAAGGCCGGCTCGGCGCCACGATCGGCGTCAAGAATGCCGACCCCAATGCAAAGCTGGTCATGGGCGGCCTCTCGGGCAAGTACGGGTCGGGGAGCACCTGGGTCAGCTCGATCACCACGTTCCTCGACGCAGCGCGAACGTGGTCGGCGGCGCACCGTACCGACGCCACGTTCGCCGCCGACGTGATCAACGTCCACTACTACAGCTTCGGACCAGGCGCTCCGGCGCCCGCGCTCAGCCCCGAAGCCGACGGCGTCGAGGCAAAGCTCGCGGCGATCGTTTCGTATCGTGACCAGTACATGCCGGGCAAGCCCGTGTGGTGGACGGAGTTCGGTTACGACACCTTCGACGGTTCGCCGCTGCATGCGCCCGCCCTCGGGTCGAATTCGGCGTTCGTCGTTCAAGGGCAGTGGCTCGTGCGCGAGCTTCTGGCGGGCCTCGCGGCGGGGATCGACCGCGCCACCGTCTTCGAGCTCGACGACACGTGCACGCCCCCGGCGTCGGCCTGCAACACACAATTCGCGACGGCGGGCCTGCTTCCGATGAGCGGAAGCCCCAAAGCCGCCTGGTACTTTCTCGCGACGTTCCGCGCGCGGCTCGCGTCGTACACGTACGGGGGCGCCGTGCCGGGCACGAGCGCCAACGTGAGCATCGCGCAGTTCGCAGACACGGCGGGGCCTGGTGGGGCGTTGGTCGTCTGGATGGGGACGAGCAACGCCTCGGTGACCTCCGGGTACGCGCTGTCGCTCCCGGCGGGCACGTCGACGGCGACGGCCGTGGCGCTGACGGACGGCCAGGCGACCGGTGTCGAAACGACGCTGACGCCCTCGGCGGGTGTGGTCACGCTCGACGTGAGCGAGACGCCCACCATCGTTCTCTATTCACCCTGAACATCGGACCCGCCAGCGCGAGAGCGGGCGCGCTCGTGGACGACCGGCGTTCTGCCCGCTATCCACGCGTGTCACGGAACCCAGATGAGCGACGGAAGATGAGCGACAGTCACGTTCGGGACGAGATCGCACGCCGCAAGACCTTCGCCATCATCGCTCACCCCGACGCCGGCAAGACGACGCTCACGGAGAAGCTGCTCCTTTACGGGGGCGTGCTCAAGCTCGCGGGTGCGGTGAAGGCGAAGCGCGGGCGCGCCTCGACCGTGAGCGACTGGATGGAGATGGAGCGGGAGCGCGGGATCTCGATCACCACGAGCGTCTTGCAGTTTCCCTACCGCAAGTTCCAGATCAATCTCCTCGATACGCCCGGTCACGCCGACTTCAGCGAAGACACGTACCGCACGCTCCACGCCGTCGACGGCGCGGTGATGCTGCTCGACTCCGCCAAAGGCGTCGAGTCGCAGACGAAGAAGCTCTTCCGCGTGTGCAGGCAGCGCAAGATGCCCATCTTCACGCTGGTCAACAAGATGGACCGGCCCGGGCGCGACCCGTTCGACCTCATCGGCGAGGTCGAGAGTGTCCTCGGCATCGGCGCCTATCCGATGACCTGGCCCATCTTCCGCGAGGGGAAGTTCGTCGGCGTCTACGACCGCACGACGCGGCGTGTGAACCTCTTCGATCCGTCGCGCGCCGGCTCGAGCGCCGCGGCCGGTGCCGAGATGACCATCGCCACGCTCGCCGAGCTGGACGATCCGCTCGTGCTCGAGACGATCGGCGAGGAGGCGAGGGCCCAGCTGGCCGAGGAGCTCGAGCTGCTCGATGCCGCCGGTGATGGCTTTGACCACGCGCGGTTCCTGGCGGGCGAGGTGTCGCCGATGTTCTTCGCGAGCGCCATCAACAACTTTGGACTGCAGGCGTTCCTCGATTCGTTCTGCGAGCTCATGCCGCCGCCGCGCGCCCGAGAAACGACGACCGGCACCGTCGATCCCGCGGCCGATGGGTTCAGCGGCTTCGTCTTCAAGATCCAGGCGAACATGGATCGCGCCCACCGCGACCGCGTGGCGTTCGTGCGGATCTGTTCCGGGCGGTTCGAGCGCGGCATGAAGGCCTTGCACGTCCGCACCGGCCGCGAGATGCGTCTCGCCAATCCGACGCAGTTCGTGGCCCAGGAGCTGACCATCGTGGAAGAGGCCTTCGCGGGCGACATCATCGGCCTGCACGACACGGGCGTCTTCGAGATCGGCGATACCCTCACCGACGGCGCCGACATCACGTTCGAAGGGATTCCGAGCTTTGCCCCCGAGTACTTCGGGCGCCTCGTCTCGAACGATCCACTGCGGCGCAAGCAGCTCTCGAAGGGGATGGAGCAGCTCGCGCAAGAGGGGACGATCCAGTTGTACCGCCCACGGGCCGGCCATAGCGGTGAGCTCTTGCTCGGCGCGGTCGGGCAGCTGCAGCTCGAGGTGGTCAAGTACCGGATGGCCAGCGAGTACGGCGTCAAAGTGAGCATCGAGCCCGTGCCCCAGCATCTCGCCCGGTGGGTGTCGCGTGTCGACGGGGCCCCGGTCGACCTCGACGAGCTCGCGCGCAAGGGGATCGGGATCGTCACCCTCGACGCGCGCAGCCGCCCGGTCATTCTCTTCGAGGGCGAGTGGTCGCTCCACACCGCGGAGCGATTTCATCCCGAGCTCGCGTACGCCGAGACGGCCGTCGGCGTCGTCGTGCGCGACGGGTAGCGGTCCAGGACAACGGCCGCTCCGAATGCTAGCGTTTGGCGTATCCCGGAAGGAGCTTGGGCCATGCGTACTCGCCTGCTGCAGGTGCTTTTGACTGTGGTCGCGGCCTTCGTCGGCGGTCTCCTCTCGCCGCGTCTCTTCGAGCACGTCGCACGGGCGGAGCAGTCCGCGGCGTCCACCGTCTACGTACCGGCCGATGGGCTCACGTTCCGGACCTTCGACGGCCGCGTGGTCGCGAGGCTGTCGTACGACGCGCACGGGGGCATCTTCGACGTGTACCGCGAGGTCGGCGGCCCGTCCGCGCAGCGCGAATCGGTCGTGCCACCGTCCACGACGCGGGCGCCGAGGATCGCTTTCTCGCACAAGGAGCCCGTGGACCTCGGCTTCTGAAGGAGCGCGCCCGCGTAACCATCGACCGGCTCACGTGCAACCAACCGAACGCGGTGTCGACCATGCTGGGCGACGGCGGCAGCGCGGGCGGCCCGTCGGACGCGGGGTGACCCGCTCCGACACGGAGTCAGGGACGTACACGCAGTAGCCCAAGAGGGTCCTTGTGCTCGCGAGCCTTTCGAAGAGCCTCGTGGAGGCCCTCCTTTCCCTTCGGACGACGGGTCAACCCCGCATGACGGGGAGGATGCTCGGTACGAGCCCGCTTCTGTGGCAAATGCAGGCCGTCATCCTCGGTACGAGCCCGCTTCTGTGGCAAATGAAGGCCGTCATCCTCGGTACGAGGCGGCTTCTGTGGCAAATGAAGGCCGTCATCCGCGCTGTCACGGTCGTTCTTCCGATTGTGGACTCGGTTCAAGCCGGTAGGACGCGCCCTATACACCGGACGAGGCGCTTCGAGCCGCGGAGCGGGGGCTCCATGCCGACAAGGCGGCCGCTCGAGAGCGGCAGGAAGCCCGTCGAGCCACTCATGGCTCCTTCCACATTCCGGATGGAGGGGCCCAACCCTCGGAGGCGCCACGTCGAAGCTCGGAGGAGGCGCGTGATCTCGCGAAGGCCGCACGTCATTCGAGAATGAATGCCCCTCGTTCCGCGAAGGAGAGCGTTCGTCTCCCGGGGGCCGGTCGTGATCGACCTGGGCGACGCCGTCACCCCAGAATGAACGTGCCTCGAACGAGAGACGAAGGCCGTCATCCCACGATGAACTTGTCTCGAACGAGAGATGAAGGTCGTTGTCGCGGGAGGACCGGACACGATCACTCGAAGGCGGCCCGTCGTACGAAAGAAGCAGCTCGGCCCCCGACGATCGAGGCTCCTCATTCGAGGATCGACCCTCGTCATGCGACGAGGAACACTGGTCGTCTCGCACGCGCGTGCGTTACGGGCAGTCCTTTTTGAAGCGCGTCTCGCCGTCAGCGTCGAAGTACTGCACCACGCGGCAGCTGGGCGTGGAGGCCGGCGCGGTCGCCGACGGAGAGACGGCAGCCGGCCTCGCGAGCGTCGTGGATGTCGGGGGTGCCACCGGGTGCGCGGGGGCAGCGCGGTGGCTGGCCGCGGCAGGTAACGTCGGTGCGCTGCTCGACGAGGTCGCGGGCGCGCTCGACGCCGATGGCGCCGCGGCGGCGGGGGTTGCCCCGGCGCTCAAGATGGCGGTCGGCGCCGTGGGGGAGGGCGCCCGGGGTAGCGCGCTCACTGGCTCTGCGACACGAGTGACCTCTGCCTTCGACGGTCCGCGCTTCATGACGACTGCGCCCGCTGCCGCGAGCGCCACGACGGCACCGGCCACGATCAGGCCGACGGCGGGGCCGCGGCGGCGGGGTGCGAGGGCCGACGACCTGTCCGAGTCGTTGGAGACCGGTTGCGCCGTGGTGCGCCCCGCCCCGGTGGTGGAGCGCCCGCCCGAGGCCGCCGCAGCGGTTCGGTCGTAGGGGAGGCCTCCGCTGTCGACTGCAGCTTTCGCCGGGGGATCGCTGGCGCCGCGCGGCGCGGCTTCGGTCCGCGCGCCGCCCAGCACCTCGGAGATCCGCTCCACGATCACCGCCGAATGGCGCGGACCGAAGGGCGCGAGCGCGGCCGCGAGCTCGGCCACGTTCGGGTAGCGGCGCTCCCGGTCCTTCTCCAGGCTGCGCGCCACGGCGGTCACGAGGTCGGGCGGAAGGTCGGGGCACAGGTCCCGAAGGGAGGCAGGCTCCCTGTCCAGGACGGCCGCCACGAGCTCCGTCATCGATTCGCCGGTGAAGGGAGTCTTTCCGCTGATCATCTCGAAGAGGGCCACCCCGAGAGACCAGATGTCGGTGCGCACGTCGACATGCTTCGCCGACTTCATCTGCTCGGGCGACATGTAGAGAGGTGACCCCATCACCGTCGACGACTTGGTGAGCGAGGCCTCGCCCGGGCCGAGCGCCGCGTCGAGCGACTTCGCGATGCCGAAATCGAGCACCTTGACGAGGTTGCGCCCGGCGCCGCGCTCGCACACGAACAGGTTGGACGGCTTGATGTCGCGGTGGATGATCCCGGCGGCGTGCGCCTCGGCCACGCCCTGGCAGGCTTGCAGCACGTACCCGACGGCCTCCTCGAACGGCAACGATCCGCCGCGCACGGCGAGCAGCTGCGAGAGGTCGCGGCCCTCGAGAAACTCCATCACCATGTACGGTAGGCCGTTCTCGAGGGTGGCCACGTCGAGCACGCGCGCGACGTGCTCGCTCTGGATGCGCGCCGCCGCCTGCGCCTCGCGCACGAAGCGGGCAACGGTGTCGGCCCCTCCGAGCGCCGCCGGCAGGAGGAACTTGACGGCCACCTGCTGCTTGAGCGCCACGTGCACCGCGGCCACGACGACGCCCATGCCGCCCCGGCCGAGGATCCGCTCGACGCGGTACTTGCCCGCGATGATGTCGCCCTCGCGCACCGACGTGCCGAAATCCAGCTCCATGAGCGATGGCCAGCTTAGGCTACTTGGCCAGCTTCCACACGCTGCCGGTCGTTGTCCTGTTGCCCTCGTCGGTCCAGTAGACAGCCGCGGAGTCGACCACGATCCAGACGAGCGCCGCTCCCGTGGCGAGCAGCGTCGGAGCGCAGGCCGCGATCGAGCAACCGAAGACGCCCATCGTGGCCCCGCCGTCCTGCGACGTCGCGTTCGCGAGCCAGTAAACGTGCGTGCCGTCGCTCGCGATCGCGGTCGGGTTTTGCTGGGCGGGCGCCAGGTCCTGGGCGTCCCCTAGATCGGAGAGCTGCGCGCGCTCGATCGTCCCGGACGTCGTGCCCTCGGTGGACCAGTAGACGCCGCCGTCGTCGAGGGTGACGCTGCTGCTGCCCCCCGCACTGGGCCCGCCGACAGAGAGTACGCCGCCGCCGTCGACGCCGACGACGTGCAGCCAACCGTCCGTCGCCGTGAAGTACACACGTTGTCCGTCCGACACCAGGTCGTCCGTCGCCGCGTCTCCTTCCCAGAGCGTCGCGGGCGTCTGGTCCTGCTGCTCCTTCGGCGCCGTGAGGATGGCGCCGGCTCCCTCCTCCGTCCAGTAGACGCCGACGTCGTCGACAGCCAGACGGTGGATCGCGGAGTTCGCCTCGGTCGAGACCAGGGTGATGTCGAGCATGCAGCTCGCCTTCGGGCATCGCCAAACGCCCACGGCGTCTCCCCAGTAGATTCCCGCGTCGTCGAGGGCGATGCCCTCCGGGAGCGACGTCATGCCCGTCATCGCGAGCGTCTCGCCGGTGGTCTTGTCGGTGCGCGTGACCGTCGAGTTGATGTAGTCGGTCCAGTAGAGGTACGTGTCGTCCTGGGCGAGAATGGAGGGGGCAACCCCCGAATCGGGCGCCACCAGGGCGAACGGCTGACAAGCCCCCGACACGCACGCGCCTCCGAGGCAATCGTGTCCGCAGGTACCGCAGTTGGTGCCGGTGCTCTGGGTGTCGCCGCACGGCCCCGCCTCGATCGTGTTCGTGGAGCTGTCGACGGCGCCGATGACCGCATCCGGCGCCGCGTCGAGCGAAGGCCCCGCCTCGGGTGCGCCCGCTTCGAGCTGCGTGCCGGCGTCGGCGGGGACGGGCACGTCGCCGAGCCCGAGCAGCGCGCCGCACCCCGCTGCGGACGTGCCCGCGAAGAGCGCCGCCGCGACGGCGATCGCCGCCCGGCTACCTCGCGATTTCCCAGACCGCGCCATTGGACCCCAGAGTGGGCTGCCTATCGATCCCGTAGATGGCCGTCGAGTCGACCACGATGGCCGTCGGGTCCGAGAACCCCTGGCCGACCACGGTCACCGTGGAGCAGTCGCCGAGGACGCAGGAACAGATCTCGGATGTTCCGCTCTCGAAATCCCGCGTGTTGGCCCAATAAACGATCACCCCGTCGCTCGCGACCGCCGCGGGCTGCTGCTGCTCCACGGCGATCGGCTGCGTCGCGAGCGCCGTGGTGGAGGCGGCGAGCACCTCGCCGTTGGTCGGATCGTACACCGTCCAGAAGACGTCGCCCGCGGAGAGCGCGATGCCGAAGCTCCCCGCCGGGTCGGGGCTGCCGAGCGACAGGCTTGCTCCTCCGTCGACGCTCACGACGTGGAGCAGACCGTCGTCGGCGGTGAAGTACACGCGCTGGCCGTCCGACGCCACTTCGGCCGTCTCGGCGTCGCCCTCCCAGATGGGCGATCCGGTCTCGTTGGACCCGAGCTTGTGGGCCGCGTACACGTAGCCCGTGCCTTCGGCCCAGTAGAGGCCCGCGTCGTCGATCGCGAGACCGGTCGGCGCGCCTTCGGCGACCGAGGCCACGAGCGTCGGCGTGGCGGCGCTGGTCTTCGAGGAGCGCCAGAGTCCGTTCGAGTCGCCGAAGTAGAGAGCGATGTCGTCGACCGCGATCGCGCTTGGAAAATCGCTCTGCGTCACCAGCACGCTATCGGTTCCCGAGAGCTTGTCGACGCGATGGATGGTCCCCTGGGCAAACGCGTCGGTCCAATAGAGGTACGAGTCGTCCTGCGCGAGGCTCGACGGCGCCGCGCCCGAATCCACCGACACCAGCGCGAAGGGCTGGCAGGCCCCGAGCGAGCACCCTCCGCCGAGGCAGCTGTGGCCACAGCGCCCGCAACTGGCCGGATCGTTCTGCGTGTTTTGTGAATTGCACGCCGTGCCGCCCTCCGGCGTCGTGGCGTCTCCGGTAGTCGCCGTGCCGCCTTCGGCCAGGCTGCCGTCGTGAGCGCTCGCGTCGACGCCGGCGTCCGCGGACGGCGCGATCGTCCCGTCGCTCGTCGACGCCGCGTCCGCTGGGATCGGCACGTCGCCGAGGCCCAGGACGAAGTTGCACCCGATCGCGAACGCGGCGGTGACGGCGCACGCCAGGACGGGGATCGCCGTGACGCGCGCCCTAGGCACGGTTCACCACTGGACCGGCGAAGGCGTCGAGTTGACGTTCGGGTCTCCCGTGCTGTTGCCGAGCTGGTAGTCCATGTTGGCGCCCCAGCAGTACACGTTCCCGCTCGACAGCGCGCACACGTGCCAGGCGCCTGCGGCGATGGCGGTGACGTCCGTCAGGCCGACGACGCTGACCGGCCCCGAGGTCTCCGGCGGGTTGGCCGCGCCGTTGCCGACGGTCCCGTTGCCTGCGAGGCCCCAGCACTTGGCCGCGCCGCTGCTCAGAACGGCGCACACGGTCTCGCTCACCGGGCCGACGGAAATCGCGGTCACGCCGGTGACATCCATCACGGCGAGGGGCGTATCGGACGACGCGTCGCGGACCTCTCCCAGCGTCTCGTCGTCGTCGAGGCCCCAGCACTCGACGGTGCCGCCGGATACGAGGGCGCATCCGCCTCCCCACCAGGCCGTGATGCCGATGGCGTTCGTGAGGCCCGCCACGGGCGTCGGCGAGAAGACGCCGTAGGGCGCCGCAGTTGTCTTCGACCCGATGCCGAGCTCTCCGTACTGGTTGTACCCCCAGCACTCGACGGCGCCGCCGGAGAGCAGCGCGCACGTGTGGTCGGCGCCGTTGCCGTCGTCGGCGCCGATCGCGATCGCCGTGACGCCCGTCAGGCCGGGGACCGCCAGCGGCGACGAGGAGCAGACGTCGGTGCCGTTGCACATCGTGGTGATCGTGCTGCCGAGCTCCCCCTCGGTGTCGGCGCCCCAGCACTCGACGGTGCCGCCGGAGAGCAGCGCGCACGTATGGATCTCGCCCGCGGCGATCGCGATGACGCCGCTGAGGCCCGCGACCGCGATGGGCGTCGTCGACCCGTACGTCGTGTTGGCATCGGTCCCGAGCTGGCCGTACGTGTTGTCGCCCCAGCAGGCGACCGTTTCGTCGGCTAGCAACGCGCACGCGTGGCCGTCGCCCGCCGCGACGGCCGTCGCCGTCGTGATGTTCATGACCTGCAGGGGCGTCGCCGTCTGAGACGGAGCCGAGTCGCCGGCGCCGAGGAGCCCGTCGGTCATGAAGAGGGCGTAGCCGCTATTGGAGCCCCACGAGCGGATCGTCCCGTCGGACATCACGGCGAAGGACGCGATGCTCGCGGCGGCGATCGCCACGGGACCGAGGCACGCGTAGGCGTCGGGCGCGCCGTTGCACACGGGCGACACCACGCACGCGTTGCTGCAGCTTCCGCAGTGCGCGGCCTGACTCAGGTCGGTGTCGCACCCGGGGCCGGCGTCCACGCCGCAGCTCGCCCAGCCGGCAGCGCACGTGAGCCCGGGGTACGAGCACGCGCCCCCGATGCAATCGATCGTCGACGTCACGTGGTGCGTCGTACAGTCGTTGCCGCACGAACCGCAGTTGAGCGTGTCGTTGGGGACGCAGACGCCGCCGCATTCGAGGTCCGTGCCCGGGCATGGGCCCGCGTCTCCGGCGGCGTCGACCCCGGCGACCCCGCCGTCGGAGCCCGGGCTCGCGTCCCCGCCAGTGGAGGTCTCCGCGGCCCCGCCATCGACCGATGACGAGCCCGAGCCCGTCTCGCCGCCCGCCGCGACGTCGGCGACGCTGCCGTCGACGGGCTCTCCCGCGCCGGACCCCCCGCCACTGCTCGAGCCGCAGCCCCACGCCGCTGCAAGCGCCAGCAAGACACACCCTCGCTCGACCCTCGTCGTTGCATTCATTGGAAGCTCCCCGTCAGCGCGAGCCCGGCGCTGTCGCGCGCGACGGCGGGCGCCACCCGGAAGCCCGTCGTGGGGCTCGTCGGCGCCGTGAAGAACAGTGTCGCCGCGGTGACCAGCGCGACCCCGCCCACGGCGAACGCGATGTCCGCGACCGTCGCGTCGGTCCACGCGTTATTGTGCGCGGTGACGGCGTTCGAATAGCTGTTGCACTGGAGGGCCGTCGCGCAGTCGGACTTGGACGTCGACCACTGCGAGCTCGCGAGCAGTCCGAAGACCGCCCCCCCGGCGACGGCGAGCAACCCGACGCCGCCCACGACGTACGCCGCCGTCTTTCTCCCTGAACCGGAGGCTTGCGGCGCCTCCTTGCCGGCCGCTTCCGCGCCGCCTTGCGGTGCGGGAAGGGCAGGCCCGACCTCGATCATCTCGCGCCGGTCCTTCGCGCCCTCGGCGATGACGAAGGTTCGCTCCGCCGGCGGCTGCCCGGGTGCCAGCACGCGGAACACGTGGGTGCCCGGGTCGACCGCGATCGGACGGCCGTCGAGCGTGTGCCCGGACGGTGCGCCGTCGACGGCGACCTGCACCCCGACGACATCGCGGCCGGCGCCGTCCTTAGGCAAGAGGATGATGCTGGGCATCGCGACGTTGATGTCCACGATGCGCTTCTGGCACACGGAGCTGATGTCCGGGCCGCACGCGGCCGCGGCGCAGGCGGCGAGGATCCGGCGCGCCTCCATCAGCTTGCCCTGCTTGCGGAGGTCGAGGCCCCGGTCGCTCGCGGCAATGCACTGGGTCATCGCGTCGTCGTCGGCGGAGGCCGATCGCGCCGAGAGGCCGAGGACGGCGCAGGCGACGAGCGAGACAGCGAGAGGGCGAGGGGTGAGCCAGATCATGGGCGGGGCCCTGCGGCGACCCCTCCTTTTGGCGCGCAACGAGCGCATCCTCGTCCTGCGCGGCCTCGCGCGTCAAGCGGCGCCAACGGCGATGGCCAAGCCAAAGGTAGTCTTTCGGTAATGCCGGTCGCTACGCGTCGGCCTTTTCCTTGTACTTCTTGATCATCTCTTCCTGCTCTTGCTTGGGCACGATGGCGTACTTGGCAAACTCCATCGTGAAGGTGCCCTTGCCTTGTGTCGCAGAGCGCAGATCCGTCGAGTATCCGAACATGGCGTTCAGCGGGACCTCGCACGTCACGCTCACGTTGTCGCCGCCGACGGTCTCGAGAATGACGCCGCGGCGCTGGTTGACCTGACCGACGACGGCGCCCTGGAACTCGATCGGAGCGTCGATCTCGACCTTCATGATGGGCTCGAGGATCGTCGGCCCCGCCTTCGGGTACGCCTCGCGGAATCCCATCAACGCGGCGGTCTTGAAGGCCATTTCCGACGAGTCGACGGCGTGGGACGCGCCGTCGTTGATGAGGCAGCGGATGCCCACCACGGGGAACCCGATCAAGTTGCCCTTGCGGACCGCATCCTTGAATCCCTTGTCGCACGACGCGATGAACTCGCGCGGGATCGAACCGCCCGAGATGTCGTCGACGAACTCGTACGCCTCCACGGCGTCGGCGGGCAGCGGCTCGATGTATCCGAGGACCTTGGCGTACTGGCCGGAGCCGCCCGTTTGCTTCTTGTGCGTGTAGTTGATCTCGGCGCGGCGCGTGATCGTCTCGCGGTAGGCCACTTGCGGCTTGCCGGCGACGACCTCGCAGTTGTACTCGCGGCGCATCCGCTCCATGTAAATCTCGAGGTGCAGCTCGCCCATCCCACGGATGATCGTCTGCTGCGACTCTTCGTCCTGGTGGACGCGGAACGTCGGGTCCTCTTTCGTGAAACGGTTGAGGGCCTTGGAGAAATTGGCCTCCGCCGCGCGGTCCTTCGGCGCGACCGCGAGCGAGATGACCGCGGCGGGGACGTGCATCGACGTGAGCGTCACGTTCATCTTGCCGTCCGTGAACGTCTCGCCGGAGCTCGCCTCGATGCCGTAGAAGGCGACGATGTCGCCGGCCTCGGCGACCTCGATCTCTTCGCGATCGTCGGAGTGCATCCGGAACATGCGCGGCACGCGCACCTTCCGCATCTCGTTGCTGGTGTTGTAGATGGTGTCGCCCGCCGTGACCTTGCCCTGGTACAGGCGAAAGTAGGTGAGCTGGCCGTATTTATCCTGGGTCAGCTTGAACGCCAATCCCACGAACGGCTTGTTCGGATCGGACTCGATACGCACCTTCTCTTCCTGCTTGGTCTGGTCGTGGGCTTCGTACACGACGTCGATCGGGCTGGGCAGGTAGTAGGTGACGGCGTCGAGCAGCAGCTGGACGCCCTTGTTCTTGATGGCCGACCCGCACATCACGGGCGTCATCTTCAGAGCCAGCGTGGCCCGACGGATCGCGCCGCGGAGCTCTTCGGTGGAGATCGGCTTCTCCTCGAGGAACTTCTCGGCCAGCGCGTCGTCGACGTCGGCGACAAGGTGGATGATCTCGTGACGCGCCTCGGCAGCCTTCGCGGCGTACTCCTCCGGGATGGGCTCCTCGCGCACCGTCTCGCCGTCCTTGCCGTCGAAGTAGAACGCCTTGCCGATGATCGGGTCGATGATCCCCTTGAAGGCGGACTCCTCGCCCATCGGAACCTGGAGCTTCACGGGGTGGTGCCCGAGCTTCTCTTTGAGCATGGCCGCGACGCGGTCGTAGTTCGCGCCCGGGTTGTCCATCTTGTTGACGAACGCGATCCGGGGCACCCGGTAGCGCTTCATCTGCTTGTCGACCGTGATCGACTGGCTCTGCACGCCCTTGCCCGAGTCGAGCACCAGGATCGCGCCGTCGAGCACGCGGAGCGCACGCTCGACCTCGATCGTGAAGTCGACGTGGCCTGGCGTGTCGATGATGTTGATGTTGTGCGGCTGCAGCTGATTCTGCGACCCGGTCCACACGCAGTACGTGGCGGCGGACTGGATCGTGATCCCCTTCTCGCGCTCGAGGTCCATCGAGTCCATCTTGGCGCCCACGCCATCCTTGCCCCGCACCTCGTGAATCTTGTGGATTCGCCCGGTGTAAAAGAGGATCCGCTCCGTGAGCGTCGTCTTGCCGGAGTCGATGTGCGCCGAGATGCCGATGTTACGGATGAATTCGAGGGGGATGCGCGCGGCCACGGGAGTGTCTTTCTAGGAGGGGGGAACGGTCGGGGGTGGCGGGTGTACTTCGAGCGCCGCGACGCCGCAACTCGCCGCCCGACGAGGCGTCCGTATCACGGGCCGGAGGCGCCCTCGTGACCGCACGAGGCCTCACCGCGCCCCTCTACAGGGCCGACCGCTAGCGTAAAAATGACAACGACATCGGGTGCTTACGGCAGCTTCGGCCGCGGGCCGCGCGTTAGAACCCCACGAGCGCGTTCGAGGGCAGCACCGGATCGTCGACGTTCGTGATCGGATAGATGATCGATTGGGAGATGCACATGACGTTCGTCACGGCGGACTCGCCGAAGGTCAAGAGCTCGCCGGTGGTGTTCACGTCCGTGCACGTCCACGTGATCGTCGAGCCGGATGGGATGGCGAGGGGCGGGGAGAAGTCGACGGGGGCAGGCTCGTCCCAGATGTTCGACTGGTAGATCTGCCCGCTCGGCGGCGACACGCTCGTCGGCGACACGGTCGTGACGAAGTTGGTGCCGTACTTGTGCATGTGCCCCTCGGTCGACAGAATGTTGATGTCCTGCGTCAGCGTGTAGCTATCCGACGATGGGCAGCCGTTGCCCGTGCAGGTGGCCGCCACGGTCATCTCCGTGTTGTCGAGGAAGAGCACTCCGGCGTGCTGGGTGACGACGCCTGGTTTGGCGATGTACATGGTGAGCGCGACGCTCGCGGTGATCGTGGAGCTCGTCGCGTTGAGGTAGTGCACCATCAGCTGGAACCCCGTCCCGGTGGGGATCGTGGCGCCGACGCTCTGCGGGAACTCGACGGTCTTCTGCCGGCTTTGCGACACGAACGTGAACGGCCCCGATTGCAGGCCGCCGTTCGGGCAGGGCTCGAGCGCGGCGCTCCCGCCGTTCTGGTAAAAGGCGAACATGTGGTGGGAGCCGGCGCCCATGACGAGCGAGTAAATCTTGATGTCGACGCCCATGCCCCACGGGTTGGCGAAGTTCTGGCAGTAGTAGACCTCGTCGCCCGCCGCGACCTGGAACTGCGTCATCGTGAGGGTGACGGGAGCGACCGCGTAGTCGACGTCGGGGTCGTTTTGCGCCGCCCCGTCGGTCGTGATGAGACCACCCCCTTCACCGCTCGGTGCCGCGTCGCTGGCGCTGCTCGCGGCGTCGCCGCTCGTCCCGTGCTGCGCGCTGCCGCCGGAGCTCGACGAGGAGCCGCTCGCATCGTCATCCACGGCGCTCGAGCTGGTGCCGCCGTCGTCCGAAGACGGGGTCTCCGTGGCGCCGGTCGTGTCGATCGAACCGGACGTCTTGGCGCTGCATGCGAAGAGGAGAAACAGGCCGGCAAGGGAGCAAGCCCGGGCGAAGCGGATCGTGGTCATGATGATCCTCGGTGGATGTTCGACGCACGTTGGGCACCGCGTGCGATCGGCGCAAGCACAATGTCCACGAAACGCGGGCTGCTTCATTGCAGCTCAAAAATTACGGAAATCGCTCCGGATGGGATCGCGGCGTGCCCCGCCCAGGCGAGAACTTTCCGCCGAGCGCTGAAACCTGACGGGTCTCGCGCATCCTTTCGATCGCCTCAGTCGTCGTCACGTTGGAAACGACGATTGGAGGAATCATCCATGCGAACGGTCATGGTTCGGTACAAGACATCGGAGACGCAGTCGGAGGCCAACGCCGCCCTGGTGCACGCGGTCTTCGACGAGCTGCGGGCGCGCGCGCCCGGAGGCATCCGCTACGCGACGTATCGGCTCGCGGACGGCGCGACGTTCGTCCACATCGCCACGCTCGACAGCGCGGACCACAACCCGCTGACGACACTCCCCGCGTTCCTGGCCTTTCAGGCAAAGCTCAAGGATCGCTGCGTCGAGCCGCCCGTCTTGACCGAGCTGTCCGCGGTGGACTCCTATGGCCTGGGCGCCTGAATCCGGAGTGGAGCGATGACGACCGACAGCGGCAAGGCAACGAAGACGGCGAGCACGTTCCACATGGGATGCGCGATCCGCACGACCATCCGTGCCGAGGCCGATGCGATCTGGACCCTCTTGATCGACGCCGCAGGCTTTCCGCGCTGGAACTCGACGGTGACCAGCATCGAGGGACAGATCGCCGATGGGCATACGCTCAAGCTCAAAGTGCCGACGGCACCCGAGCGCGTCTTCAAGCCGAAGGTCTCCGGCGTGACGGCCGGGCGGTCGATGACGTGGAGCGACGGGATGGCGCCGATGTTCAAGGGGGTCCGCGTCTTCACGCTCACGCCGAACGCCGACGGATCGACCGAGTTCGCGATGACCGAGGACTTCTCGGGCTTGATGCTCCCGATGATCAAAGGATCGCTGCCCGACTTCGCGCCCGTGTTCGAGACGTACGCGGCCGATCTCAAGCGCGCGGCAGAAGGCAAGTGACCGAAACACCGTCCGCGCTCGGCGAGGCTCGCGAGCAGTTCCTCGCCATCGTGGCGGGGGTGAGGCCCGAGCGCAGAGGACGACGATGCCAAGCTCGCCGCGCCGACCCGCGCCGACCTGGATCGGTACGCGCGCCTGTTCAACGCGCGCGACTGGGATGGCGTGCGCGCGCTCGTGGGCGACGACTGCCGGCTCGACATCGTGTCCAAGTCGCAACGCCGCGGCAAGCAGGTCGGCGTGTACTTCGCGCGCTACGAGAAGGAAGACGTCGCGCTCCGCGTGGTGCGGCTGGAGGGCCGGCTCGCTTTCGCGGTTTACGGGGCCGGTGCCGCCGCTCCGGCGTACTTCATCCTGATGGAGTTCGAAGACGGTCGGGTGCAGTCGATTCGAGACTTCCGCTACGTGCCCTATATCGTGGCCGAGGCCGAGTTCGAGACGGTGGTGGAGTGAGCGAGATCGTCACGCGGCCCTGATGCGGTCCGCAGCGCGCATCGCCGCGTAGATCACCGGGCCGAGGAGCATGACGCCCACGCCGAAGACGAGCGCGTTCACGCCGGCGATCGTCTCGTGCAAGTTCTTGAAAAGGGCGAAGCCCAGGAGCGCCGTGGGGCCGACGCCGATCGCCGCCGCCATGACGATGCCTCCGGGCACGCGGAACGGTCGCGGAAGGTCGGGCTCGCGTGCTCGCAGGACCACGAGGGCGACGAACTCGAGGACGAGACTCGTCCCGTAAAGGAGGATGTCGAGCGAGACGAGCCTCTCGAACGACAGTCCGAGCGACAGCGTCCACGCCAGCGACGACGCGAGCACGGCGACCCACGGCGCGCCGCTGCCCGCCAGGCGGCGAGCGAGAACGCGCGGCAGATACCCGTCGTCGGCGAGCACGGCGGGCAGGCGCGAGTAAGACAGGCAAAGCGCGCTGTACATCCCGAACGCGCTGACCATTCCGCCGCCGACGACCGCCACGGCGAGGGCCGCGCCTCCGTACGTCCGGGCCGCGTCGACCCACGAGCCAGTCTCCCACGCCGAAGGGTCGACCCCGGCCTTCCACATGGCCGCCATCGGGACGACGTACGTGAGCGCGATCAGCGCGACCGACATCAGGACAGCGGTTGGGTACGTGCGCCCCGGCCTCTCGACCTCGCCGGCGATCGTCGATGCGTTGTCCCATCCCATGTAGTTCCACATCGCGACGAGCACGCCGCCCGCGAGATCCCGGGTGGCCGCGCCGCGCGCCGCGTGCGCCGCGGCGCCGTGACCGAAGAACGCGAGGACCGCGAGCGCGAGGAAGGGCGCGAGCAGCAGCGCGGTCATCGCCGCCGAGCCTTCGCCCACCGCCCGGGCCCCGCCCAGGTTGTAGAGCGACCCCACCGCGATGAAGACGACCCCCGACAGAAGCGGCGAAGCCGCGAGGGTGGGCGCCAGCCGCTCGAGATAGAGGACGAAGAGCGTCGGATAGAGGGCCATGTCGAAGACGCTGGCCGCGAGCGACAACCATGCTTCCTCGAACCCCCAGAAGCGCCCGAGCGCGCGGCGCACCCACGCGTAGTACCCGCCCTCGTCGGGGAGCGCCGCCGCGAGCTCCCCCACCATGAGCGCGGTCGGCAAAGACCAGACGAGGGGCGTCGCAATCAGGATGGCGACCGCCGCGCCGAAGCCGACCTTCTGCGCGATCTCCTCGAGCCCGTACGGCCCGCCCGACACCATGAAGTACAGCGCTCCGATGAGCGGCAAGAGCGTCATCTTGCGAGCCGGCGCCGCGGGCGGCTTCGTCATGGCGGGTCGTGCGGACAATTCGGTCGCTGCTACATTACAGGCTTGCGGTGCCCGTCCAACCGCCGAAAACCTTCCCGCCTTCCCGCCTTCGTGTTCCACCTCTCGCTAGACACGATGGAGCGACTTGCAGGCCCGATGGATCATTACTGCGGCACGAGGTCTCGATTGCTTCGCTTTCAGTAGATATTCTTCTGCATCGGATTTCGATTTCGACAACCGTAGAAGATAGAATGTCTACCAACATCGAAATCGCGCCACATTTCGATCCATGCATCGACGACGTGGTCTCGATCGCGCGTCAGGCTGTTTGGGTCGAGCCTCACGATCGAGCCTTCGTGCGCCACGGTCGAGATAAAAAGCGGCTTCTTACGTCGAGCGAGCGCCTGAATAGAGGTGTCGTGAAGCGCGACGGAAACGAGGTGACTCAAAATGGGTGCAACCTGTGACCCGACGTCTCGAAAGAGCGGCCTTTTGAAGAGCAAATGGTGGATTGGATCCGGAACGTGCGTGCCCTCATCTTGGTCGATCCGCTTTTGATCTTGGTCGAGCCGCTTTTTCAAGATAACGCGCACGCGGATCGCTGCGTCGGTCGAAAGAATCTCGTCATCGGGGAGACGATCCAAGGCCCGCTGCGGCATTTCATCGCCGCAAACGCGGCGGATTCAGCGTCCCGCGTCGTCGTGCGCTCCGCCGTCGTGCGCGTCGCCCTGGTGCGCGTCGCTCGGCGCTCCGGCGTCGGCGAAGGACCACGGCGTTCCGGGGGCCTTCTTTCCGATGCGCATGATGGACATGTTCGTGTGATCGACCCAGTACACGTACCGGTCGTCGACGACGACGTCGTCCGGACGGTCGTCGCCGTGCCAGAGGACGTCCGGTACGCCGCCGGTCTTGGGCACCCGGCTCAACGTCTTGGCGTCCTGGCTCGTGAAGTAGATGGTGTCGTCGTCGACCGCGAAGAACGACGCGTCGACGTGCTCGACGACGACGGAGAAGGCGCGGGTTCGCTTCGCGATGCGGCCGATCGAGCCGTCGCCGCCCGGGCCACCCACCGACACGTATAGCCATTGCTTGTCGCCCGCCAGGGCATGAATCGGCGCGCCTGAGGCGAAGTCGTGGACGGCCTCGTTCGTCTTGTCGCTCAACGAGTATTCGAAGATGGTGGGCGCGATTTCCTTCTTTCCGACCTTCGGCACCGCGCTCGTCCAGAATACCGAGTCGCTGTCGGCGACGACGCTCAGCCCTGCGGTGGCCGAGGACGGCACCTTGGCGAGCAGCTGCGCGACCCCGTCGGACAGGGAAATCGAGAAGAGCGCCGCCGTCTGCGGGTGGGATGGCTCGATTGCGCTGCCCGTGCCCACCACGAATAGCGACGTGGCGTTCAGCGCCATCGCCCCCACCGGAAGGGACCGGGTCCCCGCCGGGAGCTTGATCGGGAGGTCCGTCACGTCGCCACCCGAGATGGGCATCGCGGAGATCGCGCCGAACCCGGGCGAAAACCAATAGAGGATGGATCCATCGGAGAGCGGGCGGACGGCGCCCGGATGCGGCCCCGCTCCGAGGTCGGTCGGCTTTCCGTCCGGCAGCGACATCGCCATGATGTCTTGCTGCCGGCGCCACACCAGCGTGGACCGGACGAGCGCGAGGCCGCTCGGGCCGGGCCTGCGCTCCTCGACGACGGTGACCGCCCCGGGGGGCACCTGGGGTGGGGACGGCGCCGGAGGCGGCGGGGCCGACGACGCGACCGTGGGTACGCAGGGTCGGGGCGGCGGCGCGGGTGCCACGGGCGCCGGCTCGACCCGACCGCACGCCGCCGCGAGCCTCGCAAGGATGACGACTCCTGCAACCGCGACCCCGTTTCGCATGGATCCTCGAACGCGCACCCTCCATTCAATACACCAATTGCAGAGGTTCGGCGCGCGCCTGGCCACGCGCTGCCCGCGATTTGCCCCTTACGGCAGCTTCAACCTCGGCGCGATCCGCGCGAACGCGCTCGCGCCGAGGATGCAGCACGCGCCGCCGAAGAGCACCGTGGCGGGCGCGCCGAAGCGCGCGGCCATCGCCCCGCCGAGCAAGCTCCCGAGCGGCGCGGTTCCGAACACCGCCATCGCGAAGAACGACATGACGCGGCCGCGCTTGTCCTCGTCGATCAGTACCTGCAGGACGGTGTTGCTGGCGGCCAGTTGCACCATCATGCCCATGCCGACGAGCAGCATGAGCACCATCGACAGCGCAAAGAAGCGAGACTGCGAGAAGAGGCACAGGCCCGCACCGAAGACGAAGGCCGCCCCCGTGACGACGCGCCCCAGGCCCGCGCTGCTCTTGCGCGACGCGAGGTAGAGCGTGCCGGCGAGGGCGCCGACGCCGGCCGACCCCATCAAGAAACCGAAGGTGTGCGGGCCTCCGTGGAGCACGCGGCTGGCCATCACCGGCATGAGCACCTGGTACGGCATGCCCATCAGGCTCACGAGCGCGAGGAGCCACAGGATCGCGCGGATGGTGGGCGTGCCGAAGACGTAGCGAAAGCCTTCGCCGAGCTCTTTCATCACGCGCTCGTGACGATCGCGCAGCTTACGCGGCTTGATGCGCATGGCGAGGAGCGACGCGAGCACTGCGCTGTAGCTGACGGCGTCGACGAAGAAGCACCATCCCTCGCCCACGGCGGCGATGAGGACCCCCGCGATCGAAGGGCCGAGCAGGCGGGCGGCGTTGACCATCGACGAGTTGAGCGCGATCGCGTTCGACAGGTCCGCGCGATCTTCGATGAGCTCGACGACGAAGGCCTGGCGTGCGGGCATGTCGAAGGCGTTGATGACCCCCTGAAACGCGCCCAGGACGAGCACGTGGGTCACCGTGATCGTGTGCGTCAGCGAGAACACTGCAAGGAGGCCGGACTGCAGCATCGCGAGCGCCTGGGTCACGACGAGTGTGCGGTGGCGGTTCAAGCGATCGACCCAGACGCCCGCGAAAGGCGCGACCAGGAACGTCGGGATCTGGCTCGCGAAGCCTACGAGCCCGAGCAGCAGCGAGGATCCCGTCAGCCGATACACGAGCCAGCTCTGCGCGACGCGCGTCATCCACGTGCCGATGAGCGACAGGCTCTGGCCCGAGAAATAGAGGCGATAGTTGCGGTGTCGCAGGGCCCGCCCGAGCCCGGACCACCGCCCGGCATCCAAAAGCTCGATCGCCGCGTCGTCGCTCACGACGCTCCGCTACCACGGATCACGGCCGCCTTGGGCACCCGCAACGGAACCGGTACGGGTCGCATCGGAGGTGGACGGAGTCCTTTCAGGGTTGACCCAAGCTATCGCATTCGCAGCACCCGCGGCCCCCGATGACTCGGCAAGCGCAAGCAACAAGTGGCTCATCGCCCTGGCGGTGGCGATCGGTGCGCTGCTCGAGGTCGTCGATACGAGCATCGTCAACGTCGCCCTGACGGACATTCAGGCGTCGCTCGGGGCAACGCTCAGCGAAGTGAGCTGGGTCGTCTCGAGCTACGCGGTCGCGAACGTGATCATCCTGCCGATGACGGCATGGCTCGGGTACCGGTTCGGCAAGAAGAGGTACTTCGTCTTCTCGCTCATCGCGTTCACGATCTCGTCGGTCATGTGCGGCATGGCGACGTCGCTGCCGATCCTGGTGCTCGCGCGCGTCATCCAGGGTCTGGGCGGTGGCGGCCTCCTGGCCAAGGCGCAGTCGATCCTCTTCGAGACGTTCCCGCCCGCGGAGCAGGCGATGGCGCAGGGCTTCTTCGGCGTCGTCGTCATCGCGGGCCCGGCGATCGGGCCCACGCTGGGCGGCTACCTGACGACGAACGTCAACTGGCGCTGGAT